>Ga0209698_10004630_pt1 | contig 15006 bp, 12 predicted proteins | sample LitLauG_LLR_2012_FD_187203 | JGI IMG/M metagenome (GOLD analysis project Ga0209698, IMG submission 187203) | Freshwater sediment microbial communities from Pennsylvania, USA - Little Laurel Run_MetaG_LLR_2012 (SPAdes) (version 2) | ecosystem: Environmental > Aquatic > Freshwater > Creek >...
GCTCGCCGGGATGATCGGCGGCCCCGTTTCGGGCTGGCTGATGCAGAGCATGAACGGCCTGATGGGATTCAAGGGCTGGCAGTGGCTGTTCATCGTCGAAGGCCTGCCTGCCTCGTTGCTGGGGATCATCGCGTACTTCTACCTGAGCGATGGACCGCGGGACGCCCACTGGCTGAGTCCCGGCGAGCGCGCCATGGTGCAGCGGGAACTCGGCGCCGACGAGGCGTCCAAGCCGAAGAGCCAGCACGCCTCGTTCGCCGGCGTCCTCAAGGATCCGAGAATATATTGGGTTTCGGGGATGGCGTTCGCCGTCCTCGTGAGCACCGGGGGAATATTCTTCTGGTTGCCGACAATCATCAAGAGATCAGGAGTCCAGAGTCCGCTGACGATCGGTCTGCTTTCATCTATTCCCTTTGTGGTTGGCGTAGTGGTGCAGCTGCTGGTCGCACGGCACTCTGACCAGACCCTCGAACGACGCTGGCACGCGGTGGTCCCGGCGCTCACGGCAGCGGTCGGCTGGGCTCTCCTTCCCCCCTTCGCAGACAATACGGGAGCCTCCGTGGTGCTGCTCACGATGGTCACAGCGGGAACGCTCGGAATTACAGGCCCCTTCTGGACAATCCCTTCGTCGTACCTGTCCGGCGCCGCAGCCGCCGGGGGAATCGCGGTTATTACCAGCATCGCCGGGCTGGGTAGCATCGTCAGCCCGATGCTGGTGGGGTGGCTGGCAACGCAGACGAACAGCTTCGCCGCTGGACAGTATTACTTCTCCTCCCTTCTCATCATAGGGTCCCTCACTCTGCTGGCAGGCGTAAAGCCGCCCAGTCGCCTCACCACGAGGAGCACCGCGAGATGACACATGCTTTCATCTGCGATGCGATACGGACGCCCTTCGGTCGCTACGGCGGCGCGCTGGCCGGCGTCCGCGCGGACGATCTGGGCGCCGTCCCCCTGACGGCGTTGATGGTGCGGAACCCCGGGGTCGACTGGGCCGCGGTGGCGGATGTCATTTTCGGGTGCGCGAACCAGGCCGGTGAAGACAACCGGAACGTCGCCCGCATGTCATCCCTGCTGGCCGGACTGCCGCTCGAGGTGCCGGGATCGACCATCAACCGCTTGTGCGGTTCGGGCATGGACGCGGTTGGCACCGCAGCGCGGGCCATCAAGAGCGGCGAGGCGGAGCTGCTGATCGCCGGCGGCGTCGAGAGCATGAGTCGCGCTCCCTTTGTAATGCCCAAGGCCGAGAGTCCGTTCTCGCGCAGCAACGCGGTTTACGACACCACGATCGGCTGGCGTTTCGTCAATAAGCTCATGAAGGAGAAGTACGGCGTCGACGCCATGCCCGAAACAGCCGAGAACGTCGCTAGCGACTATCGCATCGAACGGGAGGCCCAAGACCGCATGGCGCTAGCGTCCCAGCTGAAGGCGGCCGCAGCGCAGAAGGCCGGCTTCTTCGAGCGCGAGATCACTCCGGTGACGATCCTGCAGAAAAAGGGAGATTCAATCGTGGTTCGCAGGGACGAGCATCCCCGCGAAACCTCGATGGAAGCTCTCTCCAGGCTGACGGGGGTGGTGCGTCGGGACGGCACGGTGACGGCCGGCAATTCGTCGGGGGTGAACGACGGCGCGTGCGCCATGCTCCTCGCCGGCGAAGCGAGTGCCGGCCGACACGGCTTGACCCCGCGGGCCCGGGTGGTCGGCACGGCCGCCGCGGGCGTGCCACCCCGCATCATGGGAATCGGACCTGCGCCCGCGACGCGCAAAGTGCTCGCCCAGACGGGCTTGCGCCTGGACCAAATCGACATCTTCGAGCTCAACGAAGCTTTCGCGGCGCAGGGGCTGGCCGTCCTGCGCGACCTCGGCCTGCGCGACGATGACGAGCGTGTCAACCCGAACGGCGGCGCGATCGCCCTGGGGCACCCCCTGGGTGCGAGTGGCGCACGCCTGGTGACAACCGCGGTGAGCCAGCTGCACCACACCGGTGGGCGCTACGCGCTGTGCACGATGTGTATCGGCGTAGGCCAGGGCATCGCTGTGGTTCTCGAGAGAGTTTGAGCGGGCGCGGTGCCGGGGCCGCCCGCCCGCCTCACTTCCCAGCTTAGCGACCCTTAAACACCGGATCGCGCTTTTCCTTGAATGCCAGCTGAGCCTCTTTTGCATCTTCCGTCTTCGAGATCATCGCCGTCATATCCTGCTCATAGCGATAGCCATCGCGCAGGCTCATGTCTTCAATCGTATTGAGCGTGTGCTTGCCAAGTCTGGTGGAGATCGGGCTCTTCGACGCAATCGTCCTGGCGAGTTCGAGCGCCGCGGGCATCAGTTCCTCCGGCGACGTGCATGCCTCCACGACCCCCAGCCGGAGGAGTTCAGGACCGGGCACCCGGTATCCGGTCAGCATCATCCGCCGCAGCCGTGAATGGGGGAACAGGCGCATCGCATGACGTCCACCCCCCAGCAAGCCCACGTCGATCTCCGGGAGGCCCACGGTCGCCTTCTCCGAGGCGATGAGGATATCCCCCGAAGCGACGATCGCCAGACCCGATCCCAGGGCCGCGCCGTTGATCGCCACGACCACCGGCTTGGCGCACTCGCGGATCGCGTGGAAGCACTCGCGGGTACGCCGCGCGTGCGCCACCAGGTCACCCGGACCCTTGATGATCTCGGCACGGCCTTTGAGGTCCGCGCCGGCGCAAAAGACCTTTCCGGCGCCCGTCAAGACGACCACCCGGATGTCGTCCAGCTCGGAAATGCGGTCCAAGGCCAGCGTGAGTTCGTCGTTCAGCACACGCGACAGCGCATTGACCGGCGGATTGTCCATAGTCACTGTCGCCACGTGTCCTTCCAGCTGGATCTTGACTTGTGTGAGGTCATCCATGCTTCCCATCTCCTCAAATAATCTGTTGCGCCGCGCAGCAAACCGTAGCGTCGCGATGGCATTGTGCGCGTCCTTATTGGCCTAGGATATATCGGAAAGGTGATAGCTGGATTGTCGACGTCGGCCCTTACGCCGAGAGCCGAGTTGCGATACAAATCGCCTCAGCCGCTACGGCAATGACAGCGGTTCCACAACACCCCCTCGGAGACCCCAAATGCAACTGCCCTTCCGCTGGACGATCAGTCGCCTCCTTCAATTCGTCGCAATTGCACTCCTGCTTTCCTCCATCCAGGTGGCTCACGCTCAAGTGACCTGCGCGACCCTCGCCAGCGTAAGCTCATTTCCGGGACTGCCGACGATCAGCATTACCGCCGTCACCTCGAACCCTGCCACTGTGGCAACCAGCACGGCCCCCGCGTTACCCGCGCATTGCGAGGTGATCGGCGCCATGAACAAGCGAGTGGGGTCCGTCGATGGTAAACCTTACGCCATCAATTTCCAGCTCCGACTGCCTACGCCTTGGAACGGCCGCTTCTTCATGCAGGGCGGTGGAGGAACCGACGGGACCCTCGGTGCCGCGGTCGGTCCGCTGGGTGGCGGGCAGATCGTCAACGCACTGTCATTGAATTACGCGGTGATCTCGACCGATTCCGGCCACGACAATACGCTCGACAATGACCCCAACGCCGGGGGTTCGGCGGACTTCGGCGTCGATCCTCAGGCGCGCATCGACTTCGGCTACAACTCCTACGACCTGGTGACCCGCGCGGGCAAGGCCTACGTTGAGACCTACTACGGCAAGGCACCGGAGAAATCCTATTTCGTTGGATGCTCGGAGGGCGGTCGGGAAGGACTGCTGATGGCGCAACGCTTTCCTGAGCACTACGACGGGATCATCGCCGGAGATCCGGTATTGCACCTCCCCCTGGGACCCCTGGCCGGGGTGTACCTGTCCCAGGTGTTTGCGGGCCTTGCCACGCGAAGCGGCCTGTTCCTCGCCAATGGACAACCCGCCATCGCCAACACGTACAGCGACCTTGATCTGATGCTCGTCAGGAACGCCGTTCTTGCCGCCTGCGACAAGCTGGACGGGCTGGCGGATGGCATCGTTGACAACGGCCCCGCCTGCACCACCGAACGTGTTCATCCCAAGCTTATTGCGGTGCAGTGCACTGGGGCGAAAAGCGCGTCCTGTCTTACTGCGGATCAGGTCTCGTCTATGGAGAAGAGCTTCGCCGGACCAGTGAATTCGAAAGGAGAGCAGCTGTACTCCGCGTATCCCTGGGACGCCGGTATGAGCGGGCAGAACGGCACCGCCTACAATCAGTCCTGGCGCTCCTGGTGGCTGGGCTCCTACAACGCGACGACAAACAGCTCCATCAAGCTCGCGTTTGCCCCGGTGCTGGGCGTGGCGTACACCCAGCCTCCGGTACTTCCCCTTTCCGATGCCTTTAAGTATGCGATGGGTTACAACTTCGACACGGACGCGCCCAAGATCTACGCGACTTCTGGAATTTACACAGAAGGAGCGAAACAGCTGTGGTTCACGGATTCGACCGACATGTCGGCCTTCAAGAATCGCCATGGAAAGCTCATGATTTATCAAGGCGGCACCGACTCATCCGTTTCTCTGGCCGACACCAGGACCTGGTACGACGCAATGAACAAAAGGATGGACGGGCATGCGCAGAGCTTCGCCAGGTTCTTCCCGGTACCGGGGATGAACCATTGCAGTGGAGGGCCTGCCACCGACACCTTCAATATGCTGCCGCCGCTGGTGGCCTGGGTAGAAAAGGGCATCGCGCCGAAGAGCGTCATTGCGACGGCGTCGACGCCCGGCTATTTCGGTGTCGCGGCCCGGAGCCGGCCGCTATGCGCTTATCCGAAGCAGTCCCGCTACCTCGGTACCGGTGACATCAACGTCGCCAGCAATTTCACGTGTCGGGATCCTCGGGAGGGCGACGAGGACGGTTATTCATACCACAGCGAGGATTCGCGCGACGATCAACATGATGATTAGCCTGAGGCTTCAAAGGTGGCTCCCGGAGTAAGACGATGAGCACGTGGGCCCGAGCAGCCGTTTTCGCAGCCGCCGTGTTCGCGTTCGGGACCACCTCGCCCATGGTGTCGGCCGCATATCCAGAGAAGCCCATCCGGCTCATCGTCCCCTTTCCGGCCGGCGGCGCGACTGACTTCATGGCGCGCAGCCTGGCCAAGGGGCTGGGGGACCGCCTCGGACAATCCGTCGTTGTCGACAATCGAGGAGGGGCGGGTGGGGCCCTTGGCGTAGAAACCGTGACCGGATCTCCAGCGGACGGGTACACGCTGCTCTTCGCGACCATGGGCACGATGGTCATCAATCCGTGGCTGTACCCAAAGCTGCGTTACGACCCCATAAAGGATCTGACGCCGATCAGCCTCACCCACGCGACGGCGAACGTGCTGGTCGTCAACCCTGCAGTGCAGGCGACGACAGTGCGCGAGCTGATCGCGCTTGCCAAGGCGCGGCCCGGTTCGCTTAGCTTTGGATCATCGGGGAACGGAACGTCCAGTCACCTCTCCGCGGAGATCTTCAAGTCACTGGCCGGCGTGGACATCACTCATATTCCCTACAAAGGCACCGGCCCGGCGCTTACAGACCTGCTCGCCGGACGCATTTCGATGATGATCGATACGGTCTCGGTCCACATTGAGAACGTCAAGGCGGGCAAGGTACGGGCACTCGGCGTGACAAGCGCAAAGCGTCTTGCGGTTATCCCCGATGTCCCGACGATGGCGGAGGCAGGGCTCCCCGGATTCGATGTGTCGATCTGGCTCGGCGTTCTTGCACCGGCGGGTACGCCGGTCGAGATCGTGTCCCGCCTCAATGCCGAGATCGGGAAGACCATGAATGATCCCGACATCAGAGCCCAGCTCACAAAGGCCGGCATTGAACCAATGACATCGACGCCGGCGGAATTCGCGGAGACGATCAGGCGCGATCTGAGAAAGTGGGAACGGGTCGTGAAGGTTTCCGGTGCCCAGGTTGACTGAGACGTTCCGGCGGCACCACCCAGCGCTGCGAGGCCGTACGAGCGAGTCCTTCTCACCCAGGCAGCGCGTCTCTGAGATTTGTCCCACAGAACCGACCTGTGGGACAGCGGCGAAGTCCTCCACCGCTCGTAAGTCTTTGAAAAATTGGCGCGCCCGGCAGGATTCGAACCCACGACCCCCTGGTTCGTAGCCAGAGCCACGCCGTTCTATTTTCAGTATTATAATCAAAAACTTATGCGCACAACATTGGACTACAAAAGTGACCGGCCTGCCCCAGAAGTGCCCTGATTTGATTGATACTGTACGGTCGGAATAGTCCATTTTTCTGGGGACCCCACGGCGTCCCGGCCCATGCGATGGCGGTAACCTGCTGCCTACTGGGATGTTCCATAGTTGCGGTAGTTTTAACAAAGTACCGGAACTATGGAACAATGGGACCATGTCGACTTCCCAGTCCAGAATCGAGAAGCTCCTCGGGCAAGGCGCCACGCTACGGTCCCGTCAACTGGTTCATGCAGGCTTCACCCGCAGCGATCTGTCCCGCATGGTGGCATCCGGGCGGCTGCTGCGCGTGGCGCGCGGGGTATACGCAGCACCAGGCTATCAGCCCGGCGAGCATCAGGCCCTCATTGCCGTGGCGAAGCGCGCGCCGCGTGTAGTTTTCTGTCTTCTGACCGCGCTCCGCTTTCACGACCTGACGACACAGGCGCCTTTCGAAGTCTGGATCGCCATCGGCAACAAGGAACACCCACCGCGGCTGGATTATCCGCCACTGCGAGCGGTACGCTACTCGGCTGGGTCGCTCGCTGTCGGGATCGAGCACCACACAGTCGATGCCACCGCCATCCGCCTGACCGATGCCGCGAAGACGGTCGTGGATTGCTTCAAATTTCGCAACAAAATCGGACTCGAAGTCGCTCTGGAGGCCCTGCGGGAAGCACGCCGTTCAAAGAAAGCTTCTGCTGACCAGCTATGGCGTTACGCCCGCGTCGATCGCGTAGCGAATGTCATGCGCCCGTACCTTGAAGCTATAGGATGAAAATTCACACTCCAGCGTCCATCCATGCGCGGTTGCTGGCACTCGCGCAGTCACGGCGCGAGGACTTCAATCTCACGCTGAACCGATATGCGCTTGAGCGCTTCTTATATCGGTTATCTTTGAGTCCCGCACGCGAATACTACTGGCTCAAGGGCGCTCTGCTTTTTGACGTGTGGTTCGACGTGCCCCACAGGCCGACGCGGGACGCGGACTTCCTCGGTTTCGGACCCCAGGACCACGACGCCGTACGGACCCTGCTCACCGAGGTCTGCGGCATCGAGGTGGCTGACGCGATGACCTTCAACGCCGGCTCAATTGCTATCGAACAGATCCGCGAAGACGCTCGCTACGGCGGGCTCCGAGTGAGGATAACGGGGCTGCTCGGCAGAGCGCGCTGCTCGGTCCAACTTGACATTGGGTACGGCGACGCCGTGACTCCCGCGCCCGAAGAGATAGACTGCCCGACGATGCTGTCAGATCTACCAGTTGCCCGCCTGCGTGCTTACCCGCGCGCCACGGTCGTTTCGGAGAAGCTCGAGGCCATTGTGAATCTTGGAATCGCCAACAGCCGAATGAAGGATTACTTCGATCTCCGCGCATTGGCCCGCGAGGGCGCCATCGACAGGATCGAATTGACTGCGGCAGTTGCCGCAACGTTTGAACGGCGCGGAACGCCAATTCCCGACGTGCTGCCGATCGGACTGAGCGAGGAATTCGCGCGAGACGCCAGAAAGATAGCGCAATGGAGAGCGTTTCTGGACAAGAACCGGCTTAGCGCGCCTTCGCTAGAAGAGGTGGTAGCCGAAGTTCGCGTATTCCTCCTGCCCGCTTTGAAGGCGGCATCACTGGAATGACGCTACAAATTCATGAGTCGACGCCGCCGTGGGAGGAGGATTTGCCCACGGCTCCAGTAACCAACGCCTGCCTGAGAGATCGCGTTCTTGTGCCACTTGTCTCGTTGTCTCATAGGCTAAAGCCCCTGCAGTACGTGATAGAGTAGGCTCGAACCGTACAAACTCGCGCGATCAACCGCGCCGATGGGAATGCTCCAGGAAAAGACAACCTCCAAGGCCCCGACCTCCCGCGGCAAGTTGAAGATCGGGGATGACTGGAACGCGATCACGATTATCGCGCTGTCCCAAAGCAATCCGCTGAAAGCCATCGCGGAGCTGGTCGAAAACAGCATCGACGCCGGCGCCCGCACCATCACTCTCACTCGTGGCCGGGAACATGGCCGTCCTTTTCTCGCCATTCGAGACGACGGCGCGGGGGTGCCGCGAGATGGGGAAGGCAGTCCTGATTTCCGCTACGTTGCGACTCACATTTGCGACTCGGTGAAGCGGCGGCTGAAGGTCGATGGCGCCTCGCGCCTTCAAGGCGAGTTCGGGATCGGCCTGCTCGGATTCTGGACGCTCGGCGAGGAGCTCGTCATGACCTCCACCGCCGCGGATCAGCGTGCTTATCAAATGGTCATGCGAAAGGGTGATCCGGGCTATTCCATCACTCGGAAGCGAACCCTTTTTGGTGATAGCGGCACTGAAGTCCGAATCGCACCCCTCCTCGAAGGAATACGCACGCTATCCGGCGAGAAGATCCAGTGGTACCTCGCCGCGGAATTGAGAGATCGGATCCGGCAGTCTGGCGTGCGCATCAGCGTGATCGATAAGCTATCGCGGAACCAATACGCCGTCGAACCTCGTCAATACGAGGGTCGGCTCTTGCATGAGCTACCTGCAGTCCGGACCCCGCTCGGGGACGTGTACGCGGAGCTCTACCTTAATGAGCCAGCCGACGCAAATCGGGTTGCTCTGCACCGCCACGGGACCCGCGTGATCGAAGACATTGCCGCGTTCGGTGATTTCTCCCGCCCACCGTGGACGCTGCGCTATCTGCAAGGGCATCTCGACGTACCGTTCGTCAACCTCACGCCGGGCACGCGCACTGGCCTGATTCAGGACTCCGCGTATGCAGCCCTGAGCGACGGGCTCCAGTCACTCGAGGAGAAGCTCAACGAGGTCATCGCACAGCAGCGGCGCGCCGAGGACGAGCGGGCCAGCCGCGAGCAGCTTCGCACGATTCAGCGCGCATTCCGGGAGGCCCTCCTCGCGTTGCCTGTTGAAGAGTATGACTGGTTCGATATTCACTCTCGATCAGTCAAGGGAGCGCGGGCTGGCGCGGCGCAAGCGGCTGCCGCCACCCCTGGTGACGACGGCGAAATTGCCCCCCTAAGCGTAAACGAACCAGAGCAGGCTGAAGACAGACAACGACAATTCTTCGAGTTTGCCGGCCCACTTTTCAGCGTGGCCGTTTCACCCGCATCCAGTGTCGTACGGGTGGGCGACCGCAGAATTTTGCGAGCGCTGCCTCGTGATCGATCCCGGCGCCGTGTCGAAGAGGAACTGGAATTTAACTGGCAAATCGCGAATGGTCCCGGTGCGCTCGACGGCGTCCGCGATCAGGTCGTGACGTTCATCGCAGCGGAGGAGCCTGGGCTCACCGCAGTCAAGGTCTCGGTTCAACAGAAAGGCGTTACCTGCGAGGCCGAGGGGTTGGTCACCGTCACACAGGAACTCGTCCAGGCGGTGAGCGCCACTACGATCCCTTCTCAGGGACTACCCGGCTATACGTTCGAGCGGGCGGCCGGGGAATCCTGGCGCTCAAGATTCGACTCGGGGCGCAATGTGATCGTAGTCAACAACGGACACCGCGATTTTGTCTACGCGTCGCGAAGCAGATCGCTCAAACTGCGGTACCTTGTGCGCCTCTACGCGAAGGAACTCGTTTTGAGGAACTTCGTGGGCCTACCCGCAGATCAGCTCCTTGAACGCATGGTCGAGCTTTCACTGCGAACCGAGGAGCATCTGTAAGGGCGATCGAACCGGTCGGAGCAATTCGAATAGTCCACTTAGGGGGTGCGGACGAAAACTTGGACTACCTGGAGGTGGATCATGTACTCATACGAAGACAGACTCCGAGCAGTCGAGCTCTCCATCAAGCTGGGCAAGCGCCTGCGCGCGACCATTCGTCAACTGGGTTGCCCGACCAAGAACGCGCTGAAGGGCTGGTACCGAGAATACGAGCGACGACGGGACCTTCCGATCGGCTTCCAACGGTCGCCAAAGTACTCGCCGGTGCAGCGACAGGTGGCCGTCCGCAACTATCTCGACCATGGACGCTGCATCGCGGCAACTATACGGGCGCTGGGCTATCCATGCCGGGCGCTACTGCGGAACTGGATTCGCGAACTGCATCCCGAGCTCTGTCAACGGGTTGTTGGCGGTGTTGGTTTGCGCGCACGCCCCCAGAGATGAAGCAAGCTGCTGTCTTCGGATAACGTTGGCGCGCTCGGCGCGCATCGTATGGGTCATTTTCGCCGTCATGATGCCTCCCTGGTGGTCGGGGCAGCATGGTGGCATGCACCCGCGCCGGTAACATTTCAGGTGAGGCAACGAACCCGCTCGGTAACATCATTCTTGAGGCAACGCGACATCCCTGCCATTCATCTAGCTGCGTGTCGATTGGGTCAGGCCAGCGAAAAGCATCATGGTGAGGGCCATTACCCCGCCGTACACCCACGTCTCCCAACCCGGACTTGCGAAGCGGGCCAGCCACCAGCCAAGGAAGCAGGCTGGCAACATCGACACCGTCATCGCTGCGGCACGACCTAAGAAGACCCGGAGGGCTCGAACCCTGGCGCCTGGGGGGCCGGGTCGATACATTGACCACAACATGCATGCCTGGGTCGCAGGGTAGGCAAGGAGATGATCACTCCATCCAACGACCCAGTGAGTGACGACATCTCCGGATGTGCACCGAGCAAGTAGCATCACGGCATTCAAAGAGCTGGCGTCGATCATCAGGGCCACAGGCACCAATGCCCACATTCTCGAGTCCGACGCGTGGAAGAGCCTTCTCGGAGTCAGCACAGTACTACTCCAGCACCGCACCAGAGCGACGAACAGCCGCTCCCCACCGCTCGATCTCCGACCGGATGAATGCACCCAGCTCTTCGGGAGACGTCGCGCTCGGCATGGCGCCTCGTACGGCAATCTTCTGGGCCACATTGGGGTCCGCCAACGCGGCGCGAATCGCCTTGTTCACCGCTCCGATCACCGACGCGGGAGTCTTTGCGGGCACGACGATCGAGTCCCACGCGGTCACCACAAAACCGGGGACACCAGACTCGGAGACGGTCGGTATTTCGGGCAACGAGGGCGATCGTGCCGCCGTGGTAACGGCCAAGGCCTTCAGGCGCCCAGACTTGATGTGCGGCAGTGCGTTCGGCATCACCTCGACCATCATGTCGACCTGACCGCCGATGAGATCTGTGATCGCTGGAGCTCCACCACGATACGGGATGTGCACGATCGCGAGCCCGGCTTGTGACTTGAGCAGTTCCACAGCCAGGTGGGAGGTCGTGCCATTGCCCGACGACGAGAACGTGAACTTGCCGGGATTGCCTTGGAGCAGCTTCAGCAAGTCGGCGAAACTCGACACCGGCAGGCCAGGCCGGACGACGACGACAAGCCCGATATGCGTCAGCCGGCTCACCGGCTGAAGATCCTTCAATGAATCGAAGCCCGGCTGCCGATAGAGCGTGCGATTGATTGCCAACGTGCCGTTCGTTCCGTATAGAAGTGTGTAGCCGTCCGGCTCGGCGCGTGCGACGGTCGAAGTTCCGAGGTTTCCCCCCGCGCCGGACAAGTTCTCGAACACCATTGGCTGGCCGAACTCGCCCGCCGCGCGGGTCATGATGATGCGGGCCAGAGTGTCGGCACCGCCCCCCGCCGGAAAGGGAACGATGAGCTTGATCAGCTTGGAGGGATAGCTGCCCTGAGCTGATGCCCCCGGCGGCACCAGCGCAAGGCACGGAGCGGCGGCTCCAGCAATCAAAATGGCGCGGCGCTTTGCGAACTCCGATGCTTCCATCGATTGCTCCTTTAGACGCCGGCCAGCGGATTCCACACGTCGACCTTGTGTGCCGAGGCCTCCGCATCGGGCGCATGGCAGCAGCCACTTCCAGACGAAGGTGCATCCGCGGCGTCGCAACAGTTGCCCGGCAGAACTGGCGCCTGCACGCCACTGTGGTTGCAACAGCCGCCCTTCCACCACTTGGCACTCTCACCTTGGCAATACTTGTCGTCGGCACCCACCATCTGCATGAACATGGGGTGGTAGTTGCGGCACACCTCCAGTTCGGTCTTGACCCAGTGGAGCGGGTCCTTGGCGTAGTGATCCCAATAGCTGCCGGCCATGTTGATGCCGGGAACTGCGGGGTTCCAGCTCTCGTCGAGCCACAGGTCCGGATCGCCGTACTTCGAGCAGAGCTTGCGGATCGCCGGATCGTCGAGCGCCATCAAGCGGCCGTTCTCGATGACGTTCTCGTTGTAGCCCGACCCTTCGACCGTGTACGTGGGGAAGTACAGGTGCAGGTGCCAGTGACCGACGAGGTGGCCCATGCGCGCAGCCTCGCGTTCGTGCATCGACGAGATGATCGTGCCGAACCCCATGTGAATCACACCGGAGCGGACGCGCTCGTAGAGGCAGTTGACAAAGCCGGACGGAAAGTCTTTGCGCGGCCGATGGATGTGGGGATTTGTGCCGATCGAAGCTTCCCACCAGTTCATGATCCCCTTGCCCGGAACGCCCGGATATTGCAGGTCCTTGGTCAGCTCCATCACTTCGCGCAGCTTGTCGCCGAACGCACCGCCGGCGTTGATCTTGGTGATCTTGGAGTTCTCGACGATGAGTTGCGTCCAGTCGACGGCTGCGATGTGATTGGTCGTGCCTGCGATGATCCCGGAGCCGTCTTCCTTGCTCGGATGAAACATCCACGGCCGGCCCGTGATGTGTCCGGGCAGGAAGGTCCTGCCAAAGTGCTCGTTCCCTCGCCACGTCGACGCAGTCAGCTGCGGGCTATAGAACTCACGCTTGGCATCCCAGTACCCGTCATGGTTGGTGAACGAGAGATCGGTGCCCTCCGGATCCGTGATGCGCACACGCTTGGCGTTTCGAATGCGATCCCAGGCCCAACGATCCATCGCGTTGATCACCTCGATCGGCATCGCATGTGCCGGTGACGCGAGGATCTCCGGCGTGATGAAGGGCATGCGCTGGATCTTGATGAAGCGCTCGGCCAGCACCGGCCCGCCGTAGCCCATGAGGATCTTGTCGTACTTCTGCTTCTTCTCCTCCTCCTCCCACATGTCCATCCATTCCGCCAATTCCTTGGTGCGAAACAGGTAGTACTCGACCTCGTCGGCGCCGACCCATTGAGGGATGGGCCCGCGGTCGGTCTTCTGAATCTCGTACTTGACTCTGTACTTCTCCAGGATCTTTTGGCACGCTTGAATCGTCAACTCGCTGTGCCAGTTGTCGACGCGCAGCAGCACGCGCTCGCCCTCCTTGAGGTCCCAGCAAGCGTTCAAGCCATGGTTGTAGGGCCGTCGAGCTACATGTTCCAGGTAGGGAAGCAACTGATCGGAGTTCGTGATTTCGACGAATGGCGGGCAGCGCGGCGGCCGTGTACCCACGAGTGGCGGCCGGGCATAGGAGGGCAGTCCATCCGGCGGCGAGCGGAAGGCACCGGCGCTACCCGTCTGCATCTTGGTCGGCAAGTTCGAGTTCAGCATGGTGTTCTCTCTAGTGGTGGCTAGAACGTGTGGCGGATGCCAGCATCGAAGCCCGTCGACTTGCCGTTCATGGCAATTGGTAGAGGCGTAGAACCGAAGATCGCGACGGCGGAACCCCCGCTGTTGCTGATGCGCGAGGCAGTGGCGTACGGCGCGGTGCGTTTTGACAGGAAGTACACGTACTGCGCCATCAGCTCCTTTGCAGTTGCGCCCGTTTCCTTGTCATTTGCACGGGCAAACAACACGCGAACCTCGCTGAGGCCGATGGGAACTGCGGTCGCAACCGAGCACGTCCTCTCCGTGGTACCCGGAACCTCGTCTTCGGCTGCGTATCCCATGACGCGCGCGAAGCCAAAGTCGTAGGAGGCGCCGCCCAGCGTGCTCTTTAATTTCCCGGTGGCGACGTCCTGCTCCCCGACGGCAACCGCCACGTCACACGTTCCGATGGTGTAGCCGACCCGCCCTGAGGAAAGCTTCGTATTGACCGACCCTTCTCCGGCCGCCAGCATCACCTCCCCGTACACGCCGCCACCGGTCGAGGCCGGGTACATGTATTGGACGGTGTTGCTGGCCCGCACGAACGTCGGCCGCGCCAGGAAGCGGCTGACATTGACGCCAGCGCCGATTCCCGTTGCCAACGTGGGGTCGCAGTGCACACGAAGATTGAACGTCGGGTTCGAGTCGCGCCCCAGCCGAATCTCGCCATAGCGACTCGTGAGCCTCACGACTGAAACGCGATTGAAGCCAATGGCGCCTCCCGTGCTTGCCCCGGCGTCCGTATCCGGAGCAAAGCCCGCCTCCAGCCAAAAGCCGGCACCGAGCCCGCCGCCAAGGTCTTCGGTGCCCCTGAAGATCAGGCGGTTCTGCCGCAAGCCGCCCTCGCCGACGCTCCAGCGTCCGCCTGAGCCCGTGTTGTCGAAGTGGCGCACTTTGACGTCGACGATGCCCGCCAGTGTCACGTTGCTTTGCGCACTGGCCCCCACGCTCATGCTGGAGAGGGCGATCGCTGCGATGGTTGTCTTTTGCATTTGAAGTCTCCGTTTGAATACCTATGACTTGATCGGACGAACACGCGCCACTTTCGGCAAAGGCGATCCCCGCCCAATGCGCGTGATCGCTGCGACTGCTCCTCGCATCCGAGGCTCGATGGCTGTGGAGCGGTTACCGGTGGGCGCGGCGAAGGGTCCGAGGCGCAGGCGTCGCATGGCTTCGTAGTAGCGGTCGATGGTGACGTCGAGGTCCGCCTGCGCTCGCAGACCAAGGTCCGCGACTGCTCTGCGATTGCTCAGCAACCCCGAATAATTGGGGCCGTTGCCGAAGAAGTTCAGTCCGGGTCCGATTTCGATGGAGGCGTCGGGAAAGTACTTCCGCACGGCCCGCGCCACATCGTGGAGCGAGTGCAGTACCCCGGTCGAGATGTTGTATTC
>Ga0209698_10004631_pt1 | contig 15005 bp, 11 predicted proteins | sample LitLauG_LLR_2012_FD_187203 | JGI IMG/M metagenome (GOLD analysis project Ga0209698, IMG submission 187203) | Freshwater sediment microbial communities from Pennsylvania, USA - Little Laurel Run_MetaG_LLR_2012 (SPAdes) (version 2) | ecosystem: Environmental > Aquatic > Freshwater > Creek >...
GTCCTGGCATCGCACGACCACGGCGACGGCGAACATCCCGTGCTCGTGCGCCAGGGCAGCGTCTGGGGTTGTTCGTTCCATCCCGAACTCACCAGCGACGTTCAGGTCCACGGGCTGTTCCTCGACGCTCTGCAAGAAGCGTTACGATGACTACGCCCTAAAACGGGCAGGAGGAACCATGTCCGGCCATTCGAAGTGGGCAACCACGAAGCACCGCAAGGGTGCCAAAGACAGCGCACGCGCCAAAGTGTTCGCGAAGCTCATCCGCCAGGTGGAAGTCGCCGCTCGCGAGGGCGGGGGAGACCCGGCGGCCAACGCCGCCTTGCGCACGATGTTTCAAAAGGCCCGTGAGGCCTCCGTGCCGATCGACACGATCGAGCGTGCCATCAAGCGCGGCACCGGCGAGCTCGAAGGGGTGCGCTACGAGGCCATCTCCTACGAGGGCTACGCCCCCGGCGGCGTCGCCATCATCATTGAGACGCTCACCGACAATCGCAATCGCACCAGTGCCGAGATCAAGCACCTCTTGTCCAAGAATGGTGGCAATATCGCCGAGCCCGGGGCCGTCTCGTGGCAATTCGATCGCAAGGGCATCATCGAGGTCAAGGGGCCCCTCGACGAGGATCAGCTCCTCGAATGGGTGCTCGAGGCCGGGGGTGAGAATTTCACGGCCCAGGGCAGCGACTTCGTCGTCACCACCGAGCCCCACGAGGTCGGCGCGGTACGTGACGCCCTCGAAGGGTTCGGACTGACCGTGGTGAGCGCGGACCTCACCCTGGTGCCCCAGAACCTCATCCCGGTGGACGAGGAGGGGGAGGCCAAGAAGGTGCTGCGGTTGATGGACGCCATCGACGACCATGACGACGTGCAGAACGTCTACGCCAACTTCGACATCTCCGACGAGATCCTCGCGAACTTCGAGGAGTAATGCCTTGACCCGCGGTACGGGGGCATTACAATCGAACATATGTTCGTACTCGGCATCGACCCCGGCTTGACCCGTTGTGGGTTCGGGCTGGTCGAGGGCTCCTTCGAGGGTGCGGAATCGTTTCGCGCCGTCACCGCCGGAGTGTTCGAGACCGACCCCTCGAGTCCGGTGGAGTCACGATTGACCCAGATCCACGTCGATCTCGACGCACTCTTGAACGAGGTCCGGCCCGACGCGGTCGTGGTCGAACGGGTGTTCTTCCAGCGCAACGCCCGAACCGCCATCCCCGTGGCTCAGGCCAGTGGTATCGCGGTGGCCCTGGCGGGCGTGCGGGGACTACCCGTGCGCCAGTTCACGTCTCAGGAGGTCAAACTCGCGGTGACCGGCTACGGAGCGGCCTCAAAGTCCCAGGTGCAAGAGATGGTCGCCACGTTGTGCACATTGCGCGAGGTGCCTGCGCCGGCCGACGCGGCCGATGCCCTCGGACTGGCCATCACCTACTTCGTGACCGAGCGCGTCGAGCGCCGGTATCCGGTGGCGACCACGTGATCGGTTGGCTGCGTGGTCGCGTGGTGGTCGTTCACCTGTCGGGGGCGGTGGTGCTCGACGTCAACTCGGTCGGCTACGAGGTCAATGTGGCCTCGGGCGAACTACTGCGAGCCGGTGATGACGTCGAGCTCTTCATCCATACTCAAGTTCGCGCGGACGCCATCGTCCTCTACGGTTTTCGCACCTACGACGATCGCGAGTTCTTCTCCACGTTGCTGGTGACCCCCGGGGTGGGACCCTCGACGGCACTCGCGGCGCTGCGCACGATGGCGACCTCGGAGCTGCGCGCAGCGATCGAGAGCGGTGATGTCAAACGCGTCGCCCAGATCCCGGGCATCGGCGCCAAGACGGCTAGCCGCATCGTGCTCGAACTCAAGGGCAAACTCGTCGAGGTTCCCGTGAAGGAGCCGTCATCGAACGCACCGCGCGCCAGCGACATCGAAGAGGCGCTGCGCTCATTGGGCTATGCCACCAGCGAGATCCGCGACGCCCTCGATGGCGTGGAACTGCCCGCCGACGAGGCGTCGGCCCTGCGCGTCGCACTCCAACGTCTGGGACGACGATGACTCGTCGCGACGTCGACGTCTCCTCCCTGGCGAGCGAGGTGCTGAGCGTCGTGACGCCACTGGCGTCACCCGGCGACGTGGGGGTCGAGGCGACGCTACGTCCCGGATCCCTGGCTGACTTCGTGGGCCAGCGCGAGCTGGTGGGCCACCTCGAGATCGTCCTGGGTTCGGCCAGGGCTCGCCACCAGAGTTCCGACCACCTCCTCTTCGCGGGACCACCGGGTCTCGGCAAGACGTCCCTCGCGAGCATCGTGGCCCACGAGATGGGTACGGGACTGCGCGTCACGTCCGGGCCGGTCTTGGCCCGCCCGGGTGACCTGGTCGCTTTGTTGACCGACCTACAAGAGGGTGAGGTCTTATTCATCGACGAGATACATCGACTTCCTCGAGCGGTCGAGGAGGTGCTCTACCCCGCCATGGAGGACCGCCGCCTCGACGTGATGATCGGACGCGGACCCTCTGCACGGTCGATCCGTTTGGACCTGCCCCACTTCACCTTGGTCGGAGCCACCACCCGCACCGGACTGGTGGCGGCACCACTGCGCGACCGCTTCGGTTTCGTCGGTCAGCTCGACCTCTACGAGCGTGACGAACTCCGACAGATCGTGACTCGCTCGGCGCGACTGCTCGACGTCGAACTTCGCGGCGACGCCGCGGGCGTCATCGCGCAACGCTCTCGCGGAACGCCGCGGATCGCGAACCGCCTACTGCGGCGGGTCCGTGACGTGGCCTCCGTCGGAGGCCACGCGTCGGTGGACGACGTGCTGGCCGCCCAGGCCCTCGACCTCTTCGGAGTGGACGCGCACGGCCTGGACAAGATCGACCGACGCATCCTGGGGTTGCTGTGCGGTCAATTCGCCCTGGTCCCGGTGGGTCTGACCACGCTGTCGCACGCCTGCGGCGAGGAGCCCGCCACGATCGAGGACGCCTACGAGCCCTACCTCTTGCGCGAGGGCTTCTTGATCCGCACCCCTCGAGGACGGATCGCCACCGACAAGGCCTTCAACCACTTGAACCTTCGCCACCCGGGTGGGGGATTGGTCTGAGGCCAACCCGGTGAGCGACTAGGGTTTCTTGGGTCTATTGACGGAGGATATTCCCATGTTGTTCGCAGCATCCAAGAGCAGTGGCGGCAGCCCGCTCATCATCATCATCTACGCGGTCGTCTTCGGTGGTCTCTACTTCTTCTATCTCCGTCCGCGCAGCCGCAAGCAGAAGGCGGCGCGCACCCAGGCCAAGCAGGTCGAGGTCGGCGAACGCGCGCGCACCATTGGCGGACTGATCGGCACGATCGTCAGCCGCAGCGACGAGAGCGTGACCCTGCGCACGGCCAGCGGTGTGGAACTCGACTTCATCCCCTCGGCCATCGCCGGGCGCATCGATCCGGTACCGACGAGCGACGACGAGAACTCCGCCGGGGACGAGGAGCCCTCGCACGAGGGCGATGACAAGTAATGGCGGCTCCCGCAGTAACGCGTAAGTCGCTCGTCGTCAGTCTGATCTTGACGTTGGTGATCGGGTTCGGCTCTCTCGTGACGACGTTGTCGCTCGGTTGGGGCCCCAAGCTCGGACTCGACCTGGCCGGTGGGTTGTCGGTCGTCTACAAGCCCACTACGCCCGCGACGCCCACCCAATTGAATGAAGTCGTGACAATCCTGAGCAACCGCGTCAATGGCCTGGGCGTCAATGGCGCCACCGTGAACGTGCAGGGCAAGAACGTGGTCGTCAGCGCGCCCGGAGTCAAGGACGCCCGCAAAGTGCTCGCGATCGTCGGCCAGACGGCTCAGCTCTTCTTTCGTCCCGTCCTGTGTCAGGTGGTTCTACCCTCTAAGACCGCCAAACCCCTCGGCAACGCCACCATGCCGTCATGCGGGGCGGCCTACGCCGACACGCAGGCCAATCTGGCGGTGACACCCGACAACTCGGCCAACGGCTACAGCATGAACCAGACGATTGGCGCCGACCCGAGTTTCGCCAACATCGCGACGACGACCGCGGTGCAGGACGTGTACGCCAAGCCCGTCATCCTGCCACTGCTGGGCAGCAACACGCGCTACCTGCTCGGACCCGCGCAATTGACCGGCCAGGCCATCGCCAAGGCCTACGCCACCCAGGACACCGTCGGCCAGTGGGTCGTCAGCTACACCTTGACCGGATCGGGAAGCCCCGCCTGGGACGCGATGGCCAAGGAGTACTTCCACCAGGAGATCGCCATCGAGCTTGACGGCGTGATCCAGTCCGCGCCGCTGATCCTGCCGGGTCAGTCGAGTTTCACCAGCTTCGCCGGACAAGGCCAGATCTCGGGTAATTTCACCGAGAACTCGGCCAAGCAGTTGGCGATCGCGATGGAATTCGGTGCACTGCCGGTTCGACTTCAGCCCCTCACGACGCAGGCGGTGTCGCCGAGCCTCGGTCACAGTTCACTCGTCGCGGGCCTCGGGGCCGGACTCGCCGGACTCGCCCTGGTGCTGCTCTACGTCATCTTGTACTACCGCGCACTCGGACTCGTCATCGTGCTCGGTCTCGCGGTCACGGCGTCTCTGCTGTGGGCCATCATCTCGGCGTTGGGCCACACGGCGTACGCTCCGACATTCAGTCTCGCAGGCGTGACCGGACTGATCGTGTCGATCGGTATCACCGTCGACAGTTACATCGTGTATTTCGAACGATTGAAGGACGAAGCGAGATCTGGACGGACCGTGCGAAGTTCGGTCGACCGCGGATTCCGCTCCGCCTGGCGCACCGTCCTGGCCGCGGACACCGTCAGTCTCCTGGCCGCGGTGCTGTTGTACCTGATCGCCGTGGGGGACGTGCGAGGCTTCGCCTTCTTCCTCGGACTCTCGACGTTGATGGACATCTTCATCACCTGGTACTTCACTCGACCCCTCGTGATCCTGCTCGGTCGTCGCGACTCCCAGGGCACGTCCAAACTGTCGATGGCGGCCGGCATGACGGCGGGAGCGAACCGTGACTGACACCAACGTCACCGAGACCCCTCAGGGTCCTACGCCGGGTCGATTCGGCCGCCTCTACCAAGGGCTCACCACGATCGACTTCGTGGGACGAAAGAAGATCTGGTTCACCGCGTCGATCATCGTGATCGTCATCGGCCTGGGCTCGCTCGGGGTTCGCGGCTTCAACCTCGGCATCGACTTCAAGGGTGGCAGCTCGTGGGAGGTCCAGTCGACCCATTCGTCGATCGCCGCGATGACCACGGCGGCGACGAGTGCCGGTCTGTCCAACCCCACGGTCACCGAACTCGGCTCCAAGACCTATCAGGTGACCGCCGACCTCAACGGCGACTCCCAGGCGCAGCAGACCGCCATAACGAACACCGTCGTGAATGCTCTCGCCAAGGCGGGTGGTGTCAGTCCCAGCACGGTCTCGACGGCGAGCGTGGGTCCGACGTGGGGCGGCCAGGTGACGAATCGGGCCCTCGAGGCCTTGATCATCTTCTTCCTGGCGGTCGTGCTGTACATCTCCATCCGTTTCGAACCCAAGATGGCCCTGGCCGCGTTCATCGCCATGATCCACGACCTGCTCGTGACCGTCGGGGTCTATTCCTTGTTCGGCTTCCAGATCACCCCGGACACCGTCATCGCGATCTTGACGATCCTCGGATACTCGCTCTATGACACGGTCGTCGTCTTTGACCGGGTCCGCGACAACTCGAGCGGCGCCGGAGCCATCTTGAAGGGTGGCACCGTCACGTACAGCGAAATGGTCAACCTCTCGATGAACCAGACCTTGGCGCGTTCGATCAACACCTCGCTGGTGGCGATCTTGCCGGTCGCCGCCGTCTTGATCGTCGGCGCGTACATCCTGGGCGCGACGACCCTGCAGAACTACGGACTCGCCCTGTTCGTCGGTCTGATGAGTGGTGCCTACTCCTCGATCTTCATCGCGAGCCCCTTGCTCGCGGTTTTGAAGGAGCGCGAGCCGCGTTACCAGGAATTGGCCGCGCGCGTCGGCCGAACGGTCCACTCGACACTGACGCCGCGCGCCGCGGCGCTGCTCGGGTCGGACGCGACCCAGCGTCTGGCCGGTACGGCACGCCGTCCGACCTCCACGGTGACCCCGAGGGCTCGCAAGCAAAAGCGCCGTTGAGGCCTAGGCTGATTTGATGGTCAGTCTCACGTCGCGTTCGACCGTGGATCCGGCCCTCGAGGGTTCGGTGGAGAGACTCGTCGCGCGCTACCTCGAACACCACGACGAGTCGGGCGTCGCCCTGATCCGCCGTGCGGGCATCGTCGCGATCAACGCGCACGAGGGGCAACTGCGCCGTACGGGCGAGCCCTACGTCACTCACCCGATCGCGGTCGCCGACATCACCGCCGACCTGGGGCTCGACGAGATGACCATCGCGGCGGCCTTGCTGCACGATGCTGTGGAGGACACCGGCGTCACGAATGAATGGCTGATCGGCGAGTTCGGCGAGAAGGTGGCGGCGGTCGTCGACGGCGTGACCAAGCTCGATCGCTTGGAGTTCGATTCGAAGGAGGCCCAGCAGGCGGCCACCATTCGCAAGATGTTCATCGCGATGGCCCAGGACTGGCGAGTCCTGATGATCAAGCTCGCCGACCGCCTCCACAACATGCGCACGATCTCGGTGATGCCGATGAATCGTCAGCGATCCATCGCCCAAGAGACCCTCGACGTCTACGCCCCGCTGGCGCACCGCTTGGGCGTCCAACAGGTCAAGTGGCAGCTGGAGGACCTCTCCTTCGCCACCTTGCACCCCAAGCGCTACGCGGAGATCGAACAGATGGTCGCCGCGCGACAGCCCGAGCGCGAGGCCTACCTCAGCGAGGTCATGGGCGTGCTGAGCGAGAAGTTGAAGGGCTTTGGCATCGTGGCCGAGGTCACCGGACGACCCAAACACCTCTGGAGCATCTACGAGAAGATGGTCGTGGGTGGTAAGGAGTTCGACGATATCTACGACTTGGTCGGCCTGCGGGTCATCGTCGAGGACGACCGCGACTGCTGGGCCGTGCTCGGGGCCATCCATTCGTTGTGGTCGCCCGTGCCGGGTCGCTTCAAGGACTACATCAATTCGCCCAAGTTCAATCTGTACCAGTCGTTGCACACCACGGTGATCGGCCCGCGGGCCAAATCAGTCGAGGTGCAAGTGCGTACCCACGAGATGCACCGGCGCGCCGAATTCGGTGTGGCCGCGCACTGGAGCTACAAGGAGGGCGCGACGCCCCAGGAGATCGCGTGGATGCAGCGCCTGGCCGACGTCCACGAGGAGGAGCCCGATCCCATCGCGTTCCTCGAGGCTCTCAAGCTCGACCTCGGCCAGGACGAGGTCTACGTCTTCACGCCCAAGGGTCGTGTCATCGCACTGGTGGAGGGCGCGACCACGATCGACTTCGCCTACGCCGTCCACACCGAGGTGGGGCACCACTGCGTGGGGGCCAAGGTGAACGGACGCCTCGTCCCCCTCGAAACTGTCCTGCACTCCGCCGACGTGGTCGAGGTGGTGACGAGCAAGAACGAGTCCGCCGGGCCATCGCGCGACTGGCTCAACATCGCTCAATCGTCGCGGGCCAAGTCCAAGATCCGCCAGTGGTTCCAGCGTGAGCGGCGTGAGGACGCCATCGAGGGCGGCCGTGAGGAGCTGACCAAGGCGTTGCGCCGCGAGGGCTTGCCCATCGCCACGTCGCTCTCGTCGAGCGCTCTCGAGGCGGTAATCCTGTCGCTCAACCTCGAGAACCTCGAGGCTCTCTTCATGGCGATCGACTCACACCAGATCTCGGCGTTGGCCGTGGTCCAGCGCCTCGACCGCGAACTGCACGGGGGAGAGGCCGAGCAACTCCCCACCACCGTCACGCGCGCGCCGCGCAACAATCGCACCACCCGTCGCAGCGCCGGGGTCTACGTCGAAGGCCTCGACGACGTCATGATCCACTTGGCTCGCTGTTGTTCGCCGGTTCCCGGCGACGCGATCATGGGTTTCATCACCCAGGGACGCGGGGTGTCGGTGCACCGCGACGACTGCTCCAACGCCGTGGCGCTGGCGCACCGGCTCGGCGAGCGCATCATCGACGTCGAGTGGGACGGAGCCACGCACGGTCAGTATCGCGTGGCTCTGGAGGTCATGGCCTTCGACCGGGCGCGCCTGCTACTTGACGTCTCCAAGGTCGTCGCGGAGTACCACCTCAACATCATCTCGAGTTCGACAGCCACGTCGGGTTCGCGCATCGTGCGCATGCTCTTCGACGTGGAGCTGGCCGATCCCAGCCACCTGTCGAGCCTGCTCGCCTCGCTCAAGTCCGTGGACGGGGTCTTCGACGCCTTCCGCCAGATCCCGGGACACCACAAGACATCATGAGCTCCTCATTCCAGGCCCCCATCGGTACTCACGACGTCCTAGCGCCTCAGTCGGCGCTCTGGGAGGGCCTCGTCGCCACCTTCGCCGACTTCGCCTTCCGCTTCGGTTTCACGCTGGCGCTGACTCCGATGTTCGAAGAGATCGGCGTCTTTAATCGTGGCATCGGCGAGAACAGCGACGTCGCGACCAAGGAGATGTACGTCTTCCAGGACCGCGGCGAGCGGACCTACGCGCTGCGTCCCGAGGGGACCGCGTCGGTGGTGCGCGCCTTCGTGCAGCACCAACCGACCACTCCCTACAAGGCGTGGTACGTCACGCCGGCGTTTCGCTACGAACGGCCCCAGGCTGGGCGCTACCGCCAGCACCACCAATTGGGTGTCGAAGCGCTCGGCAGCGACGATCCGGCCATCGACGTCGAGGTCATCGCCCTGGCCTGGCGCTTCTACGGCGCCCTGGGTCTGACTCGGGTGCGCCTGCTGATCAACTCCATGGGTCACGACGAGTGTCGCGGGCGCTATGTCGACGTCCTGCGTGGTTACCTCGAGGAGCACCGCGACCAGTTGTGCGATGAGCACCAGCTGTCGTGGTCGACCAACCCCTTGCGTGTGCTGGACTGCAAGAAGGCTCCCTGCGTAGCGGTCATCAACGACGGACCTCTCCTGCCCGACTTCCTCTGCGCCGACTGTGCGGCGCACTTCGAAGCGGTGCGCCGCGGCCTCGCGGAGTTGGGGATCGAATCGGTGCTCGAGGCGCGTCTAGTGCGCGGCTTCGACTACTACACCCGCACCACGTTCGAGTTCGTGGCCGACGCGCTCGACGGCGCGCAGAACGCCATCGGTGGTGGCGGTCGCTACGACGGGCTGGCCGAGCAATTGGGCGGCAAACCCACCAGTGGAATCGGCTTCGGATCGGGGATCGAACGCCTCCTGCTCGCCCGCGAGGCCGAGGGAATAACGTCGAACCTGATCAACCGCACTATTGATGTGTTCATCGTGGACACGACGGGCGCCAACGTTGCGAGCGTGCTGGCCGACGAACTCCGCCGCGAGGGCTTCGCGGTGGAGCGCGCCTTCGACGCACGCTCGATGAAGTCCCAGATGAAACTGGCCGATCGCTCGGGTGCGCGGATGGCGCTGTTGATCGGGCCCCAGGAGCTCGAGTCGGGTCAGATTACGATGAGGGACCTAAGGAGCGATGACTTCGAGCAGGCCCAGCAACGCGTGGCTCGCGAGGACCTTCGACGCGCCCTGCGTGATCGCCTAGACAAGTAAAGAGACCATGACCGACAAATACGAAGCAACGAGCATGCGCGACCTCCTGTGCGGATCGGTCGACCTGACGGCGATCGGGGAGCGCGTGAGCGTGTGCGGCTGGGTGGCCAAGCGTCGCGAGCACGGCGAGCACCTGGCGTTCCTCGATCTTCGCGACCGTTCGGGCATCGTTCAAGCCGTCGTGGACGGCACGGTGGACGTGCGAAGCGAGTACGTGGTGCGCATCACCGGCACGGTCTCGCTACGACCCGAGGGGACCGTCAACGATCGCCTCAGCACCGGTGAGGTCGAACTCACCGACTGCGTCGTCGAGATCCTCTCGGCGGCGGAGCCGCCCCCCTTCCAGATCGACGAGCGCTCCGATGTCGATGAACAGGTTCGCCTCAAGTACCGCTACATCGACGTGCGCCGCGAGAAGATGCAGCGAAACCTCCGACTGCGCGCTCGCGTCAACGCGACGCTGCGGCGCGCCATGGAGCGCCAAGGCTTCTGCGAGGTCGAGACCCCGCTGTTGTGGGCCCCGACCCCCGAAGGGGCGCGTGAGTTCGTCGTGCCCTCGCGCCTGCATCCCGGCGAGTTCTACGTCCTTCCCCAGAGTCCCCAGATCGCCAAGCAGCTCTTGATGGTGGGGGGATTCGACCGCTACTTCCAGATCGCGCGCTGCCTGCGCGACGAGGACCTGCGCGCCGACCGGCAGTTCGAGTTCACCCAACTCGACGTCGAGGCGAGCTTCGTGACCCAGGACGACATCTTCACCTTCGTCTCCGAAGCGGTGCTCGACGCTGCCGAGGAGGCGACCGGGCAACGACCGGGGCCAATCGCCACGATGACCTGGGCCGAGGCGCTCGATCGCTACGGCACCGACAAACCCGATCTGCGCTTCGCGATGGAGTTGCACGACCTCTCCGAGGCGTTCGCCTCGACGCAGGTCAAGGCCTTCTCCGCGCCCACCGTCAAGGTTCTTCGCGTGCCGGGCGGAGCAGAGTACTCACGCTCTCGACTCGACGCCTTGACCGACCAGGCCAAGGGGCTCGGCGCCAAGGGACTCGCGTGGTTCCGCGTCACCGCTCAGGGACTCGACTCGCCCCTGGCGCGCTTCCTCAACACCGAGGAGGCCGCGGCGATCGCGGGGGTCGACGGCGCCCAGGTCGGCGACCTGGTGCTCGTGGTGGCCGACGAGTACGCGCTCGCCTGCAAGGTGCTCGGAGCCCTGCGCCTCGAGATCGGCGCTCCACCGGTCAGCGAGGGGCCCCACCAGTACGTCTGGATCACGGAGTTCCCCCTCTTCGAGGGCGTCGACGACGACGGACATCTAGTCTCAGCCCATCACCCCTTCACCATGCCCCACTCGGACGACCTCGACCTGATCGAGACCGACCCTCTCAAAGTGCGTTCACAGTCCTACGACCTCGTCCTCAACGGCTGGGAACTCGGCAGTGGGTCGGTGCGCATCCACCGCGCCGACATCCAGTCGCGGATCTTCTCAGCCCTCGGGATCAGCGACGACGAGGCGCAGAGCCGCTTTGGCTTCCTGCTCGGGGCCTTCCGCTACGGCGCACCACCGCACGCGGGCTTCGCGGTGGGGATCGACCGTCTCGTAGCCATCTTCGCCGGTGAGGACAATATCCGCGAAGTGATCGCGTTCCCCAAGACGCAGTCGGGCACCGACTTGATGACCTCGGCGCCCAAGGACATCACCGAGCGCCAACGACGCGACCTGCGCCTGAAGTTCACCCCGAAGGTGTAACGACGTCCCTCTTCGACGACGCCAGGGCCCAGCGCCTGCGCGCGAGCGCGCCCCTGGCGGAGTTGCTGCGCCCCACGAGCCTCGACGACATCGTCGGGCAGGTCCACCTGGTCGGACCCGGCGCGCCACTGCGGCGCATGGTGGACGCCCAGCGCCTCACCTCGATGATCTTCTGGGGGCCGGCGGGCACCGGCAAGACGACCTTGGCGCGCATCGTGGCGGCCTCGGCGGGCTACGCCTCCGACAGCGTGTCAGCGGTCTCGAGCGGCGTCAAGGAGGTGCGCGAATGTCTCGAACGGGCGCGCCAACGCCTCGGCGAGCGCGCCCAGCCCACCGTGCTGTTCATCGACGAGGTGCATCGCTTCAACAAGTCCCAACAGGACCTCCTGCTGCCGGCCACCGAATCGGGTGAGATCGTCCTCATCGGCGCGACCACCGAGAACCCCTACTTCGAGGTCAACGCGGCCCTCATGAGTCGCACCACGCTGTGGCGACTTCACCCGCTCACTCCCGAGGACCTCGCGGTCCTGTTGCTCCGCGCGCGAGCGCTACGCGACGTCGATATCGAGGACGAAGCGACTGACGCCCTCGTGGCCAGCGCCGACGGTGACGCGCGCTCGATGCTGACCACCCTCGACACCGCGTTCATCCTGGCGAGCGCCGATCGCGTGGATGGCGCGCGACCGGTCGTCACCCTCGACCACGTGATCATGGCGCGTGACGGACGTGTCGTGCATCAATCGCGCGACACCCACTACGACCAGGTATCCGCATTGATCAAATCGGTGCGCGGTTCGGACCCCGATGCCGCCCTCTACTGGCTCATCGCGCTCCTCGAAGCCGGCGAGAGTGCGAGGTTCCTCGCGCGACGCCTCGTGATCCTGGCCTCCGAGGACGTGGGGCTCGCCGATTCCCAGGCCCTGGTGGTCGCCGAGGCGGCGGCGAGGGCGGTCGAATTCGTGGGGCTACCCGAGGCGCGGCTCAATCTGGCGCACGCGGCCATCTACCTGTCACTAGCCCCCAAGAGCAACTCGGTCACCCGCGCCCTGGGCGAGGCGACGGCGGCGGTGAGGGCGAGCGGCGCCGACGTGCCCGACCACCTGCGCGATGCGCACTACGCCGGCGCGCGCGACATGGGCTTCGGCGCGACGTACCTGTATCCCCACGACCACGAGGGCGGCTGGGCCGATCAGCGCTACCTGCCCGAGGAGGTCGGTGACGCGGTCTACTTCGAGCCCTCGCCCTACGGCGACGAGGCCGACGCGGTGAGCAAATGGCGCGCCCGCAGGGGTGGCGCCGGGTCCAAAGGCTCGCCCCCGGTAGAGTGACAACCGTGGAAGCCGCCGAACTGCGTTCAACTTTTCTCAATTATTTCGCCCAAAACGGTCATTTGATCATCCCGTCGGCGAGCCTGATACCCCACGACCCGAGCCTGCTCTTCACGGTGGCTGGCATGGTCCCCTTCAAGCCGTACTTCCTGCTCGAGGAGACGCCCCCCTCGGCCCGAGCGGTCTCGATCCAGAAGTGCTTTCGCGCTCCCGACATCGACATCATCGGCACCACCCAGCGCCACTTGACCTTCTTCGAGATGATGGGGAACTTCTCCTTCGGCGACTACTTCAAAGAGGGCGCCATCCGGTTCGCGTGGGGACTGATCACCGAGGGGTTCGGCCTCGACCCCGAGCGGCTCTGGGTCACCGTGCACCACTCCGACGACCAGGCCGAGGAGCTGTGGCGTGACATGATCGGCGTGCGACCCGAGCGGATCCAGCGCCTGGGCGAGGACAACTTCTGGGACATGGGCGAGACCGGTCCTTGCGGGCCGTGCTCGGAGATCTTCTTCGACAAGGGTCCCTCCTTCGGCGCGGACGGCGGTCCCGCCTACGGCGGAGACGACCGCTTCATCGAATTCTGGAACTTGGTGTTCATGCAGTTCGAGAAGGGTCCCGGCGGTTCGATGGTGGACCTGCCCAAGCAGAACATCGACACCGGCGCGGGATTCGAACGTGTTCTATCGATCCTCAACGGGGTGGAGTCGGTGTTCGCGACCGACCTCTTCACTCCGCTGCTCGAGACGGCCTCGCGGGCGCTCGACGCCACCTACGGGCGAGACGACGACGTGGACGTGGCGATCCGGCGCATCGCCGAGCATGGTCGCGCCATGACGATGCTGGTCTCCGACGGCGTCCTGCCCTCCAACGAGGGCCGCGGCTACGTCCTGCGCCGCATCATCCGCCGCGCCATCCTGGCCGCGCGCCGCTCCGGGTCCGACGCGCCGCTCACCGCGGCGCTGGTGGACGCGACCATCGAGAAGATGGGCGAGGCCTACCCCGTCCTCGTCAAGGACCGCGACCTCATCGTGTCGATCCTCGAGCGCGAGGAGGCCGGCTTCGCGCGCACTCTGCGCACGGGTATGTCGCTGCTGGACGAGGCTCGCGCCGAGGTCGTGTCCTCGGGCGCCACGGTGTTTCCCGGCGACGTCGCCTTCCGTCTGCACGACACCCACGGCTTCCCAATCGAACTGACCAGTGAGATCGTGTGCGAGTCCGGTCTCGACGTCGACCGCGGGGCCTTCGACGCCGCGATGAGCGCGCAGCGCGAGCGCGCCCGCGCCTCCTCCAAGGCCCTCAACCTGGCCGACGACGCGCAGTACCGCGACTTGATCGAGCGCCACGGCACGACCGAATTCGTCGGTCGCGACGCCACTCGCTACAGTCTCGAGACCACGGTGCTCGCCATCCTCGTGGGTGAGGACGGCACCAGCGAGCTCTTTCTCGAGACGACGCCCTTCTACGCCGAATCGGGCGGTCAGGTGGGCGACGTCGGCACCTTCGTCACTGAATCGGGCCGCTTCGAGGTCCTCGACACCCAGAACGTGGCCGGAGGGCTCTTCGCGCACCGCGGACGGCTCACGGGCGAGATTCTGCCAGGTCAGGTGGGGGTCGCGACCATCGATCCCGTGCGCCGCGAGGCCACCCGGCGCAACCACACCGCGACGCACCTGTTGCACTCTGGACTGCGTAGCGTCCTCGGTGACCACGTGCGCCAGCAGGGTTCGTACGTCGGACCCGAGCGGCTTCGCTTCGACTTCGCCCATTCCAGCGGGGTACGTCGTGAGGAGCTCGACGAGATCTTGACCCTCGTGAACACCGATGTCGTGGCCAACGACGCGGTCGACACGATTCAGACCTCCAAGAGCGACGCCGAGAAGATGGGAGCCATCGCCTTCTTCGGCGACAAGTACGGCGATCAGGTTCGCGTGGTGCGCGCGGGCCGTCACAGTTTGGAGTTCTGCGGCGGTACCCACGTGGACCGACTCGGTGACATCGGACAGATCCAAGTCGTCTCCGAGGCGTCCATCGGCTCGAACACGCGTCGCATCGAGGCCGTCAGCGCCATGGGAGCCTTCCGGCGCAGCGCCGAGATGGAGGGCACCCTCGCGTCCGTGGCCACCATCTTGAAGACCTCCCTCGACGAGGTCGTACCGTCGCTCGAACGCGTCCTCGAACGTCAGCGTGAGATGGAGAAGGAAGTCAGCGCTCTGCGCCAGGCGCAGTTGTCGACATTCGCCGAACAGTTGCACGCGGCGAGCGACGACGCGGTGCTGGTC
>Ga0209698_10004632_pt1 | contig 15002 bp, 14 predicted proteins | sample LitLauG_LLR_2012_FD_187203 | JGI IMG/M metagenome (GOLD analysis project Ga0209698, IMG submission 187203) | Freshwater sediment microbial communities from Pennsylvania, USA - Little Laurel Run_MetaG_LLR_2012 (SPAdes) (version 2) | ecosystem: Environmental > Aquatic > Freshwater > Creek >...
AACTGAACATATGACTCTGCTGCTGATCGTCTCCGCGCATGCCTTCTGGTATCACACAAAGCTGTGGATTAGGAGTAGTTTTTCAGCAGCCTGCTAGAGGCAGGTCAGGATATTGCTGTAATGCCAGATCCGTATCGCTACGAACACCGATACTTTGAAGAGCCTGCAGCGTCCCCGGGCGTAGCTCGAACTGGACCAGGCTTGTACTCGGCCTCGTCGCATATTTCGCCGCGTAGCTACGGACTCCGCTAATCATTGTCTCCCGGGTCCCTGGTGGCATCCTCCCAGTCGTTCGCAAAATACTAAGGTGGGAATCGGGCATGCCCCGAAAGAACGTTTCACTCCACGGACCAGGAGGACTGAAGTTCGTTACCTGTATTTCCGGGGTGGCAGACAACGCCAGACCAGAAGTAAGGCCACCAAAGAATGCAGTACCGAGTAAAAAATAAGTATTCACAGTCGCGCTTGCATTTTGCGCCTTGGCGACTACTTCAGGCTGGTCATTCGGGCGTACCAAGTTATAGCGTAAAACGGGACCACCTTCCGTTACGAAGGTGTACTCACCATTCGGATCTGGAACCAGAACCGGCGGTTCCGACGGTGTGTCAGTATAAGGAGCAAGTGCCAAAGTGGTTACACCGAAGGCGGAATCGTCATAAGCGAGCCACCCAATATAGCCGCTTGGGTCCACCTGGACACCGTTCAACATGACGATCGTGTCCTTCAAGTTGACCGACTGCCCTCCCGAAAACGAGTTCAGGAATGGCTCTCGCCCGCTTCGGTCCGTCATTCCGGTTGGTAGATTGTTTACATAAGAATAGCCATTGAAGGATTGCGGGTCGTGAATGTCTGGAATATGGTCATCCGGAGATTCCCATCTTCCCTGTGAGGGGTGATACCTGCGAGAAGCAGAAACCTGTTCCGTTCCGCTGGAAATATCGGTATTCAAGCCAGCAAAGTTACTGTCCGCCCGTGAGTAAGCCCAAATGAGTACTCCAAATGCATCGTACGAATCGAAAGATGACAGAGTGTTGCCGGTCCACGCTGACGATACCCGGACGCTACCCTGCCAATCGTAGCGATCGACATAGTCTAGTGTGAACGAGGAGCCGGTATACGCTACTCTTGACGCCGGCAACGCAGCAAATACCCTCGAGAAGGCGTGGGTACTGCCCCCCAATGTCGCGACTAATGATCCATTCGGAGCGTAGACATAGGATGTGGTGATACTAGCCACTGTAGATGACACGGGTCGGTCAAACGCGTCATATACGAATGTGGTTCCGGTCTGCGACAGCAGGTTCCCATTGACGTCCCAGCTAAGAGTGTCGAATATATCGTTCAGCAATCGCCCATTCGCGTCGTACGAGAACGGGTTGGTGCCGGACGTCACCGTGTATCTGTTAGTCGACTGATTGTAGATAGTTCCAGCAGGCGGCCATATCACGTTGCCAGACTTCGTGATGTTACCGAAGGGATCGTAAACAAACGATTCGTTCCACGGAACACCGTTCTGCGTCCCGCAGTTATCGGTAAGTATCCTAACCAGATCATCGTACGAGAACGTGCACGTCCGATTGTTCGAATAGTGACTCGAATCCGTAGTCTTCAGGCTGTTCAACGTTCCACTGGAATTCCAGATCGGCGTGTGGCTGACCGTAACCGTCCCGACGTTATTTGTTTCGGTATTCGGGGCGAAGTTGGCGTACTCAGTGTGTACGGACGTATCGCCGTTTCCAAACGTCACCGTGTGAATACTGCTGTCCAGCTGGTAGGACGTGCTGCTCACCAGCGTATGAGCTTTGGAGTCAGTCGCGGAATACGGACGACCCATCGGATCAAGCGTGTAATTCACGGTCGGAGGCAGCGGGGTTGGCCACCCTCCGGTGATCCATGATAGCGACTGTGTGGCGCCGTTGTTGAAGTACGACTCGGCTATGTGGCCGTACCCGTTATAGCCGGTCGAAGTCCACAAGAAATTCTCGGTTTGGCGCCCGACGTTGTCGTAGCAAAAGACCTCGTCGGTGAGCAGCGTAAATGCACCGAAGGAGGCCGAGCCAGAACCACCAATCACTGAGCCGGAAAAAAAACCTTTACCGGTGTTTACGACGATCGTCAGCACGCCGGTACTGCCGCCGGTGTTGACAATCGGACCCGTCAACGTGTAGTCATGCGTGCCGTTGAGCTCGGTCGTATAAGACCATGTGACCGTGCCGCTGAAGCTACCGGAGAACACGGGACCATTTGGCGTTCCGTCTGTCCCATTGGTCTTGACGACTAGACTTCCACCGCTCGCGAATGTGCCGCCCCCGGAGAGAGTGCCACTTGTCAAAGAACCGGTGGCAAACGTCACAGTGCCCATGGCCCCGCTCAAGTTGTTGTACCAGTAAATGTTCAGCCCGGTGTCTGATATCCCCGAGCTGCTCCCGGTGAGAGTTCCACCACCGGAGACAAAAGCCTTGCCGCCGGTGCCAGAGGCCGTGGACGCTTCTGCAATGGCGCCTGCAGTGTTCGGACTGCCATTGCAAGACAATGAGACAGGAGGCAATGCCGAGTCATATTCAAAGTACTTGCTTGGAGTAGATGCGCTATTCAATCCCGTTGGATACGTAACAGAAACGACGCGATCCGCCAGATCGTAAGCCCTACAAGCAGTGCCCCCGCCGTTGTCAACATTCTTCACGGGGAAGCCCACAAACGGTGGACAATATCCCGCGGGATCCGAATCGTAAGTCGTGGTGTAGGTGCCGGATTCCGGTGTCGTCGCTGTCAGTAGACGTCCCGTGTTCCCGTTGTCGTACGTAAATGATCGAATCTGTTGTGTGGTCCCATTGACGTTTTGGGTTATATTCTTCAAGTTACCGCCGGGATAGTACGCATACATCGTCTTAAACCCGCTGGCGGCGGTCGACTGGCCGCACGATGAGCTGCCAGCCACGGAGGTCACTTCACAGACCGAAGTTATGTCCCCAAGGCCGTTCGTCTCCGTCTGGCGCGACTTTGCGTGCTCTCCCGCGGGCGCCGGCGATTGAGTAACCAGGACGTCGTTTGCGGAGTACGTATAGGTAATAGTTGATCCAGGCACATTCGCGCTGTAGGCTGGTCCCGTCACGGTTAGTTTTCGCCCAATGCCGTCGTACGCGGTCCTCGTGCCATCAATTGTTGAATTCATTGTCCCCGCTGCACCAGAGTAGGGAAGAGTCACCCTGCTTACTCGTGCCTCGGCGTCGTAGTCAGTTTCCGTAATCGTGTATTGACTACTCGCCGGTCCCTGCCGAACCTGAGACAACTTGGGCCGGCCCATTAAATCGAACTGTGTCAGCGTCTCTGTTGACGACTGACCAGCCACGATCGTCATTTGTTTGTCAAACGTAGCTGGAGTCGAGCCGGAAGCCGGTATGTAGGTGTAGGTCGTAGTTACACCACCCGCGTCCGTTCCTGAGACTGGGCGCCAAAATGGATCTGTCCCGTAATTTATCGTCGACTGGTGGCCGTTAGCGTCCGTGACCGCCGTATACTTCTCTCCGACGCAGTCATATCCAGAGTACGTAGTGGTCAGCCCATCCCCTATGGCGTCAGTTGTGTGGGTCACTGACGAGACTTCGTGCCCAGCACACTGAGTATAAGTGGAAATAGTGGTCTCGCCGTTCGGCCCAATAGAGGTCAGCACGCGTCCGACGTTGTCGTATGTTCTGGCATCGATCGTGACTAATTTACCGCCAATTGTCGCCTGTTGGCTCAGCAACTCTCCAAGGCCGTTCCCTGACGTTCCGTATGTAAAATAACTATTGCTGACAGTTGTGCCACCATTGATCACTGTCTTCCTAGAACAGACCCTATCCATGAGTGGGTAGGTTCCAAAATTGGGATATGGAACCGTTATGTTGACACAGGAACTTCCATTCCAAGAGCCGTACGCGGTCTGGACATCGGTGTCGTAGCTGGCCCCCCCGACGGTGCCACCGAAATCGTAGGCCTTGACGTCGGTTACTCTCATGTACGGATCCAAGAGAGTGACCGTTAGTGACGGGTTCGTGACTCCCGGAACGTAGGTCCATTCGTCGATCTCGGACACCGCAAAGCCCGCCGCCGAGGGAGGATTGGCGCACGACAGTGGGGACGTTGGATGATATCCACTGTAACAGTAATATTTGCTTGCCAGCAGTGTCCCACTACTACTGTAGGACAACGAAGCTACGGTATTCGTCTGTGGAATTACAAATGGGGTGTTGACGTTGCCGGGAACGGATACGATGCTGTCAATTGCGTAGTCCCCGGAAGGAGCGACAACTTTGGTGGTGCTGAGGTTTGCAGAGCCGGAGCCCGCTGTGTGAGTGATGGTCCACGTTCCGTCCGGTGTAACCTTGGTGATCCCCGATGTGGTTCCGTCAGAACAGTTAACTCCATGTGTGCCGCCTGTGTAAGTGTATGTATAGGTCGCACCAGTAGGAACTGTGATGGTCGCAATTCGTAGGGTGGTTGTCCCGCTGTGCAGCGGATTTGACTCGTACGTGAACGATTCTGCCGAGCCGTCGGGATAGACGATCTTGGTCAGGAGGGGAGTGGTATATGGATTGAGAACCTTCAGACCAGCGCACCCAAAGTCTGAGTTGACAGTGTACGGAGTAAAAGTCAATGTGTAAGTCGGAGTTGTGTTGTTCGGTCCGGGGTACTGGAGAAGGACCGTGTCCGTTGAGGCCAGACTAGCGGTCAGGACTTCATTGCCAGTCGCATCCGTCACGGTACCTGATGCCATGGATACGCCAGTTGAGGGGGCGTTCCAACACACATTGTCGTTGATCGAGTTGCCGTGCAGATCTCTGACTTGATACGGGTAGCAGCCTTGGGTTTGGGGAGGAAAGATAATTCCACCGGTTAGGCCCGATGGTGAGATTGCAACTCCATAGTAGGTGAAGAAAGGCGGGTTCCACGCCAAAGCTACTCCTGCGGCCCACCCATCGCCGTTATTTCCGGGCGGATACAAGGCACCTCCGCCGCACCCCACGACGCTCGCGATGGCGGGATGAGACGTACCCGTGCCGTCATACACCGGATAAACCGAAAGCTGCGGATAAGGGAAAGTCGCGCAGTCGCCACTGCCGGGAGTGAAAACGAAGCCCACAGAAAAACGAGCAGTGGAGTGGAAGCCAAAGCCGCCACTTACGTAGATCTGATTTCCGCCGCCATAGTTGTACATGTACGTGCGGCTGTCCATGTCGAGAGATGTGTTGACCGGCGGTCCGTAAGACCCCTTGCTAGCGAGAGGGATGGAAACGTGGACCGTTAGGTCCCCGGTGTTAATTTCGTCGACACCGCCTCCGACGTTGATGTATTTCTGCAATGCAGGCTCGCCCAACACAGATCCGGTCGCTTGTGCCCAACTTGAACACAGGCTACCGACCACAAAGACGAGTGACGCAACAGCAAACGCGAGAGTTCTCATGAGGGATTTCGCTGCCTGGGACGAACTCCGAGATGACCGTTGATTGTTTGACGAGATTTCTGGAGCGATAAGAGCAGTCAGCAGCAGACGAGGGACAAACACGAAGTGAGCCATAGGCTCCTCCACAGCACTCAGTTTTCCCCCTCAAGAAAACTTCGCGCGCATCGTAGGCGGGCGGGCTGTGGATGTCAAATGAAAAGTGGGTGAATTGGGCGCTGCCGGCGGGATTGGGAGCTATTTTGGGAATGGGCTTTGCGATGCGGGAGATGGCATGCGTCGTCGGCGTATGCCACAACCGTCAAATTCGTGTTGAATGATCGACAACATCACGGATATTAGTTACCGGCTTTGGGTGCTGCCACAACCCCATCCTGCAGTCTGCGCCAGACTCAAACCGTAGACGACGCTGGAGGACGCTGGACGCTGGGCTTGTGCTGACCACTGCTCGATGTCCAAACGCACCGCTGAGAGGATGCTAGAGGGCGCGCTGACGGGATTTTTGGAACGGTTCTGACCTCCCCGTCGAATGATCTGAAAAACTGAATAGCAAGATGCCCGAGGCGATGTGCTTGGAATCGGACCTCGTCTGGCCTGCGGACGCCACTGTAGACTGGTGTCCTCGAAATCGAGAGCTCAAAAGGACATTGAGTGGCGAAGAAGCGAGGCAATCCGAATTGGGGCAAGCCGGAAGTGAACTCCATTCCTTACACTGGGGCGAGCTCATTCGAAGAAGTCGCCGAGAAGTTGCGCCTGTCCCCGATCGAGTACGAAGGCTCGATTCACCTCAAGGAGTGGGCGCGAAAAAACAAAGATCAGAAATACGTGCCCTCGAATCTGCTACAGGCATGGGGCTTGGATGTTAAGGCGGATTCGTGAGTGCGGGGTGTTCCTTGGGATTTTGGGTATGCGGGCCGTGGAGAATATGAACTCGGGATTTCCCACGAGATTCGGGGGCAACTAGAGCTTAGCAATGGCCGGTGTAGGGGACCTCAAATTTCGCGCGTGATAAAGCAAGAAATCACCGCCATGGGCTCATGAAATCTGGATGAGAATCAAGCTGGCGAAGAGTGATGGCCAGAAGTCGGCGTACCAGTTGGCATCAGCGATGGATAGGCGATCCCGCCCTTGAGAATCTCGCGGCGAACTTCACTCAAAAGCTGGTGGGAACAACTGGCCTCGAACAGCAGACCCAGAGCTAGAGCTACACACACTGAAAACCAGAGCAAAGCCCACCAACACGTGAGGCTCGTCAGGAATAGACCGGGGCAGGAGATCAGTAAAGCAACTGCAGTTCCAACCTCGAATTTGAATCTCAGCAAGATCGTTCGGAGGTACCGCTGCCCCACGGGGTTCGGTGCTGGTCCCACTCTTCATCATGGTGAGAGAACTCGGGCTTCTTCACGAGTTGCTTATCGAACCGACTGGCCTCGATTCTGGAACCCATGTCCTCCACCAACAACCCGAAGGCGATGCTGGTGAGCGCAAGCATCAGGATTGTTTCGGTGTGATTTCCAGCAATGAGATCACGGAATGAGGGGAATCGCTGGAGGAGGGCAATGAACCAAGTGCTGATCGCAATTGCTCCGGCTCTGGGGCCCCTCAACGATTATTTTCCGTTCATCCCGGAAATGCCGGTGTGCAGTTTGGTTCGTAGAGGTCTTGGTTCCACGGGGATGCGGCCAGAATGTTTTTTCTCATATCGGCCTGCCCGGATGCGGGGTGTAGAGAAAAAACGTACCGGGGTGCTCGGTGAAGAAAAAACAGGGGGGCTAAATACTATGTAGTAGTAATAAACATAAACATGAATATAAACATAAACACCAACATAGAACTTAAACATTTAAAGCTTTGAAGCATGAATGAAAGATGTGGCGTTGATGAAGAGAACTTTCAATTAGAACTATTGCTTCACCCTTTTCCGCGCCCCGCCCCCCTGTTTTTTCTTCCTCCGAACTCCTGATTCTGGTTTTTTGAGTACGGGGAATGCTCTCTCAACTCCCGTGTCTTGGTATTGTTTTTTGTAGTACCGCATCGCCAAGAATACCTTCCTGTGAACCCTTTCCTGCGGATCGCTCAGGAGTTCTTTGTCGGTGAACAGTTTCACGCCTGCCAGCGCTGCCCCGATCAGCGCTTCCTTGTCTTTTTCCTTCATGGTTGGGAACTGATCGGAAATGAGCCTGCGGAGATCGATGATGAACTCGTAGACCTCAGTCTTGCGGCGTAGGTTCTGTAGATGGGCCTTTTGCCGTGCGATGTCCTCAAAAGTGTCATTGAGGCTCTCACCCAGTTTCTTCTGGGTGGAAGTGATGGCTTCAGAAATGAAGCGCGCGACGGCTGGAGTACGGCCACGGCCTACAGTGGGAAACTTTTGGAGAAATGCCAGAAGCTCGGTCATCCTCTTCCGGGTTCCCTCGATCAGCGCCTCGCCGCGACGGTAGTCCTGCATCATCCGAAGCCGTTTTGCTTCCTTGGCAGCTACGCGGAGCCGGAGGAATTCGCCGGCGATCTTGAAAAACCACCGCATCCGCTTCTTCCCCACCTTGGGCAGCAGATGGACGGCAGGTAAGTAGTTGCGGAATGCCGCCGCGAAGGCTTGCCGGGTAACGCCGGTTTCCAGCTTTCGCCGCATGTAGTCAGAGATTCGCCTCTCATCTCCCAGTATCGCCATGGCGACGCCTCCTACGGACAGTCTAGCTGCTCCACAGCCACCGGCAGCGGAGCGGCGGAACACATTCTCGGGACAATCGGGGCAGCTGGAATTTCGTGTTCTATCAACTTGCGGCGTGGCGGGATAGCTTTTGGGCATGACGTCGACCAACGGGAACCGGAATGACACGGCACGGTGCGTCGCCCGACTCGACCGCCTGATTGTGACTGTTCGGATGGCGGATAAGGTACCGACTATCCCGGGCTACAAGGTGATCAAGGACACTCGGGTGCAACGGCAGGGTGCGGTTTCGACGTACGAACGGGTGCGGCAATTGGAAAGCTCCACCACCGGGTCCCAAATCTTCATCCAGTACAAACCACTGCAGGGCTTTCTCCCAGATCAGCGCATCATGATCGTGGGGGACGATCGGCTGGGCATCACGCCCGATGAGATCGAGCGCGTCATTTGCCCGCACTTCCGGAGTCACAAGGTGTCGCTGGCCGAAATCGCGCTGGACTTCACCGAAGAGAGCGGCGTAGACGAGGAGTTCGTCCTGCGATACGGCAGGTTCGGCAAAGCTCGCCGGCGCAAGGATCGTGGTGGCCCGGACACAGTGCGTTACGGATCACGGGGCTCCTTGAAGCTGGTTCGCTGCTATTGGAAGGCACCACTCCGCTCCTACCGTACTGAGCTCGAACTGCACTCGCAACTCCTGAGGAAATACTCCCTCACTCATGTCGGCCAGCTCTACGAGGTCGCCTCGAAGCTAGCCCCCGGCCATCTCTGTTTCGTGAGGATCGATTGGGACAAGTTGGAGCCTGCGCTGAGACGACGATACGACGCCGATTGCGCGGAAATTCTGGCCGAGGCACGGCGTCGATCCGAGGTTTCGTTGAGGTCTGCGACTAGATATCTCGGAGGGCGCGTCCCGAACGTCTACCGGTACCTCAAGTCGCTGCGCATCAATATCGACGTTCGAGCGGCGTTGAAAGAATGGGCCGGGGACTTCTACCAGTTGGAGCAATTTTTCCCGGTAGCGAACGCAGGGCGGAAATCCAAGCCGAGGAGGGTGAAATGAAGAAAGTTTTTGTGAGCGACTTCGACGAGCGGACGACGGAAGAGGACCTTGCTGGTCTGTTCGCGAAGTACGGTCCAGTCCTGCGAGTCCGCATGCGCAAAGGGAAATTGCGTCGATACGCAATAATCGCGATGCCTGACATCGCCGCGGACAGGGCGATCGAGGCTCTGGACGGAAAAAAGTGGCGCACGACGTGGCTGGATGTAAGTGAGTCCAAGTGGTGAGCCGCCCGCGATGAAAAGCTGGGGGCTGAGTTGTCCGTCCCACGCTCGGTGAGAGGCGAACAGGCAATGGCGTAGAGCGGTTTCTGAAACCGTTAGACAGCGCAAGTAAATAAGGACACTGGGATGAAATCGTCTGGGGAGCAATTGGGGAACAGATCACCGGTCCCCGGACCATCGTTCGAGGTGCTGACGGCGGAGGAATTGGCGGCGCGCTGGCGGGTGCCAGAGAGCTGGGTCCGGGAGCAAACCCGATCGCGCTGCACGGACCCGATTCCTCACGTACGTCTGGGTCGGTATGTGCGATTTAGCTGGAACAGCCCGGAGTTGAATGCGTGGTGGGGACGCCGTCAGGTCGGGAACGGGCATGCGGCTTGTGCATAGCTATAAGCTACGTTACTGTGAAGCTGGATAGCACAAATGCCGCGGAGGAGACAAACCGGTTGTATCACGCGCCACCGGGAATGGTGGGTGGTGAGGTATCGGCAGCAGGTGTGTGTCGAGGGCAACGTCAAGACTGTAATCCGTAACCGACGCCTTGCCCCGGTGGACGCGAAGCACAAGACAAAGGCGAGCGTTCGCGATCTGGCGGCGGAGATATTGGAGCCTCTAAATCGTACTGCTATTTCCCCTCTGCGGGTGATGACAGTCGGTGAGTTCGTGGAGGGTGTGTACCTGCCCTTCGCGGAGCAGCAGAAAAGGCCGAGCACCTACCGGGGGTACAAACAAATCTGGTACGACTACCTCAAGGGCGACTCCGCATCGGCTTGGTTGCGGGAAGTCAAGACATACGACGTGCAGGCGTGGCTTGAGGTAATCGCTCGTCAGCCCCATGAGAAGAACGAACAGCAATACACGCTCTCCAAGACGACCCTGAAGCACGTGAAGCACTTCCTGAGTGGAGTCTTTCAGCACGCGGCGCAGCAGGGCTTCTACGACGGAGCGAATCCGGTGAGATTGGCGGAGATTCCGGCATTTGCCCCGGCGGGACATGAAGGCCAAGCGTATACGCTTGAGGAAATCGGGCAAACGCTGAACGTCCTCCCGGAACTCGCCGCGATCGTGGTGGAGACAGCGGCGTACACGGGGCTTCGGCTGAGGGAGTTGCGAGGGGCGAGGTGGGAGTCTTACGAACCGCCCCAGGATGAAGAGTCCATTGGCCTGCTACATGTGATGAACTCGGTATGGCGGAGCCATGTGGGAAACCCGAAGACGGAGAGATCGAAGGCTCCCGTCCCGGTGATCCCGCAACTGGCAGATCGACTCCGGGGACACTGGATTGCCTGCGGGCGACCAGCCAAAGGACCGATATTCGCCAACTCTCTGGGCAAGCCTCTAGACCTCGACGCCCTGTACCGGCGGCAGATGAAAGACGTGCTGAAAAAGGCCGCTGTGGAGTGGGTGGGCTGGCACGGGTTCCGCCGGGGACTGGCATCGAACCTCAATCGGCTCGGCGTGGATGACAGTGTGATTCAGGCCATTCTTCGGCACAGCGATGTGTCGGTCACGCAGCGCTGCTACATAAAGACGGTTCCCCCCGATGCGGTGGCGGCCATGCGGCAGCTGTCGGCAAGAGTCTCGGAGCTCAAAAAGCGATCCGAGCTTGCGGCAGAAGAAGGTTCTCGCCACGAGGCGACCGATCGGCTCAGTGTCCAGTAGTCGAATCCTCCGGGGAAGAGGGGTTGCGATTTCCTCTATTATTTTTCTAACCACTGCGCATAGGCGCGAATATCGATCATGGGGCCGTTGCGAGGTCTTGAAGGCGTGCGATTAGCTCGAGGAGAAATGCCGTTGCGGATTTTTGCTGCGGCGCAAGGGTGTAGTGACCATCATTGTCGCAGCCGAACGTGCCGTGTGCAGCGATGCATCCCATGTCGAGCCGGCGATCAGCATCGTTTACCACAAGCGAGGAGATTAAAGGCTGACCTAGCGCAGGGCTCCAGTCGCTTTCAAACGAGAGCAGTCCTCCGATGACGGCGTGTAGGGGTTTTGGTTGCAAGATGCCAGCCGCAGTGGGGATGGGAAGACTGGTGCGGTGAAGGCGTCTCACGCTGGCGACCTTCCCTTGCGCATAGGCGACCTGAGCGGCATTAATTGTCTGCTTGGCCTCGAACACGGCGTAGACGCTTTCGGCCGGAACAACAGTTTGTCCTTGGTAGTTGAAGACAAAGGGTGAGTACTGGCGGTCAAAAATCACTGCATCAATCTGTTCGCTGAAGGTTCCTTTGCTGTCGACGACATAGGCATTAAGAGCAGAGTACCGTCTCGGCAGATAGGCCTCGAAGAGCTGAATCCAGACGGCTTCGCTAGCTTCCCCCTTGGCGTCGGGATGGCCAAAGGCTTTCCGTGCAGTCGCCAGACGGTGCTCGATGTCATCGTGAAGGCTGGCTAGAAGCTGTGGAAGAGACCATTTCATGCAACAATCTGGTTCCAGTTCGAGGCACCCAGAGCGATCCCAGCTGCCGCTTTGATCTTACCCTTCTCTACAAGTGTAAGATCATCAGAAATGATGTTGTTAGTATTCGCAGGATCAATCACCCGCGCAAACGCAAACCGGTCGCGCAGGTATTGAAACACTCTCCAAACATCGTTGGACAAGCTTTCTGGATACTGTCGCGGAAGTGCCGCGATGACCGCAAGCTCCAGATAGAACGACGGAAACTCAATTTGTCTTTGATTGCGCCACAGTTTGATGATCCGGGTCTCGTTTAGGCGATCGCCTCGTATCACATGGCTGATGTGGGTGACCACATTCGTCTTGGTCCACGTGTCTGCACGCCGGCGGTAGAGACTATGGTCGCCGCCGTAAGCTCCTTGTCGCTTGCCCGGTACCAGATCGACTGAATAGCCGTTCACCCGCACGTTTATCGAGACATTCTGCTGCGTTGGCGAGTATCCATTCGCTTTCATCGTCTCGAAGAGCTTGTCGTAGATTTCCTTTAGCGTTTCGGTGGTTTCCTGAGAGAGCGATATAAACAGGTCGATGTCCGTCCCACTTTTGTTTGCTGTGCCTTTCATGAAAGAACCGCTGGGATGAACAGTGACCAGCTTATTGCCGGCCCACCGCTGAATGATGGGATAAAGTGCGGCCTGCACACCGCGCACCGGAGAGAATGGGCCATTGTCGACCGTTTCGCGGCGGAGGATGCCCGACAGGTACTCGTCTGCCGTCATAAATGCTGCTCTGGACGGGCTCACGTCAGCCCTGTCGAATTTTAGTCCAGATTGTTCAGGGCAAGAGTGGGGGCACAGGAAGGCCCGATCAGACGCGATTACAGCAGAGTTGCTATGCAACGGCCCGGAGGAAATATTACCGCAGCCTAGAGCGAAGTCTCCGGCCCGAAATTGATCACCGTTCTGCAACGAAATCCTTCTGATTGTTCCCCAATTGTTCCCCAGATGTCCTGAAAATGGAGGGGGCCGGAGAGTCGTAAAAATTGGAAGTCTCAGCGGATCAGATAGATACTGGCGGAGGGAGAGGGATTCGAACCCCCGGTACGGTTTCCCGTACAGCGGTTTTCAAGACCGCCTGTTTCAACCACTCACACATCCCTCCGCGCATCATCAGCACTGAGTGGCTCTACCTCAGTCTACAACATTACAACGAGCAGGCTGGACGAACAGGCAGCGGCCCAACGCTGGGAGACCCGGCGGCCGCGGCCGCGCGTCACTTGTTGAGCGGGAGTGTGGCCGGGCGGATTGCAGATTGTGCGGCGGGCGCAAGCAATGTGGACAGCGCTCCCCAGATCTGCGCCTTGTCGGCCAGGGAACTTAATCGGATCGCAGGTGGCCGCGGGTGAATACGCCGCACCACCTTTTCCACAGTCTCCAGCAGCAACTCGGGCGCGCCCTGGACAACTCCGCCGTTCATCACGACCAGTTCCGGATCCAGTACGCTCACCAGGTTGGCCACGCCGACGCCCAGCATCGTAAAGGTGTTCTCCACCAGTGCGCGGGCCTGCGCATTGCCCTTGTGCATGGCGCTGAACACAAAGCGCGCGTCCCGTTCTTCCGCCAGGGTGGAAGCGTTTGCCCCGTTTCCGCTGGGCAGGACTCTTCGCCCCCCAGCGGCCAGGCCCAGGCCCGACACGTAGGTCTCGAACTGCCCCGTGTCGGGAAACTCGTCCTTCCAGCGGGTCCAGTCCACGTTCATCTTGAAAATCTCTCCCGCCGATCCGCTGTGCCCGCGGCAGATTCTGCCGTTCACGAATACGCCCGCCCCGATCCCCGTACCCAGAGCGATGAAGACGAAGTTGTCCACGCCCTGCGCCACCCCGCGCCAGTGCTCTCCGATCGCGGCCATGTTGGCGTCGTTGTCGAGGAACACCGGAACCCGGAATGCGTCCTCCAAATCCTGGCCCAGGTCTACTTCCCGCCAGCCGGGAACATTATTGGCCTCGAAGACTTTGCCGGTTTGCGGATGCACGGCCCCCGGCACTCCAATCGCGATGCCGCGTACCGACTCGGTCTCCGGCACCAAGCGCCCGATGCCCTCTCGAATCTGTGCGATCACGCCGCGAGCTCCCGCTTCGGATTTCACTCGCTCCCGGGCTTCTTTCAGAATCTGCCCCTGGGTGTCGGCCAGCACAAATCGCAGATGGCTGGCGCCCATGTCAACGGCCACGCCATAGCTCAATGCCTCCCCCCCCACCGACTTGTCTTGAGAACTCAATGTAGCGTCTCGAATTCCACCCTTGCGGGACATGACGTCGTCGTCAATCACACCTGCATGCAACCGTGACGCCTTCGCGGTAACGCCGACACGACTCAGCAAGGAATCAAAAATCGTATCTATTGAAACGATTTAATCAGAGAAAGTCAAGGCGGACCCACTCGCCCCAATGAGAAAGTTGCGGCTGCAGTCAAACACTGGGAATACTGAGGGAGATACCCAACCCTCTCAGCGGGAGGCCGACAGATCCCCTGCCGGAATCTTCCCGGCGAGGCTGCTCGCCGCATCGTGACGCCATCCGGGACGTCCAAATACGTAACCCAGCTTGTCTCGAAAATTGGGGCTTCTCAAACGTCGCTCCACAGGTCCGTGCATTCGTGAATGGCAATGCGCACCGGGTTAGGTTTGGAGCAGAGCGAATTCTATCTCAGTTGTCTCCCCTAGAAGCTCGGGGTCGCATCCTGCAGGTGGTGGCAATCCTCCACTGCGCTCGTGCTTCGGCACGATTCGCGAAGGTTTTCCCGCTCCGTTTTCCCACCTGTGTTTTGAGCGCCTTAACGCCCATCCCTCGCGCCGCGGCTGGTTACTACCGTCACTATCCAACCGTTACTTGATCTTCCATACTGAGCGCATTCCGCAACTGTGTTCCGGATGATGGGTTTACAGAACCAGAGCAGTCCGCGCTCGCCGCGGTCGTCGGGTCCGGGCGCACGGACCTCATCGCTCGTCAAATCGACGGACCCCTTGGGAGGGCCGCAGCTATGAAAACTCTCCACCGTTTTGCCTTTATGAATTTATTGCTCGCGGTGTTTGTGTTGTCGGCCGCGCTTTCTGCCTTTGCCGATCCCCCGGGACGGGCGGTTCGCCTGAAGTACATTTCCGGGGCCGTGTCCATTCAGCCCGGTGGAGTCAACGACTGGGTCGAAGCGGTGATGAAC
>Ga0209698_10004633_pt1 | contig 15001 bp, 17 predicted proteins | sample LitLauG_LLR_2012_FD_187203 | JGI IMG/M metagenome (GOLD analysis project Ga0209698, IMG submission 187203) | Freshwater sediment microbial communities from Pennsylvania, USA - Little Laurel Run_MetaG_LLR_2012 (SPAdes) (version 2) | ecosystem: Environmental > Aquatic > Freshwater > Creek >...
TGGTTGATGGCGCCACTGGGCGCTAGCGCCGTGCTGGTGTTTGCAGCGCCCGCCAGTCCCCTGGCCCAGCCCTGGTCGGTGGCCGGTGGCAACGCCTTGTCGGCATTGATCGGCCTGGCTTGTTCCCTTTGGATTCCTAATGTTGTACTGGCCGCGGGCGCCGCTGTCGCCTTGGCCGTAGCAGGCATGATGGCGCTGCGCTGCCTGCACCCCCCGGGCGGTGCGATGGCCTTGCTCGCGGTGCTGTTGCATGCCACCGGATGGGAATTTGCGGCGATTGCCTTGGTGAACTCGCTGCTGCTGGTGCTGGTTGGCCTGGTGTACAACCCGCGCACCGGGCGCCGCTATCCCCACGCCCAGGTCCCCACGCCCAGCGCGCCGCAGCCGCCGGCCGCGCGGTTTCGCAGTGAAGACCTGGACGCGGTGCTGGCGCGCTACAACCAGGTGCTGGATGTCAGCCGCGATGACCTGCAGGCTCTGCTCCAGGAGGCAGAACTCGAGGGCTACCGCCGTAGCGTGGGAGCGATCCGCTGCCGCGATGTGATGTCGCCCAAGGTGATCTGCGTTGCGCCCGAATCGTCCCTGCACCAGGCTTGGGGCTTGATGCGGGCGCGCGGCGTAAAGGCGCTGCCGGTCGTCGATGACGCGCGCCGGATCGTGGGAATCATTACCATGGCAGACTTCCTGCGCGCCGTTGCCATTTACGGCGAGGGCACCCTGCTCAGCCGCTTGCGCTCCCTGCTCCTTGCGCGCCGCAGCGGGACCGAAAATGACGAGCGCCCGGTCGGTGCGATCATGACGACCAATGCCAGCACCATCGGCCAGGAGCGACCCATCGTGGAACTGCTGCCGCTATTTGCCGAATCCGGCCACCACCACATTCCCGTGGTCGATGAGCTCGGCCGTGTCGTGGGGATCATTACCGAATCGGACTTCGTGCGCGCGTTGTATCCGCAAGGCAGCGGCGCCATGGTGGCGCCGTCATGAAGGCCGATCTGAAGCCGGGCTTGCGCCACGTCCAGACTCTGGAAGTTGGCCAGAGCCTGCTGGTGCCCTCGTTGGCGCACGTCTTTGAAAGTTTCTCCGACATGCCTGCGGTGCTGGCCACGGCCTATCTGGTCGCTTTTTTGGAATGGGCCTGCATCGAGGCGCTGGCACCCTATCTGGAGCCGGGCGAGCGGACGGTAGGCACGCACGTGGACGTCAGCCACATTGCGGCAACGCCGGCGGGCATGCCGATCACCGCTGAGGTGGAACTGCTTTCGATCCAGGGGCGCAAGCTGCGCTTCAAGGTTGTCTGCCGCGACGCGCGTGAACGGATCGGCGAGGGTTTTCATGAGCGCGCCCTCATCGATGCGGCCAAGTTCTCGGCGCGGGTGGCGGCCAAGGCCGCCGGTAGTGGCGGTATCGCATAGCCCCGGGGACCAATGCATGGCGGGCAAGAAGCTTTCCTACAAGGCCGAACTGCGCCGCCTGCAAATCGAACTGGTCAAGGCGCATCGCTACATCATTACGCATGGACTGCGCGTGCTCGTGGTGTTCGAGGGGCGTGATGCCTCGGGCAAGGACGGCGCGATCAAGCGCATCGTCGAGCATCTGAGTCCGCGCGAGACGCGCGTCGTTGCGCTGGGCAAGCCCTCGGACCGGGAGACCTCGCAGTGGTATTTCCAGCGCTTTGTGCCGCATTTGCCGGCGGCGGGCGAGTTTGTCCTGTTCAATCGGAGTTGGTACAACCGCGCCGGCGTCGAGCCCGTAATGCATTTTTGCACAGCCGCGCAAACGCGCGCCTTCTTGCAGGCGGTCGTGCCCTTCGAGCGCATGCTGGTCGACGACGGCATCGTATTGATCAAGTATTACCTGGATATCAGCCGGGACGAGCAGCGCCGTCGCTTGCGTGCCCGCAGCCGCGATCCGCTGACGCAGTGGAAATCCAGCGCCGTGGATGCCGCCGCCCAGTCGCACTGGGACGATTACACCCGCGCCCGCGATACCATGCTGCGCCGGACCAGTCGCGGCCCGGCGCCCTGGATCATTGTTCGCGTCGACGACAAGAAGCGCGCCCGGATCAACATCATCCGCGACCTGATCGGGCGCATCGGGCCGCCGGGTCGCGATCGGCGAATTCTGCCGCCGGAAACTGACGCGGTGTTTGCCTTTCGCGTGACGGGCCGGGCGCTGCTGGCCCGCTAAAGCGAGCCCCACGGTGGGCCGCGAAGGAGCAAAATTGCTCTGGTGGTCGTCCAATCCGAAGCGTTTTCCCGGCGACGGAGACTGAATGAGGATCTGTATGGAACTGCTTCGTACGAAGTTTTGCACCGCGATCGTCGTGTTCGATATGTTTGCCGTCCTGGCACTGTGCGCTTGCGGCCCCGACGTGATCGCCGCGGCCGGGACCAGTGCGACCGCTGCGGCGAACGCGGCGAAGCAGGGCAAGGAGGAGAAGGAAATGGCCGACGCCAAGATCAAGGCGATGCAGGAGGCCAGCCAGAAGCACGTACAGGCTTTGGAACAGGCGGACAAGGCGACGCAGTAGATGCGGCGCCCGGAGGACTTGGTGCAGTGCGAGGCCGTACACTTGCGCCGCGTTGATTGCTGGGACATCCCGTAACAAGAAATGAGAGAGGCAAACATGAAAAAAATCGTATTCGGCGCATTTCTGGTTCTGTCCTTCCTGGGGCTGCACGAGGCAGTGATGGCGCAGGCCAAGGCGCCGGAGGTCAAAGCGGCTCCCGCGCCGGCCGGGTCCTGTGAGGACAGGGCCGTGGACAAGAACGGCAAGAAGCTCGCCGGCGCCGCCAAGGCTTCGTTCCTGAAAAAGTGCGAGGCCGAGGCCAAGCCCGCCGCCTCCGCGTGCGAGGACAAAGCAGTGGATAAGAACGGCAAGAAGCTTGCCGGCGCCGCCAAGACCTCGTTCCTGAAGAAGTGCGAGGCCGATGCCAAGGGCGGTAAGTAGGGCGCTATCGAGCTTGCATTCGCGCAGTCCGGTGGCCGCGGGATGTCAAGTGCGGCGGCGCCAGGCGCAATAAAGGCCGGTCCCGGCGCAAGCGCGGCGGTCGTTGTGCCGCTGCGCCTGCGCGCCATCGTCGTTGGCTCGGCGGGCAATCTCGTCGAGTGGTACGACTTTTATTGCTATTCGGCCTTTTCCCTGTACTTTGCCAAGTCGTTCTTCCCGGCGCAGGATCCCACGGCCCAGATGCTCTCCACGGCGGGGATTTTCGCCCTGGGATTTTTCATCCGCCCGGTAGGAGGCTGGCTGTTCGGCAACATCGGCGATGTGTTGGGCCGGCGCATCTCGCTGATGCTCTCGGTGCTGCTCATGTGCCTGGGCTCCTTGCTCATCGCGCTCACCCCGACCTATGAAACCATTGGCGCGGCCGCGCCGGCGGTTCTGCTGATTGCCCGCCTCCTCCAAGGCCTGAGCCTGGGTGGCGAATACGGTGCCAGCGCCACCTACCTTTCCGAAATGGCGGTGGGACCACGGCGTGGATTCACGGCGAGCTTTCAGTACGTGACCCTGATTGGTGGCCAACTCACGGCCTTGCTGGTCTTGCTGGTGCTGCAAAACTTCCTGCTCAGCGATGCCCAGCTGCGCCAGTGGGGCTGGCGCGTTGCTTTTCTCATCGGCGCATTGCTGTCGCTGATCGCGCTGGTGATGCGCCGGCAGCTCTTCGAGACGGAAAACTTTCAGCGCCAGGCCGCCGAGGCCGCCGCAAGTGGCGTACGCCGGGGCAAGCTGCGCGAGCTGCTGCGCCATCCGCGCGAGGCTCTCATTGTCATCGGTCTGACCATGGGGGGAACCTTGGCCTTTTACGTGTACACGACCTACATGCAAAAGTTCCTGCGCCTGTCCGTGGGCTTGAGCGACAGGCAGTCCACCGCAGTCTCGGCCGCTTCCCTGATCTTTGCCATGATCCTGCAACCCCTGTACGGAGCGCTGTCCGATCGCATCGGCCGCAGGCCCTTGCTGATTGGGTTCGGTGTGCTGGGCACGCTCTTCACGGTGCCATTGATGACGGCGATCTCCCATGCGGGCGGTCCCTGGGAGGCATTCTTCCTGATCGCCGCGGCCTGGCTCATCGTTTCCGGGTACACCTCGATCAACGCCGTGGTCAAGGCCGAATTGTTCCCGGCCTACGTGCGTGCCACGGGGGTTGGGCTGCCCTATGCCATCGCCGTATCGCTGTTTGGCGGAACCGCCGAATATATTGCTTTGTGGTTCAAAAGCATCGGCCTGGAATCCGGCTTCTATTGGTATGCGACCGGCGTCATCTTCTGCTCCCTGGTCGTCGTGCTGCTCATGCGCGAGACGCGCCGCACGTCGATGATCGACAGGGAACTGCTGCCGCCGGCGGCCGGAATCGGCCCGCGCGCGCAATGAGCGATTCCCGCCACCCCGCACCGGACGGCACCAAGCCAAGCGCCGGTGCGGTCTACCTGGTGGGCACCGGGCCGGGCGATCCGGATCTGCTGACCCTGCGCGCGGCGAACCTGCTGCGCCAGGCCGATATCGCGCTGTACGACAACCTCGTCTCGGAAGCGATATTGGCGCTGCTCCCCGGTACGGCGGAACGGCGCTACGTCGGCAAGCGGCGCAACCGGCATGCGCTGGCGCAGGACGAACTCAACGCCTTGATGGCCGATCTGGCGCGCGCAGGGCGGCGCGTTTTGCGCCTTAAGGGCGGCGATCCCTTTATCTTTGGGCGGGGCGGGGAGGAGCTGGAGTACCTCGCCGACGCCGGGGTGGCGTTTCACATCGTTCCCGGCGTCACGGCCGCCGTCGGGGTTGCGGCCTACGCCGGAATCCCACTCACGCACCGGCGCCTGGCCCAATCCTGCACCTTCGTGACGGGTCACCTGCAAGATGGCAGCATGGACCTGGACTGGCCCGCCCTGGCCCGCCCACACCAGACGGTGGCGGTGTACATGGGGCTGCTGGGATTGCCCGTGCTGTGCGCAAACCTTATCGCCCATGGCCGGGATCCGGCAACGCCCATTGCCATCATTGAAAAGGGCACGACTCCCGCACAACGTACGCTTATCGGAACCCTGGCAACCCTGCCTCAGATGGTCGCCGACGGCAATCTGCATGCGCCCACACTCATCATTGTCGGGGAAGTGGTTTCTCTGGCACAAAAGCTGGCATCGTCGCGTTAGCGCAAGGCCGCGCTGTAAGAAAGTCGGCCCTGCGCCGACCGATGCATTGCGGGCGCTGCACGGTGGTGAACGCTCCCCGAAAATCCAGCCGCCAGCATTGCAGCGCCAAAGGAGCTTTCGATGTCCCTTTCCCAACCGCCCGGCATGATCGAAGCTTCGCAGGCCGGCGCGCCCGCGCAGACCGTGCAACCGGGCTGGGTGCGCATCACGCATTGGATCAATGTCCTGGCGTTCTTTCTGCTCATTTTCAGCGGCTGGCGCATCTACAACGCCTCGCCCATATTTGATTTCAAGTTTCCCAAGCAAATCACCTTGGGCGGGTGGTTGGGCGGCGCCCTGCTGTGGCACTTCGCTGCCATGTGGGTGCTCGCGGCCAATGGCCTCGTCTACCTGACTGCCAACCTCGCCGGCGGGCGCCTGCGCCGCCGCTTTTTCCCGCTGACGCCGCGCCTACTGATCCAGGACCTGTCGGCGGCCCTGCGCGGAAAGCTCGGGCACGAGGATCTGCGCAATTACAACGCGGTGCAAAAGATTGCCTATCTGGGTGCGATCGCCCTGCTGTTGCTGATCGTGCTTTCGGGACTGGCCGTGTGGAAATCCGTGCAGCTTCCTTTGCTGCGCGAATTGATGGGCGGCTTTGACAACGCTCGCATCGTCCATTTTCTGGCGATGGCCGGGCTCCTGCTGTTCACGATCGTGCACGTCACCATGGTTGCGCTGGTTCCGCAAACCCTGCGCTTGATGATTCGCGGGCGCTGAGCCGGCCGCCAAGGAGAATGCAATGAAACGAACCCTTCCTGGCGGGCGGGGCGCAGGGCAAGCTCCGGGTACCCGGAGCAACGGTGCGACGCAGCTTTCCGAGCGCGATCGGCACGAGCTGCTCAAGGAGGCGCGCGCGCTGCTGCGCCCACCCGAGCGACGCCTCTTCTTCCAGCGTGGTCTGACGCTGGGCGGCCTGGCCATGCTGACCGGCTGCAGCGTTACCGATTCGGATGAGGCGGAGCATTTGCTCATGAAGGTTTCGCGCTTCAATGATCGCGTGCAGGCTTGGCTCTTCGACCCCGACAAGCTGGCACCAACCTACCCCGCCTCGATGATCACGCGCCCATTTCCGTTCAATGCCTACTACAGCGAAGCCGAGGCGCCCGAGGTCGACGGCAAGGGCTTTTTCCTGCAGGTGAGTGGCTTGGTGGCCCAGCGCGATATCTGGAGCCTGGAGCAGTTGGCGGCCTTGCCCCAGGAAGAGCAGATCACGCGTCATATCTGCGTCGAGGGCTGGAGCGCGATCGGCCGCTGGGGTGGCGTTCCCTTTGCCACGTTCCTGCAGCGTATCGGCGCCGACACGAGCGCCCGCTATGTCGGCTTCAAGTGCGCGGACGACTACTACACCAGCATCGACATGCCCACGGCACTGCACCGCCAGACGCTGCTAACGCTCACCTACGACGGACAGACCCTGCCGCGCAAATACGGCTTTCCCATGAAGCTGCGCATGCCCACCAAGCTGGGCTACAAAAATCCCAAGCACATCGTCGAGATTTTCGTGACCAACGACTACCCAGGTGGTTACTGGGAGGATCAGGGCTACAACTGGTTCGGTGGTTCCTGAGGCTAAGGAGCTCTCCAGCCAGCGCTATTTTCCCCAGCGCAGCAGGAATTCGTGCACGGCCTTCGCGTCGACGCTACGCATCGATTCGTACTCGCCGTTCTTGTGGCTGAACAGGGTCCGGCCCTTGCCATCCAAAACCGCCAGGGCCGGAATTCCCTTGCTTAGCGGGATGCCGTAACGGGCGGCCAGATCGGCGTTTTCCTTCATCCCATGCGCGCCAACGTTGACGTGCACCAGGATGAAGTTCTTGTGCAGGAGCTCGACATTTTCCGCGCGCTGGAAGTTTTCTTCCAGGATCTTGCAGTCCGGGCACCAGTTGGCGCCAAAATCGATCAGCACGCGGCGCTTCTGGCGCGCCGCCAGGTCGATCGCGGCCGCGACGTCCGACGCCGCGCGGGCCACGTCCGGGTAGGCGGAAATATCGGCGGCCGCCTGCGCGGGGGCAAGCAGGGCGCTCGACACCCAAAGGAAAGGCGCCGCAATTGCGAGAGTCGCGATGGAGGTTCGAGTGGCGGCTCGCATCACCCTGCCGCACCGCCAAAGCCGCTTAACAAGGGTAATCATGGTTTTCCCTCTCGCAATCTGCGCTCTCAGCGCATGTTTCCCGTGTGTCCGAGGCTGTAATGACCGGGCTGTGGCCACACCGTCAGGCCGTGAGGTTCCTTGCCCACGGCTATCTTCTGGACCGCACCGCTCTGCGTATCGAACACGTATACCTCGTCGTCAAATCGTCCGGACAACCACAGTTCGTGGCCATCGGCGCTGACGTTGCCCATATCGGGGCTGCCACCACCGGGAATCGGCCATGTCTTGAGCACCTTGCGCGTAGCAAAGTCGATGACAGCAACGCTGCCCTTGCCGTGGCGCGCACCGTGCACCTGATTGGAACCGCGGTTGGCCACGTATAACTGCGTCCCGTCGCGGCTTGGGTACAGGCCGTGCGTGCCCACGCCGGTGGCGATCTTTCCCACTTGCGCGAACCGCTCGCCATCGATGAGGAAGACCCCGTCGGCCATCATGTCGGCGACGTAAAAAAGCGAGCCATCGGGCGAGATGCGGATGTCCTGGGGCATGCCCCCGCCGTCAAGCTTGAGCAGGCCGAGGACCTTGCGTTGCACAAGGTCGATCTTGGCCAGCGCGCCCGTGAATTCGCAGGTGAAGATGGCATAGCGGCCATCGCGCGAAAAATCGGCATGATTGATGCCCTTGCATCCGGGGACCGTCAGCGAGGAATGCAAGGCCATGGTGTGCGGATCGCGAAAATCCAGGCGCTCGTGGGCCTCGGCGACCACGATCGCCTCGGACCCGTCGGCCAGGAAATACATGTTGTAGGGATCGTCGACCACGATGGGCGTGCCCGCTTTGCCGGTGGCCGGGTCGATGGGCGTAAGGCTGCCGTCCTTGCGCCGTTCCGCGTTGTTGGTGACCCACAAGGTGCGTAGGTCCCAGGAGGGCACGATGTGCTGGGGATTGATGCCAACCGGGAAGCGATCGACGATCTTGCGGGTCTGCGGATCGATGACCACCACGTCGTTGGAGCGCAGTTCCGGAACGTAGACGCGCACCAGATCCTTGCGCACCGCCTCGCTCAGCGCATTGGCGCCGGCGCCGCCATACACATTGGCCGCTTCGGCTGGTGCCGCGGGCGCATTGGCCGGCGCCGCACCCTGTGCCTGCACGGGTAATGCGATCGCCGCCGCCCAGCCCATGGCCGCGCGCGCGCCAATGCGGCAAAGGATTCGCGTCAAGCCGGGAAATTTTCGCAAGGACATCGTTGCATCCTACGGATATAAATGGGGGACGACGGCCAAATGGGCACGACGACCGTGGCCGGCTTCATCAATGTTTCGGCGCGGCCGCCGGCACAGGCCTCCGACCGGCCGTATCGCGGCGGATTGCGGCAACACTTTGGCGCACGATCTCGTCCAGGCCCAGCTGGCCCAGCTCGGCGCTGGCGTGGACTGGCGTGCCGCCATAGATCCCCACGCTTGCATCCAGGCGCGTGCCCGAGTGCAGCACCTCGGAGCGCACCATGGCGGGTTCGGCCGCCAGCTGCATCGAGGTGTCGGCAAGCGCCGCGTGCGTGCCGATCTCGGAATCGGCAAAGCCGCGCTCGCGCAGCAGTTGCGCAAAACCTTCCGAGGCGGCATGAAAATATTCCGCGGGGGCGAAGGCGCGCGTGTCGTCGTGGGCCCATGCGCGGTTCAGGCGCTCGGCCACGCGCACGAGGGAGCGTTGATAGCCGCCATGGTCGCCCAGAAAGACGATGTCACGAAATCCATGGGCGCGCAGGCTGCGCGCCGTCGCTTCCAGGGTGGCCTCGAACACGCCCGTGGGCACGGTCAGGGTCCCGGCAAATCGCATGTGCGAGCTGGGTGGATCAATGTCGCCTTCGGGCACGTACGCAATTACCGGGGCAACGATGGCATTGCCCAGCTCGCGTGCAATGCGCCCGCTCAGCAGGCGCACGCGCGCGTTGTGCTTGCCCAGCGCCAGCGCCGGACCGCTTTGCTCGGTACCGCCGATGGGAATAAGCGCCGTGGTCTTGCCCTGCGCGACGGCATCGCGCAGTTCCGTCCAGGTGAGCTCTTCCAGAAAGACGGAGGCCGCTGGCGTGGCTGCCTCTTTGGCGTAGACGGGCGCCAAAGCGCCGGCAAGGAGCACGCCGGCCAGGGCAATGCGCAGCGCCTTAGGCAGGCGGTGGGGTGGCGCTCGGTGGCGCGGTGCGGGCATCGCCCGATTCTACGTTCGCCGGCGCGCCGCGCAGCGCCGCCCAGGCTAGCGCGAGCCAGCCGGCCAGCAGCAATGCGCCGCCAATTGGGGTGATGGCGCCTGCCGCGCGCGCACCCGTTGTGCTCAATGCGTACAGGCTGCCGCTGAAAAGGACGATCCCAGCGCCCAGCAACCACGCGCCGGCGCGCGCCACGCGTCCCGGCCACTGCTGCGCGACCCAGGCCGCAGCGAACAAGGCCGGGGCGTGCAGCAACTGGTAGCGCGCCGCGGTGTCGAAGATCGCCAGGGCATCGGGTTGCAAAATGGCGCGCAGACCGTGCGCGCCAAAGGCACCCGCGGCGACGCCGGTGAAGCCAAACAGTGCCCCGGCCAGGGCAGCGCCGCGGGAATGGTTCACCTCAATGGGCGGGCATTTCGTCCTTGCCCTCGGGCATGCCGTGGCCTTGCGGGCCGTCGTGCTCGCCGTCGCCGCCTTCGCAATGGTCCTCGTGGTAGCCCGGATGGCCGTCGTGCGCCATGGCGCCGTGTCCCATCATGCCGTATCCATCATGGCCCATCATCATTCCCGGACCGGGGTGGTGTTGTGCGAAGTGGCGTGCCACCTCGTCGAGCACCGTACGTTGATCCGGGCCCAGGGCTTGCTCCAGCTTGGCGGTGGCGTCGGCAAGGCGCGCCAGTGTTTGCGCGTGCTGGGCCGCGCGCTCGGCGTGTTCGCGCACGAGCGTGGTCGCGTCGGGCGGGGTGGCCGGCTTGCCATCGTGGTGCAGGGGCATCATCGCATCGCGAAAGGCGCCGGAGAACGCCTGCCACGCGGCCTGTTGCGAAGCCTTTATCTCCAGGCGCGCGGCGAGCTTGTCCAGATGTTCCTGCACGTGCTCGGCAAAGTGTTTGACCATTTCCTCGTGCCGCATGCTCGGGCCATCGCCCGGCTCGGCCGCCAGGCTCATGCCCATAGTGAGGGCGAGGGCACCCGCGGCAAGGCCGGTTAGCGCGATCGCGCGCGCGCCACGCAGAGACATTGCAATCATTGGAATCTCCGTTTTCATTGAGGACACCACCTTAGACGAGCTTGTGCACGGGTGGTTTCCCGCGGGTCCGCAAATTTGTAAGCAAGTTGTGCCGCCCTTTTCTGACCGATCGCCCGCGCGGGCGGCGCGCCGCTGGGCAGCGCCGCGCGCATTTCGTCCCGGCGCTTGTGCATTTTGTCGCAATTCGCGTGCGCGCGGCCAGGGTGCTGCGTAGATTGCGTTCATCGGAGTTGCCGCGGTTCAACGCACAGCGAACTTCGCAACCTAACAACGGAGCGCATGACATGAACACGTACAACCAGGAACACAATGTGATCAAGGACACGGTTTTCAGTGGTGGATTGCTTGCAATTGGCATCTCGTGGTTCATCCTCGCCGCCGTGCAGGGCGCGCCCGCCCCAGCCGGTGGCCAAGGAATCCAGGATTTTGCGACGGCAGCTGCCGCAACGCCCGGAACAGCGACCCGCGCCCTGGCTGTGAGCCCCCCCGCCGCGGCGGTCGCGCGGCGCGCGCAGAAGGCTTGATCCGTGAAGCAAGCGGGTAAATGGGGGATTGCCCCTACTTACCATAAAGGCGGGAGGGTGTTACAAAGGGAGGGTTCGCAGCGTAACGTACCTCCATGCAACCTTCGACCCTCCGTATTTTCACTGCCCTTGTCCTGCTTTGCCTGGGCGCGCTTGGTCCTGCCAAGGCGCAGATCTACGGTGGCGCCGATTCCCGGGGCGTGGTCGTGTTGTCCAATTTTTCGAGCGACGAGACGCCCCAAGTCGTGGTCGATCGGCCGGCTCAACAAGCGCCGGTGGACCTGCCGGGTCCCTTAGCCGCGCCCATGGTGTTGGTGGATCCGCGCGATCCGGCCGCTGCCTACCGGCCGCTGATCGACAAGGTTGCGCGCGAAGTTTCCATGTCCCCCAAGCTTCTCAATGCGGTGATCCAGGTGGAGTCCGGTTACCAGCCGCGTGCCGTTTCCCGAACGGGGGCCAAGGGGCTGATGCAACTCATGCCCAAGACCGCCCAGCGTTTTGGCGTCCACGACGTCTTTGATCCGCAGCAAAATATTCGTGGCGGCGCCTTGTACCTGAAGTGGCTGCTCGAATACTTTCGCGGCGACTTGCACCTGGCGCTGGCCGCCTATAACGCAGGTGAGGATGCCGTGGTCAGGGCCGGCTACCGGATTCCGCAAATTGCCGAGACCGTGCAATACGTACCCAAGGTTCTTTGGTTCCTCGGCCGCGCCAACGGTTGAGCGTGGTGCGCGGCCGCTAGACGCCGCAATTTCTTCGCGCAACGCGAATCGAAACAAGAATCAGGCGGCGCGTTTCCCGCCGCCCGGATCAAAATCACGGATTTGTAGACAAATTCCGGTGATAAATGGGGTTATTCCCTACTCGCGCAATCGACGCCGCCCTGGAAAGATGCGAGCTTACGGGCGGGAGAGGCCGCTGTTACTGGAATTGATAAAAATGAGTCGGTCATGAAGGCGGTCGTGAGCGAAGAAATGGTCAGCGAATCGGATGCCGGCACGTATTTTCGCGCCAACGGTACGGGCGCGGCTGTATGTATTGATCCCATGGGCCGGATCCGCGACGCCAATTCCGCGGCAGCAGCGATGCTGGGCTTTGAGCCGCAGGAGCTCAAGGGCCGGACTCTGCGCGACCTTGCCCTGGAAGGGTGGCAATCCGCCGCCGAAGTTGCCGCAGCGCGCGTGCGCTTTGGCGCCACGGATAGTTTTGAACTGGCCCTCAAGGGCCGCAGCGGGCGGCGTACCTTGGTCGAGATGACGGCAAAGGCCGATGCCCAAACGCCTGGCGATGTTGCTTTCCTGGCCTGGTCCGAGCGGCGCGTGCGCCGCGGCGGTGGCACCCAGGATGCGCCCAGCGACATGCCGCGTGTGGCCTATGGATTGTTGCGTACGCAGGAGGCGGAGCGCCTGCGCGTTTCCTCGCAACTCAATGACGAAGTTGCGCCAGTCGTCACGATGGTCAAGTACATGATCGAGGACGCGGTCGGGCGCCTGGGAGCCGACGCGTCTGGCGAGTCGGTCAAGATCCTCTCCGAGGCGGCGCTGCGCCTGCGCGACGTGATTGCCGAACTTGGACGCATCGCCACGGGTCTACGCCCCAAGCTGCTCGACGATCTGGGCCTGCTGCCGACACTGGAGTGGTATTGCCGCGTAATGGAAGACGCCGGGTCCGAGCTCAAAATCGGCTGCCGCCTGGGTGTGCGCGAAGCCAATGTGCCGGACGGACTGAAGCTGGAGATCTTTCGCATCGTCCAGGAAGCCCTGAGCAACGTCAGCGAGCATGCGAACGCGCGCCAGGCGCAGGTCATGCTATATGCCGCGCGCGGCGAGCTGTGCGTGCTGATCGAGGACAACGGCAATGGATTTGACCTGCGCACGGCCAATTCCAAACGCGATGGCGGCTTGAACCTGGGATTGCAGTCCATCCGCAAGCGCATTGAAGCCACGGGCGGACGCCTGCTCTGGGAGTCCAGTGCCCTGGGCGGAACGCGCATCGGTGCCGCTTGGCGCATCGAGGCCTATCCGGCGGCGTCGCCTCGAGCGGCCGCAATTCCGCCGAGCTAATGTTTGCTACCGGCCCCGCCTAATAACAATTTTTCATGGTTTATGGATAGGCCGCGGCTCTGAGCTCCATTGGTCTCGAGCCAACCATGAGACAATCATTGTGGGTCCGCCCTACCTTGTAGGGTATTCCCCCCACCCTTTGTCGGATTGCCCCCTAAAGACGGTATTTGGGCGATCCATGAAAATCCACTGATGCTGAATCTTTTTCTGTCCGCGGGCGAGCCCACAACGGGCAATGTTCCGTCCCGCTGGATGCCTCCTTACTCCTCGTCAGGACTGGGCATCGACTTGCTGCGCCTTGCGACGGTCATCACGCCCGACGTCGCGGAGGAAACCCGCGCCATCTTTCTGCAGACTTTGATCGCCGCTGTCGATGAGAAAAACGCCGCCAGCTCCGACCGGCAGCGCGCCGCTTCGGAACCACGCGAGTTGCAAGCGGCGGCCGAACGGCGCTGGGACCTGGACATTTGGGAACTCAAGGGCGCACCAGATACCTGGGGCGAACAGTTGCACGCCTGGCAGCGCAAGACGCCGGTGTTTGCGCTGCTCTCCGGCCTAGGCGACGGCGCCTGGGAACCGGTGCAGCAATTTTGCGAGACCTTGCAGCTGCCCTGCTGGTTTCCCAGCCTGCTGGCACCGCCGGCCGATGCCGACACGGCTGCCTACAGCCTGTATTTTTCGCAGGGCACGCGCCTGGAGGCGCGCGTCCTTGCCCAGGCCCTGCGTGCGCGCCTGGCCGCCGGTGGCGCACTTACGCAACTCGTTGGCGCCGGTTATGCGGCCAGCGCCGGTGCCCTCGAGCTTGCCGCCGCGTTGCCCGCCACGGTGCGCGCTGTGTCGCAGGCCTTCGCCGGCACGGGCGAGATGCGCGCCTGTTTGGAATCGATGCGCGCCGAGGATGCTTTGGTGCTTTGGCTCGCGCCCAATGAGCTCGCGGCTCTGGCACAACTACCCCCGCCCCTGGCTGCCGGATTTGCTTCCTCGGTACTGGTGCACGCACAACTGGAGCATCTTCCGGCGAGCTGGCGCGGCGCGCTGCAATGGGTGCACTTGTACGAGCTGCCGCTGCGCCGGACGGGCGGCACGGCAACCCTGCATTCGTGGATCGGCTCGCACGGCCTGCCGCTGGCCGACGATGTGCTCCAATCCGAGGTCCTGTTTGCCACCCAGTACCTGCGCTACACGTTGGCCGCGATGCATGACAAGGTCAGTCGCAATCGCTTGATCAAGAGCGGCGAACGCCTGCTGCGCGCCGATTCGGTCATTGGCTACTCCGCAACCATGTATCCGCGTTTGCAACTGGCGCCCGGAGAACACTGCGCAGTGCGCGGCGCCTACCTTGTTCGCAGTGCCGATGGCGCGCCCGGGCATCCTGCGCCCGATCATGGCTGGGTCGCTGCACGGATGATCGAAAGCTGATTCGCGCCGGCGAAGAATCATTCTCGTTCGCAACAAAGGCCGGATCTACTCCGGCCTTTTTGTTTGCTCTCACAAGAATCACTCGGTGCAAAAAGTCTTCTTTTGATCACCTAAGTAACGCAGCACACCTGAATTTTTTCTACAGGTGATTCTTCGCCTCACAAAACGTTTCTTACGGCCGAGTAAGAACGCGCGCCGTTACTGATAACGGCAATCAATCCTATTTGAGAAAACGGCCGCGCTTCTCAGTAATGAAAATCAGTTCTTTCACTAACAATTCCGACTAATCTATTTTGGGTACATGTACCACCATTACGTGAGGGTGTAGACCCATCGACGTTCCAATGGGGGCCGTCCATGATCCCGTCCGGGAAACATTCCGTAACCGCGCGACTTTGATAGCGGCAACGCGTTATGCGTGAGATCCCGTGATTTGGGAAAACCCGTGAAAAGGCGAGAGCCGCGGGATTT
>Ga0209698_10004634_pt1 | contig 15000 bp, 14 predicted proteins | sample LitLauG_LLR_2012_FD_187203 | JGI IMG/M metagenome (GOLD analysis project Ga0209698, IMG submission 187203) | Freshwater sediment microbial communities from Pennsylvania, USA - Little Laurel Run_MetaG_LLR_2012 (SPAdes) (version 2) | ecosystem: Environmental > Aquatic > Freshwater > Creek >...
GGTAGCTCGGTCAGAAGACTTTTAGGCCGTGCTTCCCTTTATGACTCCCACCACTCCCGCACACGAAATTTCCGCTGCCTCCCGACTTGAGAATGTTCGCTATGCCATTCGCGACCTGGCTTGTGTCGCGGACGAAGTCATCAAGCAGGGTCATAAAGTCCTGCCGCTAAACGTGGGCGATCCGCTGAACTTTGATTTCCAGACACCACCGCACATCATTGAGGCGGTGTACAAAGCGATGCGCGAGGGAAAGAACGGGTACGCGCCCTCAGACGGTATTCCCGAGGCATTGCAAGCGATCCGGGGAGAGGCTCAGCGGAAAGGGATCACAACTGTACGGGATGTGTTTGTCACATCGGGAGTAAGCGAGACGGTCGATCTATGCCTGGCCGCGCTGGTGGATGCGGGCGAGGACGTGCTGACGCCGAGCCCGGACTATCCGCTCTATTCGGCGGTATTGTGCAAGCTCGGCGTGCGACTCAACACCTACGATCTCAACGAAGAGGATGGCTGGCAGCCGGAACTGGCAGACATCGAGCGGAAGATTACGCCGCGCACACGCGGGATTGTGCTGATCAACCCCAACAATCCGACCGGATCGTTATGCACACGGGAGATGCTCGAGAAGATTGCCGAACTGGCGCGGCGGCACAACCTGATCGTCTTTTCGGACGAGATTTACGACAAGCTGATTCTGGAAGATACGCCGCATATCGCCTTCGCGGCGGTCGCTCCCGACGTGCCTTGCGTTACGTTTGGGGGGATGTCGAAGAATTATCTCGTCCCGGGATGGAGAATTGGCTGGGGAATCGTTTCAGGCGACGAGGCCTGTGTGAAGGGTTACGTCGAGGGTGTAAAGCGGCTGTTGCGCGCGCGTTTGTGCGCCAATCATCCCGAGCAGTATGCGATCAAGGCAGCGCTGGAGGGACCGCAGGATCACCTCGTCGAAGTGAAACGGAAGCTGCGTTCACGCCGCGATTTGACGCAGAAATGGTGCGAAGCAACTCCGCGGGTGAGTTGCGTGGCGCCGCGGGGAGCGTTCTACGCGTATCCGCGAATCGACATCCCCGAGAGCGATGAAGTGTTCGTAAAAGAACTCATCCGCCAGAAGCACGTAATGGTCGTCCACGGGTCTGGGTTCGGCCAGAAGCCGGGGACACACCACTTCCGCATCGTGTTCCTGCCGGACGAGGCGACACTGAGCAAGGCGTATGCGGGGATCGCCGAGTTTATCGGAGCGCGTTACGGCAGATCTTGAGCGCGCCTACAGCGATTCCCGCATCCGCTCAGGGTGGAATGCCCAGGGCCTAGCCTGAGACGTTACTTCTGTTCCTTCAGATGCCCCCAACGCCAGGCGGGTCCGATTGAGAACCGCACATAGTTCTGGCGTTGCGTCAGCAGGTTGGTGAACATATGAGTGTTCACCCAATCTGCGGCGAAGCGCATTCCGACGTGACGAGAAACGTTCACGTCGAAACCTCCACCCAGGCCGAAGAACACTGTCGTGTCCGATTGATTCGCACTGGGTATCGTTGCGCCCAACTGCGTCAGCAGAATTCCGAGTTGCGGCGGCATCGTAAAGTTGGCGTCTTCGTGGATTCCTCCGAATCCTGGACGAACGAACAACGTAACCTTCTCCCACTTGCGAAGGTAAAACTGGGGCCCGGCGGCGAAGGTGTAGGTTTTGGACTTGAACGCAACGTGTACGCTGCCGGGAGCCGGAGCACCCAAGGGTTCCGCTTTGATCAGGAGTGGAGCGTAGATAGTCTCGCCGCCATTGATGGTGCCGGCACCGTTGACCAGGGCCCCGAAATCGCCCCCCATAGCCAACCAGGGTTTGACGGTGACCCCGAAATCCGTTTCGAAGCCGCGTTCGGTGAGATTGCGGGCCGGGCTGATCATGTAATCAAAACCTGTGAAGAGGGTATAACGGTTAACGCCGGTATCTTGCGACCATGCCGGGAGACAAAGAAAAACAATTGCACACATCAGGAGCCGCCTGGGATTCCACATGTTGCACCTCGGATTGTCCTAGCCGTGATTTAACAAACGGGTGCACCGCCAGGGGAGGCACTGCGGCGGCACACACATCCAAACTCGCCGAAAGCCCCGACAATTGCCGTGATGCGCGTCACCAGGTCACGTGACGGCAGGCTATCCCGCTTTGACTTTCGCTTTGCCGGTGAATCTGCTTAAATCAGAAGAAGCGCAACTTGGGCGGTGGGCGCGGGGTTCCTACAACGTGGTTGACATTCATTCTCACATCCTTCCCGAAGTCGATGACGGGCCAAAGTCGTGGGACGTTTCAGTCGCGATGTGCAAGACGGCAGCGGCGGATGGCATTACGCACATGGTGGCGACGCCTCATGCCAACGACCGCTACCACTACGACCGCGAATATTTGAAAGGGCTGGTGGCGCACCTGCAGGAACTCGTGGGCGACGCCCCGAAGTTGAGCCTCGGCTGCGACTTTCACCTCTCCTACGACAACATGCAGGACGTGCTGGCGAACCCCGCGCGATACGCCATTGAAGGTTCGCGTTACATGCTCGTCGAGCTGAGCAATTACAGCGTGCCAACACAGACGACGGATTGCTTTCTGAAACTGGGCGATTGCGGCATTACCGCGGTGATCACCCATCCGGAGCGGAATCCGATCTTGCGGGAGAGCCCCCAGAGAGTGTTGGAGTGGGCCGAACAAGGATGCGTAGTCCAGATGACGGGCGCAGCGCTGACCGGTTTCTGGGGCGAGCGCACGCGGCGCGCCGCGCAATGGCTGCTGGAGCATCAGGCGGTGCACGTATTAGCAACCGACGCGCACGATATGCAAAAGCGGGTGCCGGTGCTGTCGGCCTCGCGCGATGCCGCGGCCGATATTTGCGGGGAGGAAGTGGCCGGGGCGCTGGTCGAGGCCAATCCGCGGGCCATTATTGAAAATCAACCCCTGCCCTTTTTCCCGCGGCCCATGATGGGAAGTTATCGCAGGAATGCATAACCCACATCGGCAATTGAACCCTGCCCCCTGCGGCCCAAGCTCCCACTCCTGATACCCTGTCCATCTCTGATGGACCCTCAGCCGGAACGCGCCGCGTCCACGATCACGCTGTCGGCCTACCTGCGCCTGGTCCGCGGGAACCGCAACTTCCGCCGCCTCTGGATCGCCCAGATCGTCAGCGAAATCGGCGACTGGTTTTACGCCCTTTCCATCTACACCCTTTTGCTGCAACTCACCGGACGCGCCGGTTCCGTCGCCCTGGCCATGGTCCTGCAGGTCCTCCCGCAGACGTTCGCTGGTCCCACCGCCGGCGTGGTCAACGATCGTCTGCGCCGCAAGCACGTCATGATCGCCGCCGACCTCATCCGCTGCGTCGTTGTTCTGTCCATGTTGCTGGTGCGATCTCGATCCATGGTGTGGCTCATTTATCCGCTGCTGGTCGCCGAGACCACCATGGCCGCGTTCTTCGAGCCTGCCCGCACGGCGGTCATCCCCAACATCGCCGAAGAATCCGACGTTCTCGTCGCCAATACCATGTCCTCTGCCACCTGGTCGGTCAACCTGATGATTGGCGCCGCCATCGGCGGTGTGGTGGCTGCCTACTTCGGACGCAACACGGTCTTCGCCCTCAATGCCCTTTCCTTCCTGATTTCCGCGCTTATGATCGGCGGTATGCACTTCTCCGAGCCCCACGCCGAGTCCGCGAAGCCTCTGCGGCCCCGCGATCTCGTCGACTTCACACCCATCTGGGAGGGCATTCAATACATTCGCAATCACCCCAAGCTTCTGCCAACAGTCTTCGCTAAAGCAGGAGAACTCATGGTCGGCCCCAGTTGGGTCATTTTCACAGTGCTGGGTTCGCGCGAGTTCGCGATTCACGGTCATCACGTCGACGCCGCCGGCGGCGCCATGCTCGGCATGAGCATCCTGATGGCGGGACGAGGCCTCGGCGCTCTCGCCGGCCCTCTCATCGGTGCGCGCTGGGCCGGACATCATGACGACCGCCTGCGCCTCGGCATCCTCTTCGGCTATGTCCTGGTGTGCATTGGCTACAGCATGCTCGGCGTGAGCCCCAACGTCTGGACGGCGGCAGCCTGCGCCATGCTCGCCCATGCGGGAGGTTCAACGGTCTGGGTCTTCTCCACCACGCTGCTCCAGATTCACTCCGAAGATCGCTTCCGAGGACGCCTGTTCGCCGCCGACCTCGGCCTCAGTTGTTTTTCCTTCGCGCTCACCGCGTACCTGGCGGGAGCCTTTCTCGATCACGGATTTTCGGCGCGCACGGTCGCCTCCGGAACAGGCATAGTCATGCTCGTCCCGGCGACGATCCTTTTCCTATCCCTGCGCGCCTCGCAGATGACAAAAGCCAATGCGATCGAGTGATTCGGGAAGTTCCAGACGCGTGGTGCTCAAATGAAAGAGGATGCCCCACGCCTCGCCGGTTTTGCGAGCGTGGGATAGCGGCTGACGAGCGCGAGATCCTAAAGCCGGATCCTGTCGATCTTCGCCGCCAGAATGAAGTCGCTCTCGGTCAGCCCGTCAATTTTGTGAGTCCAGATCGTGACATCGGCCTTGCCCCACGACAACAAAATATCCGGATGATGTCCTTGCTCCTCCGCCAGGTCCCCTACCCAGTTCACGAACTCGAGGGCTTGCTTAAAATCAGGAAACTTGAACTCGCGGTGCAGATGATGTTGATTGACTATCTCCCACCGCGGCACTTCGACGTGGAACTTTTCCAGATCCTTGCCCTTGAGCGCAGGCACACCTCCACGGCAAGGAACGCACTGCTTGTCCGCTAATTGTTCCGGCATGGCATCCACTCCTCTTCGAACTGATAATCCGGTCGCTCTATCCGATGCACCTCACCGCAATTGTCTAACAAATAGCCTTGAAAGGGTGAGGGCTTCAGCCGCACCGAACAGCCTCAAATGGGACTAGGGCCTTAGCCCCTGGGGGAATCGGGTTGCCCAGTTTCAAGGGGGTGCTACCGTTATGTGACTTTCGGTGCAAGATTTCCCTCGTGAGGACTTCCCTTCTTCGGCCCGATATCCAACAATAGAGGTTTGCAGACATTCAGAGTCTAATCCCGACCGTGCCGCCTCACGCGACCCAATCCGGTGTCATTCCGCTCGAGAAAGCCATCGACCATTACTTTGAGGTGGCGCTGTATCTACTTGTTCTCGCGGGCTTTGTCACCTTGGCCACTTCTGGTGGACTGGATCTTCCTTCACAGTTGATTACCGGTTTCGCCCTCGCGGTCCGCGGAGTCATGCTTGCCAGACGCTACCAGTTCGTCATCTCCGAGCGCTGGACCACGCCCCTCTCGATCATCTACTTCGCCTTCTTCGCCGCCGACTACTTCGCCTTCTCCCACAGCTTCCTGCCGGCAACTGTCCACCTTGCCCTGTTCGGCGTCGTCGTGCGCATGTTCTCGGTCCGCCATGAGCGCGACTACATCACTCTCGCCATCCTCGCTTTCCTGATGGTGCTGGCCGCCGCAGTCCTGACGGTGGACAGCGTCTTCCTGTTCTCCTTCGCCGCATTCATGCTGATGGCCGTCACGACATTCGTTCTGATGGAGATGCGACGCTCCAGCCACGCTGCCGATGTCCAGGCGCATCACTCCACCGACCCGCAGGAGCATCGCCACCTCGCCTTCTCGCTGGTTCGCGTGCTCCCCGCGCTAATGTTGATGATCCTCGCCGGAGCCGCCGTCGTCTTTTTCCTCCTGCCGCGCATGTCGGCAGGCTACCTCGGCGGATACACCTACGGCACCGATCTTTCCTCAGGATTCCGCGACCACGTCCAGCTCGGCCAGATTGGCCAGATTCAACAATCCAACGCCGTCGTCATGCACGTGCAGATCGACGACGACACCATGGGCCGCTACGACCTGCGCTGGCGCGGCGTCGCCCTCGCCAACTTCGATGGCTTCGGATGGTCGAATCCTCGCGGACAGTTCATCCTGCAGCGCCAATCCGATGACAGCTTCGCCGTGCCCTGGCTGCAGAACACTCTTCTACCCTCCCGCTCCACGCCTGACCTGAAGCGCGAGAAGTTAATTCACTACCGCGTGCTGATGGAACCCATCGGGACTAATGTGTTCTTTCTCGCGCCATGGGCGCGCAGCGTCAACGGCGAATACCGTATCCTAACTGCCGATCCGGGCGGCGCTGTCTTTGATTTCGACACACAGCACGCGATCAACCGCTATGAAGCAACTTCCGACATCGAAACGCCGCTGCCGGCAGAGTTGCGCACAGCCTCCAACGACTTTCCGCGTCAGGTCACCCACGACTATCTGCAGCTTCCCGTTGTCGATCCCCGCATCCCGCGCCTCGCCGCGCAGGTTACATCCGCCGCCGACAATAACTACGACAAAGCAATCGCGCTTCAGAACTATCTCCGTACGCGCTTTGCCTACACGCTGCAATTGCCACAAAAGCAGGTCAGCGATCCTCTCGCCAACTTCCTCTTCGAGCGCAAGCAGGGACATTGCGAATACTTCGCCTCCGCCATGGCGGTCATGCTCCGCACCATCGGCATTCCTTCGCGCGTCGTCAACGGATTCCGCAGCGATGAGTTCAACGACCTCACCGGGAACTACGTTATCCGGGCCAAAGACGCGCACGCCTGGGTCGAAGCCTACTTCCCCGGATATGGCTGGCAGACTTTCGATCCCACTCCCGGCGGAGGCACAGGAGTTCCCGAAGGCTGGGGACGCATGTCCCTCTACGTTGACGCCATGGCGTCGTTCTGGCGCGACTGGATCGTCAGCTACGACACCTCGCACCAGTACATGCTCGGCCAGGCTGCCGTCAGCGGCACGCGAGGCTTTTGGGAAAGCGCCCGCGTCTGGGCACGCGGCAAGTACAATTCGCTTTTACAATGGGCCCGCCGCAGTCAGGATCGCGTGGAAAAGTCCCCCGCCCGTTGGATTCTCATCGGCCTCGCGGTCACGCTGGGACTGCTGGTATTGGGGAACCTCGGCAGGATCACCCGCTGGCTGCATGAACGCTGGCTGCACGCGCATCCCGAACGCGCCCCCGATCAGGTAGCGGCGCTCTGGTACGCGCGCATGTCCCGCGCGCTGGCGCGTCGCGGAGTACGAAAACCGCCAGCAGCCACGCCGCAGGAATTTCTGGAAAAGATCGCAGACACCAGCCTGCGCGAACCTGTCGCCCGCTTTACCGCGGTCTACGAGTCCGCCCGCTTCGGCAACTCCGCCGCCGACGCCCAAAGACTCCCGGATCTGTACGAAGAAGTAGAGCTAGCGACAAAAAAGTAAGCCAAAGCCCGCCCCGACTTTTCATTCGCAGTGCGTCGGCGAGCGCAGCGAACCGGCGCAGGCAGTCGAGGGGCCGTGCGTCATTCCTTCGGAAAGAACTCCTCAAACAGTCTCATTACCAATCGGTCGTAGTCACGCTGCCCATGATCCCGCACGTACTGACCTTCCGCCGACAGCACTGGGTTCGACTGCATGTGTCCGGCGCGGAGGAATCCGACTGTCGCGTACCCAGTCGAGGCTTTCTGTGTCGTCTCCCCGGCTTGCTTCAACCGATCCGAAAGCAGAACTCCCTCTTTCACCCGTTGCCGAGTTCCCTGAAGCAATAAGGGCTGCGAGAACAGATCGTGAAAAATCTTCAGCGCCTCCACTGCCCTGCACCCCTCCGCCATAGTGCCATCGGCCTTGACCGCATAAATCCCCGGCGCAATCCAGATCGACTGAAACTGCGTTCGCTGCCATATCCGCCGATGTCCCACGACCATCGCATCGCGCAAGTTATGAATTTCTGCCGGCGTAACCAGCGACTCTTCCGGCGCGTTGATCTCCCGCACATATTCATTCCACACATCCACGATGCGCTGTTCCGGGATGAGGTGCGCGGGATCGCTCACCGCTTCGAACTCCGCATGAGCCACCCGATGCCGAATGCTCTTTGTGGTCCAGGGCAGGTGGGATTGTCCGGTCAGTTCTTCCGCAACCGCATCCACAAACGCGCGGGCGTCCGCCTCCGTGCGAATATTTGCAGCCAGATCGTTGAGGTGGATGGCGGCTTGGCGCCTGACTTCGTATCGCGCCTTCGCTTCTTCCATTCGCTGCTGCCGCGCCGAATCAGACGGACCCTCAGGCTGCTGAGGAATTGGAAAAAAAAGGAATACCGCCAGAGCGATCGGGATCATGCCTTCCTCCCTACGCGAACAAACTACGCCCTCGGATGCGAGATAAAATCAGGATGGTTGTACTGACAACAATGAAGCGATCCGGGTTCCTAGAACCTCCAGAACGCTCCCCCACCAACAAAGAAATTATGCTGCCGGGTCTTGCCCGTAACGGCCAGGGGGAAATTCGGCTCGCCCGACCAGTAGTCGCGCACTTCTCCGCGGATGCTCATCCTTCTCCAGACTTTCACGTCCAAGCCGAATCCGCCTTGTGCCGCGAAGCTGCTCTTCGACGCTCCGGGATTCGTTCCGCCATAGACCAGCGTCTTACTCTCACTAAAATGCGCGAACCCAACACCCAGGCTGACCCATGGCGAGACCGCAGTAGTGGGAAACAGATTCACCCGTCCGCCCGGGGTCAGGAAGAAAGCCTTGAGCCCTCCAGGCACGACCGCTTGCCCGTACGCGCCTCCATTCACGTCAATATCGGGGTTGAACATGAAGGGCACTTCGGCGGCAATCGAATAAATCGGCGTCACCCAAAACCGCCGCGCATACGTGGCTTCCACGCTCAGCCCTTTGCCGAAGTGAATGACTGGATCGAACGTCTGTACATTCTTGAGCCCTTGATCGCTGATGAAGGTGCGCCCCAGAGTCCCGCCGATTTCGTTCTTTTCATCCTGGGCTGCCGCAGCGGATGAAAAAAGGGTCGCTACCGCAAGGATCACAATCCACAAACGCATGCCTGACATTTCCCCTCCCGCGAGGTGGTTCATAAATTGTTACGGCGGTAAGACATAGCCTAGCACGATAAGCGCCAATTTCCATCCACAGCCTGTACTTTTCTAATCATCAGCGGAATCACGTACAGAACTCGAGCACGGCACCAAATCTCTGTCGTTGATCGGTTCTCCGCGTCCTGTGCGGAATTTTCTCGGTGATCTTGGTGGTCTAAGGTTTTGCCTTTCCCTCCGGATGCAAGATCCGGGATGCTAAAATAACAAGATTGCATGCCGTTGAAGGACCTCACTATCACGGCCCCCGCTGAATCCGGGAGCCTTCCCACTGCTGAGAAGCAACCCGAACGCCGGCAAAAAGTTGGCTTCGTGAGCCTCGGCTGCCCGAAAAATCTCGTCGACAGCGAGGTCATGATGGGTCTGCTCGCTCGCGCGGGCGCCGAACTCACCCGCCGCGCCGAAGATGCCGACGTCATCGTCGTCAACACCTGTTCGTTCATCGAGAGCGCCCAGCAGGAGTCGGTCAACACCATCCTCGAGATGGCCGGACACAAGACCGCAGGCAAAGCTAAGAAACTGGTCGTGGCCGGATGTCTCGTCGAGCGCTTCCGCGATCAGATCCGCAAAGACATCCCGGAAGTCGACGCCGTCGTCGGCACAGGAGAACTCGAGAGCATCCTCACCGCAACCGGCGTTGGGCCGGCCTCGCAATCGACTTCCCCGTTTGTGATTCTCGGCACCCGCCCCGAAGGCGACGCGCGTGCTGCCCAAGGCCGTTTCTCGCGAGAAACATGGGATGGCGCCATCGGCGATCTGCCCAACTATCTCTACGACGACGCCACGCCGCGCATCCTCAGCACGCCGCGCCACATGGCGTACATCAAAATCGCCGAAGGATGCGATCATCCCTGCACCTTCTGCATCATCCCGCAACTGCGCGGACAATTCCGCTCCCGCCGATTCGAATCTGTCGTCGCCGAAGCCGAACGCCTGGCCCAGTCCGGCGTCCGAGAGATTACGCTGATCGGCCAGGACACCACCTGTTACGGCGAAGATTTCGGCCTCAAAGACGGCCTCGCCCTCTTGCTCGAAAAACTTGCCGCGATTCAAGACCTGCGCTGGATCCGCTTTCTCTACGCCTATCCCAACAAGATCACCGGCAAACTGCTTGACACCATCGCCGCACACGAAAAGATCTGCTCTTACATGGATGTCCCTCTGCAACACGCCTCGGCTTCGGTCCTCAAGCGTATGAAGCGCGGGGGCGGGGCCGATGTGTTCCTGCGATCGATCGCCAAAATGCGCCGCACGATCCCCGACCTCACCCTGCGAACTTCCTTCATCGTCGGTTTCCCCGGCGAAACCGAAAAAGAATTCGAAGAACTTTGCGACTTCGTTCGCGAAGCGCAATTCGACTGGATGGGGGCCTTCTCCTACTCCGACCAGGAGGGAGCCTCTGCCTACGCGCTCGGGAAAAAACTTTCGCCGCGAGAGATCGAGCGCCGCCGCAAGCACTTAATGTCGATCCAGCGCCAGATCAGCAAGAAAAAGAAGAAGAAATTAGTGGGCCGCGAGTTTGATCTAGTGCTCGAAGGCGAATCGGAAGAATCAGACTTGCTCCTCGAAGGCCGCACTCCCATGCACGCACCTGAAATTGACGGCAAAGTCTTCGTTAACGACTTTCCAGAAGACGTAACACCGCAGCCCGGTCAGTTCTACCGCTGCGAAATCACCGAGGCCCACGAATACGATCTGGTAGCGAAAATCGTCGGACGCGAAGTGTGATTCTCCGCGTTCTCTGTGGCCGTTCTCTACGCTCCCGGTGGTTTAAGAAGTTGGTTTTCGCCCATCATCATCACCTTCTACAATAGTGCAAGCCATGCCCCGCAAGCGTACCGTCAAACTCCGCTGTCCGATTTGCAAGAAGGAAGTGAAGAGTACTGCCCCCGACTTCCCCTTCTGCGGCGACCGCTGCCGCATCATCGACCTCGGCAAATGGGCCAGCGGCGATTACAAGATATCCTCCCCGGTCACAGACGCCGACGAACCAATTCGCGAAACCAATCCGGAAGACGTGGAGAGCGATTCGTGACCACCGCGCCGGTCGTGCCAGAAAGTAAGCGCGCCCCGCTCTGGGCGACCCTCACCGCGACCTTCTTCGGCATTGGATGCTTGCATCCGGGCCCGGGCACCTGGGGATCCGCCGCCACAGTCTTGCTCTGGGCAGCCGTCGCCTATACGCTCCCAGCCTCCCTGCGCTTACCCATAGCCATCGCCGCGGCTGTGCTGATCACACTCCTGGGCATCCCCGCCTCCACCCGTGTTTCCCGCGCCACGGCCAACAAAGATCCTCAGTTCGTCGTCATCGACGAGGTCGCCGGGCAACTCATCGCCCTCATCGCCGTTCCTCTCGCATGGAAAACTTTTCTCGCGGGTTTTATACTTTTTCGAGGGTTCGATATCGTCAAGCCGCCTCCCGTCCGCCAATTGGAAAAGCTCCCAGAAGGTCTCGGGATCGTGCTCGACGATATCGCAGCAGGAATTTACGCGCTGGCGGTGATGCAACTTCTACTGCATTCTGGTCTACTAAGCTAACAAGGTCCACGTATCGATAAGCCAGAACGACTCGCAACTCCGGGCACGCGACTCAGGACTCGCAACTAGAATGGGATTTTCCGACCGTATCCTCGGCAGAAAAAATGTGAATGGTGGCCCGCGGATTGAATCTGTGGTCCCGGCGGCAGCTCTTGCCGGCGGCGAGATCCGTATCTCAGGCTCCGGCCTTCGCCCCCCGGACTTGCATCGCCCGAAAGTTCAGTTCGGCGAAGTCGAAGGCTCCATCGTCGTCAGTTCCGACGCCTTCCTGGTCGCTCGTGTCCCCGATGGCGCAACTTCCGGCCCCGTCGTTGTCGCGACCGACGGACACGTCAGCAATCCCCATACGGTGAAGGTCGCCGTGCCGGTCGCCGAGAATCTTCACCCTGTGACCAACCCTGCGCTCGATGCCGAGGGAAACATCTACGCCACCTTCTCCGGATCGCGCGGCCAGAAGGTCCCCGTCGCCATCTTCAAGATCGACACGAACTACTCCGTCAAGCCGTTCGTCTCTGACATGATGAATGCCACGTCGATCGCCTTCGACCGCCAGGGACAGATGTACGTCTCCTCACGCCACGACGGCGCCGTCTACCGTGTCGCTCCAAACGGCAGCACGACCACCTACGCCGAAGGCATGGGCATCGCCACGGGTATCGCTTTCGATCGCGAACAGAATCTCTACGTCGGAGACCGCAGCGGCACCATCTTCAAAATCGGACGCGACCAGCAAGTCTTCGTCTTCGCCACGCTCGAGCCCAGCGTCTCCGCCTATCACCTCGCGTTTGCTCCAAATGGCGATCTGTTCGTGACCGGCCCCACCACCTCGAGCGTCGATCGTGTCTACCGCATCAACCCGCAGGGCACCGTCGCCACCTTCTATAAAGGACTAGGCCGCCCGCAAGGACTCGCCTTCGATATCGACGGCAATCTCTACATCGCCGCCTCGATGGCAGGAAAACGCGGCATCGTGAAGCTCACCCCCGACGCCAAAGCCACGCTGGAAGTCGCAGGCCAAGGCTTAGTCGGACTAGCCTTCGCTCCGGGCCGCTCCGCCGTTCTAGCGACGACAAGCGCAGTCCACCACCTAGCCTGGAACATTCAGGGTCTTCCGCTTCTGTCAGAGAATTAGGTATCGAATAGTTTCTCTATTGCTTGTCATCCCTCACGGAGTGAGGGATCTCGGTGTTTGCCGGCAGCGCCCGTGTCCTCCTTTTCATTTAAACTCGTAATCACGTGAACGCCGAAATCATCGCGGTAGGCTCGGAAATGCTCACACCCTACCGCATGGATACCAACTCGCTCTACCTCACCGGCGAGCTCAACCAGCTCGGAGTCGATGTCATCGCTAAAACGATCGTCGGCGACAATCTCCGCCGCCTGGTTGCCGCCGCGCAACACGCCCTCTTCCGCTCCGACATCCTGATCTTCAGCGGCGGACTTGGTCCCACCGAAGACGACCTCACCCGCGAAGCCGTCGCCGAAGCGCTCGGCGTAAAGCTCAGTCGCGACCCCGAAATTCTCGTGCGACTCGAGCAGCGCTTCGCCGAACGCGGATGGAAGATGGCTGCCAACAACGCCAAGCAGGCCGACGTTCTCGAAGGCGCCACCGTCCTGCCTAATCCAAACGGCACCGCCCCAGGCCAATGGCTCAGCGGACAATTCGAAAGCCGCGAGCGCATCATCCTTCTTCTTCCCGGCCCTCCGCATGAGATGAAAGCGCTATTTGAGGCCGAAGTCCGTGAGCGTCTCCGCGCCAAAGTGCCGCCGGCTCACATGGTGATTCGCACGCTCAAAGTCGCCATGCTCGGCGAGTCGGCGGTCGATGCCCGCGTCGCTCCCATCTACAAGCGCTACGAAGATGTCGACACCACCATCCTCGCCGGCGCGGGAGAAATTGAACTGCACTTCAAGTCCATCGCGGCCACGCAGGACGCCGCCCAGCGCCGGGTCGATGAAGTCGCCGGACTCGTCGAAGACGAACTCGACGACGCCGTCTACTCGCGCAACGGAGAATCCCTCGAGCAAATCGTCGGCTACTGGCTCCAGATGCGCAACGCCACATTAGCCGTCGCCGAATCCTGCACCGGAGGCTTGTTAGCCGAACGCATCACGAGCATTGCCGGAAGCTCTCGCTATTTTCTCGGCGGCGCAGTCGTCTACTCGAACGATCTAAAAACGGAATTGGCCGGAGTCCCTGCAGAAATGATCGACCGCCACGGCGCGGTAAGCCGCGAAGTCGCTGCCGCGTTAGCCGAAGGCATCCGCTACCGCTGCGAATCTACACTAGGAGTCGGCATCACAGGAGTCGCAGGCCCAGCCGGTGGCACACCAGAAAAGCCGGTAGGCCTGGTCTTCCACGCGGTAGCCGGCGACACCGGCACAGAAGTAGTCCAGCGAAATTTTCCAGGCGACCGAAAAAGAATCCGCCGCTTCGCCAGCACCATGGCGCTGGATATGGTGAGAAAAAAGTTGATGTAAGCGAGCAGTGAGCGATGAGCAGTGAGCGATGACCCAACTTCTTCCGTGATGGCTTTAGCTCGTAGCTCGTAGCTCATCGCTCAAAGCTTGTCTTATGCGCCTATTCGTCGCGCTAGATATCGACAACGAAATCCGCCAACGAATCACGCGCTTCCTCGAAGGCGTCGAGCCCTTCGCTCCCGACGCCCGGTGGGCCAAACCAGAATCGTTGCACGTAACTTTGAAATTCATCGGAGAACAACCAGAAGCCGCCCTCGATCAGATAACGCGAACACTCGAAACAGTCCGCGTCCCCGTAACCGAGATTAATTTCCGCGGCTACGGATTCTTTCCGACCGCAAAATCCGCGCGTGTCCTCTGGGTCGGCATGGAAACCGGCCCCGAACTCGCCGCATTAGCCGGCGCCATCGACGCGCAGATGCCCGCACTCGGCATCGCCCAGGAAACCCGCCCGTTCAGCCCGCATCTAACGCTAGCCCGCGCGCCCGGAGGCTCCGGCGCTCCGCACCGCCGCAAATCCGACAAAGCGAATCGCGTCTTCCAGCACCTGCAAGAAAAACTCGCCGCCCTCCCCACACCTGAATTTGGTACCATGACACCCCACGAGTTCTCTCTGTACCAAAGCCATCTCTCCCCGAAAGGATCGACATACACAAAACTCCAACGCTTCGCACTGCGATAGGGCCAGCAAGAGATCCAGCAACGCCAGGCCGATCAAGACTTCATGTGGGGACAGGCGCCTCGGCTGTCCCGCGAGCGCTGCGAGCCGACACAGCCGAACTGATGCAATGCCGAATTCCCTTCTCATCGTCGTCCTCAGCTATCTCCTCGGCTCTATCCCATTCGGCTATATTCTCGTCCGGCTCATCTACGGCGAAGACGTCCGACGCACCGGCAGCGGCAATATCGGCGCCACGAATGTCTCGCGCAAGTCACCAGCACTCGGCGTGATCACGCTTCTTCTCGATGCCGCCAAAGGTTCCGCCGCCGTTTTATTCGCGATCAGACTCTGCGCCCACCCTACCC
>Ga0209698_10004635_pt1 | contig 14999 bp, 13 predicted proteins | sample LitLauG_LLR_2012_FD_187203 | JGI IMG/M metagenome (GOLD analysis project Ga0209698, IMG submission 187203) | Freshwater sediment microbial communities from Pennsylvania, USA - Little Laurel Run_MetaG_LLR_2012 (SPAdes) (version 2) | ecosystem: Environmental > Aquatic > Freshwater > Creek >...
GTGCTGAAGGCCAGGGATTCTCCCTGGTTGCCGTCCACTCCCTGCGAACTGATTTGGCTGAGTGCCCCGGTCTTGCCGTTGATGGAATAGGTGATGACGTCGGGCGCGGTTTGCGCCGTCGCCGTGTTACCGAAGATCGATGCATACAAATATTTCCCAGTAGGATCGATCGTGACTGAATTCGCGACCGCTGGAATCGTGTATGGCGAACCGGTGATCGCTGTCAGCGCTCCTGTCGTCTGGCTAATCGTGTAGGCATTGATCCCGGTGCTGGCCACATAGAGAAAGTGACTTGTCGGATCAACAGCCACACCGTTGCCCGCACCTGAGCCGGCGAAAGGAGAGCCGGTGACAGGAGTCAATACGCCCGTCGTGGAGTTGATGCTGAAGACGGAATTCGAACCAGCATTGTTGGTGGAAGCATTGGCCACGAACAGGAACTTCCCGTTCGGGCTGACGGTGGCGGCCGAGGGGCCAGTATCCCCATTCGCAAACGGGGATCCCGTGACCGCGGTCAGCGCTCCCGTTGTCTGATTTACGGAAAAGGCCGAGATCGTTCCATCCGCGAAGTTCGGAACGTATAAGAAATTCCCATTCGGCGTAAGGGTCACGTCGTAGGGCAGATTTCCCAGGGTTGCAGTTCCGATCGATGTCAGTAGGCCCGTCGTCGTGTTGACGGAGTACTCCGCGCCATTGTTGGTGTAGGCGAACTTCCCGTTGGGCGTGAACTTCATCGCACTGCCGCCCGAGAGGCTGAAGGGAGAACCCGACAGCTGTGTCAACATGCCGTTGCTGGTGATGCCATAGCCGAGGATCTGGGCTCCATCAGGCATGTACAGGAACTTTTGTGAAGGATGGATCGCGATGCCGTAGTTGTCGCTTGGAAGCTGAACTGTTTCCAGCGCCTCGAGCACGCCGGTCACGGGATTCACTGAGTAGGGCACGACCAGCCCGAGCGTATACGCGCTGTATTGCAGTGAGTATGCGAATCTCGCCACCGGCGCAGCGCTGGCAGTTCCGGTCAGATTCAGAACCAAAGGTGAGGCGCTGGCGCTGGTGGTGAGCGTGACGGCGCCGTTAATGGTCCCGCCCGCCACCGGAGAAAAGCTCACATTGAACGTGCAACTGGAGTTGGCTGCAACGGATCCACCGCAAGTATTCGTTTGCAGAAAGTCGCCGCTGACTCCGATATTGGAAATGGTGACTGCGCTATTGGCATTATTCGTCAGAGTGGCAGAGAGCGCCGAGCCGGTAACCCCGACCTGTCCCGAGAACGTAAGAGTGCTGGGCGAGAGGCTCAAGGCATTGATTCCGGTTCCGGTAGCTGAAACTACTTGAGGACTGGTGGCGGCGCCGTCGGTGACGGTGATTGCGCCGGAGACCTTGCCAGCGGTTGTGGGCGTGAACAAAACGGTGATGGTGCACGTTCCGTTGGCGGCGATCGAATTTCCCGCACACGTATCGGTTTCGCTGTAATCACCACTGGCCGCAACCGTCGAGATGGAGAGCGACGAGGTGCCGGTATTCGTCAGCGTAATGCTCTGGCTTGCACTCGTGGTTCCGATTGCCTGATTCGTAAAGGTGAGGCTTGACGGACTGAAACCTACGGTATTGGTTGCCTTGCCGGTGCCGGTTCCGGTAAGCGGCAGGACCTGAGGGCTATTCGACGCGCCATCGCTGATGGTGAGGACGCCGCTGATCGTGCCCGCCACGGTTGGAGTAAATGTCACACCGATAGTGCAGGTCTTGCTCGCCGCGATCGTACCGGTGCAGGTGTTGGAAGCGATTGCGTAGTCTCCGCTGGTGCTTACTGTGCCCATCGTCAAAGGAGTGGACGAGTTGGTCAGCGTAACGTTGATAGCCGCGCTGGTCTTTCCGATCGCGGTACTCGGGAACTTCACCGTCGCCGGACTCAACGTTAAGGCCGCGACTCCTTTGCCGGAAAGGTTGGCGACTTGAGTGCCGGGAGCAGCGTTATCGACGAATGTGATCGCGCCATCGACCGTGCCGACGACATCCGGAGAAAAACTGACTGTTACGGTGCACGCGGTTCCGGGCGCGAGGCTGGAGCCGCAGGTCGTCGAGCTCGGGAATTCACCGCTCACGGTCACGCTGGTGATGCTCAGGGTCTTGGTGGTGCTGGTGTTTTTGAGCGTGACGGTTTGGCTGGCGCTTATTGTGCCCACGCCCTGTGCTGCGAAATTAATCGTGGCTGGAGTGATGCTTACGTTTTGCGCGCCCGCGGTCACAAATGTCACCAGGCACACGGACACACAAAGACAAAGCCGCAAAGTAAATTTCCGATTCATCGGGTCCCCCGGGGAGAGGCTGGAAAGAGGAAGTTCTATTGTCCCTGGTCAGTGAATGTCGATTGCCACGGACAACCTGGAAGTCCACAGGCCTGAGTCTTTTTTCTCCTGCCGCGCAGACTGAAGCTGCTAGGTAGATAACAGAGCCAAAAATGCGCGTCAAGATGAAGAAAATTGCAACCTTGCCGAGCGGACAGTCAATAATCTTTTCCTTTCCTTTATTTTTGGTTCAAGTGAGCGGCCACTAGTCGGAGCATTGCAATTTGTCCGGTCGACGACTCGATAGGTTGCCGTAAAGAAACCACATGCGGCGAAGGTTGTCGTTCACACGGCGTTTCAACTCACGGCATTGTTCACATTGCAAGTTCCTGCCTCACATCACGAATATTTCTGAGAGGTTCTGCGTCACGACGCAGTTTCATCTTGACACGTTGGAGGTCGACCATGAGAATGAGCCGACGTCCTCCCCCCTTATCTTTTATCTCTCCTTGGAGTGAACATGCGTAGGATCCTGGCCGCCCTGGCTCTCTGCCTGGCTTTTGTCGGCAACCTGACCGCACAGACAAATATCCTGACGTGGCACAACGATAACTGGCGCACCGGGGCCAACACTGCCGAGAAGACCCTTACGACCACCAACGTGGCGATGTTGACGTTCGGCAAAGTGTGCTCGGCGGCTACCGATGGTGCGGTCTACGCGCAGCCCTTGATCGTTACCAACGTCCCGTTCACGGTCAATGGAACCACGACAAATCACGACATTGCCTACGTCGCGACCGAGAACGACACGCTATACGCGTTCGACGCGAACAATTGCGCATTGCTGAATTCGGTCAGTCTCGTGCCGACTCTTCCGGGATGCACGGCGGGTGTCAGTTGCGAGCAACCCGTGGACTGTAAACATATCGGTGCGGGCGGATGTAACACGATCGCTCCCACCGTGGGAGTCCTCAGCACACCTGTGATCGATGCTACCGCCGGCGCAAATGGAAACACAGGAACGATCTATCTTGTGGCCGAAACGCAAGTCGGGGCAGCAACAAAGATATCTCTGTGGAATCACAGGATTCATGCGATCGACATCACCACGCTGGCGGAGAAGCCGGGTTCGCCGGCCGTGATCCAAGGCAGCTTCCAGTCCATTCCTTTCGTCTCCCACCAGCAGATCCAGCGGCCGGCGCTCCTGTTGTTGAAGAACGTGGGGCCGAACGGCGACACCATGGTATACGCCGCGTTTTCGCTCATGGACGGCGCACCACGACTCACAGGATCGAAGCCGTACGGATGGGTGTTCGGTTACGACACGACCAACCTTAGCTCGCAACCCACCGGATTGCCTTACATTTTCAACACGACGCCGAATGGCGTTGCGCCCAACGGACCTGGAGGCGGCATCTGGCAAGCTGGCGCCGGACTGTCAGCAGGATTGGGCTCAGCGACCGATCCGACCCCATACATTTACTTCGGGACTGGCGACGGAACGTTTGACGCAGCCACTGGGGGTACTGATTACGGCGACAGCTTCGTGAAACTGAACCCAACGCTGCAGGTCTCAGGTTTTTTCACGCGCTACAACGAAGCGAGCTATGCGACCGCGAACAAGGATTTCGGCTCGGGCGGCATGATGCTCGTGCCCGATAACACGTATTCCAACTTTCCTTATGTTTCGATCAACGCTGGCAAGGACGGAAACGTCTACGTGATCGATCGTGGCAACCCCGGCGGTTACAACGGCGTAAGCAACACAAACGTTGAGACGGTTGCTGGCAGTTGGGCATTTTTCGGGACGCCGGCATTTTGGAACGGCTTTTTGTACGACTCGATTGTGGGCGGCTATCTGAAAGACTGGACCTTGAGCAACACCTGCAGCCCGGGGCCAGTGTGCACCACAACCGGCAAGCATATTTCCAGAGTCAAATTTCTGAACGGCGTGACTCCCGCTGTCTCTTCAAACGGCGCGACCAAGGGGACGGGAATTGTTTGGGCGATTGAGACCTACAATCAGGCAAGTGGAGGCAATCCAGCAATTCTTTATGCCTTTGATGCGCTAAAACTCACTGAGCTTTATGACACGAATCAGTGCGGCACCCAGGATACGCCGGGCCTTGCGGTGAAGTTTACGGTCCCCAGCGTCGCAAATGGGAAGGTCTACATCGGTACGCAGGGGGAACTGGACGTGTACGGACCGATCTCACCGGCTCGCACTTGTCCGTAGCTGACTATCGAGCGCGTGATCTCGCGACCGTTAACTAACGATTTCACAGCCATTTAGGCATTGCAAAATTCTGCAACGTGCGCCACAAAGCAGAGCTTTGCAGCTTCGGGATTCTTTGCTATGATTCGACAAGTTTGTGGGGTTCCAGATTTGTCCAAAATTGGAGCGACCCACTCCCCCCTGAGAACGTAGTCTCACCGCTGGGTGTATACGCGCCAGAAGATTCGTCAACGGCATGAACGATCCCTCATCTCCCCCAGAGAGAGAACAGTGTATCCATGAAAAGTGTGTTGCGATTCATGAGTGTGGTTGCTGCAATCATGACGCTTTGGTTGCTATTGGCTGGGAACAGCGCAGACGCCCAGGTCAACGTCACCACCTATCACAACGATAACGGGCGAACGGGGCAGAACACGCAGGAAACCAAGCTGACGCCGCGCAATGTCGTGCCGTTGCACTTCAAGAAACTTTTTACGAGCAGTGTGAACCTGGATAGCTGGTCTCCCACACAACCGCTGTACATGGCAAACGTGAACATTGGCGGGACCACGCACAACGTGGTGTACGTGGCGACGCTGAACAACAGCGTCTACGCCTTCGACGCGGACAACGGAACCGAGTTGTGGATGCAGAATTACGGTCCGGCTACTTCCTTCGTTCCCCTCTGCCACGATTCTGCCTACAACACTTCGCCCTCGCTAGGAGCGGGGATCATTGGGACGCCAGTGATCGATGCAGCCGCCGGCACGATGTATTTTGTAGCCAAGACCGGAACCGGTGCGGCAGGATCACCGTACGCATTAGTGCTGCACGCCATCGACATTACGAGTGGAAGCGAGAGAAGTGGCAGCCCGGTGGTCATGACTCCCGTGGGCGGGCCGACGTTTTATCCGAGGTATCAGGAGAATCGTCCGGCACTCTTGCTGAACAATGGATTTGTGTACGTCGGACTGGGTTCGACCGGATGCACCGGTCTGAAGGGATTCCCAGCCATTAACAATCACGGCTATGTGCTGGGATACAACACTGCCAATCTGAGCGCGGCGCCTTTGACGTTTGTGACTACTCCTGCAGTGAATCACGGCGGCATCTGGCAGGGCGGCGGCGGCCTGGTTGCCGACAGCAACGGTCACATTTACTTTGAAACCTCGGACGCACTGTTCGACCAGAACACTGGCGGCCTGGACTTCGGCGATAGCATCATCGAACTGGATGCCTCGCTGAACTTTGTCGACTTCTTTACCCCTTACAATGCGAATTCACTTCTTAATCCCGATGATCTGGATCTTGCTTCGACCGGGCCAGTTCTACTGCCCGATCAGACCGTCGGTCCGACTCACTTGATTGTCGGTACAGGCAAAACGGAAGAGTTGTACGTCCTGAACCGTGACAACATGGGCGGCTTCTGCGCTGGATGCACCGACACGAACACGAATATCGTGCAAGATGTACAGCGCCCTTCCTATCTGAGTGGATGTCTGCAGCCGCCCACCGGCCTGCTGACCTGCCGCTACGGTGCACTCAGCTTCTGGAACAACACAGTATATGTTCCGGGCACGAATGCTCCTCTCATGGCTTATCCGTTGAGCAACGGAATGCTGGCGACAACGCCGGTCCGCTCGACGCAGGGCTACGGAAACGTCACCAGTCCAACCATCTCCGCCAATGGAACCACCAACGGACTGGTATGGGTTCTCACTGTTGGACCTCCTCCGGCGAACGCTGGAATACTGCGCGCCTTTGATGCAGTTACGCTGAAGCAGTTGTATGCGAGCAGCATGGCTGCAGGTGGCAGAGACACGCTGGGACAGGTTGCCCACTTCATTACACCGACCGTCGCCAATGGCAAGGTCTACGTGGCCACAAAAACCCAGCTCGTGGTCTACGGAAACTTCTAGAACCTGCACTACTGGACACACACCTCACGGGCTCGGCGAAAGGAAATACTAGTTTGTGAAAGTTCTACTCGTCCATAACGCGTACCAGCGTCCGGGTGGCGAAGATGTCGTCTTCGCCCAGGAGGCTCAAATGCTCAAGAACGCCGGGCACGAGGTGATCCTCTACCAGCGGAGTAACTGGGATGTAGAGAAGTATCAGGGGTTGCGGAAGATCAGCCTCGCCAAGGGGACGATTTGGGCTTCGGATTCGCGCCGTGATTTCCTGGGTCTGTTGCAGCGCGAAAAGCCGGATGTTGTGCACGTGCATAACACGTTCATGATGATTTCGCCGTCCATTTATTCGGCGTGTCGCGAGGTGGGAGCGCCGGTGGTGCAGACCTTGCACAACTATCGGCTGCTTTGTCCGGGCGCAACGCTCTTTCGAGCGGGTAAGGTCTGTGAGGAGTGCGTAGGGCACTCCCTGCTGCCCAGCGTGATCCACGGCTGCTATCACGAGTCGCGATCAACGACAGCGGTGGTGGCGATCATGCTGACCACGCATCGCCAGCGCGGAACCTATCAGAACGAGGTCACCTCGTACGTGGCCCTGACGGAGTTCTCGCGCCGCAAGTTCATTGAAGGTGGATTGCCTGCGGACAAGATTTTCGTGAAGCCCAACTTCGTCGATCCCGATCCAGCGGCGCGGACTTCGGACGGAGAATACGCTCTTTTTGTCGGACGCTTGTCGCCGGAAAAACGCGTGAGCACTGTGCTGGCCGCATGGAAGCGCCTTCCGCGAAACATACCCATCCGGGTGATTGGCGGCGGTCCGGATCGGGCGCAACTGGAGGCGCAAGCGGTGAAAGATGGCCTGGAGAACGTGCAATTCCTCGGCCAATTACCGCGCGAGCAGACGCTGGCGGCCATCAACAATGCCAGATTCCTGGTTTTCTCCAGTGAGTGGTACGAGAATTTTCCGGTAACGATTGCTGAGGCATTTGCCTGTTCCACTCCGGTGGTGGCCAGCAAAATGGGGGCGATGGAAGAGATCGTAAGTGAGGGCCACACCGGATTGTTCTTTGCTTCCGGAGATTCGGCCGACCTGGCGCAAAAAGTCCAGTGGGCGTGGGACCACCCCGATGAGATCCGCGCCATGGGGAAGGAAGCGCGCCGCGAATACGAATCGAAGTATACAGCCGCCAAGAACTATCCGCAACTGATGGAAATCTACGAACGCGCGAGAAGCCTGGTCGGCGCCTGATCTCACGACCGGGCTTCGATCGGCACCGTGGTACACTCAATCCACTATCGATAGGCCCGCCGCGCTTGTTTACGGTATGAGGCCTTGTCCGAGGGGTTTATGAAACCAGCCATCGAAACAGGTAGCGGTGTCTCTCCTGATCCGTTTCACAAGCCGGTATGCTGTTTGCGCTGTGAACAGAAGCTGGAACGCTATCAACTGATGCGTGTCAGCCTGGCCGCCGGAAACTCGGGGCACGCCGTTCTGTCCTGCCCGCGCTGCGGACACGTTGAGTTTGTTGCGGATTCCAGTCCGCTGTTGCAGGATCTGGAATTGCGTGCGGTTGATACCGGGGACGGAGACTAGTACGGTTCCCGTCCGGTCGCCCCGGTTTACATCAGGCTGCTAGAACGGAATGTCCTCGTCTGTGATCGGCCCGGCGTTGGCACCCGCCGGTTCCGGTTCGGGCGTGCGCTGATCAAAGTTGTTGCCGCCCGAGGAGGCTCCGCGCGAACTCCCGCTGAAATCCCCGCCTCCCTGGCTCTCGCCCCGACCAGTCAGCAGGACAAGGTCGTTGACGATGATTTCGGTCATGTATTTTTTCTGACCCGACGTCTTGTCGTCCCAGGAATGGGTGCGCAGGCTGCCTTCGATGTAAACCTTGCTGCCTTTCTTCAGGTATTCGCCGGCAATCTCAGCGGTGCGCGCCCATGCCGTGATGTTGTGCCATTCGGTGCGGTCCTGCCAGTTGCCGTCTTTGTCTTTGAATCGCTCGTTGGTGGCCAGGCTGAACTTGGCCACGGGCGTGCCGCTCGGGGTGTATTTCACCTCGGGATCCTTGCCCAAATTTCCGAGAAGAATGACTTTGTTGACGCTCTTTCCAGCCATATTTGCTCCTTCGTAGGGCTTCACTATAGCAGAAGGAGAGCGGTGGATTGCGGGCAACCCCCATCTAGTTGAAGGAGGAGTATCATTTTGGGCTAGGGGCGTAGTTAAAGTAAGCCTTCAACCTATTGCCCCGAAGGAGGAGAATATGTCTCGCTCCGCCATTCGTAATCGGATTTTTCCTCTCAAATGTTTCCTTGCGATTCTCGTGGTAGGGCCGCTGCTGCTCGTATTAACCGGTTGTTGGGTCTACTCCGTGGAGCCTCTCTACGAAGCGAACGCGTCCCACCCGGATCCGAATCTCACATTCGACCAAAGGTTGTTGGGTTCATGGACTCAGACAGGTGAGGGGTGCACGCGGATCCTGACTATGTCTGGGGACCGGAAGTCCTATGAGATGGTTATGGCGCCGGCCGCTGACTGCAAGAGCGAAGACAAGACGACCCATTATGAAGGGCACCTGCTGAAGCTGGGGACTTCCTTGGTCATTGATGTCACGCCGGAATCCGACGACGTGTGTGATTTGTGCCTGCCGCTGCACTCATTCCTGCTCGTCATGCTGGAGAATGACAGCTTGACCTTTGTCCCTATGGATCATGATTGGCTGGCACAAGCGATGAAGGATAAGAAGGTGGATCTGGCCGACCTTGCACGGCATGGACCCTACGATCCGGTAGTGCTCACTTCATCTTCGAAGCAGTTGAGGGAATTTGTGAGCAAATACGCTGATGACAAATCCGCTTTCAACAGCGAGGCTGATCACGGGCTAACGTTCAAGCGAAAATAGAGCCGAGCCAACCAGTCGAGTGCCGACAGCCGAAAACCGGCTCAGATACCGGGCGAATTTAGGTTATAATGCCCGCCATGCCTGCCCCATCCGGAGCCGCCAGAGCCGTCGGACTGGTTCCCGACGAGCTTAAATTTGAGCCCAAGTCGAAAGGCCTTGCCACCCCTCGGAAGAAGAAACCGAAGGAGTTGGCGGTCATCACCGAGTGCTGCACCGGATGCGCCGGCTCGCCTGCCTGCGTGGAATATTGCCCGGTCGAAGATTGCATGTTCTGGGTGCCGGATGAGGATAATCCACCGTTTGGCCGCATCCAGATTGATCCTGCGCTCTGTATCGGTTGCAAGAAGTGCCTGAGCAAGGGACCGGACGGATGCTTCCTGGACGGTTGTCCGTGGGATGCGATCGTGATGTTGGAAACGACTGAGGTGGAGAAAGAAGTCGGCGTGATGCCGATCTAGCTATCAGCTCTCAGCCGCCAGCTTTCAGTTGCAGCAAATCCCACTGGTTGCCGTAGAGATCCTCGAAGACTGCCACGGTTCCGTAGGGTTCGTCTCGCGGTTGGCGAATGAACTTCACTCCTCGCTCGGTCATCGCGCGATAATCACGCCAGAAGTCATCGGTGTGCAGGAAGAGGAAGACGCGGCCGCCGGTTTGATTGCCGACGTGACTGGACTCTTCGGGATTCGACGCGCGTGCCAGCAGAATGCTCGTACCGTCTGATCCTGCGGGAGCTACCAATACCCAGCGCTTATCCCGTCCCTGGCGATCCTGAGAAGCGGAATCTTCGACGAGTCGGAAACCAAGCTTCCCAGTGTAAAAGGCAATCGCCTCATCATAGTCACGTACAACAAGAGCGACGTATCCAATCGTCTGGGGCATAGCGAGTCGTAAAAACTTCTTGAACTCATTGTCATCCCGAGGAGGGCCTTTTGCCCGACGAGGGATCTATGTACTCGCTTGCGGCGCCGATTGTGCCAGCGAGTGCATAGATCCTTCGCTGCGCTCAGGATGACAAAACTTTGTTCAGGATGACAAAGCGGGATGTCTTAGATGAAGTTGTCCTTGCGATTTGCTCCTCTGCTCGATGGCCTTCTCGGTCTCAACGGCCTGCTGGCGGACATGGTCGGGGATTTCCGGCAACTCCCGCTCATACGGGCGAATGGCCGCCAAGTCATCAGCTTGACCGACGAGAAAGAGCGCGCGGAGCGCCTCCCACACCTGGTCTGATGCCGGATCGACGACTGCAATTTCGGAGCCCGCCTTCAACGTCGCACCCGCCTGGGACACGGAACGAATGCGCCCCGGAATGGGAGAGCGAATCTCGAGCACCTGCGATGAGCCGGAGATCGAAACTTTCGCCAGCAATCCGCCTTGCCGAATGGCTGTACCGGGCCGATCGGAGTCAACAACCCGGCCATCCGACGGAGCGGTCACGGTCGCGGGTTGAAGCAGCGCCACTATTTCCGGACGCCCACTCGCATCCCCAAATCGAACCAGCGATAGCGCCGCGTTGCCGCGCACCATGGGCGACGCATCCTGCAGCATTTTCAGCAAGGCGTCGTGAAATTCGGGCGCTGACGTGTCCTGGCCCATCACCCACGCATCGGTGTTGCGCACTTCCTCGACGGGATAATTCGCCAATCGAATCAAATCGGGATACCAGCGAGCCGCATTCGCGTCCTTCTGCGTGCTCATCTTCTCGCCCAATTGCACAAGCGCGTGCTGGATGTGGCGAGGCTTCTTGTCATCGTGCAGATACTCGGAGACTTGCTGGTCGGTGAGATGGCGTCCGAACCACGTGCTCCACCAGAACAGGAAAGGCATGAGCACGATCAGCCATCCGGTGACAAAGAACAGGATCTTCTGATTGCGCGTCATGCTGCGCTTGGCCTTGGGTTCGGGGACCTGAGGCCTTTCGGCATGTTGGGAGATTGGAGTGGGCTGGCTCATAGATCTAGTTTAACTGCCAAGAGAGCGGATGGCCGGTGATGCGATAGCCATACAGCGGCTTGCCAACGATAGCCGACGCGTCAACCAAGCCGAAGCTGGCGGTCCGGCTGTCGAGGCTAATGTCGCGATTATCGCCCAACACATAATACTTGCCCGGCGGAATCGTGATCGGGCCGAAGGTGTCGAGTTGGGGATTGGCGCCGACTCCGAACCGGTGTTGAACGTACGGTTCATTCTGTTTTGCGCCATTCAGGATTATCGCCTGATCCTTGCCTTCGATCGTGTCGCCTGCGATCGCAACCACGCGCTTGATAACCAGAAGGTTCTCGTCTCTGCCGGACGGAGTCTCTGAGCCTCGAAGGTTTCTTTGCATAAGAACAAGGTCCCCCCTGCGCACCGACCTGTGGCGGAAGTAATGCTCATCTGTCACCAGCTTGTCTCCAACAAAAATGGTCGGTTCCATGGAAGAAGAGAGGTTCTTTATTGGGTGAAAGCCCGATCCTAGCAGCAGAGGGGTGAAGAGGAGGTTTACTCCGATATAAGACAGAGGAATGCCGGCGAAAATCCACCAGCGAGACATCTTTGCTGACAAATGCAAGTCGCGCGCAATCAGGGCGTTCAGAATTGCAAACCCGGACAATGGGACAAACATCCACAGCAGGAACAAAACACCCGTATAAGACTCCGGAAGTCGCAGGAACCAGAAGCCGGAGGAGATTACAAATAGTGCGACGAGCAATAGAGCCGCTTTCTTGTAGCGACGCAAGTAGAGTTGTCCAAGGCCGGGCACGAGAGTCGATAGTGCGGCGGCAATCAAATGTCGCTTTACGTTGGGACGCGGCTGCGGTTGGGGCGGAGTGTTCGTCTGAAGGAGGGTGGGATTGGGCGCAGGGTCCAACACAAGTTCAGCAATATACCAGAGCGCTTCGGGCCTGGGCTACTCTACATCGGCGTCGAGCACGCGTTCCTGCTCCAGGTAGTGCGACATGGCGTACTGCGCCAGAAGTGGCGTCTGCAGCCGGATTTCGGCGCCAATCCATTCACCCTTGGCATGAGGGGCATCCGGGGAATGATTGCAGCGTCCGCCACTGCCGAACTGCGGGCCAAAGTCGGCGCTCTGGATTTGATCGAACTGCTTGATCTCGCGCCAGGCTTCGTCGCCCACCGTACCGGAGACGTCGATCTTGAGCTTCAGGAGAGACATAACTCTTTTTCACCACGGAGACACAGAGGCACGGAGTAATACAAGACAATGGTGCTTTTTCTCCGTGTCTCAGTGCCTCCGTGGTGATCTAGCTGTGTGGGAACCACTGATACAGCATGAAATAAACAACCACACCGGTGATCGAAACATACATCCACAGCGGCCAAGTCCAGCGGGCAATCGCGCGGTGCTGAGGGTAACGAGCGCGCAAGCCGCGATTCAGCGTAATGATGGCCAACGGAACAATGACTATGGCCAGGGTGACGTGCGAGATCAGAATTGCGAAGTACACCGGCCGCACCCAGCCCTGCCCGAGAAACAAAATGTTTCCGGCCTTGTAGTGAAAGAACAGGTAGCACGCCAGAAAGAGTGCAGACGCTCCAACCGCCGCGATCATACACGCGCGGTGTGCTGCCATTTTCTTACGGGCGATGAGCGCGCGCCCGGTCAGTAACAAGACGGCGCTGGTGCCATTGAGACTCGCATTCAGGGCAGGGAAGTAAGAATATTGTTCAGGAATCAAGCAGCAGGCCTCGTGGTGCGGCGATTTGCCATCAGTAGCGCAAACCCGAACATCACCAGGGAAAACAGCAGCAAGGTCGCCACCGACGACGGAAGCGGGAATGCGGTCGGCGCTCCGGGATACAGCAACTCCCGCAGGGATTCGACTCCGTACGTCAGAGGATTCAGGCGCATGATCACGCGAATCCATCCGGAAGCTCCTGCCAAGGGAAACAGCGCTCCTGAAAGCAGCCAGAGCGGAATCAGGAACAGGTTCACGATGCCGTGAAAGGCCTGCGACGAATCCATGGGCCAGGCAATGGCAAAACCCAGAGCGGTGAGTGAGAACGAAACCAGAAAGACCACCACCGCGACCATGAGCAACCGCAGCAAATCGAGATGCACGCCGGCAAAGGGTGCGAAGATCAAGAAGATCAACCCTTGAATGGCCGAGAGCGTCGTCCCGCCCAGGACTTTGCCCAGCACAATCGCAGACCGCGGCACCGGGGCGACCAGCACCGAGAGCAGGAAGCCTTCCTTGCGATCTTCGATGACCGACATCATGGTGAAGATCGAGGTAAACAGCACGATCATGATCAGGGCGCCGGGATAGAAATAGTCCAGATAGTGTTGTTGTCCTGCGCCGCCGCCGGAACGAAACGAAGTACCGAAGCCCGACCCGATCACCAGCCAGAAGACGAATGGAGACGCCAGTACCCCGATCACGCGCGTTGTTTGCCGGTAGAAGCGCACGATCTCGCGCCACCAGAGAGTGAACGCGGGCAGCACCAGTCCCGCCGAGACAGGTGTTGCGGGTCGTGCGAGAATTGCCGCTTGAGTCGCCATATTAAGTCGTTTTTGCTGCCGGAGGCTTCGCCGGACCAGCCGCCGCTTTCTTTGGGAGAAGTCCGCAGTCCCGGGCCTCCCAATATGCATTTAGCAAGAAGCAGCCAGAGAGCGTCAGCAGGATCAGGGTCATGAACAGCCCATCCACTGTGAATGACAGTGGCGACAAGGTGATCATGCCGCTGGCGAAAATCCATCCTACGCCTGCCAATGGAAGCAGGCCCAAGACAACAGAAAGCGCGAGAATCATCGAACGCAAGTTCACCTCTCCTTTTCCCCGGAATTTTCTTCGCTTCCTTCACTCCAAAACTTGTGGCCGGTGCGATGGATGAACACATCTTCGAGCGCCGGCTTGCTGACAGAAATCGCCTGAATTTCGCCCGGAAAAGCTTCGACCAGATCTGGGACGAATCGATGACCCTCCTCGCGCTCGATGCGAACCTGATTGCCGAGCACCGTGGTGGCGACATGGAAACGCGTGCGAATGTGGTCGGCGAGAAGGTCTGCGTTGTGAACCGCGTCCAGCATAATCACATCGCCGCCGATTTCGCTCTTTAATTCTTCCGGCGTGCCGAGCGCGACCAGATTCCCTTCGTTCATGATGGCGAGGCGATCGCAGCGATCGGCCTCTTCCATCAAATGCGTGGTCACCAGCACAGAGACATGTTCTTCGTCCCGCAAAATCTGCAGGTACTGCCAAAGATCGCGACGCGCCCCGGGGTCGAGCCCGGTGGTTGGCTCATCGAGCAGCAACACTCCGGGATGGTGCAAAAGTCCCTTGGCCAACTCGATGCGCCGCTGCATCCCACCTGAGAAGGTTTCGACCCGTTCTTTTGCACGGTCCGCCAGGCCAACGCGGTTTAGGATTTCCTGAACGCGACGTTTCAGCGCGGCCCCGCGCAAACCGTAAAGATGTCCCTGATGCCACAGATTCTCGTACGCCGTGAGCTTAAGATCGACGCTCTGCGCCTGGAAAACCACTCCGATCTGACGCCGTACTCGCGCCGGTTCGATGGCGGCATCGCACCCCATGACCAAGGCCTTGCCTCCGGTTGGGATCATCAGGGTAGAGAGAATGCGGAAGAGAGTCGTTTTCCCACTGCCGTTGGGGCCGAGCAGGCCAAACAATTCTGCCGGGCGCACGTCGAACGACACGCCATTCAGCGCAACGCGGTTTTCGTAACG
>Ga0209698_10004636_pt1 | contig 14999 bp, 12 predicted proteins | sample LitLauG_LLR_2012_FD_187203 | JGI IMG/M metagenome (GOLD analysis project Ga0209698, IMG submission 187203) | Freshwater sediment microbial communities from Pennsylvania, USA - Little Laurel Run_MetaG_LLR_2012 (SPAdes) (version 2) | ecosystem: Environmental > Aquatic > Freshwater > Creek >...
CATGGAATACGGCGTGTCGCTGTTGGGTGTAATGACCGCCGTGTCCTTGGGAGTGAAGACGCGGGCTTCGTTGAAGAGTTGTCCGATCGGAGCCTTGTATTGGGAAGAGGTTTGATCGACGAACAGTTCATACGCTGACGTGTAATACATCACGATGGGCAGTCCAAAGACGAACCCTTCTTGGGCGATTGCTTTGGTTTCCGCGAGGCTGGGGACTGGAACGCCGTTGATCGCGTCCTGTTTCTCAGCCTGCTTACTCGCATCATTCTTGTTACATCCGGCAGCAAAGAGCAAGCCGAGTGCGCAGACAGTCCTCGCCAATGATGAGATTTGGATGCGTTTCATTTTCAGGAGTTCCTCCGTTGGGCGTGCCCCGATACTACTACAGGGTGGTTGAGCACGGTACCGCCGGGCAGTAAGGTCTCGATGAGCCGTGCAAGTGGAGAGGAGCAAGTTAGAATTCACGCGTCGGGCGGGCGCTCGCCGGCGCCCGCCGCGGAAACGATCAGAAGGCGAAACGAGCACCAATCGTCGGAGCAACGTTGTTGTTGTGGTAATAGGGGACTCCGGGGCCATGCGGAATGGCGATGGCCAATCCCCCGCCCACGTAGGAACCCGCAATTCCGGCAAAACCGTCGAAACGCTTGGTGAAGTGGTGATCCACATAGATCGACCCCTCGTTGAGGGTGCCCGCGCAGGAAGCGCGGAAACCGGCCGTGGGCGAGCAGCCTCGCGGCTCGCGGAAGTCGTTCTGCCGCTGTTGATACCAGGCAAAGGTAAAGTCGGTTTTGCTCCGGTAGGTGTACTTCACACCCGTCCACCAGATATTCACCAACTTTTCAGAATCAAGATTTTTGTCTTCGACCCCGCTCATGATGTAGCCGCCCTGGACCGAAGCGCCAACGCCCAGCGGGTTCGACGGATTGTTCTGCCAGATGTACTCGTAGCCGGCAAAAAACTTAAAAGGGTCCCACGTATATTTGGCGGCAACCATAATGGCGTTGTTGTCGGTCACGATGCCATAAACGGTGTTGTGCGTGTCAATCAGATTGACGCCGGTGATTTGGACTGTATTGATGCTGTTGACGGTCGACTGGTACGGCTGCGTCGGACTCTGGGGCCCCAGCAAGGGGTTCAATACGCTGATCGCCTGGTTGTAGTGCTGGAAGACCAGGTCGGCGGAGAATTTGCCGTGGTTTCCGCCGAGGTCGAATCCATAAGCGTTGTTATGGGCCGATTCGGGCGTACAGTTGGCCGCAGTCCAGCCTGGGGTGGTCGAGTAGCAACCGGCAGAGCCATCGGCGAATTTGTACATCGCACCGAAATGCACGGGGCCATAGGTGAAGCGATATTTCATGGCGTCGTCCCAACGGCTGTCCTCGGTGTCGCCGCCGCCGGCCATCGTGCCGTTATATCCAATGTAGGAAAATGCATAGGAGCCGCCGGCTGGATCGTACAACAGCATTGCATCGGTACCGAGAGAGCGCTGGCGACCGAAGGTCAGCGTGCCGAACTGCGCGGACGATATACCGCCATAAATTTCGTCATTGAAGGGTTGGCCGGCGCGCGCGCCGTCGATTGCGTACGAATAGCTCGCCCTGGGAAGGCCGTTGTTGATGGTCTGGGTGGCCGAAGCGTTGGCCATCAGGCCGGACTGCGGATTGATGCCCGTTGAAGCGTTGAACACTATGGCCCAGCCGGGCAGAAACTCTTCCTTGCCTCTGATGCCCAGACCGGTCTGCTGCAGGTTGTTCGGTGCAACGACGAAGCGCGATTTATTGCCGTTTCGGTTCACCAGAGATGCGCCTTCATAGTTATAACCGTTTTCCGGCAAGCCGTGGCTGACCCAGCCGACGCCGATGTCATAGGCACCATAGAGCGTGACGCCATGCCAGGTCAGCGTGCAATCGGTGGTGGCGAACTCGCGGCCGCTCGCGCAGACGTCGGGGGCCTTCGGTTGCATCTTTATGTCGATCGTGGCGTCCTGGCCGACTGCCAAGTTGATTCCGGTGCGCGTTTCATCGGCGAACCCTGGTTTTGCGGCTCGAATCTCGATGCGCCCCGCAGGCAGGCCGGACGCCTGAAAGCGCCCCCCGCGGTCGGTTGCGATCATGCGCGTTGCCCCTGTGTCGACGATTTTGATTGTCACCGCGACGTCGGAAAGAGCCGCGCCGGATTGATCTGACACCACGCCGGAAAGGCTCGCTCCCGTTTGGGCCCACGCCGGGAACGCCCCCATAACAAGCCACAAAAGCAGCAGGAAGGTTTGGGCCAGCGGCGGTGAGGCAGCCGTTGGAACGCAGCCGGCGCGCGTCAAAGCTTTCCTCCGCGAGCCGCGCCGGAAGAGGAACTGCGAGCGGTCAGAGCTTTTCATAAAAAGCGAAAGAGAGAATCGCAAAGTGGTCACCCCGGAGCCAATTAAAAGTGGAAGCTAATGCCGGGCGACACTTTAACGCGTATCAATACGACAAATCAATACGTTTTTATGTCATTTGGTCAAGGCATCCTGAAACATGCTTGAGTTGCCGCGCGCGGCGTGCTGGACAGGAGCACGCTCCCACTGAACCTTGGGTAATTTCGGCGCGACAGAGGCGTCAGCCGTGCCACCAGCGCTCTCATGCAGCGAAACAAAAGAATGAGGAGCTAACTCCCGATTAATCGGGCGAGCGCGCGTTGGACGGCTGGCACACACTTCTCTGGTTGGCGAGTTAACCGAGAGTTGTCTATTTCGGCGACAACGGCTTTTGTGAGTTCGGCAAGGGGAGCCACATTCCGCAGGACTTGGCGTTTTCTTTCATGAGCCACTTGATACCGGGAAAACAACAGAGTCGCCGCTTTCCGGAAGCAAGCATGTCGCAGGCTTTCGCGATCCGGCGCGTGCGCGTTTCCGGTTGCTTGGCTGAGCAGATCGAGAAAATCCAGTCGCGGCGCGCCATTGGTGTGATGTCCCGCCACCCTTCCTGCGCCAACGGAGCGGCCGCAAGGGCCTTGCGCAGATCCATTGGCACCCTGATCTCCGGTTCCTCTCCAGCCCGCGTAATTTCCACGGTTACCGTGTCTACGGCATCTGCGCCCGCGGCATCGCGCATGGTTTTGTTAACGCTGAGACAATGACTTCCTTTGCTGGTTGATTCGAGTGCCGCTCGAAAGGGGATGCCATTGATCGTTCCTTCCAGCATCGTCCTACCTCTGGGTGGAAGCTTCGCACTGGCGTTTTTGGGCAGAGATAGGGCGCACGTTCCCTTCTTTTCCCCTGCCTTAGTCCGGAATAATTTGGCACGGAAGCGAATCGTCGACTTGGTTTCTTGGGGTTTGGCCAGGTTCATTTATTTTTATAATAGCAAATAAAACAGGGACGTTTTGCAGGCTAACGCTTGATAAGTTGACTTGCCGACCGGGTCCGGGCTAGCACTCACTTCTCCGGTTAGCGCGTTAATCAGGACCTTGCCAAGTTTTTCGCGTAGAAGGCAAACGGGAGTATCATTCGTCCTTTCTGAGAGTGTTTCTTCGCCCCGGGAGTGGCCCTATGAACTCATCGTCAACCCGGCGCACAGGCAACGTTCGCGAAGCCTTATCGTGGCGCGGTCCATTCATCGTCACCCTGCTCGCGGTCCGTGAGCTAACGCAACCCCTTCTCTACTGGCATGCCTGGCATATTTTTGAAACCGACATTTCTAGGCACGTTTCTCAGCCCTACGGGAAAGAAGGGGCGGAAGTCCGGGTCTACTCCGCGGACGACTGTCCGGTAGCTTTATGCCAGCAAATTGTGGCGATGGGCGAGTTGAAGCCCTCCGAAGTGGCGCGCCGCCTCGCAGAACGCTGGTGTGTGGCGGTTGCCTTCGTGAAGGCACAACCCGTGGGTTATATGTGGATAATTCTTTCCAGCGGCGCGGAGCTGGCTTTTGAAACGTATTGGATCGTCCGGCCGGGCGAAGCCCTGCGATTCGGCTCGTTTGTAGTGCCGGAGCTCCGCGGTCGAGGGATTCACAGCGTCCTGAACCATGCCGTGCTTTGTTATCTGCGCGGACGCAACATTCACACGGCCCTCGCTTCCGTGAGCCTCCTGAACCCGCAGTCGATGAGTCTTCCAAGGCACAACAAAAGAGCGATTGCGATGACGGTGTTTATCGCTCGAATCCACAGGGTGAATTGGACCATCCGAAAATCGTTTGGTGCCTCGCTACAATCACGATTCTCCTGGTGAGCACACTGACAGTTTTTTCATGCTTGCCGTAGCCAGAATGCAATCGTGGCCGCGGAAGACGGCGGAACAAAGCCATCCGTGATATTTGTCAGCTAACAGATAACTTGAGTACCGGGACCTACTTGTACGGTTTGCGCCTTAATCAGGACCTAGCCCGAAAAACCGAAAAATACTGGCACGATTTCGGTGCGTTCGCGGAAAGCTTGATCTCCACTTTTGGGACCATCACTCGAATCAATTCTTCGCTGAATCGACTCGGGAAAACATGTATCTGCTAAGGTCTCCGCACAATTTGGCCATTCTTCATCACGAAATTGATTTTCCGCAACGCTTCAATATCGTCCAGCGGATTTGCAGGCGCCGCGACAATATCCGCCGCTAATCCCGGTACAATCGCGCCTCTTTGCTTGTTGATGCGAAGAAGTTCCGCATCGATCGTCGTCATGCTCTTCAGAATCTCGGCCGGAGGCACGCCTGCCGCCTTCCAACCTGCCAGGTAATCCCAGGTCATGTCCGCCCTTGTCTCGTTTGGCAGATCAATCACAATGTCTGTTCCAAATCCAAGCTTCACCCCAATTTTGTACGCTCGCCGCAGCCGGTCCAGTATTTTTCTTGCGTCCTCTCTGCTCTCCGCCTCTGTCGGATAAGCGTGTCCCGCCACAAAATGGTCCGCGGGAAAATCGGTGCTCACCAACACAGTGCCTTTCTCCTTCATCAGCCGCAGGACATCGTCGGAAAGATAGAAGCCATGCTCGATGGAATCCGCCCCACCCAGGATTACATTCCTAGCCGGCTCGTCGTTGAAGACGTGTACGGCAACGGCAAACCCGGCACTGTGCGCCACTTCTACGGCCGTTCGGATTTCCTCCAGCGAATAAAAACTCTTGCTGTTGTCGGCCACCAGCTTGATCAGGTCCGCGCCATAAAAAATGTTCTCCCTCACCGCGTGCCGAATCTGCTCGGGTCCATCCGCATCAAGGTACTCAATCCGCCAGAAGGGTCCCATCTCATACGAAACGTCTGTTTCTTGCCCGCCGAAAGGGGCGATGATTTTTCCCGAAGTCAGGATCGTCGGGCCCGGGAACAAACCCCGATTAATCGCTCTCCTTAAACTCACAGCAATATATGCGCCGTCATTCCCGACGTCCCGCACGGTTGTAATCCCGGCGTTCAGCAGGGTCTCTGCGTTTTTTAATCCCCGCAGAGCGCGATCGGCACTGTTCTGATAAACGTAGGTAAGGTCCCAATCCTCCCAGCTCTTCGTCCCCCACGTCAGATGCGTGTGCGCATCCATCAACCCGGGCATAATCCAGGACTTCGAAAGGTCCACGAATTCGGCGTCTGTTGGGATTTCCAGTCCATGACCAACCGCGCTAATCTTTCCGTCCTTGACCAATATCACTTGATCTTTGCTGACCGTGCCGTTCGCTGGATCGATGAGGTTGCCGGCCCGGATGGCAATCGTTTGACTCCACGCAGGAAGCGCGAGAAGCAAGCAAATCGTAAGCAGCAATTTACGCATTTCCACTCCTGACTTCCCATCTTCATGGAAGCGGCAGGAGTCTAACACACGAGGCTAATTTCCGATTAGTCGTGCGGGCTGAGCCCTTCAAGCAATCAGGGCAGACTATCCCTCGATTGGTCACGCTTGCTATCGGCATGGGTTTTCTCTGCTGGCCAAACTTGGCGTATCAATTGGTTAGATTTGCCAAGGGGCTTGCCGTGGGCCCCACCGAAAGAGAATGAGCCTGTCGAAGCTGGAACACCGGACATGTGGAGGCTAGTACCCCCCCCTTCCGATTAGCGCGTTAACCAGACGCAACCGCAGCAAGCAGAAGTCATACCTTGACTTGCCCCCGGAACTTTCCGGGCGGAACCACCGTATCTTTTGCTGTTACAGCTTTTTGTCGGAACAAATAAAGTGAACAATTGGAGTTAAGCTGACATGAGCCGAGTTCTGCTGCTTTTAGTTGCGCTTGCATGCTTATTGGCCGTCCAACCTACATGGGCCAGTCAACCCGATTTTCGTCTGCAGGTCGTCCCGGAAATTGTCTACAAAGCAGACGATCCAGGAAACTCCATAACATCATCATTCGTGTTCGATATTGCCGTGATTTGTTCCACCGATTGCGCACTCACCCCGATCGCCGCTCGTGTGGAACTCTCCAGTGCCGGGTCTACTGTCGAGCGCCAAGATTGGACAACTGAAATGCTGGCAAAGATCAAACAGACGAGCTATCGGATTCTGCCGAACACCGCACTCGCGTCGCCGACGCGTGCATTTACGCTGCCCGAGGCATTTGACGTTCGTTTTTACTTCCGCCGTCCCCAAGCATTGGCGATTGACTCCGCGGATGTCCGGCTAACAGTCGCCGATGCGAAGGGCCGCCGGGCAGAACGAACGTTGAGCATTCCAATTCGGTACTACCAGCAAAAGACATCGCTTTCCCTTCCCTTTCGTGGTCATGGAATTGTTGGGCAGGACTGGCTCACGAACGGCGGCCACAGCTTCTTTTGGGCTGCCTTTGCCGTAGACCTGGACGGCTTGGATCAGAACGATGGGGAGCTAGGCGACGTCAACGAGAATGCTGCGGATGCGGGCTGGGGCCGCGAGATACTTGCGCCTGCGGCTGGAACCGTGGTCTACGCCCGCAACGACGTACCTACTAACCCGCACCCGGGAGAGGAACCTGACGACAATTGGTACAGGCCACTCCATGACCCGGTCATGGCGTTTGCCGGAAATTGCGTGATCATCGACCATGGCAACTCCGAGTACAGCGTCATGATGCACATGCAACCAGGCTCCTTCACTGTCAAAGTGGGGGACCGGGTCGCCACGGGCCAAGTAATTGGACGGTTGGGAAACTCGGGAGACGCATTCGGACCACACTTGCATTATCAACTTCAGTCAGGCCCACAGCTTTTTCAGGACCAGTCGCTGCCGTTCCGGTTTCAAAACATCGATGCTCCGCTTCACCGAGGGGAGTACTTCATCGCCCAATAGCGTCACCTTCGAAAGCATTCCGGGGACGCTCACTGTGGTCTGGCACTGAGATCACCACAACAGTTTTCACGGGAGCGAGCATCTGAGCTGGCAACGATTACCAGGAGTTGATCCAGAAGATGCTGGCCAATCCGAGCAGTTTGGTGAAGGAGGCCCTGTTTCTTGCGGGCTTCAAAAACAGAACATTGTCATGACTCCCTGAGGTCTACGATTTGTCAATGCGGCTTGATTGTCCCCTGCTGCTTCTGGGCAGGGGGTTCTGGTGGAAACTTGAAAAGTTCCCTCGCCGCTACCCAGTCTCTGGGGTCAACTTTAAAAGTCGTAGCGCCGATTTGACCTTCAATCACTTTTGCTTGAAGCATACGTTCAAACGTAGAAGTCGGTACATATACGGTCATCTGCTCAATCGTATTACCGTTTGAAGAACTCTCAGAAGTACTTCCATCCCAATCCAGCTGGCCTAGGGGTAAACGTTGGTTGTCTAATAGCAAAATTAGCTCACGGTCGGATTTCTGGAAGACCCATCCGCTACCGTCAGCCACGAAGCCCAAAAGTACCGTATACGGGCGGCAACCTGAATCTTGGCCTGAGCAGTGGTAATAAATGTTGAGTTTCAGGGACACAAGCCTGCCCGGTTTGATATCCAATGCATAATCGTCCTTTAGTTGAATACTGGTTCGATCCCGGACTTTGTCGTATTCGATGTCGAGCCTCTTGTCCTTAACGACGACCTTGTCGGGGCTCTGCCCGGCGTCTGGCTTCTCTTGCGAGGGCAATAGCCAGGGATATGCAATCAACAATGACAAGGCTAGGATTAGTTTCAAGTTAGTCGGCTTCATGTTGGATAAGGCCTCTGCCCCCTGTGAGCGGGTTGCGAAAGTTGTCACGCTAGTTGATCCCAAAATATACACGATCTTGTGTGTCAACTCCCGATAAGTCGTGCCAGCTTAACTGGTCGACGCAACACCATCCAGTGCATTGCTTTTATTTTCAATGCAAAGTGGGTTTGAGCTTAGGGTTGCATCCACCTTTTGAGACCACTCGGGTTACCGGACAAGCGGCTACTAGTATTCTAACTCTTCGATAGATTTAGAAACGGCCAAGCGCCACTTAAGAGATGAGCATTTTCGCTCGTCGACACTGCTCACACAACCCGTCCTCATTCACGGCCAACTCGTCTACTAAGCGGCGTAACTTCGCTGGAATGAAAACGGAATTATCAACTTCAGGTTCCGGCATTTCAGGTTTGTAGCCTTTATGGTGGCAGGAAAGGCACTCGTTGACCCACCGCAGCATATATGGATACTTCAACAGAAATTCCTCAATGTCGGTTCCGCGATTCCCCATTCTCAAGCCTCATGCCAATTTATAAAACATATTCCCAACCAAATTATGCTGCATAGCGCAAATGGCTGCGTCGCTGGCGAATTCTCGCGCTTCGAGATTATGGGTCCATGCGCTCGACCAGTTGAGCGCGCCACGCGGGAGCCACGAAGGGATCCGCAAAATACTGTGTTTCGCGCGCAACCTGGTCGCCCCGGAACTCCATGATGCTCACAGTGTAGGATGGCTTGCCGTCATAGGTGAGGACGAATTCGGTGACCCAAAGATCACCGGTGCCAATGATTCGCCGGACACTAAAGCGCTTGTTGCTCGGCTGACTAGCGCGTTGATTCTGAATGTTGCGTCGACCGCGGGTTCGCTCACCAGACTGCGGGTACTCCAGCACGGCGTCCTCATGATAGATGCGGTGCTCCGTTTCAAAATCGTTGGCATCGGAGGCCGCCCAATGCTGATCCAATGCCGCACGGATCGCTTGATCTCGCGCTCCGGAAAACTGTTCCTGCTTTTGTTGATCGAGCATCTGGAGCCTCCGATTTGAAGAGAAGCTTTGCGTTAGCTGCCTTAGTGCGATTGAGTGTTTTACTTGATGAGATGAGTGAGCGCCAGGTTTCCGCCGCCGGTGGTGACGATAACCAAATTCATCAGGACGAGCATTGTGTCGTAGCTCCAGCCGTTGGTCCCCGATTTGCCCCAAAAGCCGGTGTGCCAAGTGAATATTTTCTTTTGTATGGCGCCGAGCATAACCAAAATCAAACCGATGGCGGCGAGTTGCGCGAGAACGCCCGAAATTACTCCGAGGCCGCCAGCCAACTCGGCCGCGCCCAGAAAAATCGTGAAGCTCTTGCTCATCCCAATGTCCTTGCTGCGCGTTACAGGGTCAGTAAGATGTTTGTAGCCGCTGGTGATGAACACGATGCCAACCATCAAGCGCAGGAGCAGGAGAGCAATATCGGTGAATTGAGCCAATTGCGGAAAGATCATACGAGTAACTCCGCACCGCTACCTTTATTTACGCACGTTCCGCCGACGAATGCCGGCCAGAGAGCGGGTGACGCCGGGTAGCTTACAACGAAATCAGACGGCCAAGTCGTGATTAGTTGGGTCTCCAGAACCTTTGGGTGCCGGGGGGGGCATTTTTCTCGTCGGCGCGTTAATCAGGGCCTGTCGGAAAGTAGGACGCGTAAAGGAAATTACGATCATGGCGCAGGGCAGAGCGAGTTTCGGCTACTTTTGTGTGTCACTGTTTCAAGTAACGAAGCGCAATACATCCTGATTTAAAAATCCTGGACTCAACAAGTTTTAATTGCAATTTCTCCGGCAGGCAAATACCTCCCAGCAACCGTCTCCCTTCCCCCGCAACTATTGGATGAACGACAAAAAGATATTCATCAACCAGACCAAGCTCTATAAGTTGTGAAGGGATAGCTACACCGCCGGTTAAAATATTTTTGCCTTGCTCCTGTTTCAATTTAAGGAGTTCGTCTTGCAGCTTCGTGCGAACAATTCTCGTATTTGCTGCCGCGCTCTCCAGTGATTGTGAAAAAACAACTTTGTTGATGGAGTCAAATGTGTCAGCAAATTCGTTCGCTGCTTTTGTCCCGGAATGGCCTTTTGCGATATCCGGCCAATAAGGAACCATCAATTGATAGGTTTTACGTCCATAGACGAGCAGGTCAACATCTCGCAAGACGAGGGCAAAATATTCAAGTATTTCGTCATGGCCAGTTGTTTTGGTGTGGTCGCAGCAGCCATCGAGGGTGATGTTGATTGCGAAGATTACGTTTCTCATTTTCGCCTCGGAAGTCTTCGTTGCCATTTTCAAACAGAGTACCGCACCAGGATTACATCAGCCAGAACACTACCGTGGCTAGATTTTAGTCGAAGACAGTCAGACAGATCGTTCTTCCGATTGAGCCTTGAGCGGAGCCTGTGGGAGTCTGAGGTGAAAGATAGGGATTGGGAGGGCGCGGCGGAGCGGCACTGCGAAGGCCATTGTGGCGAGCTGTGGAGACACTGGAAAAATAGTAGAGATTCGCGTGACTTGGTTTTGCGACGAGTCAAGTCACGCGAATCTGGGGTTGAGAAGAAACTAGAAGTTTACAAACAGAACCGGGAGTTCAGGTTCGATTTGCAAGATCGCTACTTTTTCTTGCCGCTCGGGCTCAGCAGTGTCAACGCGTCTTCGGCGTTGAACGGGAACTGGCGAACGGACTGTTGTCCGGTATTGCTCAGGGTGACGTCCACGCGGCGGTTCTGCGCCAGGGTGACGACCTTGAGGTTCTTCAGGATTTTGTCGCGCTGTTCCTGAGTCAGGTTGGGATGTTGCTCGACGAGCGCTTTCACCTGCTCGGGAGTCATGTTGTCTTCTTCACCGTAGGCCTTGGTGGTGAGGCTGGCTTCGGGAATGCCCAGGCCAACGAGGAATTTCTTGGTGATTTGGACGCGGCGCTCTGAGAGAGCCTGGTTGTATTCATTGGTGCCGCGATGATCGGCGTGGCCCTGCAGTTCAAGATGGGCATCGGGCTTCAAGGCTAGATACTCCTTGAAGTCGTTGGCGAGCGAAGTGAGGGTCTTTTGTTGACTCTCGACCAGGCCCTTATCAGGCTTGTTGGGCATGGGCTGCGCGGTTGGGAAATAGATGCTGCGAATGGCCAGCTTGGCTTCGACGGGAGGAGGCGCCACGCTAAAGTCGGCGCGGCAATCCGCCGTGCCGCCGCGTCCATCGCTGACGTGACCCGTGACGGTATAGCGAGAGGCTGCAAGTCCGGTGGTGTCGAGGTCTACTTCCTTGCCAGAGCCGCTGATCTGGCCGCCGCTGGTCTCCCAACTAAAAGTAAGCGGATCGTTGTCGGGATCGCTGGCCACGGCAGTGACGTGCACGTGTGTGCCGAGAACGACGGAGCTTGGACTTGCCGAGCAGCTCATCGTTGGGGGGCGATTGGGCCGAGGATCCACGCGGACTTCGGTTGAACAGCTTACCGTGCCGCCGCGGCCATCGGACACTTGCGCGGTGATGGTGTATGCGCCGAGTGCGACGCCCGCCGGATTCCAGCGGACTTGCGCGCCAGTGCCATCCACGGCGCCGCCTGTGGCGGACCATGCGTAGGTGAGCGGATCATTGTCGGGATCGCTGGCATCGGCGCGGACCATAACGGCGTCGCTGCTTCCGTCGATCACGTGACTCGGATTAGCCGAGCAGGACGCGACTGGCGGATGGTTGGGCGGAGGCGGCGGGGGGGCTCCACCGAACCGGAAAACCACGCCGGCCTGATAGCGGAAGTTGCTCTGGTTGTTGTTGCCGGAGGTGAAGGCATTGCCGAACCGCGTGAGCAGATAGTCAAACTGCACCGGCCGGAAGGCGACATGTGTTCCCAGGGGAATGTCGAGACCACCACCGATGATGAAGTCGAAGGCATTGTTGCTGGGCGAGTTGCTGGTGACGATGCAAGTTGGGCAGCCACCGTGGAGGTTGCCGTAGAAATTGGAGTGGGCGCCGCCGAACATCACTTCAACGAAAGGCTCCACATGCTTGGTGCGGTATTTGAAGATCGGGCCAACGTTGTAGGTGAACAGGTTGCCTTGCGCGGAGGCTGGGCAGCCCGCGGTAGTGTCGCAATAGGGGCCTGCCGGAATGTTGAAGTTGTGTGTGTAGCTGCCGTAGCCCTCAAACTCGCCCTGGATACCGATGTACTTGTTGAAATAATAGGCGATTGCCCCACCGCCGCCATTCAGAGAAAAGGTTGGAATGAACTGATTGTTTTGCGGGTTGGCGTGAACGTAGGAATAATCGATCGATACCTCAACTTTTGGTGGTCCCTCTTGCGCGAACGCCATTGCCGCGCAGAACAAAAAGATCCCGAGTGCTGTTGCGATCCTGCTTTTCATGCGATTCTCCTTGCGAATCAGGTGATTCCTCAATATCTCTGCCGGCCAGGCTTTTAGGGATTGCGGACAGGCGGAAATGCCGGCCATGGCATTCAGGCATTAAGTTTCGTCTTCATTGCAACCACGAACAACTAGGTAAATCCCTAGCCGCGTCGCGCAGACTGTGTTTAGGTCCTGCCAGGCCAATTGCGGGCAGTTGCCTCCTGTCACCGGCCTCTCCGCTGCCCCCGTCAGCCAGACGATCTTCTGGCTTCGGCTTATCCCTGATGCGAATCCATGTGCAGCCTAGGGATTCCCCTAGTAGAGCGAGTTCCCATCAATAGTTATAAGTAAGTCGGCGCAATTCGCGTCATATAGAGCTTGGTCCAACTTTTCTCTGAATTGTTACTGGGTCCCCACAGGGGAGTGCCGGGAAAACGCGGCATGGCTAGATGACAAGCCTTCCCATGGTTTGAGGATCAGGAGGGGCAGAAAAGTGATGAAAAGAAAAAATCTGGCAAAGAGACACAGACTTAGGCTTGTCGCATTGCTCTGCGTGGTGTCACTGCCGGCGCACGGCGCGCAAAGCGACAAGGAAAAGCAGCAGGCAGAGATTCGGAAAGTAGCCCACGACACGCTTCATCAGCTTTACAAAGCGGAGCCAAAGACCAAGACGGCGATCGCACACGCGGCGGGCTATGCCGTCTTCAGCAACATGGGAGTAAAAATTCTCATCGCTGGCTCCGGCAACGGAAAAGGCCTCGCCGTGAATAACCACAGCAAGAAGGAAACGTTCATGAAAATGCTCCAAGTGCAGGCGGGGCTCGGCTTCGGCGTCAAGAAATTTCGCGTGGTCTTTGTCTTCGACAACGAAAAGGCCCTGGACAGCTTTATCAATTCCGGCTGGCAATTGGGCGGACAATCCACCGCCGCGGCTAAAACCGGGGACAAGGGAGGATCAATGGCCGGCGCGGCATCCGTCTCCGACGGAGTCTGGATGTATCAATTAACCGACAAAGGATTGGCCGCCGAGATCACCGCGACGGGCACCAAATACTACAAAGACGATGACTTGAACTGAAGTGCCAAACTGTCGTTTGCTGAACGGAAGCGGATGAATAACCGTCCGGACTGGTAGAGACTTGCCAAGGACGAAACGCAATGGAGCATGACTAGATAGGCGCTACCTGGATCACAGGGGCGCTGCTCATTCCGAACCAAAGCCAGCACCAGCGCCCGCGCCGTAATCGTAGATTGAAATGAATCGTTGCGAAATATCAGGGAGACATGAAGGCCATCCGCGAATAAAGGAAGAGGGAAATCGATGAAAACACAAGAAAGATTTGTGACGTTTTGCAGTGAGGGCAGGACAAAGAACCTGACTTCGAGACACTTGCGCCGGATTGGTATTTCATTTGCCTCGTGGAGTTGTCTTGCATTAAGCGGGATTCTTTTGCCTCCCGCGAGTGCGCAAGATGTTCTGCCGCGTCCCGATCCCAAGTTCAAGGGGACCATCGGCCAGACTTACAAAGATTCCACGCCGGATAAAATCCCACTCATTAAAGCGCCTGAGGGGGCCCCCAATGTACTGTACATCTTGATTGACGATGCCGGTTTCGGCGACTGGAGCACAACTGGCGGACAGATTCCGACGCCGAATCTAGACCATCTTGCGCAAATGGGGCTGCTCTATACCCGATTCCATACCACCGCGCTTTGTTCCCCCACACGGGCCGCACTATTGACTGGTCGCAACCACCACTCCGCAGCGACGGGCGTCATCACCGAAATTGGTAGTGGTTATCCCGGCTACAGCGGTCAAATTCCGAAAAGCGAAGCCATGTTTGCCGAAGTACTGCGCCAGAACGGTTACAGCACGGCCTTCTTTGGCAAAAACCACAACATCCCCGATTGGGAGACGAGTGTATCCGGTCCGTTTGACCGCTGGCCGACCATGCAGGGCTTTGATCACTTCTATGGATTCATAGGCGGAGAGGCCAACCAGTGGCAGCCAGCACTTTATGATGGGAATACCCCCGTCGAAATGGAAGTGCCCAAGGGGCGAGAAAAAGACTATACCCTGACAACGAACTTGACGGATAAGGCCATCGAGTACATCCATCAAGAAAAATCGGTTACACCAGACCGTCCGTTTTTTGTTTATTACGCCCCCGGCGCGACCCACGCGCCGCACCACGTTCCGCAGGCTTGGATCGATAAGTTCAAAGGCCAGTTCGACCAAGGTTGGGACAAGTATCGAGAAGTGACTTATCAGCGGCAACTCAAGATGGGCATCATCCCAGCCGGTACAAAGCTGACGCCTCGGCCAAAGGAAATCCCCGCATGGGATTCTCTGAGCCCTGACGAAAAGAAGGTTGCAGAGCGCCTGATGGAGGCGTTTGCAGGAATGACGGCGGAGACAGACTACGAGGCAGGTCGCTTGATCGATTCCATCCGCGACATCGGGCAACTGGACAACACCCTCATCATGTTCGAGGTTGGCGACAACGGCGCTTCCATGGAAGGGACGTTGAGTGGCGTGTTTAACGAGATGGTTTCCCTGAACGGGCAAAAAGAAGA
>Ga0209698_10004637_pt1 | contig 14996 bp, 15 predicted proteins | sample LitLauG_LLR_2012_FD_187203 | JGI IMG/M metagenome (GOLD analysis project Ga0209698, IMG submission 187203) | Freshwater sediment microbial communities from Pennsylvania, USA - Little Laurel Run_MetaG_LLR_2012 (SPAdes) (version 2) | ecosystem: Environmental > Aquatic > Freshwater > Creek >...
GATCGGCGGCGCTGGTGTTCTTCACCGCGGGGGGCCTAGTGCTGTCGGTCTCGCGTCGACTCGGGAACTGATCGTGAGCGACGAGTTGGCGGCGAGCGCGAGCGAACCCGTCGCCTTTCGCGTGGTCCACGTCGAGGACGTTCTCTACGACTTCGCCCTCGGCTCGGCCCGCGTGGTGCTGCGAGAGGCGGAGGGCGCCCAGCGAGTCTTGACCCTGCCGATCGCGCTGGCCGACGCGACTGCCTTGCACCAGGCGTGGCGTCACCTGGCGGGGCGACGCCCGAGCACGGCGGAATTGCTGACGGTGATCATGCAAGAACTGCACGCTGACGTGATCGCCACCCGCATCGTCCGTCAAGAGTCTGGCGTCTTCTACGCCGAACTCGACCTCATGACCACCAAGGGACGGCGCGTGTTCGACGCCCGACCGAGCGACGCCATGGTCATCGCACTGCGCCAGAGCTATCCCGCGCCGATCCTCGTCGCCGCGGACCTGCTGACGACTCCCTAGTCGAAGGCGACGGCGACGATTTCGCCGCCGCGTCTCTCCTCGGCACTCTCGTTGCTGATGCGCAAGAGCAGTGCGACGATGAAGTAATTGGCGAAGAGCGAGCTGCCACCGTAGGCCATGAAGGGAAGCGTGATGCCGGTGAAGGGCACGATGCGCAGCACGCCGGCCATGATGAAGAACGTCTGCAACCCCATCGTGACCGTCAGACCCGTGGCGGTCAAACGCACGAAGTCCGAGTGCGCGCGCTGCGCGATGCGAAAACCCTCGCCCACGAAGGCGACGAAGAGGCTGATGATCAAGATGATCCCGATGAAGCCCAACTCCTCGCCGAGTCCGGCGAAGATCATGTCGGTGGTGACCTGGGAGGTGACGCCGCCGATGGTCCCCAGCCCGAAGCCGGTACCGGCGACGCCGCCGTTGGCCAGGGCGAACCACCCGTCGGCCAACTGCTGGGAGTGGTGGAAGTTCACGTAGGACCAGGGGTCCAGCCACGCGTTCACCCGCTCTTGGACCTGACTGAACAACTTGTCCGCGATGAAGGCGCCACCCACGAACATCACCAGTCCCAGCGCGATGTAGCTCTTCAAGCCCGTCGTCACCCAAAGAAGCGCGAAGAACAGCACGAAGAGCAGCATCGCGAAGCCGATGTCGTTCTCGCCGCCGAGAATCATCAGCGCGACGCCCCACGCCACCAAGATGGGCAAGAGCACCTTGGGCGGGATGATCAAGCGTCCGGCGAAGCGCTGCGTGGGCGTCGAGAGCAACTCGCGGTTGGCGGCGAAGTACGACGCGAAGAAGAACACCAGAAGGACCTTGGAGACCTCGATGGGCTGGAATGAGAGAGGTCCGAACTTGACCCACAGTCTCGCGCCATTGAGGTTCTCACCGAAGTGTGGGATGTAGGGCGTGAGCATCAAGACAATCGCGGCGGTCAAGACGAGATAGCGGTAGCGGTCCATGTCGCGGATCGACTTGACGAACTTGAGGGTGAGCACCACGATGGCGCCACTCACGATGAACCAGAGGGCCTGATATCCCGCGCGCGGCGGATTCCAACGGGCGATCTCGACGTAGCCGATGCCGTTGAGGAGCGTCGCGATGGGCAGCAACACCTGTGATGAGTGCGGCGCATAGCGCCGCACGGCGAAGTGCAAGACCAGCGACACGGCAATGAGGACACCGAGGAACGCGTCGAGACTGGCGGGAAGATGACCCTTGGTGGCGAGGAACATCAAGATGTAGAAGGCCGTGATGACGGCCCACGCCAGGACCATCAAACCCAACTCTGTGGAACGAGAGGGTGACGATTTGGTGACCGGTGCCCGCGAAACGGTCGCGCTCTCGCTACGTGCTTGTCTCGCCACGTTGCCAGAGTAGTCGTAGCATTGGTGCTGACGTTACTTACTCGTAGAAAGTGTTTCTCCTCGTGGCTTTTGATATCCAATCGTTCGGACCCGAGCGATTCTCGAGTCGCGAGTTGTCACGTTTGGAATTCGGCGCGCGTCTCCTCGATCTGGCCGATGACAAAGAATTGCCGATCCTCGAGCGATGTAAGTTCATCGCGATCTTCGCCGACATGATCGACGAATTCTTCCAGGTGCGCGTCGTCAGCCTCGAGGACAAAGTCGCCGCCGGCGTGCAGACGCCGTCGGTGGACGGGGTGCGACCCCGACAGCAGCTCGCCGACATCCGCGAACGGGTGTTGGCTCTCGTCGAGCGACAGGACCGCCTGGTACTCGATGTGTTGTTGCCCGAGTTGGCCCGCAACGAGATCGCGGTCGTCCGCTACGCCGACGTGGGCCTCGATGAGCGCGAGGAGCTCATTGCGTTCTTCGAACACCACGTGTACCCGGTGCTGACGCCCTTGGCGGTCGATCCGGGACACCCGTTCCCGATGATCTCGAACCTCTCGCTCAACATCGCCGTCACCGTCACGGACGAACAGACCGGTGAGGAGCGCAATGCCCGCATCAAGGTCCCCAGTTCGCTGCCTCGGTTCATGCGCGTCGGCGCGAGCCGGTGGGTGCTCCTCGAGGACCTCATCATGTCCAATCTCCAGCATCTGTTCCCGGGCATGAACGTGGGGCGGGCCGACCTCTTCCGGGTCACGCGCAACGCCGACCTGTCCCTGGAAGAGGACGAGGCTGACGATCTGTTGGTCGCCCTCGAGGTCGAACTGCGTCGTCGTCGCTTCGGCGAAGCGCTGCGAGTCGAGATCCAAAGCGGGATGGCGCCGGATTTCCTGGAGTTGCTCGTCTCGCAGTTGGACCTGGACCGCTCGAACGTCTACATCACCGACGCTCCCTTGGGGCTGCATGATTTCTGGAGCCTCTACGCGATCGACCGACCCGAACTCAAGGGTGAGGGGTGGTCTCCCTTGACGCCGCGCCGCCTTCTCGACGGTGACCACGTGGGCGACGTCTTCGCGGCAGTTCGCGAGGGTGACATCTTGTTGCACCATCCCTACGAGTCCTTCAGCGACTCGGTCGAGATGTTCATCGATCAGTCGGCCCGCGACCCCGACGTCGTCGCCATCAAGCAGACCCTCTACCGGACCTCGGGCGACTCGCCGATCGTGGCGTCGCTGATTCACGCGGCGGAAGTGGGCAAGCAGGTAGTGGCCCTGGTGGAGTTGAAGGCCCGCTTCGACGAGGCGGCCAACATCGAGTGGGCCAAGGCCCTCGAAGATTCCGGTGTCCACGTGGTCTACGGGATCGTCGGCCTCAAGACGCACTGCAAGACCGCGTTGGTGGTGCGCAATGAGGGAGAGTCCACCACGCGCTACGTGCACATCGCCTCGGGCAACTACAACTCCAAGACGGCTCGCAACTACGAGGACTTCGGCCTGTTGACGTGTGACCCCGCCATCACCCGCGACGTGGGCGAGTTGTTCAACTTCTTGACGGGTTTCTCCAAGAGCGCGAACTACGAGAAGATCGTCGTGAGTCCGTTCTTCGTGCGCGAGCGCATGGTGCAACTGATCGAACGCCAGCGTGACCGTGGTCACCAAGGTCGCATCTTGATGAAGACCAACGGACTGACCGACCCGACGGTGATCGACGCCCTCTACGAGGCGTCGGGCGCCGGCGTCGAGATTCGACTCGAGGTCCGCACGCTGTGCTGCCTGCGCCCCGGTGTGGCGGGACTGTCGGAGAACATCACGGTGCACAGTCTGGTGGGTGAGTTCCTCGAGCATTCGCGCCTGTTCATCTTCGGACGTCCCGGCGAGGAGAGTTTCTCGATCCACATGGGGTCAGCCGACATGATGGAGCGCAACCTCGATCGCCGCGTGGAAGTACTGGTGCCCATCGAGACCGCGGCACTGCAGGACGAGATACTCGATGCGTTCGACGTCACCTGGCGCGACGATCGCTTCACGTGGGTCCTGGGCACTGATCGGCGCTGGCGGCGCCTGCAGTCGGTCAATGACTTCTCGGCCCAGTCGGAGTTCAAGCGTCGGGCGACGCAGCGTTCCCGGTCTCTTTCGCTGCGTTCTTGAGCGGACCACGACGGAACTGCAGACTGGCGTAGGCCGCCCCGCCGATGGGGATGGGAATCCAGAAGTTGACCAGACGGTACGCCAGCACCGCCAAGATCGCCTGGCTGTGGGGCACGCCGAATCCCACCAGCGTGGGGATGAGGACACCCTCGACCACTCCCAGACCCGCCGGCGTCACGGGGATCGCGGCCAGCACGTTGGCCAGTCCGTAGGCGACCAGCAGGTCGATGGGTGAGATCACGGTGCCGAAGGACCAGATGAACACCCACAGACACGCCGCGTCAAGCAACCAGTTCAAACTCGCCCACGTGAAGGCCGTCCACAGCGTCCGACGCGACTTGATCAGGAGGTTGATCCGTCCCGCCACCTTCACGAGCAACTCCGAGACCTTGTCGGGCTTGAGGGCCGGGATGTGGCGGGCCGCCGCGCGCAGCCAACTGTCGGCACGCTTTTGACCTCGGGTGATCAAGAACACGGTGCCGAAGAACGCCAGCAGCAAGAAGACGCCGGCGAGGGCCGCGAAGCCGTAGGCCGGGTTGAAACCATTGAGGGGGATCGAGATGACCAGCGCCATCCAGAACAAGATGTTGAGCACGACCGCCGATCCCGCACCCTGCGCCGCGAGTCCGAAGGCACTGGTGTCCTTGGGCACCTCGAGCTCAGAGAAGATGCGATACGCCAGGGCCCCCGACGGGGCCGCACCACCGGGCACGACGTGTCCGATCGCCAGGCCCGCGAGATTGACCCGCAAGATGTCGAAGCGACGCGGCGCGTGCGGGTAGAGCACGGCGCGCGTCAACTCCACGTACGCGTAGATGGCGGCCATTTCGAGGGCCACCGCGAGGAAGACCAAGAAGGGATTGAGCAGGGCCAGCAAGTGCAGGGAGTGTCGCGCCGAGGCGAATTGGGGGAGTACCAAGTACATGAAGACGAAGACCAGGGAGCCGACGCTGAGGATGATGCGGATCTCGCGCGGGAGGGCGAATCGCCTCTTGGTGGTTTCGGTCATAAGAATCTCGTAACGAGTCGGAATGGGGGCCCCACGCACGCGGCACTGACTCAGGGCAGTCTACGCCACTTCACTAGAATTCGGTGATGCGTCTCCTCGTCGTGCTCCCCACGTATAACGAGGTCCTGAACGTGCAGAACATGCTGCGGACCCTGCGCGGCGTCGTGCCCGACGCGCACGTGCTGGTGGTGGATGACGCCAGTCCTGACGCGACGGCGGATGCCGCCCAGCGCGTCGCGGACGAACTGGGCCAGATCACGATCTTGCGACGAGAGGGCAAGAGCGGACTCGGTGGGGCGTACCGGGCGGGATTCACCTGGGGACTCTCGCAAGGCTACGACACCTTCGTGGAGATCGATTGCGACTTCTCCCACGACCCCGCGGCCCTGCCCTCACTGCTGCGGGCTGCTCACGAACATGACGTGGTCATTGGGTCGCGCTACGTACCCGGCGGGCGCATCCCGAAGTGGAAGTTGTCGCGGCGCATCCTGTCGCGCGGCGGCAACCAGTACGCCTCGGTGATGCTCGGTCTGGGGGTCGCCGATTCGACGGCGGGATACCGCATCTATTCGGAGTCCGCGTTACGCAAGATCGACTACGAATCGGTGAGCGCCGACGGCTACGGCTTCCAGATCGAGATGACCTATCGCGCGCGTCGCGGTGGTGCGAGCATCGCCGAGGTGCCCATCTCCTTCAGCGACCGCAAACTCGGTGTCTCCAAGATGAGCTCGACGATCGTCTACGAGGCACTCTGGCTCGTCACCAAGTGGGCCGTTCGACGACCCTTCGCGCGCAACCTAGATTCGGTCGAGTAGCACCGAGCTCAAGACGCTGGCCAACTTGTCGCGCGTCTCTTCGCGTTCGGCGATCGGATCGGACTCCGAGACGATGCCGGCCCCCGCCCAGGCCTCGAAATCAGCGCCGCGCACCAGCACGCCGCGAATGCCGATCCAGAACTCACCGTCGCCACTCTCGTCGATCCAGCCGACGGGTCCGGCGTAGTGACCTCGGTCGAAGGGCTCGAGGCGCTGCAGGAGTTCGTAGGCCGCCACGCGTGGCAGTCCGCCGACGGCGGCGGTGGGGTGCAACAGCTCGAGCAACGCCAAGGCGTCGGGCGCGTCGGGAGCGGCCGCGTGGCGCCCGCGGATCCAGGTGCCCAGGTGGGCGACGGTTCGTAGCGTCACGATCGAGGGCGTGGCGTCAGCCGTGATGTCCTCGTAGTAGCGACCCAGAGTGCTCACGACGTCGTCGACGAGCACCCCGTGTTCGTGGAGGTTCTTGGCGCTGCCGAGCAACCACGCGTGGTAGTCCTCAGGGTCCACATCGCTCGGTATCGCGATCGTGCCGGCGAGTGGATGGCAGGTGACCTCATCGCCGCGGCGTCGCACCAACAATTCGGGGCTGGCTCCCACGTAGCGGCGACCATCGGTGGTCGGCAATGAGTAGATCGTGCACGACGGTTCGCGCACGCGCAGACGTTGGGCCACCGCGCCGCAGTCGATCGCGTGATCCACCGTGCCCACGATCGCGCGCGCCAGGACCACCTTGTCAATCTCCTTGCGACGCAGCAGTTCGACGGCATTGGCCACGTGGTGCGCGTATTCCTCGGGTGAGGGACGGTAGGTGAGGCTGCGGGTCATCTGGGGGTCTTGGACCGCGGGCGCCTCGTCATCCACGAAGTGGCGCCACTCGCCGTCGTCGGCGCCGGTGATCCACGTGCCCTGCGCGCTCTGGGTGATCACGTAGCGCGGCACGTCGAGTCGGCTCGTCGCGTCGCGATTGAACGGAAGGCTACCCATGGCCACGATGCCCGTCCCGGAGGGACCGTCGTCGCCGACCACTTCGAGTCGCGACATCGAGGCGCGCACGTCGTCGGTGTCACTCAGCCCGGTGGTGAGTTCCAGCGAGTGCGCGCAGCCGCCGAAGCCGACGCGCAACGCGTCGGGCGAATCGAGCAGCCATCCGGTGCGCGCGCCCAGGGTTCGCAGTTGCGAGGGGACCAGCGGCGCGATCGCGCGGCGAACGAATCTCACAGCGCCCTCGTGGCGATGAATTGCTGACTGAGACCGCCCATCACGCGTCGGTGGTTCACGGCGCTGAAACCCGACGAGTTCAGCATCGCCACGATCTCCTCGGTGGGCGGCAGATACGCGGTGGACCGCGGCAGGTAGTGATAGGCCGCGCGATCGGAGACCAGTGAGCCGATGAAGGGGACGACGTGGCGGAACCAGACGCGAAAGCCGGTCCGCAGCAGTCCCCTGTCGGGTTCGGCCACTTCGAGCAGTGAGAGGCGTCCGCCGGGCCGCAGCACCCTCGCCATCTCGTCGAAGGTGGCGCCGAGGTCGGTGAAGTTGCGCAGCGCGTAGCCGCACGTCAGGCCGTCGAAACTGGCCGTGCGAAAGGGCATCGCCGAGGCGTCGGCCTGCACCCGGCGCGCCATCTGGCGTCCCGCGTGCAACATGCCGTAACTGAGATCCGTCGCCACGGCTCGCTGCGACTGGCGCTCGAGCTCGCGGGTGAAGTCACCGGTGCCGGCCGCGACGTCCAGGACCAAGCTGTTGGCGGGCAGTCGCAGGTCACTGACCGCGCGTCGCCGCCACCGCGAGTCCAGTCCGAAGGTCATCATCTTGTTGACCATTTCGTATCGCCCGGCGATGGCGTCGAACATCGAGCGAACCGCGCGCGTCTTCTCGTCGCCAGTGGGCAGGGGGGTGTTGTTCATGACGGATACCAGCGATACACCACTTGCGCGACGCAGGCGGGCTTGTCGACGTCGCGAAGTTCCATGGTGATGTCCAAGATAATCTGCCAGCCCTGCGCGACGGGTTCCACGCTCGCCACCGCTGCGCCCAGTCGCACCTCACGCCCTTCGAGGACCGGCGTGATGAATCGGACACGATTGAGCCCGTAGTTGATGCGCGTCCCGGGCTCTTCGACGACGAGGACCTCGTTGAGCAGCGCCGGGATCATCGAGACCAAGAGATAGCCGTGCGCGATGGTGTGACCAAAGGGACCCGCACTCGCGCGCGCGGTGTCGACGTGGATCCACTGGTGGTCGCCGGTGGCATCGGCGAAACTCGAGATCATGTCCTGCGTGACTTTCACGTAGGCGGAGTGTCCCAGATGTTGGCCCGAGAGAGAACGGACGTCATTGATTGAGTGAATTCTTCGTGACAAGGAGACCTCCCCCTCAACCCTACCGGCAAGTAGCGCAAGGGGGCGCCAGGACGTTGGACCTAAACTTGACGACATGACCGACCACAGCAGCGAAGAGCACCACCGTCAGATTTCCGACGGGTGGATTCGTGCGGGCATCTTCGGCATCAGCGACGGATTGGTCACCAACACGTCGGTCCTGTTGGGCATCGCGGGGGCCTCGTCGGGACACAGCTTCGTGCGACTCGCCGGCGTCGCGGCGCTCATCGCCGGAGGCTTCTCCATGGCGACGGGCGAATACTTGTCGATGCGAGCGACCAAGGAACTCCTTGAGTACGAGATCAACGTCGAACGCCGTTCGATCGCCGATGACCCCGACGAGGAGCGCAACGAACTGCGCGAGATGTTCATCCGCCGCGGCATCGAAGCCGATTTGGCCGAGCGGCTCTCGGTGGACCTCATGCGCGACCCGGAGTTGGCGCTGCAAACGCACGTGCGCGAGGAGCTCGGGGTCGACCCGTCCGCGACGGGCTCACCATGGGCCGCCGCCACGTCGTCGCTTCTCACCTTCTCCATCGGGGCGTTCATCCCGCTCGTGCCCTGGCTGTTCACCTCGTCGGGCAACGAGATCTGGTGGTCAGTGGGTCTCTCGGCCGTCGGCTCGGCCGGCGTCGGCGGGGCCATTGGCGTCTTCACCCGTCGCGGCACCTTCAAGTGGGCCCTGCGCCAAGTGGTGGTGACCGCCCTGGCCGCCGGCGTCACCTTCGGGGTAGGACGTCTCGTCGGTCACTAGGTCCGCGTGAATCGCAAGAGCTGGTCCTCACGTTCGAGCTCGAAGCCGAAGCTGCGATAGAGGTGCTGAGCACTCTGGTTGTCGGCATCCACGAAGAGCATCGCTCGCTGAACTCCGCGTTGGCGCAACGATCGAAGACCCTGGGAGAGCATCACACGCCCCAAGCCCTGACCGCGGAAACTGGGATCGACCGAGATGACGTAGATCTCGCCGAATCGATCGGGGTGCAGTTCATGGACCTTCGTCCAGCACGAGGCGGCGATTCGTCCCTCGACCTCGAGTATCAAGAATCCCGACGGATCGAACCACGGTTCATGAATGCGTGCGTCGAGGTCGTCCATCAGCCACGTGCCCTGCTCGGGGTGGTCGGCGAAGGCCGCATTGTTCTGGGCCAGCCAGGCACGATCGTCGAAACCCGCGATGAACGTGCGCAAGGTGGCGAAGTCCGGCACGGGCGTCTCGGGAACCGGCAAATTGATGCTCAGGAGCTGGAGGGTGCGCACGACGTTGTCCTGGGCGCCGTCACTGTCGCGCGTCCACCAGTCGACCACGTCGTGGTGCTCGAGCACCAACGTCAACAAGGCGTCGTCAAAGCCGCCGCCGCACATCTCAATCGTCGCGTGACGTTGACCCTGGACCAGGGCGTATTGGACGATCGCCGCACCCTCGCGCAAGAGCCAGTGTTCGCCCAGCCAGCCGTGCACCACCGTACGCCGACGGGTCTCATCGAGTGCCTCGCGCCCTAAGAGCGCCTCAGTCCGGTTGATCAGATTGAGGACTTCGAGGCGTTCCGCGCCGTTCAACGTCGCCGCCTGCTGCCACGTCACGTCCATGATGGAAGGTTAGTGTTCGCCACGTCAGAACCGCCGGGCCGCGCGGTTGAGACGACGCAGCAGCGCACCGATGGTGCGTTCGGCCGCGACCAGCTCGCTGTACACGTCGCTGTCCATCTGAGGTCCGTCACTCTCGACCAGGGCGGTGATGCGCGTGGCTAGTTCGCCCAGCGTGGACGTGATGGTATTGAGTTCGGTCTGAGTTGACATTGACGTCACACTTTCCAGCGGCGCGAATGGCCTCGTGGACGAATACTGTAATAGTCCATGACCACGCTCCCTGTCGCCGCCGATGAGACGGTGCACTGGACGCTCCTCGAGGCCCGCGGCGTCGACGCCACCGCCTTCCTGCAAGGTCAGCTGTCGTGCGACCTGACCGACCTGTCCGACGATTCGCCGGTGAAGGGACTGCTCTTGAGTCCTGCGGGCGACGTCATCACCTCACTGGAGTGCCGCCACCACGACGAGGGGGTCGACCTCGTGGTGCGCGGCGAGTCGGCATCCGCGGTGCTCGCGGCCCTGCGACGGTTTCTGATGCGCACGAAGTGCACCTTCGAACAGGGTGGTGAGACCGCGGGACCGTACGCGACGACGGGTGAACAAGTGCGCCGCGGCGAACCAGGCCCCCACGAGTTCGCCCGCGGGGTCGCGGCCCACGCCTTCGGCCAGGCCTTCGTCGATCGGCACGTGTCCTTCACCAAAGGCTGTTACACCGGGCAAGAACTGGTCGGTCGACTCGACGCGCGAGGTGGCAACGTGCCGTTTCGGTTGGCCCGCGTCACCGGCGACGACCTCGAGCGCATGGAGGCAGTGGTGAGGTCCGCCGGACCGACGGGGGAGCGAGCCCTGCAAGGACTCACCACCGTGGTCGGGTCCGGCGGTCTGTCGGCCCTCGCCTTGGTGCATCGATCCCTCCTCGACGCTCGCTCGCCTGCGGTCATCGACGGGGTCGCGATCGAGATTCTCCACGACGTCGTCGAGTAGGTCCGTTAGCCTGAGGTCAGGAGGTAGCCGATGCTGCTTGACGCCGAAGGGCTGTTCATCAAAGTCTCGGGCCTCACCTCGGAGGCGGATACGTTGTTCGCCATCGCATTGGGTGCCAACGCCGTGGGCTTCGACTTCGGACCCACGCGACGCCAGATCTCCACGACGCTGGCGCACGACATCGTGCGCCGCCTTCCCTCGGGCGTGGCGACCATCGGCACCTTTCGCAACGACATGGCGCAGCGGATCGTGGAGATCACCAACACGTTGGGTTTGAGCGCGGTGCAGATCGAGGGCACGATGTCCAAGGCGGACCTGCGCTACGTCGCCGAACGGGTCCGCACCGTGATCCGCGCCGTCAACTCGCCCGATGCGGCGTACGAGTACGACGCGGACCTGGGGGTGGACTACCTGTTGTTGCCCGAATCCGACACGCACGAGGACATGGTCGCGTGCGTGAGCGTCTTCGACGATCCGTTGCTCTTGCGACCCGTCATCGCGTCGGGCCTCGATGAGTCCAGTGTGCTGGCACTGGTGCAGAATTACGACGTGTGGGGAGTGGACGCGCTGGGCGGCATCGAAAGCGAACCGGGTGTCAAAGACGGGGTCAAGATGGGTGACTTCATCGCCAACGCCCGCTGGGCCTATGAGCACGCCGTGGTGGCACGACGCGCGTGGCCCCTCAGTGACGAGGGTGGCGAGGTGCTCGACTAAGCCTCGTAGCGGCGAAACACCACGCTGCCGTTGTGGCCACCGAAGCCGAAGGAGTTCGACAGCACCACGTCGAGTTTGGTCGCCCGCGGTTCGCCCAGCACCACGTCGAGGCCAATCTCAGGGTCGACGACCGTCGTGCCCGCCGTCGGCGGGATCGACTGGTTGAGCAACGACAGCACCGAGACAACCCCTTCGAGCGCACCGGCCGCGGCCAAGGAGTGGCCCAGATGACCCTTGACCGACGTCACCGGAGGGACCTGGCCGTTGAAGACGTGGCGCATGGCCACCGACTCCGCCAAGTCGTTGAGCGGTGTCGACGTGCCGTGCGCGTTGATGTGTGAGACGTCGGCGGTGGTGATGTCCGCGTCGCGCAGCGCCGTCTCCATGCAGCGAATGGCTCCCGAGCCCTGGGGGTCGGGAGCGGTGATGTGGTACGAATCGGCCGTGGAGGCGGCGCCGATCACCTCGGCCAAGATGGTGGCACCACGCGCGAGGGCGTGCTCCCACTCTTCGAGGATCAACACACCCGCTCCTTCGCCCATGACGAAACCGTCGCGGTCCACGTCGAAGGGACGAGAGAATTCGGTGTTCGACAACGCGGTCATGTTGCGGAACCCGGACTCGGCGATCTGAACCATGACGGCTTCGGCACCACCGGCGACCGCGACCGTCGAGCGACCCGACGCTACGAAGCGCGCGGCGTTGCCGATGGCGTGGGTACCCGCGGCACAAGCCGTCGTCACCGTCTCACAAGGTCCCCCGAGGCCGAATCTCATCGACACCGCGGCTGAGGCCGCGTTGGGCATCATCATGGGCACCATGAAGGGCGACACCCGCGCCGGTCCCTTCTCGTTCAAGATGCGCACCTGCTCGAGGACCGTCTGCAATCCGCCGATGCCGGTTGTCACGACGCACGCCGCGTCGAGGAGCGGACCCTCCAGGCCGCTTTGGCGCCACGCCTCGTCCGCGGCCATCAGTCCGTAGAGCGAGAAGGGATCGAGACGACGAATCTCCTTCGGTCCACCGAGATGCTCAGTGCTGAAGGGCGCGAGACGCTTGGACTCGGGAGCGGTGTCCTTCTGCAACGCATGCCATAAGGCGTCGACGCCGACCCCGGCGCACGACAATGCGCCCAGTCCGACGACGGCGACTCGACGACCCTGCAGGGGACCCGACGAGGTGACCGCGACTTGCACTACAGCTTGGCGTAGATGAGTTCGAACGCTTCGCCGACGGTCGTGATGTCCTTGAGCTCGTCCTCGGCGACTTCGATGTCGAAGGTCTCCTCGAGCGCCATCACCAGTTCGACCAAGTCGAGACTGTCGGCGCCGAGGTCGTCGGCGAAGGACGCCTCGAGGGTGACCTGTGAGGGCTCGACGGCCAACACTTCGACGGCGTTCTCTGTAAATTTGGCGAGCGCTTCGCTACGTTCCATGGTTCTACCCCTTTGTATGTCTCGGACAATGCTACTAAAAACCCGGGCGATATCGGTACCCAGACGTAGAGCGGACGGCGTCGGACGTCGCGGTCCGCGCGCGGGGGTCGGCGACCGTGAGGTTACCGACAAGGAACCCGACAACTTTGGTCTTCCCGGCGACAGGTCGCACTCGCGCGCGAGAGATTCGTCACGTGAGCGCGCCCACGAGTGCAGAAGCCGGCCCGACGGGCTCAGGAGTGCGGTGACCTTGCAGTGCGAGTCGCCAGGACGTGGCCGCGACGATTCTTCACCCTGTGCACCCGCGCGACATCACCCTCGGGTCGCCTCAGAGCCCCATCGCCAGCCCACCATCGACCGCGATGACCTGGCCCGTGATGTAGCCGGCCGACTCACTGGCTAAGAACGCGGCGACACCGGCGACGTCGGCGACGGAACCCAGATGTCCCATCGGGATCATCGCCATCATCTCGTCACTCGTGGACCCGAGCTCCGACGTCATGTCGGTGGCGATGAAGCCGGGGGCGATCACGTTGACCGTGATGCCCCGCGAGGCGACCTCTCGCGCCAGTGAGCGCGCCAAACCCACCATGCCGGCTTTCGCCGCCGCGTAGTTCGCCTGCCCCGGCACGCCGTAGAAGGGGCTCACCGACCCCATGAAGATGATGCGCCCCGCACGAGCCCGGATCATCGAGGACACGACCGCGCGAGCGCTGTAGAACGCACCATCGAGATTCGTCGCGAGCACGTTGCGCCACTGCTCGTCACTCATCCTCATCGCAAGTCCGTCATTGGTGATCCCCGCGTTGGCGACGAGGACGTCCACGGGCCCGTGGGCCGCGATGGCGGCCTTGACCGCCGCGGTCACTGACTCAGACGAGGAGACATCGACGGCGAGCGACAGTGCGCAGCCCTGGGGAGCGTCGCCCGAGCGCGACATGCCCACCACCGTGTCGCCCTGGGCGATGAAGTGTTCGGCGATGGCGGCACCGATGCCCCGACTGGCTCCGGTGACAAGAACGTGACGGCTCATGCGGGCATCTCCTGAATGTCGAGGGGCGTGGCGGGTGAGAACTGGTGATCGAACTCGCGGATCCGTTTCGTGAGACCGGTGAGGACACCGGCGGGCGGCATCTCCACGCTGGTCGTCACCTGCGGCGCGAGGGCGAGGGTGGCGTCGAGGAATTGCACCGGAGACGTGAGTTGGCGCGAGAGGAGCTCTTGCCACTCGGCGGCCAGGGAGTGCGCTCGACCGTCGACGTTCGCGATCAGCGTGTGGTCGGTGTGACCCCAGGTCGCGGACGACAATGCCTCATCGAGCGCGCGCTGCGCACTCGACATCAAGGGTGAGTGGAACGCGCCTCCCACGGCGAGGGGGGTGGCGCGACGCCACCCCAATTCGCGGTGATTGGCCAAGACGTAGTCCAACCCGTCACGAGTCCCACTCAACACGATCTGCGCCGTGCCGTTGATGTTCGCCACCCACGCATCATCGAGTCCGTAGAGGTTCGCACGAGCGTCCTCGTCGCCACCCATGACGGCCACCATGGTGCCCTCGATCTCCTCAGCCGCGGCGGCCATCGCGGCGCCGCGTACCGCGATGAGCCGCGCTCCGTCGTCGACGCCCAACAGGCCTGACGCCACGAGCGCCGAGAACTCACCCAGGGAGTGACCCAACAGGTAGCGCGGACGTATCCCGTGATCGAGCAACTCGTGGTAGCCCACGAGGGACAGAGCGAAGGTCGCGATCTGGGCTCGGTCCGTGCGCACCACCTCGTCATCACTCGCCTCGAGCAAGAGGTGCGACACGTCCATGCCCGACGCCTCGGAGATCCGCTCAACGAGATGCCAGTGCGCGCCGTCGCGCCACGCGCGCCCGGCACCGCCCGAGAGCGAGCCCTGGCCGGGGAAGAGTGCGACGACATCGTCGCGAAGAGGGAGTGAAGGAGTCATGTCGTCAAAAGTAACAGCGTGCCCGGGGCGGGACTCGAACCCGCACGCCCTCTCGAGCAAAGGATTTTGAGTCCTCCGCGTCTGCCATTCCGCCACCCGGGCTGCGGGT
>Ga0209698_10004638_pt1 | contig 14995 bp, 15 predicted proteins | sample LitLauG_LLR_2012_FD_187203 | JGI IMG/M metagenome (GOLD analysis project Ga0209698, IMG submission 187203) | Freshwater sediment microbial communities from Pennsylvania, USA - Little Laurel Run_MetaG_LLR_2012 (SPAdes) (version 2) | ecosystem: Environmental > Aquatic > Freshwater > Creek >...
GAGTAGATCAACGTGGGCTCCTGGGGGTTGAGAGGTAAAACTCTGTGCCGTCCCTACCGGACTCGTTTCTATTTTCCCGCCTTGTCTCAGGGCTTACGTCCTGGGCTAAGGCCTGCCGCCCCTTCGGGGCCGGAGTCCGGGTGTCGGTTTGACGACTGTGTAGCCGCCAGGCGCTCGTCCTCACGAGACCAGGGCCTGCTCGACTGGGTAATCGAAATATACCTGCTGGATGGCGTTGTGGGCGTGCGCGCACTGCCAGCGCACGCTGTCCATATACGCGCCGGCGCCGGAGGCCATGATTTCGTCGATCTGGCTGAAACTCAAGGTGGCTTGCAGGCGTCCCGCAAGCCGGATGGGCTGCTCGGCCTTCCGTTCCGTCATCTCGCCGATCGCGTTCAGGGCGGCGTGAATCATGTCGACTGAGAAGCGCACAGAATGCGGAAATTCAGGATTAAGCAGCAGAAACTCCGCCACGCGCAACGGCCGCAGTTCCGCAGTATAAGTCTTGCAGTAGGCTTCGAAAGCGGAGCAGGACTTCAACAGGCCGACCCAGTCGAGATACTCTTCGCTCTCGACGGTGGGATCGATGGCCCGCGCCGAAGGTGCGAAATGGGTGCCAATTAATCGGGCCAGTTCTTCGGTGCGCTCCACGTAACGGCCGAGTTGGATGTACTGCCATCCCTCGCCGTGCGACATGGTCGAATCGGTGACGCCCTGGAACAGGTGGGCTCCTTCCTGCACCGCCCGGAAGAATACGTGGGAGTGCAGCAGCCAGGCCTCGCTCGCCATGGTGCTGTTCACCTGCAGGTAGAGGCGATTGAGTTGCTCCCACATTTCCGTGCTGCATTGCTCGCGGACCTGCCGCAGGTTCTCGCGCGCTGCGGCCACACAGGACAGGATCGATGAGGCATTGGTCCGGTCCAGGGTCAGAATCTGGGTGAGCGAGTCGGCGTTGATGAGGCCGTCGGCGGGCATCGGCGCCTGCAAGGCCACGAGCAACCGCCCCCAGCGTCCCGCCTCCGCTTCCGGCGATTGATCGAGGCGTAGCTGCAAGTCGACGTCGATGAGACGCGCGGTGTGCTCGGCGCGCTCCAGATAGCGAGCCATCCAATACAAGCTGTCCGCAACCCGCGACAACATGACCGTCCGCCCCGTCATTTTGGTTCGCACTTGCCCGTCCCGCTAAGCCCGCAGAACCCAGGTATCTTTGCTGCCCCCGCCCTGCGAGGAATTCACCACCAGCGATCCGCGCCGCAACGCCACCCGCGTCAGCCCGCCCGGCACCAGCGTCACATTCTCGCCATACAGAATGTAAGGACGCAGGTCGACATGCCGCGCCTGCACCTCACCCTCAAGGAAGCAGGGCGCTCGCGAAAGGCTCAACGTCGGCTGCGCGATGTAGTTTCTGGGCTCGGCTTCGATCTTGTGCCGGAAGTCCTCCCGCTCTTCTTCGGTGCTGTGCGGACCGATCAGCATGCCGTATCCGCCGGATTCACCGACGGCCTTCACCACCAGTTCGTCCAGATGTTCGAGCACGTAGCTTTTTTGCGAACGATCATTGAGCAGGTAAGTCTGAACGTTGGCCAGAATGGGATCTTCGCCGAGATAGTAACGGATGATCTTGGGCACGTAAGCGTAAAGGGCCTTGTCGTCGGCCACGCCCGTTCCGATCGCGTTGGCGAGGATCACGTTCCCTGCGCGATAGGCATTGAACAGGCCCGGGACGCCGAGGTTCGAGTCGCGGCGGAAGCAGAGCGGGTCGAGGAAGTCGTCGTCGACACGGCGGTAGATCACGTCGACGCGCCGCAGGCCGGCCGTGGTCCGCATATAGACAACGTTGTCGTGCACCAGCAGGTCGCGGCCCTCGACCAGTTCGATGCCCATCTGCTGGGCCAGGAACGTGTGCTCGAAATAGGCGGAATTGAACACGCCGGGAGTGAGCAAAACCACTTTGGGTTCATGGCGGGACAAAGAATTTGGAGGGGAGAGCGCACGCAAAGTTGCCAGCAGAGCCTGGGGATAGTGATCAACCGGCGATACCCCGTAATCGCGGAACAGGGTAGGGAAGACCTTCTTCAGAACTTTGCGGTTCGCCAGCATATAAGACACGCCGCTGGGCACGCGGAGATTGTCCTCCAGCACTGCAAAGCTGCCGTCGGGCAGTCGCACCAGATCAGTGCCGCAGATACTGACATAGATTCCGCGGGGCACGTTGAGCCCGCGCATCTCGCGCCGGAAGTGCCGGCAAGTGTAGACCAGTTCGCGGGGAACGACCCCGTCAGCCAGGATTCTGCCGTTGTGGTAGATATCCTCCAGAAAAAGATTCAAGGCGGCGATGCGCTGCGTCAGGCCGCTTTCAATCCGGCGCCACTCGTCGAAGGGAATGATGCGGGGCAGCAAGTCGTTGGGAAACACGCGCTCGGTGCCCTCATCGCTGCCATAGACTGTAAAGGTAATGCCCTGGTGGAGAAACGATAGGTCGGCCGCCTGCTGGGTCTTGCGCAGTTCCTCGGGCGGGAGTTCGAGCAGGTTTTGGAATAAGGCCTTATAGTGCGGCCGCGGCGATCCGGGCGCGGCGAACATCTCGTCGTAAGCCCCTCCAAACTGATAGTTGCGGAATGGAGGGCGAAAAAGGCTTAGGGGAGGCTCCGGAGGGTTCATCCGGCGCACCACTCCGCGGGTTCGGGTACGGCTGGGCTGCACTTGTAGGACTCTAGGGTGTGGTCCGGGCTGGAGTCCAATCGAAATTGTTTATGGCGGGGATTCAGAATTCGGGTCCTCTTGTGCCTCACCGAGCCGTGCAGAAGAGGATTTCCGGCCCCTACTGCTTTTCTTTCTGCCCGGCCGTAAACACGGTCCACGGCCCGGCCTTCATGTCGCGGAGCAACGGTTTTTGCCAGGCATATTCGGGATGGCGATCCAGGAAATCATTCGCGAGGAAATCCTGGCCACAGGGATGTCCGGCGCGGGCCACGAAACTCATCTTCGCAGCCATGGCGCTGTCGCTGGCTTTGCCCTGCACCGCGCCGCCCGGATTGTAGGCGCCCCACGCCCACTCCCTCACTCCTCGGGGAGAGGTGTCGACATGACCACACAGGGCGCGCTCATCGGGTAGCGGTTTATCTGATTCGAAAGTGTCGACGTGATCCGCGAGGAATTCCTCGGCCATCTTCACGTCAATCTTTCCTTTGGACTCCCTCATTACTTGTTCCCAGCGGATTTGCCGCGCGTTGGGCGACGATGAGCGGTCGTTTGGATCGAACGTCGTTTCCTGGTGAATCACCTTGGGATCGCGCGCAAAATTCGAACTCACGAAATATCCATCCTTCGTGCGCCACAGGGGAGTGTTCTTCAAGCCTAGTTCGAGGTAGGCGATTTCACCGGTCTTGCGGTCGCCAATGAGCCAGTCATTGGCGTATCCGCCGTTATTGCCTTCTTTGATAATGCCCACATATTCATCGATAGCGTTGGCATACTGCAGCGCCTTGCGCGAGCGCATGAACTCGGGCTTGCCCTGCGGATCCCATCCTTCGAATTGCGTGATCGTGGTTTCGGTGATCATGATGCCGGCCGAGTTCACGCCGAAATCGTCGTCGCTGGTGATCACGCCGGGAAAGCCGTCCATCAGGATGCGGTTGCCATGCTCGGGCACAATGTCGAAAATCACCACCCAGCGCTCGCCGGCCAGATAACTGGTCCAGTTGTTATGGGCGATCACGATCTGGTGATCTTTCGTCATGCTTCCGGTGGCGATGAACGCGCTGCAGTTACCGGGCGCTGTGAGCTTCGGGTTCTTCGCCGATTTCTGCTGTTTGTTGAGCCAGGGGAGGTAGTAGTCGGGTACCTCTTCAAACGCATTCAGCGCCACGATGTCGTAGACATCGAGATTAACCCCGTGCGCCTTGACTCCGTCAGCGATGCCTTGCAGTTCCTGCTGGTACTCGGCATCAATGTGCGGCCAGAGCTCCTGCCGGGCCGTGGTGCGGAAGAACTCCCAGTCGCGCCCCGATACGTGCGTGTCGAAGAGTTTGATGGCCTCTGAGGCGTCGGAGATTTCGGGAGCGAGCAGATATCCGTGCTGGTAGCCGATGTCGGAGGGCGGGCCTTCGAGGTGAACGTAGGTCCATCCGCCCAACTGGAAGCGGTAAGCTTTCTGCAATCGTGGGTCGGACGAGTTGCCTGTATTCGCGGCCAGCGCCACCGCGGCCAGCGCCAATAAGAACCCGCCCAGCCAACCACAACGCCACCGTTTTGTCCGCATGAGTTCCCTCGCCGGCAAACCGATCCTCAGGCCGAGCAACATTCTAGCCCATCCGGTTTGGAGCCCCTCGGGTACCCGGGTGCACGGCCTGCCCTAGATGTCGGTCCGTTGTTCCGGATGGCGGCTCAAATACCAGCAGGGAAGCGACCCCGCGTGTGGAAAGAGGGCGTGGACGCAGGTCTGGGGCTGAGGGGGATCGAAGATAAACGAAGTCTTCCCATTTTTCTGCTGCACGGCGTAGTAGTGGTCCACGGTTACCGACCCGTAAGGGTTCCAGTTCGCTGCGACGCGCACCCGGAAAACTACCCAATCGACCGCATAGGTGAAGGCTCCGGCTGCCGCCAGGGCAAGAACCGTACCCACGAAGACTTGGCGCAAGCGCCGTCTCAGGTTGGGGGCAGGATTTGCAGTCACGGGGCCAGATTATAAGCCGCCGGAGCCGTCAACGGTGAGTGCGGATGTCGGTTTTCGAGCCTAAGTTTGCATCCTCACGTTGACAATTCAGCCGTCCGCAGGCAAACTACCGCATTCGCCGGGAAAACGCTTGCCAGCGTCTGCGGGCGGTTCAAGCAGGCTAGCCGTCCCGGACGTATACTCATCGCAACTGCGTTCAATGGCCATGACCGAGCAACGGGTCTCGTACACGCTGGACTCCTCGCTGGAGACGATTGATCGTGCCGAGGAGAATGCCACGCGCATTGCCACTGACCTCGGTTTCCCGGACGACGAAGTCATGCAGATTTCCATGGCGGTGCGGGAGGGAGCCGTGAACGCGGTTTTGCACGGCAATGCCTACGCCGCCGACAAGAAGGTCACGCTGGCGTTTGAGCATACCGGCGGCAACCTGGTCATCACCATCTGCGATCAGGGCAAGGGGATGGACCTGAGCCAGATCCCCAATCCCCTGGCTCCCGAGAACCTTTTAAAGACCTCGGGCCGCGGCATTTTTCTCATGCGCTCGTTCATGGATGTGGTCGAGATTCGCCCTTCCCAGACGGGCACCGAACTCAAATTGATAAAGCACGTCCACGGCCCAACCGCGGGCGGCAAGGAGGCTTCCCAGTGAGCATGAAGGTTGGTAGTCGGCAGGTGGATGGAGTCACGATCGTAGACTGCAGCGGACGCATCACTCTGGGCGAGGGCAGCGTTATTCTCCGCGACACGGTGCGCGACCTGCTTTCCAAGGGGAACAAGAAGATTGTCCTGAACCTGGCGGAAGTGAACTACATCGACAGCTCGGGCATCGGTGAACTGGTCAGCGCCTTTACCACCACCAAGAATCAGGGCGGGGAACTGAAGCTGCTGAATCTCACCAAGAAAGTGAACGACCTGCTGCAGATCACAAAACTCTATACCGTGTTCGACGTGAAGGACGACGAAGCAGGCGCGGTCAAGTCGTTCAAGTAAGGCCCTCCGGAAATTTTGCTGTGGGTGCCCCATTTCTCGTGCTTCGTTTGGCGCGAGAAGTGGGGTAAGTCCGCCTTCCGGACCCGAGCAACCTATCTTGACTGCGGCGTATCATAGGCCATGGAGGGAATCTTATGAACTGGCCTTCCGCTCTCCTCCTCCTCGTCCTTAGCGCTCTGACTCTATCCTGCGGCAGCGGCAGGAAACTGCAATCCATCACTGTCGCGCAGACCGCAAGTGGCTCGCAGATTCAATTCGTGGCGACGGGGCACTTCTCCGCGGCGCCGACCACGGTTACGCCGCTGTCAGTTGACTGGACGATTGGGCTCATGGCTCCCCCGCCTCCGACATACACTTACACGTTGACGACTCAGCCCTTCGTTTTCAACTGCACAGGGTCGGGACCGCAACTTCCGGTGGGAGCGTTTGCTCCAGTCGACCCGACGGCGCCCAGCGGCGGTTCGACCAAGCATGTAGTCGTCGCATACGCCGGGCCTAACTGTCCCTGAGGAAACCGAGTGGCGGACTGACTAGACGCGCTGGCGAGTTTCATATGGGGACCGTCTTCGTGATTTTCTGCGCTCCATCACTGACCCAAGGCCGCTGGATTCCTAAAATCGCAGGCATGAAAAGCTCTTTTCTGTATCGCTTGCTCCCAGGGGTGGTCGTTTGCTGGCTTTCCCTTCTATTATCTTTCGCATCCGATTGCATTCCGTTCCACGAGGCCGGTGAGCACATCGGGGGAACAAAGTGCGTGACGGGCAAAGTTCTGCGCAGCAAACCGGGGGCGAAGGGCGTCCACTTCCTCGAATTCTGTGAAGACCAGATGGCGTGCCCGTTCACGGTAGTTGTCTTTTCGGGCGACTTGAACGATGTCGGCGGTGTGCGCAGGCTGGGAGGGCGCACCATCGAGGTCCATGGCCCGGTGAAACTCTACGATGGGCGGGCCGAGATCATACTTAATCGCATCAGCCGGATTACGGGCGGTGCGGCGATGATCCCTCCGCTTCCCAAGAATTACGACGTCGAGAACCGCGGCCAGTTTAGCGCCGGCCGCCTGCGCCCGACCAAGAAGCCGGCGAAAACGAAAGCCAAACCAAAGAACACGGGAACCTAGGGCAACGACGTGAAAGGTGAAGATCCTCCGAATTAGCCCTCACACCATCCCCTTTCTCAATTCGTCGAGCGGATATTTGGTTCCCCGCCACACAATCCCGTCATTCCATAGGGTCAGGAACATCGAACGCAGCAGCGTGTAGATGAACAACGCTGTGCTTAGCGGGTGAAGCAGGAAGTAGTACGCGGGGACCGCCGATCGCCACGACATTCCCAGGTAAATGAGAAACATCGAGCTCAGCGCCGCCGCGTATGGGATTCGTGCCCAGCCAGGGGCGAGGCACACGCCGAGAAACGGCCCGAAGTTGAGGAAAGCCAGGCCGAATGCCGCAATCAGCGTGCGCCAGGACTGGAACGACAGCACAGCAAAAAAATTCTTCGTCAGGTTGTTGACGATGCCGAGAGCCCCGTGCGCCCAGCGAATCGAAATCAAGTCGCCGCCGAAAACGTTGCGTTGGGCGAAGCCCGCATTTTTCACCACCTTGCCCAGTTTCATGTCATCGAGCACTTCCATGCGCAGCGCCTCATAGGTGCCCACGGCGTCGTAGACTCGGCGCCGGACCAGGTTGAACGCGCCCACGCCCATGTGATCGTCGGTGCTGGGATCGGCTACCTTCCAGGGGCGGTGCCCGAACAGAAACATGCTCTGGAAAAAGGCGATCATCATGTACTCGCCCGGTCGCTTCATGATCATGCGGGGAAAAAGCACGACGTGATCGGCCGGTTCGGATTCAGCATAGGCCAGCGCCCGCCGCAACGAATCCGGCTTGAACAGCACATCGGCGTCGGTAAAGAGCAGCCAATCGCCGGTCGCCACATTCGCCGCCGTCCACATGGCGTGAGTTTTACCCAGCCAGCCGGGAGGCAGTTCCGCATGATGAATAACGCGGATTTCGTTCGTACTGGGTGCCCCACGCTTCGCGCTTTTCGAAGGGTGCGGATTCTTCCCAACCCTCTCTATAATCTCACCGGTACGATCCGTGGAACGGTCGTCGACGGCGATGACTTCATAGTTGTCGTAGTCGAGCGCGAGCAGGGTGTTGAGCGCCTGCTCGATGGTCGCTTCTTCGTTGCGGGCGGGAACGATGATGGAAACGCGGGGATTCCCTTCGGCCGAAACAGGATTGCGATCCCACTCCTGGCGGGAGACATCGGCCACCGAGGGCATGCCGAGGGCTGCATCGACAATGCGGGAGAGCCACGCTAGCGCGAGAATGATTCCCGCAATCCAGTAAAAATAAGCCATCCTGCCTACGTCTTCCCAGCCCCGGCGGAGCCGCCGTCGACAGCCACCGGCGGCGCGAATCGCATCCCGTAGAACAGTATGGCAGAAGAGATGCCCATGGCGATGACCGGCAGAACAAAAGCGGCCTGCAACGAGCGCTTGTCCGCGACCCATCCCATCATGGTGGGGGAAGGCACGTCGCCAAGGATGTGGATGATGAAAATATTGACCGCGAGCGCGGTGGCGCGAATGTGAGCGCCCACGGAATTGATGACGGCGGCATTCAGCGGGGCTGTATTCAGCAGCAGGAAAAACGCCGCCACGGCGATGGCCGGCATCATGATAGGGCCTTTGGCAAACAGCGCCGCAATCATCACCGGCACGCCCAGCAGCATGCTGAGCGCCGAAACGAAATAGTAGGAACTCTTCATGCGCGGCAGCAGATAGTCACCCAACCATCCACCGGCCAGGGCGGCCAGAATTCCATCCACTACGATGATGATCCCGAAGGCGAAATTGGCGGCCTCGAGGGTGTAGCCGCGTTCGCTGAAAAGGAATTTCGGCATCCATACCTGAATGCCGCCGAGGGAGTAGGTCATCGCCGCCATGCCAAGCGTGGAGGTCAGAAAGGCGGGATTGCGGATCAGACCTAACACGGTTCCTCGTTCGGGCGTCTCCTTCAGGGAATCAAACTGCCCGCGTTCCGGTTCCTTCAGGAACAAAACCGAGAGGGCCAGCACGAACCCCGGGGCGGCGGCGATGTAGAACGGGAATCTCCAGCCGTGATGGGGTGCGAGATTGCCACCTAGCAAATACCCCGCCGCGGATCCCACGGGAATCGCCAGGTAAAACACTCCCAGGATGCGACCGCGAATTTCCTCCGAAAACAAGTCCGATACAAACGTAGGAGCAATGGTGACAAAGGTGGCTTCGCCCACCCCGACCAGCGTGTGCCGAACTAATAATTCCGTGTAGGTATGCGTCACCGCGGTGAGCAGCGTGAGGCCGCTCCAGAATAGCGCCCCCAAAACGATGATCAGTTTGCGGGAGTACCGGTCGGCCAGCGGCCCCACAAACGGGGCGGCCAGCATGTAGAAGCCGAGGAATGCGCTGGTCAGATACCCGAGCTGCGCGTTGGTCAGATGAAACTCGTCCTGCACCAGCGGCTGCACCGCGAACAGCACGTTGCGATCCGCGTAGTTGAGCAGGTTGAGCGCGGTCAGGACAATCAGCGCGGTGCGCGGCTGGAGTTCGGACTGGGCCACAGGTTGAGCGACTATAGCATGGCGGTGAGTCGGGACGCTGCGACCAGTTCTCAGCCTGAGTGCTGATCGATATTGGCCAAAGTTGCGCGGACTTTCTTCTCAATCTTCTCAATCCCGAGCCAATAGTTTCTGTGGTCCTGCCTTTGTGCGAGTTGCCGTCTCATTTTGCAGTAACTTCCAGCCCACTCAAGCTCGTTTGCATTCTTGTGCGCCATGGCCCACTTGATCCGCTGTAGTTCCTTGAACCGAGTCATCGATGTTACCGCCGCCCCTTCGGCCTCGGCCACCTTGCCACAATCGTGGTGGAAATCCCGCCCCGCGGGCGGAACTCGCCTTTCACTTCCGCCCACACGGGTTTCGCCCACTTCACCACATCCTCCAAAACCCGGTTGACCACATTCTCTTGAAAGATTCCGAGATTGCGATAGGACTGCAGATATTCCTTGAGGGACTTCAACTCCAGGCAACTCTTCGCGGGCAGGTAGCGAATCGTGAGCACACCAAAATCCGGCAACCCGGTCTTCGGACACACCGAGGTGAACTCCGGATCATCGACGATGATCTCGTAGCCGGGGAATTGGTTGGGCCAGACTTCAATCTCAGGAAAGTCGGCATCCAGGCCGGCCGCCGCGTGATCTGCCGTAAAGCGAGCCAATTTAGCCATGCCGAGTATTGTAAAGGGTCGCCGACTTACAGCCGAAACCGCGCCGCCCGCATCCAACTGAACACGGTGCCTTGGGGCGTCGTGGGTACCTTCTGTGCCCCGTGGAATGGTAAATTACTGCTTACACAGTTTCCTGCCGCACCCTGAAAGAAAACAGGTTGGCATCGACGAACAATTCGAACCCGCCGCCGCGACGGTGGTGGATCTGGCTCGGGCTCGGGGCGGTTGCAGTGGCAGTCTTGCTGTTGGTTTCCCGGCAGTCGCCACTGAAGGTTCGCGCCGTTATGGTCGAGCGCAGCCCGATTCGCAGCCTGGTTTCGACCAACGGAAAGATCGAGCCGGTGCAGAACCTCGAGGCGCACGCCCCAATCTCCACGACCGTCAAACGCCTGCTGGTCAGGGAAGGCGATCACGTGCGCAAGGGCCAACTGCTGCTGCAGTTGGATGATGCCGACATCCGGTCGAAAGCCGCCCAGGCCGAGGTTCAGATCAAGGCCGCGCAGGCCGATCAATCGGACCTGAAGGCGGGAGGCACCCAGGAAGAAGTGCTCACCCAGGACTCGCAGCTGGCCAAGGCTCGCACCGCCCATGACGTGGCCCAGCGCAATCTCGATGCGCTCCACCGGTTGCAGCAGCAAGGCGCCGCTTCCGCCGGAGAAGTCACCGCCGCAGAAGAGACCTTGAAGATCGCGGAATCGGATCTTACGCTGGCAGAAAAAAAGAAAGCGGATCGCTACTCGCAGCCCGAGGTTGCCAAGGTGCAAGCCCAGGCTGCGGAAGCGCAAGCTGCCTACGCCGCCGCCAAGGACGCGCTTTCCAAATCGAGTATTCGCGCGCCTTTTGACGGGGTCGTCTATTCGCTCCCGGTGAAGCCGGGAGCCTTCGTACAGGCAGGCGACCTGATCCTGCAGGAAGCGGATCTTTCGCAAGTGCTGGTGCGAGCTTTCGTCGACGAGCCCGATATTGGCCGCCTGCAGCCGGGCCAGGCGGTCGAGATCACGTGGGACGCTGTTCCCAGCCGTACCTGGACAGGGAAGGTCAGCTCGGTGCCATCTACCGTCAAGGCGCGTGGCTCGAGAAATGTTGGCGAGATCACCTGCGCCGTGGACAATCAGGATCTGCGCCTGCTGCCCAACGTGAACGTGGGCGTGACCATCGTGGTGGCCCAGCACGACAATGTGCTTACTCTGCAACGCGATGCGCTGCGCACCGACGACGGCAAGCAGTATGTTTACCGGATTGCCCAGAACCGGCTGAAGCGCCAGCCGGTGGAGATCTCGCTGCAGAACCTGGTGCGGGTGGAGATCACGTCGGGTCTTTCCGAGGGCGCGGCAGTTGCGCTTCCCGCGGAGGAGAACAAACCGCTGTTCGATGGCGCGGCGGTGAAGGTGGTGCCGTAGGCTCATGCAGGCCGCCAAACCCAGCTTCCGGATCGGCCTTCCTCTGCTCCTGTTTGTGATCCTGCTGTCTGGGTTGTTGAGCGCGGCGTCACCGACAGCCATGCCATCCTCGAAGGATCTTCTTTCCGCAGGCCGTGTCGACGATGCGATTCAGATCTTGGAGCGTCAGGTCGGCCAATCCACCGCCGACGCGGAATCGTACAACCTGCTGTGCCGTGCTTACTTCATGCTGGAACAGTGGGACCGCGGTATCGCCGCCTGCGAGCGCGCTCGCAACCTCGATCCGCAAAAGAGCCTGTTTCATCTCTGGCTGGGCCGCATTTACGGCGAAAAGGCCGACCGGGCCGGATTTTTCTCTGCGGCAGGGCTGGTCAAGAAAGTGCGCACTTCCTTTGAACGCGCCGTCGAACTGGATCCCCGAAATTGGGAAGCGCGCTCCGATCTCGCCGAGTTTTACCTCGAAGCCCCGGGCATTGTGGGCGGTGGTAAGGACAAGGCGCAAGCCCAAGCCGACGCGATCACCCCGCTCAACCCCGCTGCGGCGCGTTGGGTTGCCGCTCGTATTGCTGCGAAAGCTCACGACACCGCCGCAGCAGAGCGCGAATATCGCGCCGCCATAGCGGCCGATCAGTCTCTGGGCCGTGCCTGGGTGGACCTGGCTGCCTTTCTTCTCCGCAACAATCGACCGGACGATATGGAAGAGGTTTTGACAAACCTCGAATCGGTTCCGGTCAAACAGCGTGAGGCCTTGCGGGACGGCGCCAGCGTGCTGCTGCGCGCGGGTCGAAACTACCCGCTCGCCGTTCGCCTGCTGCGGAGCTATCTCTCCTCCCCCGTCGAAGAGGCGCCGGCGTTCAAGGCGCACGACATGCTCGGCCAGCTGCTGGAAAAGCAGGGTGACCGGAAAGCCGCCGCCGAGGAGTACCAAAGCGCCTTGGCCCTTGCTCATGGTTACGCGCGAGCCAAGGAAGATCTGCACCGGGTGGAACACTGACCGCCCGCTCTCAACGGGCATTTAGAATCCCGCTGGCATCCAATTGTTCAGACGATCATTTCCATCCGTTGGGAAGGGCGCAATGAAAAACCAGTGCCGTGCTGTGCGCAACGCTCTGTGGACTATGACGCTTATTTTGATTCCGGCTGCGCTTGTGGCCGAACCGGTTTCGCTCAAACGCGTGGTGGAACTGGCCCTGGCTCATGCCAGTGGAGCCGCCATCGCAGATGCCGACCAACAGCGTGCCGCCGCGGGCTATCGCGAGCTGAAAGACGGCTACATCCCGCAACTCTCCGCCGGTGCCGGATTGGGATACTCTTACGGCTTTCCGTTGGGACTGGCGGGATCGGCGCCGTCGCTGTTCAATCTCAACGCGCAATCGGCGCTGCTCAATCCCTCGCTGCGGGACTCTGTGCGTGCGGCCAAAATCGACACGGCTGCGTCCGCTTTGAGAAATAAAGATCAGCGCAATCAGGTTATCCAGGATGCCGCCCTGAGCTACGCTGCACTCGGCAAGTGGGAGCAGCAACTGGCACAGTTGCAGCAGGTTCAGGCCGAAGCCGAGAAAATGCAAGCGGCCGTGGCGCAGCGGGTGAAAGAAGGTGTGGACAGCGAACTCGATGGAACGAAGGCGCGGTTGTCGGCCGCGCGCGTACGCTTTCGCGTCGCCGAAGCGCAGGGTGCTGCCGAGGTGCTGCGCGAGCACATCTCCAAGCTGACGGGGCTCGCCGCCGCAGGAATTCAGACCGATCCGGATTCGCTGCCCGACTTTCCCGCCGTCACGCAGGAGGCTCCCACGCCGTCCAGCGCCGACTCCAATCCTGCCGTGCAGGCCGCGGTGGAACATGCCCGCGCTCAGTATCTGCGTGCCGAGGGAGAACACCGTGCGTTCTGGCCGAGCTTCGACTTCGCGGCTCAGTACGCGCTGTTGTCGAAGTTCAATAACTTTCAGGATTACTACATCCCTTCGAAACCGTGTACGGTGGCGTCGATTTCGGTTCTCTGCGTGACCAACGGCTTCCATCAGAACAACGCAACCGTTGGTGTTTCCATCCGTTTTCCGTTTTTCAACCCGTCGCAGAAGGCCCGTGCCGAGGCCGCTGACGCCGATGCCCGGAAAGCTTCCAAGCAGGCGGAAGCCGCCCGCAATCAGGTTTCAGAAGAGACTCTGCGTTTGCAGCGGTCCGTGACTCAACTGCAGGCCGCGCATGACGTTGCGCAACTGGAATATGAGGTCGCGCAGAAGAACCTGGCTGCGGTGCAGACCCGCATTGACGCCGGCACGGCGAATCTTCACGACCTCGATGATGTCCGTTCCCAGGTCAGCGAACGCTACATCGCCCTGCAGGACGTGACCCTTGAAATGCAGCGCGCCCAGTTGGGGTTGCTGAGGACTACGGGAGATCTGGAGAAGTGGGTGCTGGGCGCCAAGTGACGGGCGAGTTCCTGTGAGACCGTTGCCGCCAAAAAAGAAGCCACCGGGCAGGCCGCCCGGTGGTTCATTGATCTTGCGATTTGCCTAGTGCGAGACCGCCGCGAACAGATCCGAATGCATCAGCGATTGAAATTGCTGGTCGCTCGCCTTGAAATGAAGTTGCAGGTTGGAGCTGTCGGAGTCGACGGTCGTGTTATCCACCGCAACTTTTTCCGCCGGCGTGGCATTGATCTTTTTGTAAAGGATACCGGCCTTCACCAGGGAAGACAGCGTGGCCGCTGTGACCGAGTCCGACGTAACCACCGTCAGGTCAAAGTTCACGCCGCTGTTAAAGTTCATCGTGTAACGCGAGCCTTGCAGGCGCTTCTTCAGGGTTTCGTAGTCGGTGATCCTGGAGGCGTCGCCGAGCGCCGACCGCATCATGTTTTGCGTGCCTTCCTGGTCGAGAATGCTCCAGACCGGGGCGGAGTCGACGTTGGTCATCATGTCGGCCATGTTTCCGTTGCTGTCCAGGCTCAGGGTCTTGCCGTCCCGCGTGTCGAGAGCGGCATGGAGAGCGGTCGAATCGCCGAACAGCAGGCTGCTGTCATCGAGGAAAGTCATGACGAACCCGCCATCCATCGGATAGACATCGGCGGTGCCGTATTTCTTCGGCTTGTAATTCTGCAGCTTCATCTTCTTCAGCACGGCCTTCATGTTGAAAGGGCCGCTGGCGACGCCGATGTTCTTAACGCCCTGTTTGCCGGAATGAAACGAGGCAAACGCCAGAGTGTCGACATCTTTTTCGGGATCAATGCCGATTCCCTTGAGGGCTGTTTCGAACTGTTTAATGTTATCGGGCATTAACTGCTGCTTCAGCGCCATCGCCGTCGGCGAATCTTTCAGGGAGCGGTAGTCGACGGAAATCAACTGCAGCAATTCCGCTGGAATGCAAGAGCGGGCGGACGAGTTGAGCGGCATCGCGTAAGCCATGCTCGCCAGAAGAAGAGAAGCCAGGCAGCTCTTGAACAGTTTCATAACCCCTCAAAACTCAAAGAAATAACATCGGCTGCGGTGTGACCTGCAGTTAGATGCACGGACTGGCCGAACCGTTTGTAGATAGCTTTATTGTATTTCAGTTGCAGGCCGGCGGAGCGGAACAAAAGTACATCCCCCCTTGACGGGTTCGAGTCCGGGAAGAAGTTCCCGGGTTCGCCCTGAAGCGCCCGCCCACCCGCCTGGGCGCTAG
>Ga0209698_10004639_pt1 | contig 14993 bp, 15 predicted proteins | sample LitLauG_LLR_2012_FD_187203 | JGI IMG/M metagenome (GOLD analysis project Ga0209698, IMG submission 187203) | Freshwater sediment microbial communities from Pennsylvania, USA - Little Laurel Run_MetaG_LLR_2012 (SPAdes) (version 2) | ecosystem: Environmental > Aquatic > Freshwater > Creek >...
GGCCGGTGCAGCACGACCGCCCCCCGCCCCCCGGGGGGCGGTGCGCGTCGGGGACCACCGTGGGCCGTCGATCGCACCGGATGACACACCCGGTCCCTACCATCGGGGCATGGCAAAGACGGCCAAGCGCCACCGGTGCATCGACTGCGGCTCCACCACCGCCCGCTGGGCCGGTCGCTGCCCGACCTGTGGTGAGTGGAACACGCTGGTGGAGGAGTCGGCCCTCGGCCCGCTGGTGCGGGCGGTCGACGAGCTCGACCTCTCCGGCATGCCCGTGCCGCTGGCGTCGGTGGACGTGTCCGAGGCCGCCGCCATCCCCACCGGGGTCGAGGAGTTCGACCGGGTGCTGTCCGGCGGTCTCGTGCCGGGTTCGGTGACGCTGCTCGGCGGCGAGCCCGGCATCGGCAAGTCGACGCTGCTGCTCCAGGTCCTGGCGGCTCGGGCCGCCGGCGGGCACCGGGTCCTGCTGGTGTCGGCCGAGGAGTCGGCCCACCAGGTGCGCCTGCGGGCCGAGCGGCTGGGGCCGGTCCCCCCGGGCCTGCTGATCCTGTCGGCCACCGACGTCGGCCAGGTGATCGGGGCGGTGGTCGAGTCGGAGCCCGACCTGCTGGTCATCGACTCGATCCAGGCGGTGGCCGTGGGCCCGGCCACCCCCGGGGAACGTCGGGCCACCGGGGTGCCCGGCTCGATCGGCCAGGTGCGGGAGTGCGCCGACCAGCTCGTCGGCCTGGCCAAGGCGCGCCAGGTCGCCACCGTGCTGGTGGGCCACGTCACCAAGGACGGCTCGCTGGCCGGCCCCCGGGCGCTCGAGCACATGGTGGACACCGTGCTCAGCTTCGAGGGCGACCGGCACCATGCCCTGCGCCTGCTGCTGGCGGTCAAGCACCGGTTCGGACCCACCGGTGAGCTCGGCCTCTTCGAAATGGGCGACCAGGGCCTCAACCGGGTGGACGACCCGGGCCGGCTGCTGCTCGGGGACCGGCTCACCGGCGTGCCCGGCGGCGTGGTGCTGCCGGCGCTGCAGGGCCGACGCACCCTGATGGTCGAGCTCCAGGCACTGGTGGCGCCGATGGGCCAGGCCCAGCCCAAGCGTTCCGTGGTGGGACTCGACGGCGGCCGGCTGGTGATGACCCTGGCCGTGCTCGGTCGCCACGCCGGCCTGCCGCTGCACTCCGTCGACGTGTTCGCCTCGGTGGCGGGCGGCATACGGGTGACCGAGCCGGCGGCCGACCTGGCGGTGGCACTGGCGGTCGCCTCGGCATCGACCGGGGTGGCACTGCCGGCCGACCTGGCTGCGGTGGGGGAGGTCGGCCTGTCGGGGGAGATCCGCCAGGTCACCAATCTGCCCCGGCGCCTCGAGGAGGCGGCCCGTCTCGGGTTCGGCCGGGTCGTCGTGCCGGCGTCGGCGCCCACCGGGCCGTCCGGGGTCGAACTGATCCGGGTCGACACGGTGGCCGAGGCCATCGGACGGTTCGGCTGCCTCGGCACCCCGGGGGTCTGACCGACGGCGGGCACAGCGGTGGTGCGTGGCGGTGCCGAGTACGATCCGGTTGTGACCACGCGCCAGCATGCGGCCATGAGTGACGCCCTTGCCATGGTGGCGCCCGGCACGCCGCTGCGCGACGGACTCGACCGGATCCTGCGGGCCAAGCGCGGCGGCCTGGTCGTCATCGGCGACGGACCCGAGGTCCTGTCCATCTGTTCGGGCGGCTTCCTCCTCGACTCCGAATTCAGCCCCCAGCGGCTGTCGGAGCTGGCCAAGATGGACGGCGCCATCATCGTGGCGGCCGACGCCGGGCGGATCGCCCGGGCCAACGTGCACCTGATGCCCGAGGCCTCCATCCCGACGACGGAGACGGGCACCCGGCACCGGACCGCCGAGCGGGTGGCCCGCTCCATCGACGTGCCCGTCCTGTCGGTGTCGGCGGCCATGTCGGTCATCGCCGTCTACCGCAACGACGCCAAGCACACGATCCAGCCGACGGGATGGCTCCACGGCCGGACCGACCAGGCGCTCGCCACCATGCAGCGGTTCCGCAGCCGGTTCGACGTCACCCTCGGGAACCTGTCCATCCTCGAGCTCGAGGACACGGTGTCGGTCGGGGACGTGGTGGGGGTGATCCAGGCCGCCGAGATGGTGCTGCGGATCGCCGAGGAGGTCGACGGCTACCTGGTGGAGCTGGGTGAGGACGGGCGCCTGGTCGGCCTGCAGTCGGCCGAGCTGGCCGACGGCGTCGACCGCGCCCTCCACCTGGTCGTGCGCGACTACTGCGTCCTGTCCCCGGCCGAGGCCCCCGGATGGAGCGCGGTGGTGGACGGCATCGTCGACCGACTGGCCAACCTGCCCTCCGACGAGCTGCGCGACCCCACCCGGGTCGCCGACATCCTGCGCCTGCCCGGGTCGTTCCACGACGCCGAGTCCGGGGTCGAGCCCCGTGGCTACCGGCTCCTGCACCGCCTGCCCCGCTTTTCGGACACCATCATCGAGCGGATCGTCGACCGGTTCGTGAACCTGCAGCAGATCATGCGGGCCTCGATCGCCGACCTCGAGCAGGTCGAGGGTGTCGGCCAGACGCGGGCGAACTCGGTCAAGGACGGGCTGGCCCGCCTGGCCGAGGCCAGCATCTTCGAGCGCTACCAGTAGGAGTGCGCCGGAACGGACCCGGCACCCTGGTGGCCGGGCCGTGCCGGGCCGTCGGGGGAACCACCCCGTTGCTGGTAGAATGGGATGCTTCCCTACGCAGACCGGATGACGCTCACCAGCCCCGGTTCCGCATCGCAACGCTTGGAGAACCCGTGTTCGACATCGGTGACAAAGTCGTCTATCCGCACCACGGCGCGGCAGTAGTCGAACGACGAGAGACGAAAGAGGCGTTCGGCAAGAAGCAGGAGTACCTCGTGCTCCGGCTCGCCTACGGCGACCTCACGCTGATGGTCCCAGCCGACAACACCGACGGTGTCGGCCTGCGCGAGGTCATCAACGACGAAGAGGTCGAGGAGGTCTTCGCCGTGCTCCGCAAGAAGGAGGCGCGGATGCCGACCAACTGGTCCCGTCGCTACAAGAACCACTCGGAGAAGCTCCGGTCCGGCGACATCTACCAGGTCGCCGAAGTCGTCCGGAACCTGTCGATCCGCGACAAGGACAAGGGACTCTCGGCCGGGGAGAAGCGCATGCTCAGCCGGGCCCGGCAGATCCTGGTGTCCGAGCTGACCTTCGCCCTCGGCGTCGACGAGGAGACCGCCGAGGTCCGCCTCAACGAGGCGCTTCCCTGAGCCGATCAGGGCCCGCCTGGGCCATCGTGGTCGCCGGCGGCTCGGGCCGCCGGTTCGGCGGCCCCAAGCAGTTCCTCCCCCTGGCCGGGATCCCGGTCGCCGCCTGGTCGGTGCGCGCCGCACGGGCCGCGACCGACGGGGTCGTGCTCGTGGTGCCGACCCCGGGTGGCGATGCCGGGTCGCCCGGTCTGCCCGCGCCCGGCGCGACCGGTGACGCGGCACTGGGCGCCACCTGTGTGGTGGCAGGCGGCGCCACCCGGGCGGCGTCGGTCCGGGCCGGCCTGGCCGCCGTGCCGCCCGACGCAGCCGTCGTCGTGGTCCACGACGCCGCCCGGCCGCTGGCCGCCCCCGAGCTGTTCGTCGCCGTGGTGGCGGCGGTGCGCGCCGGCGGTGTGCACGGAGTGGTCCCGGTGGTGCCGGTGTCGGACACGCTGAAGCGGGTCGACGGCGACCGGGTCGTCGCCACGATCGACCGCAGTGACCTGGTGGCCATCCAGACCCCCCAGGCGTTCGACGCCGGCGCACTGCGCGCCGCCCACCGCGACGGGGGCGAGGCGACCGACGACGCCGGTCTGCTCGAGGCGATGGGCCTGGTCGTGGGGACCGTCCCCGGTGACCCCCGCAACCTCAAACTGACCCGGCCCGAGGACCTGTCGCTGGCCACGGCGCTGCTCGACGGGGCCACCCGGTGAGCGGTCCGACCGTGCCGGCCGTGCGGGTGGGCCAGGGGATCGACGTGCACGCGTTCAGCGACGACCCGTCCCGGCCCCTGGTGCTGGGTGGCGTGGTGATCACCGGGGACGGCGTGCGCGGGCTCGACGGGCACAGCGACGCCGACGCCGTGGCCCACGCCGTCGCCGACGCGGTGCTCGGGGCGGCGGGACTGGGCGACCTGGGCCGCCACATGCCCGACACCGACGCCGGCTGGGCCGGCGCCGACTCGATCGACCTCCTGCGCCGGGTGGTGGCCCTGGCCGCCGACGCCGGATGGACCCCGGTCAACGCCGACTGCACGGTCGTGGCCGAGCGGCCGAAGCTGGCGTCCCACGTCCCGTCGATGGTGGTCCGGCTGACGGACGCGCTCGGCGCACCGGTCAACGTGAAGGCCACCCGGGCCGAGGGCCTGGGAGCCCTCGGACGGGCCGAGGGGATCGCCTGCACCGCCGTGGTGCTGCTGGCGTCCACCGGCGGACCGCCCGTCGCCGACGGACACGACACGAACGGAGTGGCCCGATGAGTCCTGCACCATCCAGCGGAGGCCGGGGCAAGGCGTCCCGTGCACCGGCCAAGAAGGGCGGCGCCCGGGGCGGCCCGTCCCCCAAGGGGACCGAGGCCAAGACGGCCTGGATGAAGGCCAAGGACGCCAAGGCGGGGCGGACGTCGACCCGCGGGGCGGGCGCGGCCCGCACGGCCGGCCGTGCGCCGGTCAACGACCGGGGCCGGGGACCGGGCGGCAAGGAGGCTCCGGTCCGGCGCGGCCCGAAGCACGAGGACCTCGGCGGGGACCAGGTCGAGGGGCGCCAGGCGGTGCGCGAGCTGCTCAGCGCCGGGCGACGACCGGTGACGACGCTGCTCATGGCCGAGGGGATGGATGCCGCCGAGATCCTCGACGACATCGAGGCCCTCGCCGCCAAGCGGCGGATCAAGGTCGACTACGTCTCCCGCAAGCGCATCGACGCCGCCGCCCGGACCGACGGGTCCCAGGGCGTGGTGGCACTGGCCAAGCCGATCCGCGACACGCCCCTCGAGGACCTGTGCCAGCCGACCACGCGGGGTCGCCTGCCGTTCCTGCTGGTCCTCGACGGGATCACCGACCCCCACAACCTGGGTGCCGTGCTGCGCAGCGCCGAGTGCGCCGGGGTGACCGGCATCGTCCTGCCCCGGCACCGGTCCGCCCATCTGTCGCCCACGGTGGCCAAGGTGGCGGCCGGCGCCATCGAGTACCTGCCGATGGCGCTCGTCGCCGGGATCCCCACCGCGCTCCAGCAGCTCGGCGACCTGGGTGTGGTCACGGTGGGCCTGGTGGGCGAGGCGCCGACCTCGCTCTACCAGCTGCCCCTCGGCGCGCAGCCGGTGGCGCTGGTGCTCGGGTCCGAGGGATCGGGTCTGGCCGCCCTCACCCGCAGGCGGTGCGGCGAGCTGGCGGCCATCCCCCAGCACGGGACGCTGTCCTCGTTGAACGTGGCCACGGCCGGTGCCATCGCCTGCTTCGACGTGGCCCGCCAGCGGACCGCCGCCGGCCACTGAACCGCCCGGGTCGGCACCTCCGGCGGGTGTGTGCCGCCGAGTCGGTCAGACCTGCTCGACGGTGACGCCCTTCCAGAAGGCCACCCGGTCGGTGATCTCGGCGGCGGCGTCCTTCGGCTCGGGGTAGAACCAGGCGGCGTCGGCGTTGCGGGCGCCGTCGACCACGACGATGCGGTAGCTGGCCGTCCCCTTCCAGGGGCAGACGCTGTGGGTGTCGCTCGACTCGAAGAACTCGTCGTGCACGTCCGCCGCCGGAAAGTAGTGGTTCCCCTCCACCACCACGGTGGCGTCGCTCTCGGCCAGCACGGCCCCGTTCCATGTCGCTCGTATCGTCATGTCCCCTACAACGCCACGGCGCCTGGTGATGTTCCCGGACCGGTGGTGTGCCGCCACCGATGGCGTGCCACGATCGACGGAGCCCGTGCGGTGCCCGGGGGTCAGCGCCGCACGGACATGGTCATCAGGAACTCGTCGCCCGGCGACGCCCAGGTGGCCTCCACCTCGAGCCCGCACGCCTCGAGCTCGGCACGCAGCGAGTCCGGCGAGAACTTGGTGCTGATCTCGGTGAGCATCTCCTCGCCCGCCGCGAACTCGACCCCGAGGTCGAGGTCGGCGACGTGGACCCGGCAGGCGTCCTCGGACCGCAGCCACATCTCGATCCGGTGGTCGGACTCGTTCCACCGGGCCACGTGGGTGAACCGGTCGGGCGCGAAGTCGGCGCCGAGCTCGCGGTTCAGGACGTGCAGGACATTGCGGTTGAACTCGGCGGTGACCCCGGACGAGTCGTCGTAGGCGGCGACCAGGCGCCCGCGGTCCTTGACCAGGTCCGTCCCGAGCAGGAACCGGTCGCCGGGCCGCATCGCCTCGACCAGCCGGGCCAGGAACCTGGCCCGCTGGTCCGGGTCGAAGTTGCCGATGGTGCCGCCGAGGAAGGCGATCAGGCGCCGCCCGTCGGACCCGAGCTCGTCCATGTGGTGGTGGAAGTCACCGACCACGGCGTGGACGGCCAGCCCGGGGTAGTCGGCGGCCAGCGCGGTGGCCGCCTCCCACAGGGTGGTGTCGCTGACGTCGAGCGGCAGGTAGGTGCCGAGGCGCCCGCAGGACCGCATGGCGTCGAGCAGCACCCGGGACTTGTCGCAGGTGCCGGCGCCCAACTCCACCAGGACGTCTGCGCCGGCCGCCTCCACCATGTCCTTGGCGTGGGACTCGAGGATGGCCCGCTCGGCCCGGGTCGGGTAGTACTCGGGCAGCCGGGTGATGTCGTCGAACAGTCGGCTGCCCCGGTCGTCGTAGAAGTAGACCGGGGGTAGCGCCTTGGGGCTGGCGGTCAGCCCGGCCCGGACGTCTGCCTCCATGGCGGCGCGCAGGTCGCCGGGGGCGAGGTGCACCTCGATGGTCGGGGGGATCACGGTGTCCATGGGCTCCAGCTCGTCAGGTCGTCGGTCGGGGGTGACGGGACTTCGGTCCCGGCGGAGGGATCAGGCGTTACGGGCCAGCCGCAGGCCGGCCACGGCCCAGCGGGCCGCCGGTGGGAAGAAGTTCCGGTAGGTGGCCCGGGCGTGGTCGGCCGGGGTCAGGCACGAGCCGCCCCGCAGCACGTACTGGTTGACCATGAACTTGCCGTTGTACTCGCCGACGGCCCCGGCCGCCGCGACGAACCCCGGATACGGGCTGTAGGCCGAGGCCGTCCACTGCCACACGTCGCCGAACGGGGCCGAGGTCGGTCCGGACACCGGTCCGGGGTGGAGGGCGTCGAGGTCGAGCAGGTTGGCCGTGGGTCCCCCTGCCGGGCGTGCCAGGGTGGCCACCTCCCACTCCGCCTCGGTGGGCAGGCGTGCCCCCGCCCACCGGGCGAAGGCGTCGGCCTCGTAGTAGCTGACGTGGCTCACCGGGACGAGCGGGTCCACCGGTGCGTCACCGGCCAGCGTGAACTCGCGCCAGGCGCCGGCGTCGCCCGGGTCGGACCAGTAGAGCGGTGCGTCCCATCCCTCGGCCAGCACCGTCGCCCACCCGTCCGCCAGCCACAGGTCGGGCCGGCGGTAGCCGCCGTCGTCGACGAACTCGAGCCAGTCGCCGCACGTGACGGTGCGGTCGGCCAGCGCGAACGGCTCCAGGTGGACGAGGTGCCTCGGGAACTCGTTGTCGAACCCGAACCCGTCACCCGTGTGCCCGACCGGGACGGTGCCGCCGGGGTGGGTGGTCCACGAGGTCGGCCCGGCGCGCCCCGGTGCCCGCGCCGCACGCTCGGCGTAGGCCGGGAGCATGGGATTGCGCGACAGCACGTGCTTGATGTCCATGAGCAGCAGCTCCTGGTGCTGCTGCTCGTGCTGGATGCCCAGCTCGACCAGGTCGAGCAGCTCGACCGCCTCCGCGCCGGGTGCCCGGTCGAGCAGGAGGCACATGGCTGCGTCCACGTGGCGGCGGTAGTCGGCGATCTCCACGATGCCCGGCCGCGAGACGAGGCCCCGCTGCGGGCGCGGGAACCGGGGGCCCACGCCCTCGTAGTACGAGTTGAAGAGGAACCCGAAGTCCGGGTGGAAGACCTCGTAGCCCGGGAGCGAGGGAACCAGCAGGAAGGTCTCGAAGAACCACGAGGTGTGGGCCCGGTGCCACTTCGTCGGGCTCACGTCGGGCATGGACTGGACGGTCTGGTCCTCGGCCGAGAGGGGTGCGGCGAGTGCTTCGGTCAGCCGCCGGGTGGCGACGAACCGCTCGGCCAGCAACCGGTCGTCCACGCTCGTCAGGAGGTCGGCCATCCCCGCTCCTTCCGGCTCGACTGGGGATCTCCCGGCACGCCCCGGGAACCGGGGTGCAGCCACAGGTAGAACATACCCGGACGTGGTCCGGTCTATGCCGCTCGGGCCGCCGACCGGTCCCGGTCGACCGGACCGGGCGGTGGGGCGGGTCGGTGGAGCGGGGTCCGCCGCGCCGAGCCGGCGGTGGGAATTGAACCCACGACCTGACGATTACAAATCGTCTGCTCTGCCAACTGAGCTACACCGGCGTGGTCCTCCGGGTCGGAGGAACCGGCCCCAGTGTACGGCCCGCGGCCCGCCGCCCGGGAGTGCTTGCGAAACCCCCCGGTGACAGGCAGGCTGGCGGGAGTGGACGATCCCTCGGCGCCCGACGCACAACACCCCACGCGTGCAGGCCACCGGATTCCGGTCGACCGGGCCGTCATCCTGATCGGGCTGTTCGTGCTGGCCACGGTGCTGCTGCTCGGCCAGGTCCACCACACGTCCCCCACGGTCACCGCCTCCCCGGTGACCACGCCGTCGACCACGCCGCCCGTCACCACCCCCGGTGCGCCCGCGACCACGACCACGGCACCACCCGCCACGACCACCACCACCGCTCCGAAGGTCAAGCCGAGCAACGTCCCGGTGCTGGTGGCCAACGCCTCGGGCAAGGCCGGGGCCGCCGCGGCCGTCACCCAGGAGCTCCAGGTGGCCGGCTGGAACGTGCAGGCCCCCATCAACGCCACGGCCAACGTGTCGACCTCCAGCGTGTACTACGTCGCCGGCCAGAAGGCGGCGGCCACCCAGGTGGCGGCGACGTTGCACCTGCCGCCGTCGGCGGTGCTGCCCTACACGACGGCAGCACCGGTCAGCACCATCGGCACCGCCGAGATCCTGGTGGTGGTGGCGCCCGACCTGGCCACGGGCGCCACCGCGACCACCTCGGGCAACTGACGGCCGACCCCGGGGGACCCGGGCCCGCGTCCCGTGCCCGGCTCGCCCCGCTCCTCGTGGACCCGGCGCGCACCGCGCTGCTGACCGACTTCGACGGCACCCTGTCCCCGATCGTCGACGTGCCGTCGGACGCCCGTCCGTTGGCCGGCGTGCCCCAGGTGCTGTCCCGCCTCGCCCGCCGCTTCGCCTCGGTGACGGTGGTGTCCGGACGACCCGTCCCGTTCCTGTGGGACCGGTTGGGCGACGTGGCCGCCGACCCGTCCGCACCGGTCCGGCTGGTCGGCCTGTACGGGATGGAGTCCGCCGGCCCGGACGGGGCGCCCGTGCTCGACCCGGCGGCGGCGCCATGGGTGGCCACGGTCGAGGAGGTGGCCGATCGGCTGCGCCGGGGTGCGCCCGACGCCGTGCTGGTCGAGGCGAAGGGCCCGTCGGTGACCGTCCACTTCCGCCTGGCGCCGGATGCGGCCGCATGGGTCCACGAGCGCACGGCGGCCGAGGCGGCGGCCAGCGGACTGGTGGCGCATGCCGGCCGGCTGTCCGTCGAGCTGCGGCCGGCCCTGGAGCTCGACAAGGGCGTCGTGGTGCGTGCCGCGGCCCGGGACCGCCGGGCGGTGGCGTTCTTCGGGGACGACATCGGGGACCTGCCCGCCTTCGTCGAGCTGGCCCGGCTGGCCGAGGTGGACGGGACCGACACCGTGGGGGTGGCGGTGGTCGACGGGGAGACGGCGCCGGAAGTGGCCGCGGCCGCCGACCTCACCGTGGACGGACCGTCCGGGGCCCTGGCCGTGCTGACGTGGCTGGCCGATACGGCGGCAGTGGCCGGGTCGGCCTGACAGGTCGGCCAGACGCGCCGGCGGGAGGGTCAGCCGGAGGGGCCGGCGGGAGGGTCAGCGTGCGGCGACCAGCTGGTCGGCGAGCCAGTCCGCAGGCCGCCGCGCCAGGACCGCCCCGCGCAGCGCCGCCTGCCGGGCCGCCCGCTCCTCGGGTCCGAGGGCGAGGGCGTGGGACAGCACGGTGGCGGTCCCGGTGACGTCGAACGGGTTGACCTCGAGGGCCCCCACGGCGAGCTGGTCGAAGGCGCCCGCCTCGCGGGACAGCGCCAGCACGCCGTCGTGCCGGTTGACGAGGGGACCCTCCATGGCCACCAGGTTGAGCCCGTCGCGGACCGGGTTGACCAGGAGCACGTCGTAGCGGGTCAGCGCGGCGAGCGACCGCGGGTAGTCGTCCTCGACCTCCAGCACGATCGGCGTCCATCCCGGCGTGGCCCACCGCTCGTTGATCCGGGCGACGGTGGACTCCACCTCGTCCTGGTAGGCGAGGTACTCCGGCAGTCCCTGGCGGGTCGGGTAGGCCAGGGCCACGAACACCACCCGATCGCGATGGGCCGGCTCGTGCTCCAGGAGCTCCTCGAACGCCCAGAACCCTCGGAGCAGGTTCTTCGACAGTTCCATCCGGTCGACCCGCACGATGACCCGTCGGTCGGCGCCCCCGACCGACTCCTCGATCCGGGCCAGGGCGGCCGCCACCGCCGGCTCGGCGGCCGAAGCCGCCAGACGGTCGGCGTCGCTGGTCAGGGGCGAGACGTAGGTGGTGGCCGAGCCGGCGCCGGCACCGGCACCGAAAGCCTCCTGTCCGGCCCGGAACGCCGAGGCCCACCGCTGCGAGTGGAACCCGCAGGAGCCGAACCCCGACAGCGACGCCACCAGCTCGTCGCCCACGGCCGAGGGCAGCATGCGCAGCACCGACGGGTCGGCGAACGGGGTGTGGGTGAAGTGGGCGGTGCGCAGGTCGGGGCGGAGCCGGGCCAGGGAGGGTGCCAGCAGTGCCAGGTGGTAGTCCTGCACGAGCACCCGTCCGCCGTCGGGGGCCACCTCGGCCACCCGCTCGGCCATCAGGACGTTCCAGTCGCGGTAGGCGTCCCACCCCTCCATCCACCGCCGGTCGGTGCGCGGCCGGCGGGCGGCGTCGAACAGGTGGTGGTGGCAGAACCAGAGGGTGGCGTTGGACACCACGTTGTAGGCGAGGTTGTAGACGTGGCTGTCGGGCTCGACCAGCTCGACCTGCAGGCCGGGTGCGGTCATCAGTCCCGCAGCCGATGCGGCGCGGTCGGCGTCGCCGAGCGACGAGGCGACCCAGGTGGCGCCGGTGCCCTCGACCAGGGGGAGCAGCGAGCCGGCCAGACCGCCTCCGCTGGCGGCGCGGACGGGCCGTCCGTCGACCATCCGGAACGACAGCGGCCCCCGGTTGGAGACCACGACGGTGTCGGCCAGCGAGCCGTCACCGTCCGTCGGGCCGGGGTCCCGAGGCAGTTCGGACCGGTCGGGAGTCATGTCGGGACGCTACCCCGTGGTCCGGACGCCACCCGTCCACCCGATGCCGCCCGGACCGTGCGCACCCGCCGGCCGGCCAGGGGTTTGCGTCCGCGCCCCAGGTGCCGGCCGGGGTACCCGGCCCGGGCCGCAGTTTCCGGTGGGAATCCTGCCGTCGGGGCTTGACAAGGTAGTGAGTGACCACTCACAATGACCGCATGATGGCTTCGTCCCGCATGACCGCCTCGGAGCGCCGCACCGCCGTGCTGGCCGCTGCGATCACCGAGTTCGCCCGGTCGGGCTACGCCGGGACCTCGACCGACGCGATCGCCAACCGCGCCGGCATCTCCCAGCCCTACCTGTTCCGCCTGTTCGGCACCAAGAAGGACCTGTTCATCGCCACCTACGAGCTGGTCTCCGACCGGATCATCGCGGCGATGACCCGGGCCGGGACCGGCCTCGACGGCGAGGAGGCCATGCTCGCCATGGGTCAGGCCTATGGGGAACTCATGGAGGACCCCGAGATGCTCCAGGTCCAGATCAACGGGTTTGCCGCCGCCCCCGGCGACCCCGACATCGCGGCCACCTGCCGTCGGACCTTCGAGGTGCTGTGGCACCTGGTCCACGAGCGCACCCAGATGGCCGACGGGGAGATCCTCCGGTTCTTCTCGATGGGGATGATGATGAACGTCATGTGCGCCATCGACCTGCTGTCCGTCAACGAGCACTGGGCCCAGAGCTTCTGCCCGACGCCCGACAAGCTGTCCGCCATCCGCGCCGCAAGCCAAGCCATCAAGGACCAGCGTCTCGCCTCGCTGGCCCCGACCGAGGAGGTCTCCGCATGAACCAGCCTGTCATCCCCCTTTTTTTGCCCCGCAGAGTTAGTGAGCACTCACAACTGCGTGAGTGGCCGGCGGTCCCGTTCCGGCGCCCGACGCTGCACGCCGTCCGCCGCCGCGGCGGCACCAGCCGGGTGACCACCGCCCCGGAACCCGCAGCGTCGTCGGCCACGCCCACCACGGCGCCGCCGGTCGACCCTCCGGCCACCGCCGGCGGCCCCGTGACCGGTGGGTCGCGGGCGGTGTGGGCCGTGATCATCACCGGCCTGGCCCTGTTCATGGCATCGCTCGACAACCTGGTGGTGTCGACCGCCCTGCCGGTGATCCGGGTGCACCTCCACGCCGGACTGTCCGGCCTGGAGTGGACGGTCAACGCCTACACGCTCACCTTCGCGGTGCTCCTCCTGACCGCGTCCGCCCTGGGCGAGCGGTTCGGTCGGCGCCGCATCTTCGTGGCGGGCATCGCGCTGTTCACGGCGGCCTCGGCCGCCGCCGCCCTGGCACCGACCATCGGCGCCCTGGTGGCGGCACGGGCGCTGCAGGGTGCCGGTGGCGCCATGATCATGCCGCTGTCGCTCACGCTGCTGAGCGCGGCGGTGCGGCCGGAGCGGCGCAACGCCGCCCTCGGCATCTGGGGCGCCATCGGTGGGACCGCCATCGCCATCGGACCCCTCGTCGGCGGTGCGGTCACCAGCGGGTGGGCCTGGCAGTACATCTTCTGGCTCAACGTCCCGGTCGGGCTGGCGCTGCTGCCCCTGGCCCGGTGGCGCCTGGCCGAATCGCGTGGCTCGGCCGCCCCGCTCGACCTGGCCGGCGTCGGGCTGGTCAGCGTCGGCCTGTTCGGCGTGGTGTTCGGCCTGGTGCGGGGAAACGCCCACGGCTGGACGTCCTCCTCGGTCCTGGCCTCGTTCGCCGTGGGCACGCTGGCACTGGCCGCCTTCGTCGCCTGGGAGCTGCGCTCGGACCATCCCATGCTGGACATCCGCCTGTTCGCACGACGGGGGTTCGCCTCGGTCAACGTGACCGCGCTCCTGTTCAGCTTCGGGATGTTCGGGGCCATCTTCTTCCTGACCCAGTTCCTCCAGACCGTCCAGGGCTACTCGCCGCTGTCGGCCGGCGTCCGGATCCTGCCGTGGACGGCCATCACCATGCTCCTGGCGCCCTTCATCGGCCAGCTGGCCGAGCGGTGGGGCGGGAAGCCCCTGGTCGTCACCGGCCTGGCGCTCCAGGCGGTGGGCCTGGCCTGGCTGGCGGCGATCCTCGCCCCCGGCACGCCCTACGCCGACATGATCGCCCCGTTCGTCCTGTGCGGTGTCGGCATGACCCTCTTCTTCGTGCCCCTCGCCTCGGTCGTGCTGGGCACGGTGCCCACGTCGCTCGAGGGGGTGGCATCGGGCACCAACGCCGCCTTCCGCGAGTTGGGCGGCGTGCTCGGGATCGCGGCACTGGGCGCGGTGTTCAGCGCACGTGGCGGTTACGGCTCGCCCCAGGACTACGTGTCCGGGTTGGTGCCGGCGGTGGCGTGCGGCGCCGCCGTGGTCGCCGTCGGTGCCCTGTGCGCACTGGCCCTGCCCTCGAGGCGCCGGCTCCACCTGGACCTCGATCCCTCGGATGCGCCGGTGCTGGCCACGGCCGTCGGGTCCGTCGCCTCGTAACGGGCGACGGACGGCCCTGCGGCCGGAGACTTCGTCGGCGTCCCCCTACCCGACGATGAGACACGGGCCCCGGTCCCCCGGCCGGGGCCCTGTCGCGCCAGGAGTCGGCGCGTCCCGGGCCGCCGGCGGCGGTCCGTCGGCGTCGTCAGTCGCGGCCGTCAGTCGAGGCCGGCGAGCGGGGACCGGGCCAGGGCGGCGGCCAGGATGTCGGTCGCCTGCGGCCGGAGCTCGGACAGCGGGCGGTTCCGGTGGACCCGGACGCCGAGGTCTACCTGAGCGATCGTCTCCACGCCGAACCGGGTGGCCACGTCGATCAGCAGCGCCAGCTCGACGGCGTAGCCGTCGGCCAGCGTGCACTTCTCGAAGACCCAGCGCGGGCCGGCGGTCTCGCCGGCCAGGGGCTGGCGCACGGTGGACAGGGCCGGGAACAGCAGGTCGATCACCGGACGGGCCATCAGTTCGGTCACCCGCCCGCCGCCGTCGGGCTCGCCGTGGAGCGGGCGCTGGTAGAAGCCCTTCACCACGGTGACGCTGTCGTCGGTCAGGAGGGGCCCGAGCAGTCCGGTGACGAAGTGCGCCCCGAAGTTGGTGACGTCACCGTCGATGAAGGCGATCAGGTCGCCCTCGGCCTCGCGGAGCGCCACCCGCATGGCCTGACCCTTCCCGCCGGACACGGTGTCGCCGGTGACGACCCGGGCTCCGGCCCGGGCGGCGATCACACCGGTGTCGTCCGACGAGCCGTCGTCGACGACCAGGATCTCGTCGACCAGGGGCACGCCACCGCCCGTGGCGGTGAGCTCGGTCACGATGGTGCGCACGATGGGGGCGATGGTGGCCGCCTCGTTGCGGGCCGGGATGCACACCGAGACGGTGCGTCCCGCCTTGGCCGCGGCCAGGGCGACCGCGTCGAAGTCGTCGGCGACGAAGGAGGACCCGTCGTCCCCGAGCCCGACCGTGGCTGGCATGTCACCATCATCC
>Ga0209698_10004640_pt1 | contig 14992 bp, 27 predicted proteins | sample LitLauG_LLR_2012_FD_187203 | JGI IMG/M metagenome (GOLD analysis project Ga0209698, IMG submission 187203) | Freshwater sediment microbial communities from Pennsylvania, USA - Little Laurel Run_MetaG_LLR_2012 (SPAdes) (version 2) | ecosystem: Environmental > Aquatic > Freshwater > Creek >...
CGAATCGGTCTTGGCCAGCGTGATCATGTGGTCCACGATCGGCTGGACGGCCTTAGCCTTGGGAACCGTGGTGATGACGCGCTCGGCCTCGATCACGCTGGTGGCGAGGTTGCGCAGCAGCGAGTTGCGCCCGGCGGTGTCCCGTTTGAGTTTGTAACCGGCGTACTTGTGTCTCATGGCTTATTCCTCGGCCGACTCCTGCTGGCCCTCGTCCTCGGGACCAAAGTCTTGCATGCCGCCGGCTTGGGGCGGCGGGGCAACCAGGCGGCCATGGGCATCGATCCGCATACCGAGGGACAGGTTCATGTTCGCCAGGATTTCCTTGATTTCGTTGAGCGACTTGCGGCCAAAATTCTTGGTGCGCAGCATCTCGGCTTCGGTCTTTTGAACCAGCTCGCCGATCGACTGAATGTTGGCGTTCTTCAGGCAGTTGTACGAGCGAACGCTCAATTCCAACTCTTCCACGGAGCGGTTGAGCACTTCGCTCATCTTGTCCATGCCGCGCTCGGAAACTTCTTCGGCCTGCTCGGCGACTTCCTCGAAGTTGATAAAGATCGACATGTGGTCTTTGAGCAGTTTGGCGGCGTAGCCGATGGAGTCCTGCGGAGAAACCGCGCCGTTGGTCCAGACTTCGAGCGTCAGCTTGTCGTAATCGGTCATCTGGCCGAGACGGGCCGCCTCCACCGCGAAATTGACCTTGCGGACGGGCGAGTGAACGGAATCGATGGGGATGTAGCCCAGGGCCAGGTCCTCGTCGAAGTTCTTGTCGGCGCTCACGTAGCCGCGGCCGCTCTTCAGGCGCATCTCAATGGAGAGCTTGCCGCCTTCGCTGACCGTGGCCACATGAACGTCGCGGTCTAGAACTTCGACGTCGGCATCGGTCTCGATCTGGCCGCTGCGCACGTCGCCAGCATGGTCGACGGACAGGCGCACGGTTTTGACGCCCTCGCCCATAATCTTGAAGGGAATCTGTTTGAGGTTGAGGATGATATCGGTGGCGTCTTCCACCACGCCCGGGATCGGGCTGAACTCATGCTCGACGCCCTCGATGCGCACCGCCGTAATGGCGGCGCCTTCAATCGAACTGAGCAAGACGCGGCGGAGGCTGTTGCCGATGGTGGTGCCGAAGCCCCGCTGGAAGGGTTGCGCTGTAAACATGCCATACCGGTCCGTTAGGGTGTCGGTATTGGCGACCAAACGTTTGGGTTTCTGGAAGCCCTTGAACATAAATTCTCCTGGGGGCCGGGGACCGGGGGCCAGGGGCCGGGGAAAAGACGCTGCCTTTCCCTGGCCCCTGGCCCCGATCCCCTGGCCCCAAAAACTCGCCTAATTATTTCGAATACAGTTCCACGATGAGTTGCTCGTTCAACTGGATCTGCACCAAGTCTTCGCGCTTGGGCAGACTCTGCACACGGCCTTTCAAAGCTTCCCGATCCACATCGATCCAGTTCGGCGCCGGCGCATGGGCCGTGGCGTCGCGGGCAGCCAGAATGGTGGGATTGTTCTTGCTGCTCTCGCGAACGGAAATTACGTCGCCGATTTTGACCTGGGCGGAGGGGATGTCGCACTTGCGGCCGTTGACGTCAATGTGGCCGTGGCGCACTACCTGGCGGGCCTGGGCGCGACTGGTGCCGAAACCCATGCGGTAGATGACGCTGTCCAAACGGCGCTCCAGGCTCGACATCAGGTTGTCGCCGGTGATGCCTTTGGCATGGGCAGCCTTCTCGAAAGTGTTGCGGAACTGCCGCTCCAGAACGCCGTAGACGCGCCGGACCTTTTGCTTTTCCCGAAGCTGGAGACCATAACCCACGATCTTCTTAGCGCGTTCCTTGCCGTGCTGGCCTGGAATGAAATTGCGTTTCTCAATGGCGCATTTTTCGCTGTGGCAGCGTTCGCCCTTGAGGTAAAGTTTCATACCCTCCCGCCGGCATTGCCGGCAGACCGGGCCGATGTATCGTGCCAAGTTTAACTCTCCTTACCTTTGGTACATCAGGTGCGGTTTACAGCCAATGGCAGGCCTTCGTCCCGCTTACTATCAGTCAATGCAGCGCAGGCCTGGAGGCCTACGCACTACACTCTGCGCTTCTTGGGAGGACGGCACCCGTTGTGCGGGATCGGCGTCACATCCTTGATCGCGCGGACCTCGATTCCGGCGGTGGAAAGAGCGCGCACCGCCGATTCCCGGCCCGAACCCGGGCCGGACACCCGGACTTCCACCACCCGCAATCCGCTCTCACCGGCCTTGTTGGCTGCCGTGAGCGCCGCCTGCTGCGCGGCAAACGGAGTGCCCTTGCGCGAACCGCGGAAACCCAGCGAACCGGCGCTCGACCAGGAAAGGGTGTTGCCTTCCTGATCGGCGATGGTCACGATGGTGTTGTTGAAAGTAGCCTGGATATGCACGATGCCGGTGTGGACAACGCGCTTTTCCTTCTTCTTGAAGCTCTTCTTCTTGCCTGCTTTTGCCGGTGCCTTGCTTGGTTTCGCTGTTGCTTTGGCCATACTATGTCTTGCCCGTCGCCTTCTTCTTATTGGCCACCGTTCCGCGGCGCGGACCCTTGCGCGTGCGGGCGTTGGTATGCGTTCGCTGGCCGCGAACCGGCAGGCCGCGGCGATGCCGCAGGCCGCGGTAGGAACCCATCTCGATGTGCCGCTTGATGTTCATCGAGACTTCCTTGCGGAGGTCGCCCTCCACCGCGCCCTCTTCTTCCAGAATGGTACGCACGCGATTGACTTCCTCTTCCGTCAAATCGCGAATCTTCTTGTCGAAATCGATGCCCGCCCGGTACAGCAGCGAACGGGAACGGGTACGGCCGATGCCGTAAATGTACGTGAGCCCGATCTCGGCTCTCTTCGATACTGGCAGATCCACACCGGCTAAACGCGCCATATTGTAATTTACCCTTGCCTCTGTTTATGTTTCGGGTTTACGCAGATGACCCGCACCACGCCTTCGCGATGGATCACCTTGCATTTATCACAAATCTTCTTTACCGACGCTCGAACTTTCATAAGACCCCGTGGGGTAGGCCTCCTGGCCTGCCCAGTTTGCTTACAATCCTGCCTCTTGTCGGATCGTGAGGACTCAATTCCACCTCGACCCGATCGCCCGGTACCAGCCGGACAAAATTCCTTTTCAACGCGCCCACCAGATGGGCCAAAACCTTATGCTGGTTCTCCAGCACCACCGCGTAAATGGCGGACGGCCGTTCGTCCAGCACCAAACCCTCAACCAACCGGCCACTGGCCACCGGCAACTGGCCACTGTTTACGGTCTCGTCAGCACCCACGGCCCGTTCTCCGTAACCGCGATGCAGTGTTCGAAGTGGGCCGAATTCGAGCCGTCCTTCGTCACCGCCGTCCAATGGTCCTTCATCACCACCGCTTCCGGACGGCCGGCGTTGACCATCGGTTCCACCGCCAACACCATGCCCGGCTTCAGCCGCGGATTCTCGTTCTTGCGGTCCACATAATTCGGAACCTGCGGCTCTTCGTGGAGTTGGGTGCCGATACCGTGGCCCACATACTCCCGCACAATCGAAAACCCGTTGGACTTGACGTGCTGCTCCACCGTGCCGCAAACGTCAAAGAGCCGGTTTCCGGCCCGTACCCGGTCGATCGCCAGCTCCAGGGATTCCAAGGTCACCCGGAGGAGCTTGTTGGTCTGCTCGCTGACTTCACCCACCGGGACGGTGATGGCCGAATCGCCATAGTATCCGTCCAGCTTCACCCCGGTGTCGATGGAAACGATGTCCCCCTTCTTCAGGAGGCGCTTCGCATTCGGCATTCCGTGAACGATCTCGCTGTTCACCGAGGTACACAACGTAAACTTGTAATGCTCGCCCGCCGCCGGCACATAGTAGCCCTTAAAGGCCGGCTTCGCCCCGGCGTCGGCAATCATCTTCTCGGCGGCTACTTCGAGGTCCATGGTGCTGACCCCTTCGGCCGTCATCTCCTTCAACTTCTGCAAAACCCGCCAAACCAGTAGACCGCTGCACCGCATCTTCTCCAGTTCGGCGGCGGTTTTTCTAACGATCATCCGATTCCAACGCCTGGCAAACCTTGCGAAAAACTTCTTCCGGCGGATCTCCGCTGGCATCCACCTCAACGATCCGGCGCCCCGAGGTCCAATAAAACTCCAGAACCGGCCGCGTCTGCCGGTCGTATGCTTCCAAGCGCCCGCGAATCACCGCCTCGCTGTCATCGTCCCGGATCACCAGTTTCTGGCCATCCAGATCGCACAGTCCAGCCACCTTCGGAGGATGGGAGGCAACGTTATACAGAGTGCCGCAGCGGGGACACTGGCGGCGTCCGGTCAAACGGGCAATAATTATATTGTAATCAACGGCGAGGTGAATTACCACTTCGCCAATCCCGCGCCCGTCAAGCCACTTCGTCAAATGGCAGGCCTGATCGAGCGTGCGCGGGTAACCATCCAAAATAAATCCGTTTGCGGCGTCCGGTTGGGAGAGCCGCTCCTTCACCATGAAGTTGACGACTTCGTCCGGCACCAAAGCACCCGACTGCATACTGGCCACCACCGCCGTGCCAAGATTCGATCCGTGCCGGATCCCTTCTCTCAACATGTCCCCGGTGGAGATGTGGGGGACTCCGAGCTTTTGGGTGAGCATCCTCGCCTGCGTGCCTTTACCGGAACCTGGTGAGCCGAACAGGACCAGAGCCATCACAAGCTAGAATGAACTCCTCCGGCCGCGAATGCGGCCCGAACGGGGCGTGAACCCCTCATAATGCCGCATGATGAGCTGGGCTTCGACCTGGTTGATGGTATCCATCGCGACGCCCACCACAATCAGCAACGACGTGCCGCCAAAATAGAAATTGACTCCCAAACCATCCAGGATCGGCCGCCACAAATGCGAATCGATCCAGTTCCCGAGCAACGGCAGATGCTGCAGCTTGATGCCGGAGATCATGATATCCGGAATCAGGCAGAGGATCGCAAGGTAACATCCGCCCACCACCGTGATCTTGGTGAGGATGGTGTTCATGTAGTCGGCCGTGTTGCGGCCGGGACGGATGCCGGGGATGAAACCGCCGTACTTGCGCATGTTGTCGGCGGCCTCGTTGGGATTGAAAATGATCGAAACGTAGAAGAAACAGAAAAAGATGATGCCCGCCACGAACAGCACGTAGTAGAGCGGCTCGCCATGTTGGATCGACTTCAGCGTCGCGGAGAGCCACGCCGTGTTCTTGACCCAGGAGATCTGCCCGGCCAGGTTCGGGAAGGACAGGATCGAAGAAGCGAAGATCACCGGGATCACGCCCCCGGCATTGACCTTCAAGGGCATGTGCGTCGATTGGCCACCCATCACGCGCCGGCCCACCACGCGCTTGGCGTATTGCACGGGAATGCGCCGCTCGCCGCGCTCCACCAGGACGATGAAAGCCACAACCGCCACCATCATCACCAGCAGCACGATCAGGGTGAGGGCGCTCCAATCGCGAATGCGGAAGACGTGGTCATAGAGGTTGGAGATGGCATTCGGCAGCCCCACCACGATTCCGGTGAAAATGATGAGCGACATGCCGTTGCCCACACCGCGCTCGCTGATCTGCTCGCCCAGCCACATGATGAACGCCGTTCCCGTAGTGAGCGAAATGATGGTGAGAAAAACGAAGCCGAAGCCGGGATTGATCACGATCCCCTGTGCCATGGCTTGCAGGCCCTGCGAAATACCAAAGGACTGGATAATCGAAAGGCAGATGGTGAGGTAGCGGGTCCACTGGGTGATCTTGCGCCGCCCCAGTTCGCCTTCCTTCTGCAGCTTTTCGAGTGTGGGAACCACCACGGTCAGCAGTTGCAGAATAATCGACGCCGTAATGTAGGGCATGATGCCCAAGGCGAAGATGGTGAGGCGGCGGATGTTGCCGCCGGCGAACAGGTCGAAGAAGCCGAAAATGGAGCCCGCCTGGGAGCTGAAAAACTCCTCCCACCGCTGCAGGTTGATGCCCGGCGTCGGGATGTGTCCACCCAAACGATACACCGCCAGCAACCCCAGCGTGAACAGGAGCCGCTTGCGGAGATCAGGAACGCGAAAAATGTTCGCGAACGCTTCAAAGAGCTTGTTCATGGTACCCTTCGATTCCCGGCGCTATTTCACAGCCGCGCCGATCACCTGCGCCTGTCCACCGGCCTGCTGGATCTTCTCCAGAGCCGACTTCGAAAAGTGGTGGGCTTCCACCGTAATCTGGCGTGTCAACTGGCCGGTCCCCAGCACCTTGAGGCCGTCGCCGAGTTTCTTGATGACTCCGAGTTCCACTAGGCGGTCCACATTGAAGGCATCGCCTTCCAGCTTTTCCAGCCGCCCGAGGTTGACGATGGCGAACTCCTTCTTGAAGATATTGGTAAAGCCGCGCTTGGGCAACCGGCGGTGGAGCGGCATCTGGCCACCTTCAAAACCGCGCTTCTGGCCGAAACCTGTGCCCGCGCGCTGACCTTTGGATCCGCGCGTCGCCGTCTTTCCGTGGCCCGAACCCATGCCGCGCCCGATCCGCTTGCGGCCCTTGGTCTGGCCCTTGGGAGGTTTTAAGCTACTAAGATTCATCAAAGTCTCCTATTGGCCGCCGATGAACACCGATAAGGACCAATTTCATCGGCGGCCAACTATTTCTTACTCGACTACCTGCAGCAAGTGCGGAACTTTCTTCACCATCCCGCGGAAGCCGGGCGTATCCGGCCGCTCCACAACCTGATTGAGCTTGCGGAGGCCGAGACCCTTCACCACCCGCTTGTGCTTTACCGGGGTGCAGATGGGGCTGCGCACCAGTTTGATTTTGATCTTGCCTTCCATTAGAGTTTCTCCACTGCGAGGCCGCGCATCTCCGCCACGGCGGCCCGGTCGCGCAGCGATTCCAGCGCCACGATAGTCGCTTTCACCACATTGTGGGGATTGCGGCGGCCGATCGATTTGGTCAGCACGTTCGGAATCCCGCAGGCCGAAATCACCGCGCGCACCGCGCCGCCGGCAATCACGCCGGTGCCGGCCGGAGCCGGTTTCAGCAGCACTTGCGAACTGGCGAAAACACCTAGCACCTTATGCGCGATCGTCCCTTCGAGAACATTCACGCGGCGGAGGTTTTTCTTGGCCGCTTCGATTCCCTTGCGGATCGCCGACGGCACTTCCTTCGCCTTGCCGACGCCGTAGCCTACCACTTTGGCCGAGGGATCGCCGATCACTACCAGCGCCGAAAAGCTCAGGTTCTTGCCGCCCTTCACCACTTTGGTGACGCGGTTGATCGCCACTACCTGTTCCTTGAGATTCAGGCTGGCCGGATCGATGCGTTTCGCTGTGACCATGAATTAGAACTCCAGTCCCGCTTCGCGCGCGGCATCGGCCAGCGCCTTCACACGCCCGTGATACACGTAGCCGCCGCGGTCGAAAACCACACTCTTGATGCCCTTTTCCTTGGCGCGCTCCGCCACGAGTTTGCCGATGGCCTTGGCCGCCATGACATTGCCCCCATCGGTCTTGCCGCCCTTGTCCACCGAAGAAGCCGATACCAGGGTCTTGCCTGCTGTATCGTCGATAAGCTGCGCGTAGATGTGCGCCACGCTGCGGAACACCGCCAGGCGCGGGCGCTGCGGCGTGCCGCTGAGTTTGCGCCGGATGCGACGGTGAATGCGATTGCGGATTTCCTTCTTTTCGATCATCTTGATCATTTGGCACCAGCCCCGGTCTTACCGACCTTCTTGCGCAAGGATTCGCCGGTGTAGCGGACACCCTTGTTCTTGTAAGGATCCGGCTTGCGAAGCCCGCGGATGTTGGCAGCCACCTGGCCCAGCAGTTGCCGGTCGTGGCCAGTGAGAACGAGGTGCGTCTGCTTGTCGATTTTGAGGTCCACTCCGTCCGGCAGGAGAACCTCGATGGGGTGCGAATAGCCCAAGGTGAAGGTCGCGATCTTGCCCTTGACATCGGCGCGGTAGCCGATGCCCACAATGTCCAATTCGCGCGTGAACCCACCCGAGACACCCTGCACCGCGTTAGCCGCCAGAGCGCGGGTGAGACCGTGCAGCGCCGCTTGATCGTCGGAGGTGCGCTTGACTTCCAGCTTGCCGGCCGATTGCGCGAAGCTGATCCCCGGGGGGATCGGCACCATCAGCTTGCCCTTGGGGCCCGTCACTTCCAGTTGTTGCCCGACCTGCACTTTTACGCCGCTCGGCAGCGGGATCAGCTTTTTACCAATTCTCGACATGTCTCAAAATCCTCGCTGTTACCAGGCCGCCCCTACCAGACCCGGCACAGAATCTCCCCGCCCAAGTGCTCTTTGTGAGCGTCCCGGCCCGTCATCACGCCGCGCGGGGTAGTCAGAATGTTGATTCCCATGCCACCCAGCACGCGCGGAATATCGGTCTGCCCGACGTAGACGCGGCAACCGGGGCGCGACACGCGCTCGATGGTGGAGATCACCGGCGAATTGTTGGGACCATATTTCAGATAAATCTTGATGGTCTTCTTCACGCCTTCCTCGGCTACCTTGAAATTCATGATGTAGCCTTCTTCCTTCAGAATGCGCGCGATTTCCGCTTTCAGTTTGGAGGCCGGCACGTCCACCTTGGGGTGGCGGGCCTGGATCGCGTTTCGCACGCGAGTCAGCATGTCGGCAATGGGATCGCTGGTCATATCTCTCCTACTTCACAAACAACACAGGCACACAGGCAAGGATGCCTGTGCTACCAACTCGCCTTGGTCACGCCTGGAATCTCGCCGTTCAGGGCGAGTTGGCGGAAGCACAGCCGGCAAATGCCGAACTTGCGCAGAAATGCGCGCGGACGGCCGCAGCGCCAGCAGCGGTTGCGGTGCCGTGTCGGCAGCATAGCGATTCCGGTCTTCCCCGCGGCCTTAGCCGATTGGGATTCCCGGCGGATCTTCTCAAGCTTGATATCTTTGGCAATCTTGGCAGTGGTGGCCATAATTTCTCTGCTTATCCTCGTGCCTTATTGGCGGAACGGCATCCCCATTTGCTTCAGCAGCGCCAGGCCCTCCGCATCGGTGCGGGCCGTGGTGGTGATGCTGATGTTCATACCCTTGGTCTTTTCCACCTTGGCGTAGTCGATTTCGGGGAAAATCAACTGATCCTTCACGCCCAGCGTGTAGTTGCCGCGGCCGTCGAAGGACTTGCTGGACACGCCGCGGAAATCGCGGACGCGGGGGAGCGCCACGTTCACCAAGCGGTCGAAGAACTCGAACATGCGGTCACCGCGCAGCGTCACCATGCATCCGATCGACTGGCCTTCGCGCAGCTTGAACTGCGCGATCGATTTGGTGGCCTTGGTGACCACGGGCTTCTGGCCGGCGATAGCCGTCAACTCGTTCACCGCGCCATCCATCAGCTTGGCATTCTGAGTGGCTTCGCCCAAACCGATGTTGATTGAGATCTTCTCGATCCTGGGAACGGCCATGACGTTCTTATAGCCGAACTCCTTGGTCAGCGCCGGGACCACGTTTTTTTGAAAATGCTCTTTCAATCGTGCTGCCATGGGTACCTCGGATTACTTCCTGTCCAGCGTCTGCCCACACTTGCGGCAGACCCTGGTGCGGCGGCTCTTTCCACCGGCGACGTGATCGACATGATGCGCGATGCGCACCGCCTTGTTGCAGCCCGGGCATACGATCATCACGTTGGACACTTGAATTGGGCTTTCGCGCTCCGCAATCCCGCCCTTGATCTGCTTGGCCGGGTTGGGACGTGTGTGCCGCTTAATCATCATCACGTGTTCCACCAGCAGCCTTCCGGTTTCGCGATTGACCGCGAGGACGCGACCGGTCTTTCCCTTATCGCGGCCGCTGATCACCTTGACCGTGTCTTCCTTCTTGATATCGATGCGCACCGGCTCGGCCGGCAGTCTCTTTTGAATAGCCATCAGATTACCTCGGGGGCCAGGGAGACGATCTTCATAAACTTCTTGTCGCGCAGTTCCCTGGCGACCGGCCCGAAAACGCGCGTGCCCACCGGCTCGCCTACGTCGTTGATCAACACCGCGGCGTTGGAATCGAAGCGAATGTAGGTTCCATCCTTCCGCCGGGTCTCCTTGCGCATGCGGACGATCACGCAGCGCACCACCTTCCCTTTTTTGATCGCCGAATCCGGCGCCGCTTCTTTCACCGCGGCGGTCACCACGTCGCCCAAGCCGGCGCGTAGACCGAGGTCGCCGCCGCGCGGCAGAATGCAGGAAAGCCTGCGCGCGCCGGAGTTGTCGGCAACCTCGAGAATTGTTCGCATTCCAATCATAAGTCGCTACGCTCCTGGGGCCTGGGCCGGAGGCCGGGGGCCGGGGAGAGTGCGTCCTTCCCCTGGCCTCTTGCCGCCGACCCCTGGCCCCCGATCAAATCTTCACGTCCAGATCCTTCGGCGCCACAGCCACCTGGGCCGCCCGTCTGACCACTTCCGCCAGTTGCCACCGCTTGAGCTTGCTCAACGGCCGGCACTCCACAATGCGTACGATGTCACCCGTCTTAGCCGACCCCTCCGCATCGTGCGCGTAGAACTTCTTGCGTTTGCCGATAATGCGCTTGTACAGCGGGTGCGGCACGCGGCGGCTCACTTCCACCACGATGGTCTTCTGCATCTTGGTCGAGACCACCTGGCCGATCTTTTCGTTTTTCAATCCCTGCTTGCTTTCGGTTTCGGCCATGTTACTTTTTCTCCGCCGCCAGTTCCCTCTGGCGCAGCACGGTGTTGATGCGCGCCCGGTCCTTGCGCATGGTCCGCACTTTCTTTAGTCCGTCCATCTGCCCGGTGGACATCTGAAACTGAAGACGGAAGAGTTGGTCGTCCATTTCGGCCAACTGGTTCTTTAATTCGTTGTCGTCCAGATCGTGAACCTTCAAGCCCTTCATATTCCGTTACTCCGCGTCTTCCCGGCCGATGAACTTGGTCTTAATCGGCAGCTTGTGCGCCGCCAGCCGCATGGCGGCCGCCGCCGTGGCCCGGTCGACACCTTCCATTTCAAACAGGATCTTGCCGGGGCGAATCACGGCCACCCACTGCTCCGGGGCGCCTTTCCCTTTACCCATACGGGTTTCGGCAGGCTTCTTGGTGATCGGCTTGTCCGGGAAGAGCCGGATCCAAACCTTGCCGCCGCGCTTGATGGAACGCGTCATAGCCACGCGCGCGGCTTCAATCTGCCTGTCGGTGATCCAAGCGCACTCCAGCGCTTTGAGGCCGAACTCGCCGAAAGAAATCGACGAGCCGCGCCATGCCTTCCCGCACATACGCCCGCGCTGCTGCTTCCTGTACTTAACTTTCTTCGGCATCATCATGGCGGTATGCTCTCAATTCCTTATTGCTTCTCGCCAGAGCTTTCTGGCGCATCGCCGGCAGCCGGTTTGGTTTCGGACTTGCTCTCGGCAGCCGGACTCTCGGTGCCCGGTGTTTCGTGCCGCACTTCCTGTTTCCAGGAAGGCTGTTGAGGCGACATCAAAGGCGGCAGAATCGGCGCCACCGGCCGCGCCGCTGGACGCGGCAGATCGGAGGGCGGCGGCTGCACCGCGGGCCCGATAGGTTCGGGCGGCGTCCCAGCCGCTGCTGGGCTCTGCGGCGGACGGTCAAAACGATGTTCGCGAGGACGCCGGTCGTCACCGCGTCCACCCCGGTCTCCGCGGTCTCCACGGTCGCGCCGCTCGCGCGATTCCCGCCGTGGTTCCGGTTCCGGCAGCAGGCCGCGCCGCTTAGTGAGATCCAGGATCTCGCCCTTGTACAGCCATGCCTTGATTCCAATCACGCCGTAGGTGGTTTGCGCCTCGGCAAAACCGTAATCGATATCGGCGCGGAGCGTGTGCAGCGGAAGCTGGCCTTGCAGATACCACTCACTCCGCGCGATTTCCGCGCCGTTCAAACGGCCCGACACGCGCACCTTGATACCCTTGCAGCCGAAGCGCAGCGCCGAATCCACGGCCTTTCGCATGGCGCGCCGGAATGCCACGCGCTTTTCCAGTTGCAGCGCGATCGACTCCGAAACCAGTTGGGCATCCAACTCTGGCTTGTGAACTTCCTGGATATCGATGAAGACTTCCCGCTTGGTCTTCTTCGCCATGTCCTGCTTGAGCTTCTCGATCTCCGCGCCCTTGCGGCCGATGATGATGCCGGGGCGCGAAGTGCGGATGGTCACGCGCAGCTTGTTGCCGGGCCGGTCCACTTCGATCGAGCTGACGCCGGCCGACTTCAGCCGGTCGCGCAGATTCTCCTTGAGCTCGAGATCTTCCTGCAGCAGCTTGGCGTAGCCATGGCCGGCGAACCATCGCGAGCGCCACGGCTTGTTGAACCCCAGCCGGAATCCGTACGGATGAACCTTCTGTCCCATTATGCTTCCTTCTCCGCCACTTTAATGACGATATGCGACATCCGGCGCTGGTAACGGTAGGCACGCCCCATCGGCGCCGGCCGGACGCGTTTCATCCGGGGGCCCTCGTGGACGTACGCTTCGGAAACCACCAACTCGTCCACGTCCAGATGTTCGGACTTGTTGGTGGCGTTGGCGATGGCCGATTGCAGCACCTTCTCCACCGTCGGCGCAATGCGCTTGTTGACGGTGCGCAAGGTGGTCAGCGCCGTTCCCGCCTTCTGGCCGCGAATCATATCCACCACCAGGCGCGCTTTCTGCGGGGAGACTCGGATGTATCTGGCTTCCGCTTTGGCTTGCATAAATTCCCCTTGTCCCGGCGGGTTTATGCCGGCTTGGTGGTCTTCTCCGTAGCCGCCTTCACCGAGTGGCCCTTAAAGGTCCGGGTCGGCGAAAACTCGCCCAGCTTGTGCCCCACCATGTTCTCGGTGATGTACACCGGAATGAATTTCTTGCCGTTGTGCACCGCGATGGTCTGCCCCACGAATTCTGGGAGAATCGTCGAGCGCCGCGACCATGTGCGGATCACCTTCTTCTCGTTGCTCGCCGCCAGCACCGCTAGCTTGGCTTCCAGATGAGTGTCGGTAAACGGCCCCTTCTTTACGGATCTGCCCATTGGTTACCTCTTCTTACTCTTATGCGTGACGATCCACTTATCGGTGCGCTTATTATTCCGGGTCTTGAACCCACGCGTCGGCTGGCCCCACGGCGTAACCGGGTGGCGTCCGCCCGAGGTCTTGCCCTCGCCGCCGCCGTGCGGGTGATCCACCGGGTTCATGGTGACGCCGCGATTGTGCGGCGTCTTGCCCATCCACCGGGTGCGCCCTGCCTTGCCGTACGAAACGTTCTCGTGATCGACGTTGCCCACCTGGCCCACCGTGGCCATGCACTCCACCGCCACGCGCCGGATTTCGCCGGAGGGCAGTTTCAACAGCGCCATGCCGCCCTCCCTCGAAACCAGTTGCGCCTGCGTTCCAGCCGAACGCGCCATCTGGGCGCCCTTGCCAGGCTTCAATTCGATGTTGTGGACTATGGTGCCGGCAGGGATGTTCTTGAGGGGGAGGGCATTGCCGATCAGAATATCGGCCGTGGGACCGGACATGATCTTCATTCCAACCTTCAGCCCGTCGGGCTGCAGGATGTACCGCTTTTCGCCATCCACGTAATGCAGCAAGGCGATGCGGGCCGACCGGTTGGGATCGTATTCGATGGCTGCGACCACGGCCGGAACGGCGGCTTTATCGCGCTTGAAATCGATCACCCGGTAGGACTGCTTGGCGCCGCCGCCGATAAACCGTGAAGTCACCCGGCCAGTGCTGTTGCGGCCGCCCGTGCGCTGCTTCGGTTGCACCAGCGATTTTTCCGGCCGGTCCTTGGTTATGTCTTCGCGCGAGACGATGGTTTGGAAGCGCCGGGTTGGGGTAGTTGGTCTATAAGTCTTGATCGGCATCGGATAGCTCCCCTTAAATCTCCGCGAAGTCAGGCACCTTCTCGCCCGCTTTCAGTTTCACGTAAGCTTTTTTCCAGTCCGAGCGGTAGCCCGAGAACCGGCCCCGGCGCCGCAGTTTGCCTTCGAACGTAGCGGTGCGAACTTCCGAAACCTTCACTTTGAAAAGCTTCTCAACAGCCGCCTTTACCTGCGTCTTATTGGCTTCCGCCGATACTTCGAAGCACAGAGTGCGCTCGTTGTCTTTCTTTTCCACGCCCTTTTCGGTCACCAGCGGGCGCTTGATCACTTGGTACAAGGTCATTTTGCGAGTGCCTCCGAAAACTTGCGCGCCGCCGCCTCGGAAATCAGCACGCTCTTGTGGCCCAGCAGGTGGTACGGATTCACTTCCCGCGTCGCCATCACCGTGACGCCCTTCAGGTTGCGAACGCCCAATTCCAGGTTGCGGTTGTCGCCGTTGTCCACCACCAGAACCGTGCGGCCGCCTTCCAGCCTCGCCAGCGTGTTCATGGCAGTCTTGGTCTTGTGGTCTTCGAAACTAAAGGCCTGCACCACCTTCAATTCACCATCCCGGACCTTCGCCGAAAGTGCCGACCGCAAAGCGCCTTGCAGCATCTTGCGCGGCAGCTTATAGCTGTAATCGCGGGGTTGCGGGCCATGGACCGTGCCACCGTGACGCCAGATCGGCGACCTCACCGAACCCACGCGCGCCCGGCCGGTGCCCTTCTGCTTCCAGAGCTTCTTGCCCGACCCGGCCACTTCGCTCCGCACCTTGGTCTTGTGCGTGCCGGCGCGGTTCGACGCCTGAAACTGGCGGACCGCCTCGTACAGCAGGTCTTCGTTCACCGGGGCTCCGAAGACCTCGTCAGCCAGTTCCAACTCGCTGACTTTCTGGTTATTCAAATCCACTACATCCACTGTGGGCATAGCTACCTCTTCGACCTCCGGACCAGCACGTAGCCGCCATTGGGTCCGGGAACCGCCCCCTTCACCGCCAGAACGTTGTCCTCGGTGTCCACGTCCACGATTTCGAGGTTGCGAACCGTCACCTGCTCGTTGCCCATGTGGCCGCCCATGCGCATGCCGGGAAGCACGCGCGACGGGAAACTGGATGCGCCGATCGAACCGGGAGCGCGGTGGAACATGGAGCCATGCGAGCCTTCGCCGCCACGAAAGTGGTGGCGCTT
>Ga0209698_10004642_pt1 | contig 14989 bp, 11 predicted proteins | sample LitLauG_LLR_2012_FD_187203 | JGI IMG/M metagenome (GOLD analysis project Ga0209698, IMG submission 187203) | Freshwater sediment microbial communities from Pennsylvania, USA - Little Laurel Run_MetaG_LLR_2012 (SPAdes) (version 2) | ecosystem: Environmental > Aquatic > Freshwater > Creek >...
GGCGTAGCCTCCCCGCGCATCCTCAACCCCGACGGCACGGAAGCCGACTTCCGTCGTCCCCTCGTGACCCCGGCCGAAGTCCTCCGCCGCCGCTTCTCCGGCCACGGCACCCGGGAGCCCGCCCAGGCCACCGACTGGCTCGCCGGCATGTTCCTGGCCTTTCGGAGCAGGACCTACGAAGCCCTGGGCGGCTTCGACGAGCGCTTCTTCCTCTACTGCGAGGACGTCGACCTCTGCGCCCGGGTCCGCCTGGGTGGCCTGCGGCTTGCCGTCGCCGAAGGCGCGCAAGCCACCCACGAAGCCCGCCGCGCCTCGCACCGCTCCCTGCGGCCCCTGCGGCTGCACGTCTCGAGCCTGCTGCGCTTCTGGAGCTCGCCCACCTATCGCAGCTATCGCGAACTCCTGCGCCGGGAACGGCTGCAGCCCGCCTGAACCATTCCGAGCCCCTTCCCATGCAACGAATCCTCGTCACCGGCGGTGCCGGCTTCCTCGGGTCCCACCTTTGCGAGCGCCTGCTCGGGCAGGGACACGACGTGCTGTGCCTGGACAACTTCTACACGGGCAGCAAGCACAACATTGCCCACCTCCTGGGCAACCCGGCTTTCGAACTCATGCGCCACGACGTGTGCTTCCCGCTCTACGTCGAAGTCGACCAGATCTACAACCTCGCCTGTCCCGCCTCTCCCATCCACTACCAGTTCGACCCGGTGCAGACGACCAAGACGAGCGTGCACGGGGCGATCAACATGCTGGGCCTTGCCAAGCGCGTGAAGGCGCGGATCCTCCAGGCTTCGACCTCCGAGGTCTACGGCGACCCGGATGTCCACCCGCAGCCCGAGACCTACTGGGGTTCGGTCAACCCTATCGGCATCCGCAGCTGCTACGACGAGGGAAAGCGCTGCGCCGAGACGCTCTTCTTCGACTACCGCAGGCAGCACAACCTGCGCATCAAGGTTGTGCGCATCTTCAACACCTACGGCCCGCGCATGCACCCCAACGACGGGCGGGTCGTGTCCAACTTCATCGTCCAGGCCCTGCGGGGCGAGGACATCACGCTCTATGGCGACGGCGGGCAGACCCGCAGCTTTTGCTACGTCGACGATCTCATCGAAGCGATGATCCGGACGATGAACACGCCCGACGACTTCACGGGCCCGGTGAACATCGGCAACCCGGGCGAGTTCTCCATCCGCCAGCTCGCTGAGGCGGTGCTGCGGCTCACGGGATCCAAGAGCCGCCTTGTCTTCCGGCCGCTCCCCGCCGACGACCCGCGCCAGCGCCAGCCGGATATCAGCCTCGCGGAGCGGGAGCTCCAATGGCGGCCTGCCGTGAAGCTCGAAGAAGGTCTATCGCGAACCATCGAGTATTTTCGCGGGGTCGTTGCAACGACCTGATCCGCTATCATCAAGCAATGAGGCTTGCTGCGGACCGCGTTCCGGTAAGAAATCGGCCCTCGGGACTCTCATGGAGTGTCCGGGGAGTCGTCCGCGGGTTGGCTGCAGTCGTTTCAATCGCGATTGCCGGCTGCGCTTGGATCCCGGGCAATGGTCCCACCACGAGGGATATCAGCAACTCCGCGACTTCGGAAGACAAAGCTCGCTCGCGCATTCAGATCGTCGACGTGACCGACGATGTTGCCCGGCGGCTTCTCACCCTTCGCGAGCGGCATCTATTTTCCGACACGCTGGGCAACGTCGATGCAACGACCCAGATCTTGGGCGCCGGCGATTTCATTGAAGTGAACATCTGGGAGGCGCCGCCCGCGACACTTTTTGGCATAGCGCCCGCCGGCGCTGGATTTGGCCTTGCCGCAAGCGGAGCGCGCCCCACGACCTTGCCCGAGCAGATGATCGATGCCGACGGCACCGTGGTCGTTCCATTTGCGGGCCGCGTCCCTGCGGCGGGAAAAAGCCTTCACGAAGTCGAACACGAAATCGCTCAGCGCCTCACCGGAAAGGCCAATCAGCCCGAGGTGATGGTGCGCCTTACTCGCAATGTGACGCGATTTGCGACCGTGGTGGGCGACTTCAATTCCAGTCTGCGACTCCAACTTACTCCCGGTCACGAGAGGCTTCTCGACGCGATCGCAGCGGCGGGTGGTGTTCGGCAACCCGTCAACAAGATGACCATCCAAGTGACTCGCGGCAGTGAGGTTCAATCGCTTCCGCTGGAAACGATTATTCAGGATCCCAAGCAGAATGTACCGCTCGCCTCGGGCGACGTCGTCACTGCGCTCTATGCGCCCTTGAGCTTTACGGCGCTGGGAGCAACCGGCAAGAACGAAGAAATCAACTTCGAGGCTCGTGGGATAACGCTTGCGCAGGCGATTGCCCGGATGGGAGGTCTCATCGACCAGCAGTCCGACGCTCGGGGAGTTTTCATCTTCCGTCTGGAACGCAAAGACGCCCTCGATTGGCCGACGAGTCCCGTCGCCACGACCCCCGAGGGAATGGTGCCAGTCATCTATCGAGTCAACCTCCGGGACCCGCAAAGTTTCTTCGTCATGCAGAGCTTCGCAATGAACAATCGAGACGTCGTATTTGTCTCAGACGCTCCGGTCACAGAACTACAGAAGGTCCTCAACATCGTATTCTCGGTCGTCTACCCAGTGCTCAACGCCAAGCAAGCCTTCGGCTTCTAGCAACGGCAGTCAAACACGACCAAAATGCGACGGATGAATCAAATTCAAGGCCTTCTCAAATCCGCCGCTAAAACTGGCCGAAAATTCCTTTCCAACCGGCTGTTTGTAGTCGTCGTGCTTCTGCCGACCATCGTCTCGTCTGTCTACTTTGGCTTGATAGCGTCAGACGTATATGTATCGGAATCGCGATTCGTTGTTCGCAGCCCCGGTCAATCGAGTACTTCACCTCTTGGCATGATTCTGAAGGACACAGGATTTGCGAAAGCGCAGGACGACTCCTATGCCGTACAGGACTACATACTCTCTCGGGACGCCTTACGAGCAATTGACGCTAGCCTGCAAATCAACAAAGCTTTTTCCGCCAAAGATATCGATCCATTCAGCCGGTTCGGTGCTGTTGATTGGGACCAAAGTTTCGAAGCGCTTTACAAGTATTACGAAAAAAAAGTGACAGTAAGGCTCGACACGTCTTCGTCTATTACCACCCTCACGACTCGAGCGTTCACGGCGAAAGACGCGCATGCCATAAATGAACGACTATTGGAACTTGCGGAAGAACTCGTCAACCGACTGAATGAGCGCGGCCGGCAGGACATGATCCGATTTTCTGCAGCCGAAGTAGCCCAGGCGGAGGAGAACGCCAAGGCGGCGGCTCTGGCACTTGCCACCTTTCGAAATCAGAAGGGGGTGATCGATCCGGAAAGGGAATCGGCAATCCCGCTCCAGGAGGTCGGAAAGATTCAAGAAGAACTCATCGCCGTCAATGCGCAAATCGCACAGCTAGAGAAGTTTGCTCAGGATAATCCGCAACTCCCCGTCCTTCGGCAAAGAGTTACGGTACTCGAGCGCGCGATGAAGGAACAGGGTGCTCACGTGGCGGGAGGTGGCCGCGGCTCACTTGCTGGAAAGGCTGCCGACTTCCAGCGACTCGCTCTCGATCGGGAGTTCGCCGATAGGATGCTTGCCAGTGCACTGAATACGCTCGAACAGGCGCGTAACGAAGCTCAACGCAAACAGATCTATCTCGAAAGAATCGTCCAGCCGCAGGTTCCCGATGAATCGATTGAACCGCGACGCGTCCGATCGATCATCGCGACACTGGCTGTGGGCCTTCTCTCTTTCGGCATCCTGACGATGCTGCTCGCAGGCATTCACGAACACCTGGACTAGCCTGCCCGTGGACAGGACCATTGCAGCCCTCGAAATCCAGTTGCGCGTAATTGGTGCGCTCCTTATGCGGGAGGTTTTGACGCGCTACGGTCGCCACAACATCGGTTTCCTCTGGCTGTTTTTCGAGCCGATGATGTTCACGCTCGGTGTCACGACCCTCTGGACGCTCGCGGGACTGCACAAGGACTCTCCGATCCCGATCGTCGCATTCGCGGTTACGGGTTATTCGACCGTGCTGCTTTGGCGCAATATGCCCTCCCGTTGCGTTGCGGCGATCGAACCAAATCTCGCCTTGATGTATCACCGGCAGGTGAAGGTCATCGACATCTTTGCGGCGCGATTGATCCTGGAGTTTGCGGGAGCCTCGACCTCATTCATTACTCTCGCTTCCACGTTCACGTTTTTGGGATGGATGGATCCGCCGCAGGACATCCTGCGCGTACTTGCCGGTTGGATCATGACCGCATGGTTCGGGTTTTCCCTGGCTTTACTGATGGGGAGCCTTTCGAGTCGGTCCGAGCTTGTGGAAAAGCTATGGCATCCGGCTGCCTACCTGTTGTTTCCTCTTTCGGGTGCCGCGTTCATGGTCGACTGGCTGCCTCCGGAAGCGCAGGAGGCGATCCTCATGCTGCCGATGGTGCATGGCGTCGAGTGTGTCAGGGAGGGTTTTTTTGGTTCGGTCATCCAGACTCACTACGACCTTTCGTATATGGCGGCTTTCTGTCTTGTTCTGACTGCAGCCGGGCTGGCGCAAGAAAGGAAAGCCAGCAGGCTTGTGGTGCCGGAGTGATCGAGATCCTGAATCTGCGCAAGGAGTATCCGACTCGCAGCGGACCGCATATCGTCCTGGACGGGATCAACATGACCATCCGGCGAGGCGAGAAGATTGGAATCCTTGGCCGGAATGGCTCCGGGAAGTCGACCCTCATTCGACTCCTGAGCGGGGCCGAGAGACCCACGGCGGGACGAATCTCCCGCGGATTGAGCATTTCCTGGCCGCTGGCGTTCGGCGGGGCATTCCAGGGAAGTCTGACGGGCTTGGACAATCTGCGATTCATCTGCCGCGTTCACGGAGCCGACTATCGGGACAAGTTGGGCTACGTGGAAGAATTCTCGGAGTTGGGAAAGTACATGAGGGAGCCCGTGAAGACGTATTCCTCCGGGATGCGCGCGCGGCTGGCCTTTGCCATATCCATGGCGGTCGAATTCGACTGCTTCCTCATCGATGAAATCATCTCGGTCGGCGATGCGCGCTTTCACAGCAAGTGCCAGCGTGAACTTTTCGAGAAGCGCGCGGATCGCTCCTTCGTCATGGTCTCCCACGAGCCGCACAATATTCGGGATCACTGCCAGAGGGCCGCGGTATTGCACGAAGGAACAATGTCGCTCTTTGACAATATTGATGAGGCATATAGTCATTATCAGAGGCTTACCGCGTGACGCTCCATGTGATCGAGCGCAAGATACGAGAAGTCCTCGTGCCAACCTGGATCGACGCGTGGTTCGTCCGGAGGAATCGACTCGGTGCCAGTCCGCGATGTGCAGCGGCGACTGCAGAAATTCGGCGAATCTACATCGATGTGTCTGTGGTAGCGCGACATGACGCGGGAACAGGCATCCAACGGGTCGTGCGAGCTGTCGCGTCAAAACTGTTGGGGCAATCCATCCCGCATCTCACGGTCTGCCCTGTTGGGGCGACGCGAAAGCGGCCTTATTACGAAATTGAATGGCCTGATGCTCCTCGAGCAAGCACGGGAGGGTCCGCGATACGCGGTGGTCCCGGAGAGGTTTTCCTTGGATTGGATCTCGCGCTGGATTCAGTTCGTAATCACCGCAAGCAATTGGCCGCCTTCAGACGGCGAGGGGGGGTAATCTGGTTCGTCGTCTACGACCTACTTCCCGACGAGCATCCGGAATGGTTCTCCCCTAAAGTTGTCGCGAGGTACCGAGGATGGCTTCGGCTGGTTGCTTGTCTGGCGGATGGAGTACTTTGCATATCGCCCTTTGTGGCAGTGCAGTTCAAAAAGCGTGTGGAACTTCTCTATGGACTCCGCGACGGAATCGATGTTCAGGTGATACCAATGGGCTCGGACGTCGAAGCGAGCATACCTACGCGCGGACGTCCTCAGGGTTTCGACGGTGTCGTTTCGCAAATTCGTCTACGTCCGAGCGCGCTCATTGTTGGGACTCTCGAGCCTAGAAAGGCGCATCAGGTGGTCCTAGAAGCCTTCGAGGCTCTTTGGGGACGGGGTATCAAGCTGCATCTTGTGATAGTCGGGAGGCCCGGTTGGCAGACGGAGCAGCTCCAGGCACGAATTCGGACGCACGAGGCGCGAGGGGATTGCCTATTCTGGTTCGACAACGCAAGCGACGATGTACTTGCAGCGCTTTACGGGACTTGCAGCGGAGTGATTGTTGCGTCGCTCGCTGAAGGATTTGGACTTCCGCTAATTGAGGCACTGCAGCACGGGAAGTTGGTGCTAGCCCGGGACATCCCGGTCTTTCGCATGCATGGGGACCCTCGAATCACGTTTTTTCCTCGGGAAATTTCCGCAGAACAGCTTTCGGAGCAGATCGAATCCTGGCTCCTTACGTCGCGAGAACTTACTCAACCAGGTACGCGAGAACACGCAACTTGGGCCGACACCTCGGCAGCAATCCTTCAGTCGATCGGGCGCAATCGCGGCATCTAGGTGGCATCGATTGGGTACGGCGCTCAGCGGAAAATGGCGCAAGTGATTGCGACGAAATGCGAAATCGCTGCAGGAAATAAAGTCGACGTCGTCTCACGCGCTTAGAACCCCGGAGACCATTTGGCTAGACGAGCACCAAACCACGTCGCGATTGATGCCTACCTATTCACCGGAGGAAAGCGTTTGACTGGCGATTTAGGGGAAAAATTCTTCAACGCTCATAGCTGGCGTCGCGCTCTCGCCGTACTAATCTAGAACGACGCGGACCTCCGCCGACCCGTATCGCCTCGACAAAAAAAGTTCTTTAGGCTCTCGATTCGGACCTAAGGGCGCTTATATCCGCTGGTTGTGATAGGTGTCCGATTGTGCGTGCATACAAGTTGATGGAGGGAGATCGCAAGATCGTCTTTTACTAAAAAGGGCTGTTGCATGCGCCGCGCCTTCGTTCGAGGCATCTTCATTGGCTGCGCTATGAAGGTAGAGGATTTGATATTTACCACCTTGGGATTGAGACAGATTAAAGCAGGTAGAGTTTTAGCGTTGGACGTAGCCAAAATGAAAGTCGTCGTGGTGGTGGCTAAGTGGCGAGAGACGCTCTCTTTTGCAAACCAGGCGAGCGAAATTTACGAACATTTTATATTCTGGCGGAGCACCGAAGGTGCTACGTTGATTGCTGCTTTTCGATGATTTCTCTGCGGGTCTCACCGCCAGGCGTCAATTGGCCGCGTCTTGCCAAGACGAAAGTGAGCTTGGAACGGGCCAGACTCTACTTGAGCTTCGGGATTTTCTTCGGAATCCGGGCCAGCCACGCATCTCAGGCGGTGAACTTCGAAAGCTTCAGCGTGGTGCCGGGTCTTGACTTACACGGGGTCTGGCTAAAGTGGTGCTTACTGACTCTACAAATGCGACAATTTAAAAAACGTCAACCATTTTCTATTGCTGCGACCTTAATCTAATCCGCTCAACCAATGCTCCCGCGGAAACCTCAACAAAAATCGACCTCCTCGATGGAAGAGTGTGTCAAGCCTTGCTTCAAAAGACGGAAGTAAAAAAAGCTGTAGTGGCCGAATCAAAAAGAGAATGACGAAAATGTCGACTTCAATTTCACGTGCACAAAATTTCGAAGACGTAATACTTTGGCGCGCATTACGGCACGTTAATTGCGGAAATTACGTTGACATAGGAGCGCAAGATCCCCTCGTAGACTCTGTTAGCGCACTGTTCTACGAACATCGCTGGCACGGAATTCACGTTGAACCGGTGACGCAATTTGCGAATCAACTTAAGGCCGAGCGCCCGGGTGACTTGGTAATTCAGGCCGCCGTAACGTCCATTAGCGGAAGCATCAAGCTATATAAGGTGGAGTCGGGTGGCTTAAGTACCTGCAGTTCAGAAATCGCGGAAAATCACAGAAACTCCGGACTAAATGTCCAAGTAGAAGTTGTCCCCGCAATCACGCTAGACGATGTCTTCGACGCCCTTGGCTGGGACGAAATTCATTGGGTAAAAATCGATATTGAAGGAGGAGAAAAGGAAGCTCTCGCCGGTTGGAGAAATGCCAAAATCAAACCATGGATTTTCGTAATCGAAAGCACAATTCCGCTAAAGGCGTTTCAGGTATACGCCAATTGGGAACCCCTGATCATTGCAAAAGGCTATCGCTTTGTATATTTCGATGGGCTAAACCGCTTTTATCTCTCCGAGGATCACCTAGACCTGGAAGAGCGAATCAATTTACCGCCGAATGTATTTGACGACTTCACTCTAAGTGGTACGGCAACATCAAAATGGTCCGAGAATTTAACCGGAAAAATAGCGCATCTTCAGAAATGCGTAACGCAGATGCAAATTGCGTTGGAGGAGCAGAAAAATGCCTCTAGTGACAAAGACAATGAAGCGAAAAAATATCGTCTAGCGCTGCAAGAAAAACTTCAAGAATATTTGTCGCTGAAGCGTGAAAGCGATGAATATGTTACGCAGATTCAAAGACTAACACGAGACATTGCGATTCTGTCGGACGACAGAGCAATGAAGGTTATCGAATTTGAGAAGAAGCTTGAAAGCCAAGATAGAGAAAAAACAAATCTTGTCAATCAATTGTCAAGTGCGCAAGCACATCTTATCGAAAGGTTAGGCTTCAGCGAAAGACAGATCGTAGATCTCAATGCGGAAGTGATTGCGTTAAGGGGTCAAATTGACAGCGAGGGACGTCTTCACGCGACCACAATCAAGGAGATGAAACAAGCGCACCTGGCAGATGCTGATCGCATGAATAAAGAATTGCTAAAAGTTTGCCAAGACTTCGCAGTGAGCCTTTCGAAAATCGATCAAGAGCGCCTGTTGATTTCGAACCAACTACAAAATCAAGTACAAAAAAACGTCCTGCTTGAAAGTAAAATTGCTGAAATTTCAGTTCAATTAGAGACTGCCAAGAAGCAGTTAAAAACCTCTCAGTTAGAAGCTGGGAAGGCTATAGAGTACTACCTAAACATAATTCAATATTCTGCTGCGATCGCGACGTTTAGATTGGGAGCGTTCGAGTCAATTGTTCAGTATCTCCAAGACGAGTTGAAACTAGGTTGCTGGAATGTTCTCCCAAAGGCCGCAAAGAGAAGTATCGATCTCTATACGAGGGCCGAGAGATTTACAAGGTTAAGTCAGAAAAAACTGGAAGCAATGAGCCGCGCAGCGGATGGACGGTTTGAGGCCGAAGTGGCTGAAGAGCTCATCTGCATGGCTGAAGGCGGGCTGTCCAATCAGACGTACATGCAAGGTGGGACGCACGGCCAAGCGACGTATCTACAAGAAAAAGCCTCAAAAAAGCTCGCTGTAAAAACTGAAGAGAAAAACACCGACGCCTACCTAAGTAAACTACCAATGAAGTCTCAATCGAAATCCATGAAACAAAGCCCACCTGATACGGCGAGTTCAATCTTCAAGGCACCTTTCTCACTGCGTGCCTTATATAGTCTAAATAACAAGGCCTTCGTTGATGCCGCGTATTTTTGGCTATTGAAGAGAGAAACCGATCCCGAAGGTATGCACCATTACCTCAATAGACTAAAAGCGGGCGATGCAAAAATAGAGATTCTGACCTCAATATATCGGTCGAAGGAACGACGGCGATTGAAAGTAAATTTGCCGAGATTAAGGTCCGCGATGCTAGTTTGGAAGATTTCACACATACCAGTCGTCGGTGCAATCCTGTCGCACGTTACCAATTCGGAGAGCCCGGGTTATAGAGGTCGTCAAGCGAGGGTTTTTCAAAATAAAATAGAAGACCTGCTAGAAATGAACCAGCAATTTATAAGTGCTCTCGATCAACTCTCAAACCAAAAAGATGGCGCGGTTCAAGGAAGGTGGAATGTAGGTCAGGTATCCGAGGCCGACCACGCAAGAGAGAGCAGGCGTCCTTCGCAGGGAGAGATATCAAGTTTCGGCAGTTCCCATGGAAATGAGGAAATAAAAAGTCTTCGGTTTCCCAATCAGGATCCGCAAGGCATATTCAATTTTCTGAAAGAGAAAATTGAGAACTCGAATGAAGCTAGTGCAGTAAAAGTCTCCCGAGGCGCGATTAGACACGGGACGTGATTCGTGTCCAACATTGAGAAGGAGAATGTGTGATATTAGACACAGATTTTCGCGGGCACATTTTTCAGTTTGTAGAGGCCCTGGACTACGGTGACGCCGTCTCAAATTATGTCATCGCCATGGAACAAATGCTCCGAAATCTGGGAATGTCAACATCAATTCACTCTAAATGGCACCACGAAAACGTTCAATCTCATAGAAAAGATTTTGAGGTCGCTACAGTAACGGAATTTGACCTGGTAATTCTGCACTACGCTGGATTTTCGGAATTCGCGTTTCCTCAATTCAAAAGTTGCGTGGCGACGAAGATATGTTGTTACCACAACATTACCCCGCATGAATTCTTTGAGCCTTCAACAAATCTCTATAAATTTTGCCTTTTAGGTCGGAAGCAATTGGCGGAGGTGATTGAAAGCTGCCATTACTATTGGGGCGTTAGTAACTATAACGTACTCGAGTTGATCGAAAAGGGAGCCCAACCCGACCGCTGTTCAGTGGTTCCTATAGTTGTGCCATACAAGAGCGATGATCTCGATCGAAGAGAAGAAACGATTGGGAACTGGTTATTTTGTGGACGCGTCGCGCCGAATAAATGTCAGCATGAGCTAATCGAGGTGTTTTCGGAGGTTAGAGCGCGGCGTCCCGAGTTAGCAAGAAAGCTCACGTTAGTTGGGCGCTACGACAGAAGCGATCCGTATTACCAAAAGGTTGTAGCGACTGTTGAAAAGCTCAACTTGCAGAACGACGTTGAGATAACGGGTAAGGTCGCCGATGATGAAGTCGATAAGCACTTCAACCGCGCCTCTATTTATGTCTCAGTTAGCCAGCATGAAGGCTTCGGTGTGCCGCTTATTGAGGCGTCGCACTATAAGCTTCCGGTAGTTGCGCTTGATACATCTGCTGTCGCTGAAACGCTCGGCGTGGGAGAGGGTGTTTGCGTGACTCGCAGTGAACTTTTAAAGGAAATCGTCAAAGTTTTATCGGATAGCTCAATAAAGAACGACCTCATCCTAAAGCAGACCCGAAACGCAAAGCGGTTCTCAGCTCACGCGGTCGAACGGCAACTTGCAAATGCTTTGCGAGTTGTTCTTCCACGGCCGTACCAATTTACATCCGTCTCCGTTGTAATTTGCACATATAACCGAAGCGACTTGTTGGAGCGATGTCTCGATTATTTAGCGGATCAATCAAATCAAAATTTTGAGGTGATTGTAGTTAATGGTCCTTCAACCGACTCAACGCAGGAGGTGCTTAGCAGGTATGCCGGCAAGATTAAAGTTGGAACAAATCCAGAAAGAAATCTTTCGGTTTCGCGAAATATTGGAATCGAGCTTTCCTCTGGCGATCTTATCGCCTTCATTGATGATGACGCCCTGCCGTACGACGACTGGATTGATGTTTTACTAAAAACGTTCAACAAATGTCCCAATGCGGTGGGTGGATTGGGCGGGCCCGTTTTCTTTGCTGGTTCCTTGGAGTATCAAGCTCAAGAGACCGCCATTAACAAATTTGCCCAAGTGATGGAACATGTTCAATCCTCAACTATTGGCAAGAATGGCTGGGTCCGAACGCTACTTGGAACCAACGCTTGCTTCACATCGCAGTGCATAAAGGAAGTTGGTGGATATGACGAGCAATTTGATTACTTTTTAGATGAGTCCGAGCTTTGTTACCGACTACAGATTAGGGGGTGGATAGTTGCGTACTCGGCGGATTTAGTCCTCCGCCATGAATTTGCAAAAAGTGAAAATCGACTTGGAAAATACCAGTTTAACTGGTTTGCAATCTGCAAAAACATTGCCTACTTTATCGCGGCGTATTCGGGCCTAAAAGACGCCGCTCTTCGGAAATTTGTCGAACAGAAAATTTCGACTGAAAGAATCGAACCCCTTCGAGCAGCTTATGCGGCTGGCGAAATCACGAAAGAATACTTGAACGACAGCTTGAGAAGTATTGAGAGGGGAGTTGCAAAGGGATTCGACGACGCGCGTGAATTCCCAAAGACTAGAGCAATAGCCAAATCAGAATCGGACTTGCGTGTCTTCACCCACCGTGCTTCTCATGCATTGGTGGGAAAGGATGTGCGTGTGTTGCACATATGCATCGTAACGAAGGAGTTTCCTCCCTTTGCAGCGGGAGGGGGAATTGGCACACTTTACTATCACCTCGCAAGCGAATTACTGCTCATGGGTCATCAGGTTACTGTGATCGTGCCCGGTAACAGAGAAATCTACAAAAGAGGAAAATTTTCCGTTGTGTATGCGGCTCATGCGGAATATTGCGCCGACGATCTTCCTGCGCCAGGGTTTCGAAACAATATAAATTGGGCTCTGTCTGCCCTAAAGGCGCTCGCAGGCATATCTAAAAATGGGCGAGTCGATGTCGTCGACTCTGCGCTGTGGGATAGTGAAGCCCTTGCTATTTCGATGCTGCCGAGGAGTGAGCGTCCCGCGGTCGTGGTTCGACTCGTAACACCATTTCCGGTCGTTGCAAGAACGAATCGCTGGAGTGTTGGAGATCTTGAGAATGCGCTCTTTCGGAAGTCGGAGGTGACTCTTATAGAGAATGCTGACGCTGTAGTTCCAATAAGTAAATCGATCGCCAACACCATTCAAGAAGAATATGAATTACAAGCAGATTGTCGATGGGAGATGTCGCATTGCGGAATAGCTTATTGGTCTTCCTTCGACTTCCGAGACAATTACGATCAACTGGCAGCCATTTCTAATGTTGACGTAAAAAGGCTCGCAACCTCAAGGATAATCTTGTTTGTTGGTCGTTTGGAAAGTCGAAAGGGTGTCGATGTTCTAATTGATGCGGCCGGAGAGTTCTTGAGGCCGGACACCAAGTCGCTTCTTGTAATTGCGGGAAGAGATGTGGAAGGATGGGAAGGCCGTGCTAAAGATAGACTTCACGCCAATGTGCTGGGAAAAATCATATTTTTGGGTGAAATTGATGACGTCCTTAAGCAGAAGTTGCTGAATGTCGCATATTGCGTTGTGTTCCCATCACGATACGAGTCCTTCGGCTTGGTCCCGCTTGAGGCCTTTGTTCATGGCACGCCCGTTATTGCAGCGAGGGCCGGTGCCATTCCGGAGGTTGTAGAAAATGAAGTTTGTGGGCTTTTGTTTGAGCCAGGACAAGCAAGCTCCCTCGCAAATTGCGTTAGGCGGTTATTGGATTCGGATAGCCTGCGGGTAACACTATCCAATGGTGCTAGGCGACAAAGCCGCAGATTTGGAGCGCGAGCGTCGGCTGTCAGAGCAATTAACTTATATCAGAGGTTGATAGTTACACATTAAGTTTCTTGACTGAGGCAAGGTGAGCGTAGAAGAACAGAGGTTCGCTTAGGTGCTATGCAGGGCGTCAAGAAATTGCTAAAGCAGTAAATGCCTTTTTTGCGGACAGGTAGGCCCACATTTTTGTGGTTGGATTCGGCAGGTCTCCAAGCAGACGCAGACTTTGTACTTGCGAGACGGTAAATATGTCAGGCAAACAGTATAAGAGTCTGTGAGGGAAGCTTATGTCGGGAAACGTGAAGGTAGTGGGTGAGCCAACCCTTGAGACGCTTACTACTCAAGTCTGCACTTCAAGTCAATTCGAGGAGCGAACGTACGAGCGACTCTGCGCTGAAATTTCGCAAGAGAAGCTGCGACACCGGAAGCAATGGGAATACGTTTATATTTTGAGAGCTCTTGAGCAGTTCGGAAAGTTGCGGGTTGGCTCCAGGGGGCTGGGATTTGGATGCGGGAAGGAGCCGTTGGCAGCCGTGATGGCTGGGCGGGGTTGCAATGTAATGTGCACGGATATTGCACCACCAAATGGGGGCGACGGATATTGGGGTAGTACAAGTGTGAAGGACTTCTTTTATGGGGGAATATGTGCCTGGGAACTGTTTGAGCGCGCGGTGCAATTTCGCCAAGTAAATATGAACAACATACCCAGCGACCTAGGTCAGTATGATTTTGTTTGGTCATCCTGTGCTTTGGAGCACCTTGGATCCTTGAAGCATGGGGTTGATTTTGTAAAGGCTTCAATCAAAAATCTAAAAGTGGGAGGCCTTGCTGTCCACACAACCGAGTTCAATATATCTAACTCAGATGAGACTCTTGAGACACCGGAATTGTCCCTTTATCGCGAAGTCGATTTGAGGCAAATGTTCTGCGAGATTGAGAAAGATGGCAACACGGTTTTGGTTCCGAATTTTAATGTGGGAAGCAATCCTGTCGACCTTTACGTGGATCTGCCTCCATACAATCGGGATCCGCATATAAAATTGCTAATTGCAGAAAAATACATCGTCACATCGATTGGCTTCGTGATCCAGCGGCTTGTATAGGGAATCCAGATCTGCGGTTGGGTCGCCGCTGACCATTGCTCCAAATTGTGGTTGAAATGCAAGTTTCGAGATATCGGCGACGCTGGACACTGTTAGATCTGACGACTGCGACAGCTTCTTCAACCGCGCGTTGCACGCTGGACTCCACACAATAGAGCGCGTCATCGTTACAGGAGAATTTAATGTGGCGGAGATTGTTAATCGCTCCTTAATCTGCCTCGGGCTTGGGCGATCAAGGAAGTCCTGCAGAGATGACGAATCGTGCTGAGTTCGATTTAGATCATGCAATCTCACGATCTTGGGCGCGGTTTGATTTGGGGAGGTTCTGAATTTCGCGGTGTTTTGCTTGAGGCAGCCTTTGACGAGTAGGGATGTAGTTTTGGCCGTAGTTAAGTAAAGCAGCGTTGTTTTGGTTGTTCGGCGATCAAAGATTTTTTCTTAAAGCGGGGCGGCGCAGTTTCGCGGCCGTGACTGGGCGGCAGACGATGGCAGTCGCCGCAACAATTGCTTTCAGTTTGTGATTTGCGTGCTGGTGGCGTCGGCGGGTATGGATTG
>Ga0209698_10004643_pt1 | contig 14987 bp, 12 predicted proteins | sample LitLauG_LLR_2012_FD_187203 | JGI IMG/M metagenome (GOLD analysis project Ga0209698, IMG submission 187203) | Freshwater sediment microbial communities from Pennsylvania, USA - Little Laurel Run_MetaG_LLR_2012 (SPAdes) (version 2) | ecosystem: Environmental > Aquatic > Freshwater > Creek >...
ACGCAGGGCAGGTCGTGCATGGAAGCCAGCGCCATCATCATGGCGGGCAGGCCTTTGTCGCAGGTGGCCACGCCGATAACGCCGCGTCGCGTGGGCAGCGAACGGATCAGGCGGCGGAAGACGGTGGCCGCGTCGTTGCGATAAGGCAGGCTGTCGAACATGCCGGTGGTGCCCTGGGTGCGGCCGTCGCAGGGGTCGGTGCAATAGGCCGCGAAGGGGATGGCGCCCAGCGCCTTAAGTTCCCGCGCGGCGGCTTCCATCATCAGGCCGACCTCCCAGTGGCCCGTGTGAAGCCCAAGCGCGATAGGCGCGCCCGCGCCGTCGCGGATACCGCCGTGCGTGCTCAGGATCAGGATCTCGTTGCCGCCCAGCGTGCGGGGATCCCAACCCATGCCGGCGTTCTGACTCCACCCGAACAGATCGCCGGAAGGGCGCGTGAGCAGCATTTCGGGAGTCACGGGAAGTGCGCCTGGAGGGCCGGGCGCCGTGGTGCGCACATCGAACAGCGAGGGGTCGCCGGAATCGAGAATCTGGTCGATCATGGCGCCGTAGAGCTGAACAACTCGCGCGAACCGAGCGAACGCCAGAAAGCGAAGATAGCGATGCCCAGCAGGAGTGAGAAGGTCGCAAGACCAGCCGGGGCATACCAGGTCTTCCAGTCCCAGCCGAGGGTGATCAGGTTGACGCCATCGATGAAAAAGGCGGCAGCTATGGTGGCCACCAGCCCGAGCCGCAGCAACACAAAAACCAGCACAGAGTACATGCCGATATAAATGGCGGCGCTCACCTGCCAGTTGGAGGAGGTGAAAACGCCGCCGTTGGCGAACAGCAGGAGCAGGGCTGCCAGGATGGCGGCGGCCACATCCTTTCTCACCAGAAGGCGTAGTCCGCAGATCGAGAAGAAGACCAGCAATCCGAAAAACAGGGCTCCTTGCATGTTGTTGGCGTGCGCGGCCAGCCATTGACGGGTTCCCAGTGCGGAAGCGATCCCGCCCAAACTGCCCAATGCGCCGGTTTGCCAATCGCCAAACCCCTCGGCCGCCACCCAAACCGCGGCACCCACGGTCGCGCCGATCAGGATGTGGGATCCCACCTGCGCATCCAGCCAGCGGCCGGCCAGGAGCCGGTTCCAGGTGACGATGGAATGCGGCCAGCGGGCGCGCACCAGTGGTTCCAGGGCCACGTAGAGCAGTGCCAGCGCGGCGCCCCACATCAGCCATGCCGCGCAGTTCGCGAAAAAGAAGGGAATCATCGACTCATCGGGGACCGGATGGACGGTGCCGATCCAGATGACCAGGCCCAACAGGCATCGCGCGATGCCGATGCGCAACGCGCCCTTGCGGTCGATGTGGCCCAGCCGCCAATTGCGCCGCGCGAGCAACACTACCGAAAGCAGACCCAGCGTTGCCAGAGACAGCAGCACAATGCCACGCAGGCGGGAAGCCAAGCCGCCGGACGGCGAGGCTGCGGCGGCCGTCTTCGGCCAGTCGAAGTGGATGGCTACCTGAGTGACACGCCCCTTCCAGGAGGCCAGATCCACAGTAAGGCTGAGGCCGGAGATACGGGGATGCGGCCCCTTCCAGGAATGCACGTCGCTGGAAGCGCCGGCCGGCACAAACGTTGCTGGCGTCTCAGTGAAAGAAGTTATGTCGAGGCCCGCGGCGCGGAAGACAGCTTCGGGCGCGACAGGAGGCGTGAGGCCCTGGGCATCCTTGTACGGGTTCGCCTGAAACTCGCGCAGCCGGCCGGCTCCGTCCAGGGCCACGCGCACCATTCCCGGTCCGGTGGGTGCTGGATTATCGGGCGTTACCTCGCCGTAGGGATCCGCTAGCAACGGCGAAAGGCTCTCGCGGTAGTCGGCCCGGATGGGCGCTTCGGCCGCCAGCCATTCGTCCCAACGATGCGGCTCCGGGAGTTGCTTGAGGCGATCGAGCAGGTCGTCGCGGTTGTCGAGCGACAGCGCAAAGTCGGCGGGCTTTTTGGGATAGCCGAACGACGACGCCATTTCGCGTGCCTGGTGCGCCAGAACTTCCGGCGGATCGTCGAGCGGCGTGTGCATCGCGGCGGTATACCGCGCGCGCAGTGCCACCGCCGCGCACAGGCAGACGACGATCGCGACGAGGCAAGGGATCGAGTATCTAGGGGCGAGGCCTTCGAGCTTGCCTGCCGACGCGACCAGTTCCGGCGAGGGCATCTCCCCAGCGGCCAAGGCGGCGGCCAGCGGATCTCCTCCCGGCAAGGCGGCCGCAACGGATAAAACATTTGCCGGACGCCGGGCAGGGTCGGGATCGAGGCAGCGGCGGATGGCTTTCTCGACGCCCGGATCGATATCGGCGGCGATGGAAGTCATGCTGGTCAATTGCGCCGATTCCTGCTGGCGCAGCATGGCCTGAACCGTGTTGGCGTCGAAGGGCCGCTTGCCCGTGAAGAGTTCGTAGAGCACCAGGCCGAGCGCGTAGATATCGCTTTTGGCGGTGACCTCGGCGCCCCGTAGTTGCTCCGGGGCCATGTAGGCGGGCGTGCCGTTGCGCACCTCGGCGCCGGAAAGCTGATCGGCGATGGCGGCTAGGCCGAAGTCCATGATAACGACGTCGCCGCGCTTGTTCATCATGATGTTCTGCGGCTTCAGGTCGCGATGGATGATGCCGCGATCGTGAGCCGCCGCCAGACCGGCACAGAGTTTGCGCGCCGTTTCGAGGGCCTTATCGGCGGGCAGCCGTCCGATGCGCAGCAGCAGCGACGCCAGATCTTCGCCATCCACGTACTCCATGGAGATGAACGGCATGCCTTCGGCCTGGCCGATGTCGTACACGCGGCAGACATTGGGATGCGAAACCTGGCGGGCGATGCGGACTTCGCCGTGAAACCGCTCGAGCAGACGCTGGTTTTGCGCGGCTTCTTCTGGCAGGAACTTCAGCGCTACGGACTGGCCCAGGGCGAGATCGGTGGCGCGATAGACTTCTCCCATGCCGCCACGGCCCAACAGACCGATGATGCGGTAGCGCCCGCCCAGCAGAGTGCCGGGGAGAAAGCGGCCTTCGTCGACTTCGGAGGAGGACGAGATATGCGAAACAGAGCGTTCCACGGCGACGGTTTCAGCAACGGAAGGATCGGCGCGGCGCTCCATTAGTACGATTCTACTCTGTGGCGCACGTTTTCAACGTGCTGGGAGCGTGCGCCACATATTATGGCAGATCTACTCGACGAGGGCCATTACGCGCGCGATCCCCGCCGGTGGCGACTGCTCGTAATGGGCGAGGACGCGCACTTTCCTCTGAGTCTCTGGCAGCCGCACTACGGCTCGGGTCCACCAATTCCATTCCGTGCGCAAGACATCGCTCTCAGGCGATCGGTCCTGCCCGGCGTCCTGGCGGGCTACGCCGAAGAGGTAGTTCGCACTGAGGTCTGCAGCGGATCATACGAGTAATCCGGACGCAGTAGTTCCAGGAAGCACTCCTGCACTTTCTCTTCGGCCTCGGCCACCGAGCCGGTCAACCTCTATGCTGAGCGGAACAGGGGCAAATGATGCTCATCGAACAGTCGCGGGCGAGAGAGAAGTAATCGTGGGTCTGGCAAGTTTTCGAATCCGGCGGTGCCTTTTGCGCGCCAAGCGGCGCCTGAAGCCCCGCGCGGGCTGAAGCCAGACTGAAGCCCGCCCTCCAGCCAGTTAGCGCATGTATTTCGGCGGCTGCCCCGTTCCCCACGGATCGTACTCCGATGCGAATCGGACACGCTCGCTGATGGACGGGTGGTCGTAGAGCCAGAATTCAATGAACGGACTGGGATTGGGATCGTCGAGCGACACCTCGCCGAGGATCTGGAAGGCGTCGGCCGCCTCTTCCGCCGAGTTGGGCACAATCCCGTGGATTACTTCCAGCCCGTAGATATCGGCGTTGTGCTCCAGCACGCGGCTGAAGGAACTCGATACGGGTTCGGACAGAAAGCCGAAGACTGCCAGCGTCAGCAGCAGTACGGGCATGGATGCCCAGTCGCTCACATCGCGAATCTCCCACCGGGCGCCGTAGCGCGCCAGCGCCCAGCGCATCGCGTGATACGCCAGGAAAAGGAAGATCAGAATGCCCAGCAGGGCCGCGCCCATGCCGATCCAGACATGTCCCAGAACATAGTGGCCCATCTCGTGGCCGAATACGAACAGGGTCTGGCCGGTATTCATCTTCTGAATGGTGTTGTCCCAGACCACCACGCGCTTGGATGCGCCGATACCGGTGACATAGGCGTTCAGCGATTTCAGTTTCTCGCTAGCCTTCATTTCGAACATGCGATCGGGCGAAATCTCCAGCCCGCCGCGCGCCACCACCTTCTCGATCGCGGCCACCAGCCCGGGCTGCCGCGCGGCCAGCGGCTCGAACTTGAAGAACAGTGGCTCTACCGCCACCGGCTCGATGAACATCAGGAACACGACCATGGGCACGGCGGCGAGCCAGAAGTAGAACCACCAGCGGCGCGGGCTGCGGCGCATCGCGCCGTAGAGCACCCATGTGGCAATGCCGGCCAATGTGAACAGGAGCAGCTCGCCCTTGGTCCAATCCCAGAGCCACGATCCCCAGCCTTGAATGGACTGCTCGAATTTGAGCGAGAGGTGGTGGCCGTAGAGGCCCACCGGCAGTTCCAGCGCGTCGATCGCCAGCAGCAGCAGGGGCGCAAAAATATAGGCCTGCAAGATGCGGCGGCCGGTGGCGGATTCCGCGACGTTGCGAAGGCGTGGTGCGAGGCGCCACGCTAACAGGACGATCAGCACCAGGATGCCGTAAGCCACGGCAATGAAATGCAGACGGTGGCGGGCAACCGCGTACTCGATGGCTTTGGCGAGCTTATCGGGCGGGAGCGTGTAGGTCTTGGCGGCTAAGAGCAAAGCTGGAAACATATTTCTCCTTTTCCCCAGACGGTCTGGCGTCCCACGCCGGTCCATTGGCCTACACGCAGGTAGGGCAGGAACTCGGCGAGACCGCCATCATATTCGGCTTTATATTCGACTTGGCCCGAGAACCCGCCGAGCGGATGTGTCTGGCCGGTGCGGCTGGAGCGGCGCTCGGTTGCGTGCCATTTCAAGTCGCAGCTCGTGAGGCGTACCAGGGCGGCGCGCTCGCCCATGCCATGGAAATCGATTTCCAGGGGACCGTGTCCGTAGAGAGCGCGTAGCGTGCTGATGCGGTCGCGGAGGCGGGCGAACAAGATGGAAAATTCGGGGCGGACCGCTCCCTCACGGTCGCAGCTCTGTAGGTCGCGGCTCTTTAACTCGGTGGGAGTGAGGAAAGTGACACGCACGCGTGCGGCGATATCCGCGGGGCCGTCCAGGGGAATAGCGAAATGTTCCTTGCCCACGGAGATCAGCGTGGCGCGACCGCGGCCAGGGCCGAGGCCGGTTTTCGCCAGCCGCGCATAGGCCTCCTCGAAAGCCGGGCTGGCCGGGTGTTTGACGTCGAACAGGTGCATATCGAAATGGAAGCTGGAGCCGGCGGGGATCGTCTTGCCATCCAGGTGTGCGGCGCGAAATACGAACGGGCGCGGGCGGTCGGCGAGCCCGCTCGGCCCCGAGGGCACCCCCTCGCCGGATGCGACGGGTGCGAATATGCGCCCATACGCAGCAGGGCTGGCAGTTTCGCGGAGCATCATGCCGAATGCGCCGCGCAACACGTTGGCCGCTTTTCCGGGCGGGAAGACAAGCGCTTGTTGGGCGTGGAAGTGGAAGCGCAGCCGCCAGAACTCGAACGTCACGCCGTGTTCATCCAGCCGTGGCCGCGGCCACCGCGTCGTAGAAGCCCTTGCCGGCCGCGGCCAGCCGCTCCAGCAGGGGCGCGGGTTGCCAATGATCGCCCAGGCGCGCGCGATATTCCTTCACTTTGGCCAGCACGTGCGCAAGCCCCAGCGAGTCCGCGTACGCCATGGGGCCGCCGCGATGCCGCGGGTAGCCGAAACCATATGCGTAGATCACGTCGATATCGCCGGGCCGGATGGCGAAGCGCTCGTCGAGCACGTTGGCGCCCTCATTGGCCAGTGCCACCATGATGCGTGAGAGAATCTCGTCATCGGAGACCGGTTGCCGCGCTATGCCGCGCTCGCGTGCCGCCTTTGCTGCCAGTTCTTCGATCAGCGGATCGGGGGTCGGGGTCCGGCTACCGGCTTCATAGCGATACCATCCGGCGCCGGTCTTCTGGCCGTAGCGGCCCATCTCGTAGAGCCAGTCGGGCACAGGCGACTGCGGCGCTTCGGCGCGGCTGGCGCCGATCGATCGCAAATACTGGCGGATGCGCGCGCCCACATCGATGCCCGCGATATCCTGCATGCCGAACGGCCCCACGGGCATGCCGAAGCCGGTCAAGACGTGGTCGATTTGCGGGACGCTGGCACCCTCTTCCAGCAGTAGATAGCCTTCGCGCATGTAGTAGGCGAGCATGCGGTTGGCGACGAAGCCGAAACAGTTGCCGACCACCACGCCGACCTTGTTCAGCTTCTTCGCGAGCTTTAGCGAGGTGGCGATGGTTTGGTTGCTGGACTCGCGGCCGCGCACGATTTCCATCAGCTTCATGACGTTCGCGGGGCTGAAGAAGTGGTGGCCGATGACGTTGGTAGGGCGACCGCTGGATTGCGCGAATTGATCGATATCCAGCGTCGAAGTGTTGGATGCCAGCACACAATCGGGTCGCGTGACGCGTCCGAGGTCTGCAAACACCGACTTCTTCAACTCCAGGTTTTCGAACACGGCTTCGACTACGATATCGACTTGATCGAAACCGCCGTAAGTGAGGGTGGGGCGGATCAGCGACATGACGCGATCCACCTGCTCGGGGGTCATCTTGCCTTTGGAAGCGGAGATGTCGTAGTTCCGGCGGATGGTGGCGAGGCCGCGGTCGAGGGCTGCCTGGTCCGACTCCTTGAGCAGCACGGGGATGCCGGCGTTGGCGTAGTTCATAGCAATGCCGCCGCCCATGGTGCCCGCGCCGACCACCGCCGCCGCGCGGATTTCCGTCGTGGGCACGTCTTTCGGCACGCCCGGAACCTTAGCTGCTTCGCGCTCGGCGAAGAACAGGCGGATCAGGTTGCGGGATTCAGGGGAGAGCACGCAATCGGCGAACAGCTCGATTTCGCGTTCCGATCCAGCGTCGAAGCCGTGCAGAACGCCGGCCGCAATGGCTTCGACGGCGGCGTAAGGGGCGTGCGCGCCGCGCGCGGTCTTCTTCAGGCCGGCGCGGGTGGCATCGAAGGCGGCGGCTGCGGCGGCTTGATCGGCGATCTTGGCGCTCTGCTCGCGGACCCTGCGCGTTTCGCCCGCCGCGGCCTTGGCGCGCGCGAAGGCGATAGCGCCTGCTAGCAGGTCGCCCTCGACGATGTGGTCGACAATGCCTTCGGTGAGCGCGCGTTTGGCGCCGATGTGCTGGCCCTGCGTACAGAGTTCCACGGCGGGGGCCACGCCGCACAGACGTGGCAGACGCTGCGTTCCGCCCGCGCCGGGAATGATGCCCAGCAGCACTTCGGGCTGGCCCACTTTGGCTCCTGGCACGGCCACACGATAATGGCAGGCCATGGCGAACTCCAGTCCACCGCCCAACGCCGTGCCGTGGATGGCGCACACGACCGGTTTTGGACAATCTTCGATGCGCCGCAACAGCGCGTGTATGCGATGCGAGCGGTCGACGGAAACCTCGCGGTTCGGAATGGCGCCAAAGACCTTGATATCGGCCCCAGCTATAAATGTGTTGCCCGCGCCGATGAGCACGATGGCCTTGGCGGCCGGGTCGGTGGCGGCCCGCGCTACACCCGCATCGATGCCTTCAGGCACGCCGGGGCTCAGGGCATTCACGGGCGGATTGTTTATGGTGACGATGGCAACGTCATCTTGGACGGTGTATTGGACGATCTCTGGCATGGGATGGCGATCCGACCCATTATGACACTGAGGCAGGGTGTCGAGACGAACGTCTCTGGCGATACACTGGGCATCTCACCGAGCCTTCCGAAAGTTCAGTCCGAAGACTATTCTTTGGGCGCACTTTTCTGGAGAGTTCGGACCTGAAAGGGTCATCTTAGTTTTTCAGCCTTAAGAAGAACCAGGTCATGCCGGTCAGCAACAAGACGGAGGCCGAGAGTGGAACTGGCTTCAGCGCCGCCAAGTGGCGGTTGAGGCGGGAGAATAGCAGCGCGAGGATGGCGATCATTGCGATCTCCGCGAAGGCCGCGCCGGCGAGCACGTAGAAGGTGCGGTAACCGGTGGTACGCAGAAACAGCTCGAAATACAGGCCGTGAAAGCCGCCTAGGACCGCCACGATCAACCAGCGCATATCGGCCTCCGGCAAAACCAGGATCTCCACCGCGAGGTAGGCGATGGTCAGGCCGGCGGCGGCTTCCACGAAACGCGCGGGCGGCTGCCAGCCCGTGAGCGGAACGACGATTGCCGCGGCTATCTGGCCGGCCAGAAACATGGCCGTCAGCAGGATCAACTCGCGGCGGCTGCGCGCGGCCAGCACCAGGCTCGCGAGAAACAGGATCTGCGCGGCGCCGCCCAAGGCTCGCAGGACGCCGCCACCGGCCTGCGTCACGGCGGTTTCGAAAGCCGTGGGAGGCCGGAAGCGCAACGTCGCCCGGGGAAACGAGATATCGAACAGAGCCTGATCGCGCTTGCCGCCGTTGTCGACGCGCAGCAAGTGAACGTGGTTCGACACGGTGACCGCGTGGAGCGTGCATTCGACATCCAGGCTGTCGACCGGAGCGGCGAATTCGTAATCAGCCGTGCATACATAAACGCCGTGCGCTGCATCCTCGCGACAGGACTTGTCCAGCAATTGGGCCTGCCGTCCGCCGCTCGTGAAAACGATATGTACGAAAAGCGACTGCGCGGGATTCGCGACGTGCGGCATTTCGTACAGCGGCAGCCGGAACTCGTAATGCGCCTGCGTGCCGCGGATGGCTAGATCGCTGGAACTCATGCTCATGACGTGCGCGCTTGCTTGGCATGTGAGTAGGACGAATCCGGCCAGAACTCTCATGCGGGTGATTCGGGCACAGCGTGGATCTGTCCCGCGACCAAGCGCTGCTGGCGAATGCGCCGGTAAATGACCCGGATGAAAGCCAGCACAGGCACGGAGAGGAACGCGCCTGGAATGCCGGCGAGTTCGGCGCCCGCGAAGACCCCGAATAGAGCCAGCAGGGGATCCAATTGCACGCCGGCGCGCATCAACAGCGGAGACAAGACGTAGTCCTGAAGGAGGCGAAAGACAACCAGGAATGCGATCGCGGCCAGAACCGGTCCACCGCTCACCGCGGTAACGATCACGATGATGACGCAAGCCGACACGGTTCCAATCGTGGGGATGAATTCGAGCATTGCCGCCAGCGCCGCGAGCAGGATGCTGTACGGTACCCGCAGAATGCTGAAGAAGATGGAGTAAGACGTGAAAGTGGCCAGCGACAGCGTCAAGATTGCGCGCATATAGTGCGCCAACAGGAGATCCACATCGGCAAGCAGTTCATCAACCAAGCCCCGCCGCCGGTCGTCGTCGATCAGCTCCAGGAAGCGCTGGCGCATCTCGCGGCCATCTTTCAAAAAGAAGAAGCCGAGAATGGGAACGATCACCACATATGCTAAGTTGCTGGCCACGCTGAGTATCTTGGCGCCGGCGCGTGGCAGAGAAGAGATGATATCGCCGGAACTCCTGGCGAGCTGATCTTGCACCTTCTGCACGATTTGCGCCTTGAAGGAGTTCACATCGGCGGAAAAGGATGCGTTGGGCTGCTCAAACCTGGCGAGCTTGGCGGGGAGAGACTTGGCCAGCGCGTTCGCCTGTTCGACCGCGCGGGAGCCGATCTGAGTGATGCCGACGAAGAGCACGGCGATGAAAATGAGATAAGCGATAGCCAGCGCGGGAGTGCGCGTGCGGCTCGCGGGCAGGAAGCGGTCGATGACGTCCACCAGCGGCGAGAGCAGATATCCGAACAGCAGCGCCGCGATGAACACAAACACGGTCGTGCGCATCAGGTACACCAGGCAGAGGAGGATCAACACAAGAGCTGCGGTCCAGGTGTAGCGCGCGGCGCGCGCCTCAATGCCGAGCATGATCGCCTCTAGGCATTCTAACTTGGCGCACGCGCTCCTGCCGACGCAGACCTCGCGCACGGTCGACAACCCACTCGAACCTATTGGAAATCGTCGCCCGGAATCCGGGGGTTTTGATCGCGCTCGTGGGCGGCAAGACCCAGGAAACAGCGTACGCGCCGCCAAAAAGCCGCTGGGAGGCCGGCCGCGGCGCATGGCGCTGCCACACGATAGTGGGCCGCAGGCCCATCCTGACAGACCTCGAGGTCTGCCCTACCTAAGCGGGACGCGGCGGCGGGACCCGTTCGACGCGCACGCGGGCGATGCGATTGCGCTCCATCTCGAGAACGCTGTAACGGCGCCCGTCATATTCCACGTGTTCACCTGCATGCGGGATATAGCCGAGACGGTAAAGCAGGAATCCGGCGAGCGTCTCGAATCCGGCTTCGGCGGGGATGTCAATCCCGTACTCAGTTTCGAGGTCGCGGATGCGTGTGGCGCCGTCGAGTTCCACTTCGCTCGATTCCGAGGCAGTGGGCCCAGCGGTCTGCGTCTGGCTCTTCTCATCGTACTCGTCTTGAATGGGCCCGACGATCTGCTCCAATACGTCCTCCACAGTGAGCAGTCCGACGATGGTGCCGAACTCGTCCACCACCATGGCCATGTGGGAACGCCCCTGTTGGAATTCGGCGAGCATTTGCCCGACTGGCTTTGTTTCAGGGACCACCAAGTGCTTCCGCAGCAGACGCCGGATGCGGAACGCCCGGCTCGGCCGGCCCACGCGGATGGCTTCGCGGCGCTCCTCCCACACTGGCAGCAGATCCTTGTAGTGCAGCAAACCGACGATCTGCTCGGGCTTCTCCTCGTAGACCGGGAGGCGCGAGTGCTGGTGCTCGATCATGGCGTGCAAAACCTCATCGAGCGTGGCCTCCACGGAAACCGAGATGATATCGTTGCGCGGCACCATGATTTCGCGCACTGAGAGTTCGCCCAGATCCAGCACGCGGTGGATCATGTCCTCCTGCGCCTCTGGCAGGTAGCCGAGGCCGCGGCTGGAGGTGACAATCAGCTTCAACTCCTCCGCCGAATGGCCGCCGGAGCGATGATGGCCGCCAATGCGCAGCATATTGGTGATCGCCCCACTGGATTTCTCGATCACCAGCACGAAAGGGGTCGAGATCCGGTAGAAGATCAGCAGCGCGGGCGCCACAGTGACTGCCAGACGGTCGGCGGTGGCGATGGCCAGATTCTTGGGCACGACCTCGCCGACGACCACATGCAGATAGCTGATGGCCAGGAACGCCAACAGCAAGCTGACGCCGTGGATGACGCTCGCGGCGGCGGGGCCCCAATTAGGATGGAAGAACGACTGGATGATGCGGAACAGCGTTTCTTCGCCGGCCCATCCGAGTCCCAGGCTGCTAAGGGTGACACCGACCTGGGTCACGGAAAGCAGCCGCGCCGGATTCGCGAGCAGGTTGAGCGCCGTCTGCGCACCGGACTGGCCTTCTTCGGCAAGCTGCCGCAACCGCGAACTGCGCACGGAGAGCAACGCCACTTCCGCGGCGGCGAAGAAACCGTTCAGGCCGATGAGCAGCGCCACCAAAATGAGGCGAAATCCCAGATACGATTGGGTCATGGACGTGGCCGGGGCCAGAATCTCATTTTAGGACTGGGTGGGGGTGCTGCATTTCACAATTATGTCCTAACGATTTGGCCGGACGGTGCGTCTATATGAATAACTCCGTTACACCTGGCGGGCGCAATCAACCGTATCCCCAAGTTTGCGCCCGCATTCATCCAATTGCAGAAAGGTAATCTTGTGGGCAGCAGGGGTGCGAGGCCGACCTCAGGGTCCGTCAGGATGTAGGCCGACGTGGACGGCGTCCGCAGGACTCGAGTCCTACACCACCAAGGCTTAGGCAATGCCCTCGAAGGGGGCGCGCCATCGAAACGCGAAGAAACTGGTGGCCGCAAAGGGAGCACCGGTAGGGCAAGAGAATACAGTGACGAGCTCGTTGCAATGGGTATCGGCAGTCTGGACGCTCTAGAGAGAACACAGACTTACCTCAATGGCGCCAGCCCGCTGGTGCGTTCGCGGCTAGAGTTGCGGAGCTCGCCAAGCGGCTCCCAGGCTCTCGGTGGAATGCCGGCGCGGGGGCTTTCTCCTGTGAGCAGCCTCGTCCTTAGCCGCGGCGCGCGCGGTCGCCCAAGTGCGCATCTCTTCCTCGGTGAAGGTCAAGGCCTGCATCTCGCTAGCCTCGTCACGCCGTTCCAGAAGGCTCCGGCACAACAGCGGCAGTTCCTGTATCTGGATGCCGTATCTCCTTATCAGAGCGAGATCGGCCCTGACCGTAAATGGCGTCCGAATTCGATCCAAAGCGATGCCTTCGAACGCGAACACGCGGCATCCCAAATCCTGAGTGAAGCCCGTCAGAACGAACTGCATCTTTGCGCTCCTTCCGGAGTTTCCCTTCAACTCCTTGGCAGTGCCGGCCGCGGGCGTCATGCGCGCCTCGGCGAGCGCCGGTTACAAGTGGGTCCGTACTCGTGAACCAAGTGGTCCTGCCGGGCCGGCCGTCGCGCCTGATCGCAAACCTCGAACACAAATCCAGCGGGCTGGCTCTTCATAAGCGGCGATTCAGATTCACTCAAATGTGTCAGCAGGGCGCCTCGAATGTCGTCGGTTTCGCCGATGTAGATCCATTCAAGCGCATTCGAGATTCCATAGACCCCCGACGTCATGGGCGCATAGGCCTGAATAGCCCTCGGAACGAACGGCCGCGGAGTCAGATGCTCAAATGGCATCCGGTATCCTTCGTACGGCGCCTCGCGAAGGACGTCTCATGCCGTCGCTCCGTTTCTCTTCGGACTCTGCGTGCCTTTGGCTCGATCCCCCATTTGCCGCAGGCGTTCCACTAACTCCTTCCCAGCCTTCACCTCGGCAGGGTTAGATTTGTAGCCGGGCAGCCGGGGATCGATATATTGTCTGCGGAATAGCTGATCCGATGCCAGGGCAGTTAACAGATCAAGCTCCTCCGTGGTAAGTTTCACGGTGATGACTGTCATTCGACTGTGCCTATCGTCTGTCGTGGTCGCGCCGCCATTCTGGCCATTTCCAACCTCTTTGCCGGCGGCGCGGCCGATCGTTCGATTGTCTTGTTGTGGTGGGGTCATGGGCGCTCTAGGGACGAAAAGTTCGGCTTGTTCAACAACCGGGCATTCTCAAGACGGAGACGCGCTTCTTGGACTCGCTTGCTTTGACGTTCAACCTCCCGGTGTGGAGCGTCTTCCGCCTCCAGTTGGGCAGCCTTGGTAATGGCCGCCAGCGCTAGCGGATCCACCCGTTTCAAATAGAGGATTATAGCAAAGCCGGATTGATCGCCGGTACGGGCCAGATTGTAAGAGTACGCAGACTCCTCCCATCCTCCAATTACTGGCGCAAGCTCACCATAGTTGGGGCGGCAGGCCATCTCCGCGCTGGGTCTGACTCTAATTCCGTAATCCACCAAGATCGGGATCAACTCTTCGATTACCGGCGGGCGCTGGTTTATGAGTTTGGCCTCGGACAACCGCATTTCCGTCTGCTTCGCCGCCATCGAGAGGCTGCTGCCGGACTGGAACCCGCGGTAGCTGGAGAAATCTGCGGCGCAGAGCAGCGACGTCCCAGCCGTACTGAAGATGAAGGCGGCGATGAAGAAAGTCATCGTCGTGGTGTGCCTGATTCCCGCGAAATTCCGGCGCGCATCAAACATCACAACCTCCCCGGTTGTTCGGGTAGCCTAAGAAGTGGGAACCAGATCGCCTGACTTAGTTCAGATGACCCGCGAGTGGGCAAAAGCGCTCAGACGTCCACCATTGTACGTCAGACGGCTTTAGCTTGTCAACCAGCCGCTCCACGCCTCCAGGAACGCCATGGCAACTTCTTATCGATACAAAAGAGTGCGGTATCTTAATCTCCAGTGGCGTGGGGAACTTCCCCGATAACTATAATATCCGGAAGTATGTCATGGCGTATGGCAGTTACTCTCAAGTAACGCTGTGGCACGCGCTGAAGCGCGCTTCAGCGTGCGCCACAGGGACGGTGTTCTAGTATGGTCTAGCGGCTAGTAGCGGCCGCCGCCACTGCGGCCACGGCCGCGGCCGCCACCTCCGCCGCCAAATCCACCACGTTCCGTTTTCGGACGGGCTTCGTTGACGTTCAGCGCTCTGCCGTCGAGTTCCCTGCCATTCAGTTCCGCGATTGCGCGATCCGCTTCCGCGTTGCTGGTCATTTCGACAAATCCGAATCCCCTGGCTTGGCCGGTGTCCCGGTCGGTGACGATGTTGACGCGCTCGACGGCGCCATACGCTTCAAATAGAGATCGAACCGCAGCTTCGGTAGCCCCGAAGTTGAGGTTGCCTACGAAAATATTCTTCATTCGCTTTTTCCTTTGTTAACTTACGTTGTTGGAATCGGGCAGGATCGGACGAGGGCGGCGGACCGGACTAATGCGAAGATGCCAAAATCACTGTAACGATTTTAGTTTACCACGGAAAAGGCCGCTGGGTTTGCGTATGGCGCGGAGGGCTTGGCGAGCGGCGCGCCTCGCGTGCGGCGAGAGTCCTTCGCTCAAGCCGAACGATTCGCCTCCGATTCCAACCAAGATAGCCTCCGGCGCTCGCCCGTAGAGTTGTTGCGACCACGCCAGCAGGGTCTCGGGATCGAACCGGTGAATGGCCGCCGACGGCCGGGGCTGGACAGGTTGGATAGCGATTTGGCCGGCGGGCACCCCGGCGTGAGCGTCGACGAAGATGACCCGGTCCGCCTGGCTAATAAACTCGGCTAGCTCGGGCGTCAGTTGGTGACAGGCGATGGCGCCCGCGCCGTCTACCTGCACGTCGTCGTAGAGCGACTCGGGATCGGGGAACGGGGATTGCTCGGCGAACGCCACGGCGT
>Ga0209698_10004644_pt1 | contig 14986 bp, 12 predicted proteins | sample LitLauG_LLR_2012_FD_187203 | JGI IMG/M metagenome (GOLD analysis project Ga0209698, IMG submission 187203) | Freshwater sediment microbial communities from Pennsylvania, USA - Little Laurel Run_MetaG_LLR_2012 (SPAdes) (version 2) | ecosystem: Environmental > Aquatic > Freshwater > Creek >...
GGCGCAGCGCTGGACGTGTTCCTGGAAGAGCCCGCGATCCACAACCCCCTCTTCGCACTGGACACGGTCGTGTGCACGCCGCACCTGGGCGCCTCGACCACGGAGGCACAGGAAAACGTCGCACTGCAGATCGCCGAGCAAATGAGCGACTTCCTGCTCACCGGCGCGGTGAGCAACGCCCTGAACATGCCCTCGGTCTCGGCCGAGGACGCGCCCCGCCTGCGGCCGTACATGAGGCTTGCCGAACAGTTGGGCAGCCTCGTGGGGCAAGTCATCACCACGGGCATCACCGCGGTCGAGATTTCCTTCGAGGGGCAAGCAGCCGCGCTCAACACCCGCCCGCTGTTCGATACGGTCCTGATGGGCTTGCTGCGTCCTTCCGCCGAATTCGTGAACATGGTCAACGCACCGGTCATTGCGCGGGACCGTGGGATTCGCACCGCCCAGACTCGCCGCGAGGACGAAAGCGAGTACCACTCGGTAATCCGGGTGCACGCCATCACCGAGCACGGCGGCGTGAAGCTGGCCGGAACCCTCTTTAGCGGCAAACCCCGTCTCATCAATATTGACGGCGTTGCGCTCGAATCGGAATTGACGCCGCGCATGCTCTTTGTGCGCAACAAGGACACGCCCGGATTCATCGGCAGCCTGGGCACGGCACTGGGGCGCGCCGGCGTAAATATCGCCAATTTCAACCTGGGCCGCGCGCAACGGGGGGCCGATGCGGTGTGCCTGGTTTCACTGGACGAGGAATTGCCGCCCGAGGTGCTGTGTCAGATCCAGGCCTTGCCCGGCGTGGTCGGCGTTCACACCCTGCGCTTTGACGCAACGCCATAATCGGCCGCGAATCCCCCGCTTTTTTAGAAATTTGCGCCCTTGCGCAACAGCGGACACGGTGCCAGCATGCACGCTGGGGCTAAGTTCCCCGTGCTGGCGGGAAAATGGGTTAGGGCAAATGGCCGGTTGACCGGATTTTGCGGCTGCACCCAAAATGGCTTTCCTGTCGCAATACCGAACCGGTCTCCCCCCGTGGCCGGTTTTTGCGTCCTTGGGGTGCGTACTTTTTTGGAGATGGCATGAGCACACCGAACCCAATGCTGGAGACGGCAAGCTTCCCGATCCTGATTCCGGGTGCTCCGGCCACGCGCCCCTTCACGCTGGCGCCGAATGCGCCGGCGAGTCTGGCCATGACCGACTTTCGTTCGGCGCCCATCGTCACGACCAACTTCAACGCCTCGATCGACGATGCGCTGAATCAGATGAAGCTGTCGGGCGCGCGTTTTGCGTTCGTCCTGGGACCGGAGCGTCAGCTGGTCGGCGCCATTACCTCCTACGACATCCAGGGGGAAAAGCCGGTGCAGTACATGGTGTCGGTTGGCTGTTCGGAAACCACCTGCGCCTGGCGCGACGTGCAGGTGGAAAACATCATGGAGCCCATCGACCAATGGAAGGTGCTCGACTACACGCATGTGCAAATGCTGTCCCTGGCCGAGGTCGCCGCCCTGGTCGCCGAGTCCGGCTTGCGCTACGTGGTCGTGGTCGAGGCCGCACTGGAGGGCAAGGCGCGCCAGGTGCGCGGATTGTTCTCGGCAACGCGCCTGCAGATGCTGCTCGGTGGCGCCGAGGCCGCGGCCACCGTTACCGCGGCCATTGCCAAGGTCCACAGCTTCGCCTGATTGGCGTCCCGGTTGTTGGCAAGTCCCGGGGGTGCAGGCACCCGCCCCCGTGCCGCGGGCGTGCCATCCGTGTGCCGGCACTGGGGCGGCCGTTTGGGCCGTTGGGGGGTGGTGCTACGGAGGACCATAGTCCATGCTTCGTGTTCTGGTAACCGGCGGTGCCGGGTTTCTGGGCTCACACCTGTGCGAGCGGCTGGTGGCGCAGGGCAGGGAAGTCCTGTGCGTCGACAACTACTACACGGGCACCCGTAGGAATGTGCAGGCGCTGCTGGGTTCGCCGTCCTTCGAGCTTATACGCCACGACGTTTGCTTTCCGCTCTACGTGGAGGTCGACCAGATCTTCAACCTGGCCTGCCCGGCCTCGCCGATCCACTACCAGTCCGACCCGGTACAGACCACCAAGACCAGCGTCCATGGGGCGATCAACCTGCTGGGCTTGGCCAAACGGGTGAAGGCGAAGATCTTTCAGGCTTCCACCTCGGAAGTCTATGGCGACCCCGAGGTGCACCCGCAGCTCGAGAGCTATTGGGGGCGCGTCAATCCCATCGGCCCGCGCAGTTGCTATGACGAGGGCAAACGCTGCGCGGAGACCCTGTTCTTCGATTACTGGCGCCAGCACCGCTTGCGCATCAAGGTGGGCCGGATCTTCAACACCTACGGTCCGCGGATGAGCGTGGGTGACGGTCGCGTCGTGTCCAATTTCATTGTCCAGGCGCTGCGCGGCCAGGACCTCACGATCTTCGGATCGGGCGAGCAAACCCGGAGTTTTTGCTACGTCGACGATCTTATCGACGCGATCGTAAGGATGATGGATACCGGCGATGAGGTGATCGGGCCCATCAACTTGGGAAATCCCGTGGAATTCAAAATGATCGAACTCGCGGAAAAGGTCCTGCGGCTCACCGGCTCGCGCAGCAAGCTGGTATTTGCGCCGCTGCCCTCGGATGATCCGCGTCAGCGCCGGCCCGATATTGGCCTGGCACGCGCCACGCTGGCCTGGGAACCCAAGGTGGGACTGGACGATGGGCTGGCCAGGACCATCGAATATTTTCGGACGGTGCTCGTGTAGGTTTTCGAAGGGGCGTCTGGCGCATCGAACCGTCGGACGCGGTGACACGGCATTATTTGCGCTGAAAAAGCAGCAGCACGCCGCCCAGGGCAAGCACGCCCACGCCTACCAGCGCGCCCACCTGCACGTACACGAGGCTCGAATACAGCGTGTACAGGCAACTCAGGAAAAACAGGATCGGCGTGACCGGGTAGCCCGGCACCCGAAAGGGCCGGGGCACGTCGGGATAGCGCCAGCGCAGCACGATCACCCCCAGGGCGCTCAGCGACAGGAAGAACCAGTACACCGGCGCCAGGTAATCGACCATGGTGGCAAAGCCGCCGTGGTTGATGCTGCCAAAGCCAATCAACAATATGGCCACCGCGCCCATGGCCAGCATGGCATGGGCAGGCGTGCCGCGGCGCGCGTCCCAGTGGCCAAGATGCGCAAGCCGGGTCAGGTCGCGTGCGGCGGCAAAGGTGGTACGCGCGCCGACGATGAGCAGGGCGTTCATCACCGAAATGGCCGCCGTGGCAACCGTCGCGACAATCAGCACCTCGCCCGGCCGGCCAAAGGCCAGGCGCATGACATCGGCGGCCGGGGCGTTGCTTTGCGCCAGGCCGTCGAGCCCCAGCACGCGCACGTAGCCCCAGTTGGCCCCCAGGTAGATGGCGCCGACGATCGACATGCCGCCCACCAGTGCCAGCACAATGCCGCGGCGCTCGTCGCGCATCTCGGCCGAGAGTGTGGCGGCATCGCTCCATCCGCCATACGCCAGCAACACGAATACCATCGCCGTACCCAGGCTGGTGCGATCGGCGCTGGCCGCCGAGACGCTGGCCGACGTTAGCGGCGCAACGCCTTGGAACTGCTGCCACAGGCCCGCCATCACGACACAGCTCAACCCGAACAGGACCAGTGACATGAGCCCTACCTGCGTGCCTACGCCCAGGTGGATGCCACGCAGGTTCACGCCGATAAGCAGCACCACGGCAATGACGCCAAACACTGGGCTCGTCCAGGGGCCAAAGTTGATGATCTGCGCCAGGTAGTCGCCAAACACAAAGGCGAGCAGCGCCATCGAACCGGTGTGGATCACCGAGAATCGCGACCACGCAAAGAGCAGGGCCAGCTTGGTGCCGTAGGCGCGCGCCAGGAAGGAGTAGTCGCCGCCCGTATGCGGAAAGGCCGAGGCCATTTCCGCAAAACACAGGGCACCCAGTATCGACAGGACCCCGCCCAGCGCCCAGGCGGCAAACAGCGTGGGCGCCCCCATGACGCTGGCGGCGACGTTGGGGGAGGTGCGGAAGATTCCGGCGCCGATGACCATGCCCACGCACACCGCCATCGCATGGCGCACGCCCAGATGCCGGTGCGGCGCGCCGTGTGCCCCCTGCGCCGCCGGCGTATCACTCATGCAGGGCCGTCAACGCAGGTCATAGCGCAGGCGCAGATAGACGTAGCGGCCATTGAAGCCGATGGGCGAAAGAAAGTCGTAGGGTAGGTTACCGCCGTAATTGATCGATGTATTGGATTGGGTCGGGTACCGATTCGAAAGGTTCTGTGAGCCCAGGGCCAGCGCCAGATCCCGCAGAACGCGATACTCGGCCTCCAGGTCCAGTTGCACAGTGGCTCCATAGGTTTGCGAAACCAGATATGGCGAACCTGGGGAACCAAAATCAAATACGCGCGAAACCTGTCCAGAATGCGTCACCCGCGCAAGCAAGCTCCAGTCATTCGCTTGCGAGCCATTGTTCCAGTTAAGCGAGACCACGTCACGCCGCTTGGGCAATGCCGTCGTAATGGCATTTTGCGCCTGGTAGCCAAATAAAATGCCGGGCGCAATTGCGTCGAGCTGCGGCGGCTGATTATGGATGTCCCGAATTTCGTTGTCGACCCAAAGTGAAGCGTCGGAAACGCGAAAATTTCCGCCCAGCGCCTTCGTCGTCCAGCTGCCGACAAACTCCGCGCCACGAGTCGTGGTATCGACGGCATTCGTAAAGAACTGATACGTTGCCGACCCGGTGTTAATTTGCTGCGACAGCGCGATGCGGTCATCGACGCCGATGCGGAAAAAATCTGCCGAAAGCTGCAGCTGACTCAGTGGCTGTGCGGTCAGGCCCAGACTCACGTTGCGCGACTTTTCCGGCTTCAGAGGCTGCGCTCCCAGGGCCTGCGCAGCAGCACTTCCCACAGGAATGATCTGGACGCCACCGAGCACGCCTCCGCTAACATAAGTCGTGGGGCTGTATGCGGAGGCAATCTGTGCCAACGCCGGCGCTCGAAAATTGTTCGAGACGGCTGCGCGAACGGCCCAGTGCGGCACGAATTCCCAGCGACCACTGAGTTTTCCGGTCATTGCAGAGCCGGCATCGCTATAGTGATCAAAGCGGACAGCGGCATCGGCAAATATTGTCGGCAACAGATTCCCCGACAAGTCGGCGTAGACCCCGGCTACGCTGCGCGTCATGCTGGACGTGTTCAGGGGATTCAAGCCGCCGTCACCCTGCGAGCCGCTGGCGGGAGGGCAAGGACTGGTCGAGGAGCCCGCCGGCGGCGGATTACACGTGGCGGCACCATCGCCCGCGTATGTTCCCTGAATGTACGAGGCGGGGTCGCCAGCACTGTCCGCGTACGACTCGTGGCGCAATTCCACTCCGTAGGATAAGGTCGATGGATTCGCAAGAGCGAGCCAGTTCACGTCACCACTGAAATCGATGTTTGCCGTGGTCTGGGCAAAGCGAAAGCTGCCCAGGTGAAACGAAGTGGGGCTCGCGGGCCCCAGGGAAGCATTGAGCGAATTGCTCAAGCCGTAGTCAAAAGTGTTACGACCGTATGTGAGGCTGGCATCATAATCCCAAGCATTGGCTAGGTGACCGCGCACCCCGCCGTTGACGTGCCAGTCCTCGTTGGTTCCCGTGCTCTGCGGCAAAAATCCGTTTGGGTAGATCGCGTTCACATTGTTGACGAGATCACCGGGTTCCCGAAAGAACGCGTCCCCGTTCGAGGTTCGATGATTGAAGAAAGCGGTGCCGTACGCATTTACACCGTCCCCAACCGGAGTGCTACCGTTGCCCCACAAATTTAGATTCTGGATCTTGGCATCGCCAACTTGAAAGGTAATCAAATTCTGTGCCGGGTAGTTCGGGTTGAACTGGTCGAAGCCAGCGCGGTTGGTCGGATCGTGATGGGTGGCGTCAACACCAGCGCGTACAAAACCGCCGCCTGCCAGCGGGATTCCGTACTTCCCCTGCAAATTAACCGTCTGCCCATCGTTAATCGTTTGGCCGGTCGGATCAAAATGCGTGTGGTACAGCCCGGTATTGACCTCGACGGTTCCGCCAGTAGGTGCGTCGTCGATGATGACGTTGACTACGCCGGCGATGGCATCTGAGCCATATTGCGCGCCCGCGCCATCGCGCAGCACTTCAACGCGCTTTACCGCATTGACAGGGATTGAAGCAAAATCCACCGCAACCGATCCGAGCCCCACGGCCGATTCGACATTGACGATCGATGTCGGGTGAACCCGCTTGCCATTGATCAGCACCAGGGTCTGGTCGGGACTCAGGCCGCGCAACTGCCCGGCGCGCACGTGGTCGGCGCTGCCCGAGTTGGATTGATCCAGGTAATTGAAGGAGGGCAGCAGGGCCTGCAGCGCCTGGCCCAGGTTGGCTTCCGCACCGGCCACTGCGCGCAGGTCCTCGGCGCTCAGGATGTCCACCGGCGCCGTGGAATTGAGTTCCGTGCGGTCCTTGGCATGCGTGCCGGTAACGATCACCGGTTCGAGCTGGGCGGCATCGGCGTTTTGCGCATGCGCTGCGCCCAACGGGTTGAGGCAAAGCGCCGCCAGAACGCCCAGGGCGCGGGCGGGCAGTACGCGGGGCCGCAATCCTTCCATGTTGGTCTCCTCCGCAAAAGTGCAAACCCGCGAGAATACTGGAGGGCCGCGCAAATTCGAAGGAAGCCTTGGGTATTTGCTTATTGCGCAACGTCCGAGTGCGTACCTGCGGGTGCATGCGCGCCAGGCCGGGCCAGCCGGGATCCGCGCGACTGCGCCACCCGGGCATTGCTCTTGCGCCCGAGCTGCGCGCAAATCCAGGCGCCGCAGTCGATCAGGGCATCCAGGTCCACCCCCGTGCGCACTCCGAGTCCTTCGAACAGATAGACGATGTCCTCGGTCGCCACGTTGCCGCTGGCGCCGGGCGCGTATGGGCAACCGCCCAGGCCGCCCACCGAGGCATCGAAGCTGCGCACGCCAAAATCGTAGGAGGCGTAGACGTTGGCCACCGCCATGCCGTAGGTGTCGTGATAGTGCCCGGCCAGCTTTTCCAGCGGCACCACGCGGGCGACCGCCTCGAGCATGCGCAGCACGCTGCCCGGCGTGCCCACGCCGATGGTGTCGCCCAGCGATACTTCGGCGCAGCCCAGGGCGAGCAACTGCGCAGCGAGTTGGGCGACCCGCGCAGCGGGCACGTCCCCCTCGTAGGGACAGGCAATGACGCAGGACAGATAGCCGCGCACCGGAATGGCCGCGCCGCGCGCCGCCTCCAGCACCGGCTTGAAGCGGCGCAGCGATTCGGCGATCGAACAGTTGATGTTGCGCTGTGAGAATGTTTCCGAGGCGGCGGCAAACACCGAAACCGATTGCGCGCCGGCGGCTACCGCCGCCGTGTACCCCTGCAGGTTCGGGGCCAGCACGGGCAGCCGAACGCCGTGCAATGCCGGGTCCGCGCGCAGGGCGGCCAGCAGAGCCGCGCTTTCGCCCATCTGCGGCACCCGCTTGGGCGAAACAAAGGCACCGGCCTCAATTTCGCGCAAGCCGGCTGCGGCCAGCCGCGCGACCAGTTCGCGCTTGACCGCCAGGGATGGCATGCCCGCTTCATTTTGCAGGCCATCACGCGGGCCGACTTCGACGATACGTACCGTGCCGCTGCCCGGCGTCTGCGCCGCCATCATTTTCCCCCGGGGGCCGGATCGACCTCGAAATGCGCCAGATTCTGCGCCATCGCAACCTGCTCGCCCACATCCACGAGAAAACTGCGCAAGACCCCGGCCTGCGGCGCGCGCACGGTGTGCTCCATCTTCATCGCCTCGACAATAAGCAGCGGCGCATTGCCCGCCACGCGGCTCCCCGGCTGCGCCAACAGGGCTATGACCTTTCCCGGCATCGGCGCGAGCACCGTATCGTGCTGCGCATCCTCGTGCGCCGCGCGCAGGGCGGCGCCGGTGAGCGGATCGGACACCGCAAATTCCAGGTGCCGCCCGGCGGCAAGGACGTGCCAGCGCCCGGCGTGCCGGACCACGGCAACCGTTGATTGAGACCCATCCAACTGCGCATGCAGCTGCCCCTGGTCGACCTGTGCACCGTCCCAGCGCGCCTGGCAGCGACTGCTGATTCCCTCCATGACCAGGACGGTTTGCGGGCCATCGGCCAGGGCGCACAGCAGGCGCTGCTCCTGCGTCTCGTGTCCAATCCAGCGTACAAGCAGGCTGCGCCGCGGCGGGCTGTTTACGCGCCAGCCTGCGCGCTGGCCCCAGGGTGGCGCCGGCCTGCCGGTGCGCGCCCGCTCATCCGCACATCGCTCGGCCTCCAGATATGCCAAGGCGGCGAGCAGCCAGGCGCTGCGCTCGGGTGGCTGCGCCGCAGGCGCCAGGAAGTCGGCATCGCGCTCGATCAGTTCGGTGTCCAGGATCGCGCCGGCAAAGGATGGCGCCTGCACCAGGCGCGCGAGGAATGCGGCATTGCTGCGCACCCCGACGACATGGCAGTGCTCCAGGGCCTGGTGCAGGCGCGCCCGCGCGCCCTCCCGGTCGATGCCCCAGGCAATGATCTTGGCGATCATGGGGTCATAGTGTGGCGTGATCTCGTCGCCCTGGGCCACCCCCGCATCGATGCGCACATCGACCGATGGCTCGGGCAGGCGCAGGTACACCAAAGATCCGGTGGAAGGGGCGAATCCGTTGTCGGCGTCTTCGGCGTAGAGGCGCGCCTCGATGGCGTGACCGTGAATCTGCAGATCCTCCTGGCTGCAGGGCAGCGCTTCGCCCGCGGCCACTCGCAGCTGCCATTGCACGAGATCGTGTCCCGTGATCATTTCCGTCACCGGATGTTCGACCTGCAAGCGCGTGTTCATCTCCATGAAGTAGAACTCGGCGCCGGCGCCCGCCTGGGGCACGATGAACTCGACGGTACCGGCTCCGACATAACCAACCGCCCGGGCGACCTGCACCGCCGCAGTGCCCAACGCGGCGCGCCGATCCGCGCTCATGCCCGGCGCCGGCGCCTCCTCAAGCACCTTTTGATGGCGCCGCTGCACCGAGCAGTCGCGCTCAAAGAGGTGCACGCAATTGCCGTGCTGGTCGGCAAAGATCTGCACTTCGATATGGCGGGGGCGCAGGAGATATTTTTCCAGGAGCACCTGGTCCGAGCCAAAGGCGCCCAGGGACTCGCGCTGGCAGGCGGCCAGGGCGGCCGCAAAATCCTGCGGATCATCGACGCGCCGCATCCCCTTGCCGCCACCACCGGCACTGGCCTTGATCAAGATGGGGTAGCCGATGCGCATTGCCTCGGCCGCAAGGAAGGCGGCGTCCTGGCGCGCGCCGTGGTACCCCGGGGTGAGCGGCACGCCCGTGCCCTGCAACAGGGACTTTGCGGCCGATTTGGAGCCCATCGTGCGGATGGCCTCGACCGGCGGGCCGACGAATGCGATCCCGGCCTGCGCGCAGGCCTGTGCAAAATGCGCCGATTCGGACAGGAAACCATAGCCCGGGTGGATGGCCTGGGCGCCGCGCGCGCGCGCGGCATCGATGATCCGATCCACGCGCAGGTAACTTTCGCGGGCGCTGGCCGGCCCGATGCACACTGCCTCGTCCGCGCTGCGCACGTGCAACGCATTGGCATCGGCCTCGGAATAGACCGCGATGGTGCGCATGCCCAGCGCACGTGCACTGCGCAAGATGCGGCAGGCGATCTCGCCGCGATTGGCAATGAGCAGGGATGCGAACATGGGGCGTCGGCCGGCGGGGCCCTGGCGCAAGGCCAGGCCGGCCGTTACGTCTTTTGCTCCGGCGCGAGCGCCTCGTAGCGTCGCTCGCCCGTGCGTTCGTTGTAGAGCACCTGCATGGGCTGGCCTGACTGCGGGTCGATGAAGCGCTCGCCGGTTTGCTTCCAGCCGCTGCCGCGCGCGGCCCCGGCGTTGTAGCGCCAGCGTTCGAAGAGCACCGCCGCGGTCAGTACGGCACCCCAGAGCGCCAGCGGAAGGGTATCTTTGGCCCCACCCAGCCAGGTGCCCAGGCCGATGGCCAGCAGGGCCAGCGCAACGATCAGTACGGCGGTGCGCAGCATTTCAGGCGGCCAGCTTCTCGACCACCACGGCCGTTCCATAGGCCACGATCTCGCTCATCGTCTGGCCCATTTCCGCCGAGTCAAATCGCATCATCACCACGGCATTGGCGTGCATCAGGTGGGCATTGCTGACCATGCGGTCGACCGCATGGCGCCGCGCCTCCTCCAGCAATTGGGTGTATTCGGTGATTTCGCCCCCGACGATGGAGCGCAGGCCGGCCATGACATTGCCGGCCAGCCCGCGGCTGCGCACCACCACGCCAAATACCTGGCCCTTGACCTCCGCCACGCGGTAGCCAACGAGATTCTCTGTTGTCACGACGAGCATGGCCGCTCCCTTTCTTACATGCGAAAAAGACCAAACCGCGTGGCGGCGACCGGCGCATTGCGCGTGACCGCCAGGGATAACCCCAGGACCTGCCGGGTCTGTGCCGGATCGATGACCCCGTCATCCCAGAGGCGCGCCGTCGCATAGTACGGGTTGCCCTGCTGTTCATATTGCTCGCGAATCGGCGCCTTGAATGCCTCTTCATCCTCCGCGCTCACGGTTCCGCCGCGCGCTTCGATACCCTCGCGGCGCACCGTGGCCAGGACGCTTGCCGCCTGCTCGCCGCCCATCACCGAGATGCGGCTGTTGGGCCAGGTCCAGAGAAATCGCGGGCCAAACGCCCGCCCGCACATGCCGTAATTGCCGGCGCCGAAGGAGCCGCCCAGCAATACGGTGAGCTTGGGCACCTGCGCGGTGGCCACCGCCGTGACCATCTTGGCGCCGTCCTTGGCGATGCCGCTGTGCTCGGCGGCACGCCCGACCATGAATCCGGTGATGTTTTGCAGGAAGATCAAGGGGACGCCGCGCTGTACGCACAGCTCGATGAAGTGCGTGCCCTTTTGCGCCGATTCGCCAAAAAGAATCCCGTTGTTGGCAACGATGCCCACCGGATACCCGTACAAACGCGCAAAACCGGTGACCAGCGTAGTGCCGTAGCGCGCCTTGAATTCGTCCAGGTGCGAGGCGTCTACGATGCGCGCGATCACCTCGCGCACATCGTAGGGTTGCCGCTTGTCCACCGGCACCAGGCCGTAGATCTGGGACGGGTCGTAGGCTGGCTCCTCCGCTGTGACGGGGGCCCCCGATGCGGCCACCGGCCGATTGCAATTGGCCAGGATCGCCCGGGCGATACGCAGCGCGTCGGCGTCATCATTGGCAAGATGATCGGCCACGCCGGAAATGCGCGTGTGCACGTCGGCCCCGCCGAGCTCCTCCGCGCTGACAATCTCCCCGGTGGCCGCACGCACCAGCGGCGGCCCGCCGAGGAAAATCGTTCCCTGGTTGCGCACGATCACCGCTTCGTCACTCATGGCCGGCACGTAGGCCCCGCCCGCCGTGCACGAACCCATCACGACGGCAATCTGCGGGATCCCGAGCGCCGACATGTTCGCCTGGTTGAAGAAAATCCGCCCAAAGTGCTCGCGGTCCGGGAAGACCTCGTCCTGGCGCGGCAGGAAGGCGCCCCCGGAGTCGACCAGATAGACACATGGCAGGCGGTTTTCCTGGGCTATCTCCTGGGCGCGCAGATGCTTCTTTACCGTCATCGGGTAGTAGGTGCCACCTTTGACGGTCGCGTCATTGGCAATGACCATGCAATGCACGCCGTGCACGCAGCCCACACCGGCAACCAGGCCGGCTGCCGGTGCATCACCCTCGTACATGCCGTGCGCGGCGAGCTGGCCGATCTCAAGGAACGGCGAACCCGGGTCGAGGAGTTGATCGATGCGATCGCGCGCCAGCAGTTTGCCGCGGGCGATATGCCGCGCACTGGCCGCCTCGCCTCCGCCCTGGGCCGCCGTCCGCACATGCCCGCGCAACTCGTGCACCAGGGCCTGCATCCCGGCGGCATTGGCCTGGAACGATTCTGAGCGGGGGTCGATACGACTCGTTAATTGGCTCATCGGCGGGCGCAGGTAGCGGGGATCGCAACCCGGTCTTTGCGAAAATGACCAGCGGCGAGCATATTCCTACAACGCGCGATCCACCATGGGCAGGCGCTTTCGGCCGGGCAAAGGACAAGGGAGAAGACCGTGAACAATGCAAACGCCAGACCGACAATCCGGCGCACAGCGAATTCGGCGCACGCCCATGGGCCGCGGCGGCGCCAGAGCCGCTGGGCGCTCTGGGCACTCGTCTTTCCCCTGTTCTTCCTGGCCATCATCTCGATGGGCGTCTACTTCATGTTCCACAGGAAGATGGAATTTTTCCGCCCGGGCCACGAAAGCGGCCTGCCGGACTCCACCGTGCAGCGCACCGTCGCATTGCGCACGGATGACCCATCCTGGGGCGTTTTCCCCCGATAGTGTGCGCGGGCAAACGCCGGGCTCGAGGCTCTCCGAGGGAAGTCGTGCACCCGCAGGCGGGCATGCATCTTGCATCGTATGTTCGTGACGCTTGCGTCCCGGCATGCGGGCAGCGCCCGCTGCCGGCGAGGCAGCCCTCGGTCCCGCGGGCGCCGCCTCATCGAACGAGGGATCGTTGCACGCTGCAGCGAGACACCGTGCGATGAGGCTCGCCGCGGGGCCAGCTGTGTAACCGCGCTGCACCAGCGCTACGGCGTGACCAGTCCGGAAACGCCAAGGGAGATCGCGTGACGGGGACGCAATTCTTCAAGTTGGTCGGGCACTACGCGGCGCGGCCGGGCCTTTCCGGCCTCTGGGCGCCAGTCCTTTTGTGGATCGCGCGACTACGGACGGCATGGCGATCCGACCCCCCAGCCAGCAGCTTTTTCTGGCTGGCCGCCTGGCTGGGATCCTGGGTGCTACTTTGGCTGATCCTGCTCGTGCTGTGCCGCTAGCGCTGCGCTAGAACGCGCGCGGGTCGGCTCCCGTATCATGGCCGGCGACCCGAACGCGATGAGCACCGCCAGCACATATCCGGCCGACGCCACGAACCGCCTGCGGCGCCTGGTGGCGCTGCGCTGGGTCGCCATCGCCGCCCAGATATGTCTCGTCTATCTTGCCGCGCAGTGGTTGGGCGCGCAGGTGTGGATCGAGGCCGTGCTGGCAATCTGCACGGCCCAGGTCGGTTTGAACCTGGCCTCGATCGCCTACGGTGATCGCAGCGCCCCGGCCAGCGACCGCCAGCTCTTTGCTCAACTGCTGTTTGATGTCGGTGCCCTGACCGCCATTGCCTACCTGGCCGGCGGTTCCACCAACCCGCTCATCAGCCTTTACCTGTTGTGGATCGCGGTCGGGGCGGCCATGCTCGAAGCGCGCCTGGCGGCCCTGCTGGCGGCGATCTCGGTCGCCTGTTATTCGTTGGTCAGCTTTGTCCACGGCCAAGTGCACATCCACGACCACGAGCGAGCACTGCAAGTTCACTTGGTGGGCATGTGGGTGATCTTCGTGTTTTCGGCCATCACCATCTGCTGGTCCGTCGTGCACCTGACCGCGGCCGTGCGCAAGCGCGATGCCGAACTCGCGGCGGCACGGGAAGCGGCCTTGCGGGGCGAGCGCGTGGTCGCCCTGGGCAATCTGGCCGCCGGCGCGGCCCACGAACTGGGGACACCATTGACCACCATGGCGGTTCTGGCCGGCGAGATGCTGCGCGACGCTGGCCTGTCTGCGGCCGTGCGCTCCGACCTGGAGCTGCTCCAGGCGCAGGTGAGCGACTGCAAGCGCATCATCACCGCGCTGGCCGTGCAGGCGGGCGCCAACCGCGCGGAGGGTATCGAGCCCGTGGCCCTGGATATCTGGATCGAACAGCTGTTGCAACGCTGGCAGCGCCAACGCCCCATCGTCGTGCCGGAGGTCGCGCTGCAGGGGGACCGACCGGGCCCGCTTGTGGCGGTGGATGCAACCTTGGGCCAAGCCTTTCTCAACCTCTTTAACAATGCCGCCGACGCCAGCCCGGACAAGGTGCGCATCGAGGCGAGCTGGAACGAACAGGCGCTGCAGTTGCGGGTGCTCGACCGCGGCGACGGCATCGCCAGCGAGATCCAAAAGAGCCTGGGGCGCGATCTAATCACCACGCGCGAACAGGGCCATGGCATGGGTGTGGTGCTGGCCTATGCCGCCCTTGAGCGCTGCGGCGGGTCCCTGGCCTTCCAGTCCCGTGCGGGCGGCGGCACACAGGTCCAGGTGGACCTGCCGCTTTCTGCCTTGACGCCGCCCCGGCCGGCAAGTTAGGGCCATGACAAACGCACCGATCGAACACGTGGGCAACCTGTTGCTGGTGGACGATGATCCGGCGCTGCGCGGCGTGCTGGTGCGTGCGCTTTCCGCGCGCGGCTTTGCCGTGCGCGGCGCCGATTCCCTGCCCGCCTGCCAGGCCCTCCTGGATGGACACTACATCCCGGACTTTGCGCTCCTCGATTTGAACTTGGACGGCGCTTCCGGGCTGCAGTTGATTGCCACCATCCGCGCGGCGAATGAGGAATGCGCCATTGTCGTTCTGACCGGATACGCGAGCATCTCCACCGCGGTGGACGCCATCAAGCTGGGGGCGCGCCAGTACCTGGCCAAGCCGGTCGAGGTCGAGGCGATCGTCAAGGCGCTCCTGGAGGATCAAAGTCCAGACGCGCAGGCCGCGCCCGAGGACATCCTTTCGGTGTCGCGTTTGGAATGGGAGCACATCCAGCGCGTCCTGGCGGACAACGAAGGCAACATCTCGGCCACTGCGCGCGCCCTCAAGATGCACCGACGCACCCTGCAACGCAAGCTGGGCAAGCGCCCGGCACGTGAATAGCGCTGTGCGGCCGATCCTGCCGCGCGCTTACAATCGGCCGCCGACCCGCGCGCCGCGCGCGCACCAGCAGAGGCGGACACCGCAATGAAAAAGCACGGCCTCACCACCCGGATCCTGCACGCCGATCGGCTTGGCGGGGTCGAGCACGGGGCGGCGCACAAGCCCATGCACACTGC
>Ga0209698_10004646_pt1 | contig 14984 bp, 6 predicted proteins | sample LitLauG_LLR_2012_FD_187203 | JGI IMG/M metagenome (GOLD analysis project Ga0209698, IMG submission 187203) | Freshwater sediment microbial communities from Pennsylvania, USA - Little Laurel Run_MetaG_LLR_2012 (SPAdes) (version 2) | ecosystem: Environmental > Aquatic > Freshwater > Creek >...
CACGACATCTGGTCGGTCAACGTGGAGGAGGAGTACCACGAGACTGCGGACGCCCGCAGTGGGGCCGGCCCGTCGTCGGGCGGGACCGGGCGGGACGCCCCGATCCTGCCGCGCCGAGCCGGCTGAGCCGGGCCGGGTGGACGCTCGGGGGAGGGGGGACCGGTGCGACCCGGCGACGACGGGGTGACCGGCCCGGCCGACCCCGACGGCATGGGTGACTCCGGCCTCGACCTGATCCTCGACGAGGTCGACACCGTCGTCGAGCCGATCGCCGAGTCGATGGCGTTCCAGCCGGCCATGGGCATCGCCGTGGCCGGCGGCCCCATGGTCCCCCTGCCACCGGACGAGCCGGCGCCGGGTCTGGTCGGCTCGGACAACACGGTCCGGGCCGGGCTCCGCCAGGCCGGTCCGGTGGCGCTCGCCGGCATGGCCGTCAACGTGTCGGCCGCCCTGGTCGTCATCGCCGTGGCCCGCCTGCTGTCGTCGCAGGCCTACGGGGAGCTGGCCCAGCTGCTCGGACTGTTCTTCATCCTGTCGATGCCGGGCTCCGCGGTGCTGGTCGGCGTGGTCCGACGGATCACCGGGCTCCAGACCACGGGCCAGGCACACCTGGTCCGCAGCTGGGTGGCACGGGTGCACCGGATCTGCCTGGTCGGCCTGGCGGTCGAACTGGTCGTCGTGCTGGCCCTGCAGGGGTGGATCGCCCGCCAGCTCCACCTGCACTCGGGCACGGCGGTGGTGCTGATCCTGATGGCCGCCGGGGTCTGGATCCTGCTGTGCGTCGACCGCGGCCTCCTGCAGGCCCACCGGAGCTACGCCGGGCTGGCCGGCAACCTGTTGGTCGAGGGCGGGTCCCGCACCGTCCTGGTCCTCGCCCTGGTGGCGTCCGGTGCCGGCGTGGCCGGGTACGCCCTCGGGGTGCTGGTGAGCGAGGTGGCGGCCACCGCCCACGCCCACTGGCTGGCCCGCCGGGCCTGGGAGGACCCGTCGACCGCCCCGGTGGTGGGCGACGGCCTGGCCGGGGTCGGCGCAGGCTCCGCCGAGGAGCTCCTGGCCCGTCGCAAGCTGCTGGCCGACGTGTCGGCCGCCTTCGTGGGCCTGGCCCTGCTCGGCCTGCTGCAGAACGTGGACGTCATCCTGCTGGGCCGCCTCGACCACGCCCAGGTCGGGCCGTACGCGGCCATCTCGGTGGCCTCCAAGGCCCTGGTGTTCGGCGCCCTCGCCCTCGGTGCGTACCTGCTGCCGGAGGCCACCATCCGGTGGAACGAGGGCGGCCACGCCATCCGCCAGCTGGGGGTCACCCTGCTGTTCCTGTCGGTGCCGGCCGCCTTCCTCCTGGCCATCGCCGTGTTCGTGCCCCGTCAGTTCCTCACACTGGTGTTCAGCGCCCGGCTGGCCACGGCGTCGAACGCCTTCGCCCCGCTGGTGCTGGCCATGATGTGCCTGTCGTTCACCGTGCTGGTGACCAACTACCTGTTCGGCACCGGCTCCCGGTGGATCGTCCTGGTCCTGGCGGCCGGGTCCGGGCTGGCCGTCGTCCTGGTGACCGCCGCGGGGGGCCACCCCCTGTCGACGGCCTGGGCCGACCTGGTCGTCCAGGCACTGCTGGCCCTGGCCATGGGGATCGCCTTCGTCGCCATCCACCGTCGCCACCGCGGCCAGCACTGGACCGCCCGGTGGGGCTGGCGGCGCATCGCCGGTCGGAGCTGAACCCGGGGCGTCCCGAGGGGTCCGCCGAGGGCGTCCGTCCGGCAGGACAGGGCGACGGGGTACGGGTGGCGGGCTTCAGACGACCGGACCCGGGGTGACCGGGTCCACGGCGGAGTCCACGGGTGACTCCGAGGCGGCCGGGTCCGCCGACCGGGTGTCCCTGCGGGCCCGGGCCCGCAGGACGACGTCGACCACCCCGTCGGCGCCCAGGAACACCACGCCGGCCCAGGCCCACCGGCTGGCCGTCCCGAACGACTGGGGCCACGCCCCGTTGTCGGGCACACGGGCCTGGCCCTGGTGCACGGCGACCCAGGCGCCGGCGGCGGCCACGCAGGCCACGGCGGCGATCGCGAGGACGAACCGCAGCCGGGGCACGAGGAGGACCACGAGCACGGCCGCCCCGACACCGAGTCCTGCCACCGGTGAGGCGATGGCGGCGGCCACCGCGCCGGCCAGCACCGCGGCCACCACCGACGCCACCACCGAGGCCCGGGGCCCCTCGGCCCCGAAGGGCACCTGGAGCCGGGGGGCGCGGTCGGTCGCATCGGCGGGCGACCCGCCGTCGACGGCCTCGTCCACGGTGGGGTCGTCACCCTCGCCGGCGTCCGTCGACCGGCTGTGGGCGTGTGCCCGGCGCCGTCTGCGCCGGACCGGCCAGCAGGCGAGCACCAGGCACGCCACCAGCGACACCGCAGACACCAGCACGGCCAGGTTGGCCGTCCGCTGCGGCGCCCACACCACGGACACCTCGAGCGAGCCGTCGTGGACGTAGGGGGCGACGGCGGCCGGGTCGACCCGCCATCCGTTGGCGAAGGCGTCGACCAGGACCGGTGCACCGAGCGACGGTCCGCCGGTGACGGTGGCCGTCCACCCCCGGTTGATGGACTCGCCGAGGATGAGGGTGAACGGCGTGGACCCGGCGGTCGTCGGGACGTCGTGGACGGTCAGGCGCATGGAGGTGGCGGTGGTGCGGTCGACCGTCACCCGGGGGGAGGGGGCGACGGCCACCGGGGCCACAGCGTCCGGGCCGGCCAGGGGCATGGCCGCGCCGCCCGGTGCGGAGTCGAACACCAGCTGGTCGACGTCGTAGGCGGCCACCCGGCCCACCGCCGAGCCGATGGTGTGGTCGCCCGGGCCGAGGGTGAGGCCACCGGCGTCCGGACCGCAGAGCGAGATGGTCAGGGCCTTGCGGTCGAGGGCGTCGGCGGTCGACCCGGTCACCTGCACCCACAGGGGGGCGCCGTCCACGGTCAGCAGGTCGCCACGGCACGACGTGGGCACGTCGGCGGGCAGGGGGGCGGCGGTCACCCCGGGCAGGCCGACCTCGGCGATGGCGACGGGGAAGGCGATCGGGTTCTGCGAGTAGTAGTCGAGCGTGGTCACCAGTCGCACCGCGTCCACCGTCACCGTGACGTGCCGGCCCACCAGCGTGGGGAAGGTCAGTGGTACGTCGACCACCGCGCCGTCCACCGACGAGTCGGCCAGCGGGGGGAGGTCGACGGTGGCCCGGCCGGACTCGGTGGACACGGTCAGCCGGGTGGGCACCGAGTGCCGGCCGTCGGCCACCACCTGGAGGTCGAGGTGGTCGAAGGTCAGCGGCTTCGGGAGCTCATAGTGCAGCTGCTGGCCGACCTGGTGGGCGGCGCCGAACCCGGGCTGCCACACGGTGGCAGGGTCGTGGTCGAGCGTCGCCATGGCGTTGGCCCGCAGGTCGTTGTTGAGCCGGCCCACCGAGTAGGCGACGACGCCGGTGTAGTCGGAGCCCGGGCGCCCCACCACCCGGTCGATCTCGTCGTCGGCGATCAGCGGGGACACCCGGGCCTGGCCGGTGAGGGAGAAGGTCCGGGTGGTCGGCAGCCAGAACGTCCGCTGCAGGGTCGGCTCGGGGTCCGAGCGGGGCGGCGTGCCGGCCACCCGCAGGCGGTCCATGACCAGCAGGAGCCGGTCGGCGGCCGACGCGGTGCCCGCGGAGCGCAGCAGGTCCTGGGGCATGGAGACCGTCTCGGCCACCGACACCCCGGGGATCCGCACCTCGGCGAAGCCGACCGAGCTGCGCGAGCCGACGGGTGAGGCCGGGTCGTCCACCGCCACGCCGGTCACCGTGATGCGCAGGGTCCGGAACGTCCGGGCCGGGAAGGTCACCGTCTGGCCCGCCGGCGTGCGGGAGGCGGGGCCGAGGGCCACCACCACGGGGTGGGCGCCGTCGAAGGTGAGCGTGACCCGGGTGAGGTGCCGGTCGGGGTCCCCGGTCTGGGGCTGCACCAGCTGGAGCGAGTCGGTGGTGTGGGGGGCGTCGAGGACGACCTGCCACCACTGGCCGATCTGGTCGGCGAACGAATTGGTCAGCCAGGCCGTCTGGGGGTTCCCGTCGAGGGCGGCCGACGGGCGGTCCTCGGGCAGGTAGGTGATGGACGAGCCGTAGGACGAGGCGGTCACCGACGAGACCCCCTGCAGCACGGTGGTGGTCTGGGCGTCGGCCGGTGCTCCCGGGAACAGGTCGAGCGGCGCATCGCTCGGGTCGGCGGTGTCGGGGCCCTGGGCGGCCGTCTCGGTGTAGCCGGTGTTCTGGTTGAGGGAGTTCCAGCGGTACCCCTGCTTGCGGTTGGAGTCGGTGACCACCAGGACGGCCGGCCGGGCCAGCACCTCGGCCCGCAGCCGGTGGTCGGTGTCGAGGGTGCCCGAGTAGACGATGGAGGGATTGCCGGCCAGCAGCCCGACCGACGAGGCACCGACCACCCCGTTGGCGCTGCCGGCGACCACCAGCGGGAGCGTCGTCGTCTCGGTGCGGACGATCGGGCGCGGGTCGGTCACGGTGTAGGACACCAGTGGCGCCGGCCAGCCCGTGTTGGGCGGCAGGGCGAGGGCGGCCTCGTCCACGTGGGGGAGGAGCGACACGTTCGGCCGGGGGGCGCCGTACGACACCGGGTCGGTCAGGCCGGGCGGCGGCGTGGCCAGCTGGGCGGCCAACACCTGGGGCTGGGGGGTGTCGTAGCGCTCGTAGGCCTGGTCGTACTGGACCAGGACGTCACCGGCGTCCAGCAGTGACGACATGGGCGCCAGCGTGTTCCAGTCCATCACCCCGTCCTGGATCGGGCCGTCCACCGCCTCGAGCACGTCGGCCGTGGGCAGCGACCCCATGATCTGCTGCTCGTGGGTGACGAACGGGCGGGTCATGAGCCCCGGGTAGACGGTGTCGATGGTGTCGCCCCAGCGTTGGGCGCCGAAGTTGTTGCCGGGGATGGCGAACAGCCGGGTGCCCGGGTGGGCGCCGTTCAGCGCAGCGGCCGCCTGGCGGACGTAGTCCGGCGGCACCGCCGGCTGGGTGAAGCCCGCGGCCAGGATCTGTCCCGACCACAGCGGGGTGGAGGCCCCGGCCACCGCCACCAGGGCGAAGGCCCCGATGACCAGGCCGGTGCGCCGGACCCGGCGGCACACCGCGCTGACCCCGGCCCCCAGGAAGAGGGCCAGCGACAGGATGACCAGGGGGGAGGCCCGGTCGGTCGAGCGCATGGCCAGGCCGGCGGTGGTGTCGACCATGATCTTCTTGATGATCGAGCCGACCCCGGACGGGTGGTCGTAGGGGTTCGGCCCGACGGCCATCACCATGCCCACCACCGTGAGCAGGATGAAGTACGTGCGGTAGCGCCACCGGGCGACGAAGGCGGCCAGGACGGCCAGGACGGGCACGCTGAAGCTGAGGGCGATCAGCGTGACGTTCTGGGTGTACTGCACCGAGTTCTGGGTCCACGCACCGGCCCGGTCGACGCCGTAGAAGTACCAGTAGCCCAGGCCGCGGAGGATCTCCGAGGCGAGCGAGGCCCCGCTGGTGGCCGGCACCGTCTCGGTGTACTTGAGGACGTTGACGCCGTAGGCCGCCTCGATCTGGAGCCCCACCGCCCACCACACCGACACCAGGACGACCAGCCCGGCCACCTTCCACGCCACGCCCCACGCCGTGCGCCACGTGGCCTCCCGGGCCACCCACACGGCGTAGGGGAGCCACAGGGCGGGGGCGATGCCCACGTAGAGGATGGAGCTGGCGTTGATGCCGCTCACCAGGGCCACCACCAGGGCGAACAGCGCCGGGTAGCGCCAGCCTCCCCGCCGCAGGGCCAGGATCACGAAGGCCAGCAGCCACGGCAGCCCGGCCCACGGCATCAGGATCACCGAGATGCGCCCCGAGTACTGCAGCACGTAGGGGGTGAACATGAAGGCCAGGGAGGCCACGTAGCGGCCCGGGCCGGACAGGCCCAGGACCCGGCAGAGGTAGAGGGCGCCGGCGCCGGCGGCGTACAGGAGGCAACCCATCCACAGCCGTTGGGCCACCCACAGCGGGACGTGCAGCTCGGCCAGCACCCAGTAGAACGGCCCCATCGGCAGCAGGTAGCCGATGTTCTCGTGGGTGACCGTGCCGAGCCCGACGTGGGGGTCCCACAGGGAGATGGCCTGGCGGACGTAGCGCCCGGGGTCCAGGTAGAGGTAGGTCTTCGTGTCGTCGGTCACCTGGCCCGGCTGGGACGCCAACATCGGCACGAAGGCGAACAGGGCCAGGACCAGGTAGTCCACCCAGGTCCGCAGTGCACTGGGCGACCGCAGGCGGGCGTAGAGGGAGCCGTCCCGGCCGGTGTCCCGGTCGGTCGGCCCGGCGGGGGAGGGTTCTGGTTCCGGCACGAGTGGTCGGTAGTGTAAACAACCGCAGCGCCGGGGAAGCAGCACGTGCGCCCGGCACGTCCACGGGGAGTCAGATGAGCCAGTCAGCGCAGCACCGGGGGTCGACCGGACGGTTCCGATGAGCGCCGCCCACGTGCCGGCCGGGTCGGCGGCCACCGCCGACCGCAAGGGTCGCCAGCTGACCGGTGAGCGCCCCCAGGAGGGCGTGACCCCGGACTCGCTGCTGGCGCTGCACGCCGCCGGCTACCGGACCGTCATCGAGCGCCTCGGCGACGGCAGCGTCCTCGACGTGGGCTGCGGCCAGGGGTTCGAGTCGGCCCGGTTCCTCGCACCCGGGCGCCGGGTGGTCGGGGTCGACTACAGCGCCGAGGCCGTCGAGCTGGCCCGGCGGAACCACGGGGCCGCCGGCCTCGAGACGGCCCAGATGAACGCGCTGGCGCTCGGCTTCGCCGAGGGCGGCTTCGACTGGGGGTGCTCGTCCCACCTGATCGAGCACTTCGACCGGCCCGAGGGCCACGTGGCCGAGCTGGCCCGGGTGGTGAAGGACGACGGGACGGTGTTCTTCCTCACCCCCAACGCGCCGGCCGACTTCGAGAACCCCTTCCACATCCACCTGTTCGAGCCGCCCGAGCTGCGGGCCCTCCTGACCAAGTACTTCCACGACGTGACCGTCCAGGGGCTGGACGCGGTGCCGCACGTGAAGGCGGACTTCGCCGCCCGGAGGGTCAAGGCCCAGAAGGTGCTGAAGCTGGACTTCCTGGACCTGCGGCACAAGATCCCCCGGTCCTGGTACATCGGCTTCTACACCCGGGCCCTGCCCGTCGCCTACCGGCTGATCGCCCGGGGCGACTCGGGCGGCACGACCGGGATCACCGCCGACGACTTCTTCGTGACCGACGACCTCGACACGACGACGATGGTGCTGTTCGCCACGGCCTCCCGGCCGCGGCGGGCCGCCTGAGCGGGGCCCCCGTGCGCACCGTCGGGCTGACCGGCAACATCGGGGCCGGCAAGTCGACCGTCGCCCAGCTGCTCGTGGCCCACGGCGCCGCACTGGTCGACGCCGACCAGGTGGCCCGCCAGGTGGTGGAGCCCGGTGCGACGGCCTACCAGCCCCTGGTCGACCGGTTCGGCACGGACATCCTGGACGTCGACGGGCGGATCGACCGACCGGCCCTGGCCGCCAAGGTGTTCGGGCACCCCGAGGAGCTCGAGGCCCTCAACGCCATCATCCACCCGGCCATCGGGGTGGCCATGATCGAGGGCAAGGACGCCTACGCCGGCACCGACCGCATCGTGGTCATGGACATCCCGCTGCTGAAGGACTTCCACCGCGAGATGCTGGCGCTCGACGCCGTGGTCGTGGTCGACGTGCCCCCCGAGGTGGCGCTCGAGCGGCTCACGACCCTGCGGGGCATGCCCGAGGAGGACGCCCGGGCCCGGCAGGCCTCCCAGCCGACCCGGGCCGAGCGGCTCGAAGGGGCCGACTTCGTGGTCGACAACTCGGACGGCACCGAGGCCCTGGCGGCCGAGGTGGACCGGGTGTGGGCCGAGCTGCTGCAGCTGCCGGACCACCCGGCGCCGGCCGACCAGGCGACCGCCGGGTCCTGAGGGGGCGCCACCCGAGGGGCGGGACCCCGCCCCGGGCCCCCGGACACCGGGCCGCCGGGGCCGGTGGCACACCCTCCCGGTACCATCGACGACGTGCCCCCCTTCCAGGTCGTCTCGCCGTTCCGGCCCGCCGGTGACCAGCCCGAGGCCATCGCCGGCCTGGTGGCCGGCCTCGAACGCGGCGACCGCTACCAGACGCTGCTCGGCATCACCGGGTCGGGCAAGACGGCCACCATCGCCTGGACCATCGAGGCCGTCCAGCGCCCCACGCTGATCATCGAGCCCAACAAGTCGCTGGCCGCCCAGCTGGCCGCCGAGCTGAAGGAGTTCTTCCCGAAGAACCGGGTCGAGTACTTCGTGTCGTACTACGACTACTACCAGCCCGAGGCGTACGTGCCGAGCTCGGACACCTACATCGAGAAGGACTCGTCCATCAACGACGAGATCGACCGCCTCCGCCACGCCTCGACCTCCTCGCTCCTGCTCCGGCCCGACACCATCGTGGTGGCCTCGGTCTCCTGCATCTACGGCCTCGGCTCACCCGACGAGTACCGCGACCGCATCGTGGCCCTGCACCCCGGCGAGGAGCACGAGCAGCGGGCGCTGCTCAAGCGCCTGGTCGAGCTCCAGTACTCCCGCAACGACGTCACCCTCAGCCGCGGCCAGTTCCGGGTCCACGGCGACACCGTCGAGATCCACCCGGCCTACGAGTCCCGGGCGGTGCGGGTGGAGTTCTTCGGCGACACGGTGGAGCGCATCCGTCCGTTCGACGTCCTCACCGGGGAGATCGGCGACGAGCTCGAGGAGCTGGTGGTGTTCGCCAACACCCACTACGGCACGGGTGACGAGCGCATGCGCCGGGCCGTCCTGAGCATCGAGGAGGAGCTGCGGGGCCGCCTGGCCGAGCTGCAGGAGGCGGGCAAGCTGCTCGAGGCCCAGCGCCTGCGGATGCGCACCGAGTACGACCTCGAGATGCTGGCGGAGACGGGGGTGTGCAGCGGGGTGGAGAACTACAGCCGCCACCTCGACGGCCGGGCGCCGGGCGAGGCGCCCTTCACCCTGCTCGACTTCTTCCCGAAGGACTTCCTGGTCGTCCTGGACGAGTCCCACGTGGCCGTGCCCCAGATCCGGGGCCAGTACGCCGGGGACCGGTCCCGCAAGGAGACCCTGGTCGACCACGGGTTCCGGCTCCCGTCGGCCATGGACAACCGCCCGCTGCGGTTCGAGGAGTTCACCGAGCGGACCGGCCAGACCATCCTGCTGTCGGCCACGCCGGGCCCGTGGGAGCTCGAGCACAGCACCAACATCGTCGAGCAGGTGATCCGCCCGACCGGCCTGGTCGACCCCGAGGTGGACATCGTCCCCACCACCGGTCAGATCGACGACCTGCGCCTGCGGATCGACGCGGTGGTGGCCGCCGGCAACCGGGTGCTGGTGACCACCCTCACCAAGAAGATGGCCGAGGACCTGACCGACTACCTGGCCGAGCAGGGGGTCCGGGTCCAGTACCTGCACTCCGACGTCGACACCATGGCCCGCATCGAGCTGCTCCGCGAGCTGCGGCTCGGCGTGTTCGACGTGCTGGTCGGCATCAACCTGCTCCGGGAGGGACTGGACCTGCCCGAGGTCGCCCTGGTGGCCATCCTCGACGCCGACAAGGAGGGCTTCCTGCGCTCCACCTCGTCGCTCATCCAGACCATGGGCCGGGCCGCCCGCAACGTCAACGGGCGGGTGGTCATGTACGCCGACCGGGTGACCGACTCGATGACCGCCGCCATCGGTGAGACCCAGCGCCGGCGGGCCCGCCAGATCGCCTACAACGAGGCCCACGGCATCGACCCCCGGACCATCACCAAGTCGGTCACCGACATCCTGGAGCGGGTGCGGGGCGACTCCTTCCAGGCGTCGGGGGCCATGGCCGGCCTGGCCGTGGTCAAGGGCCCGCGGTCCAAGGGCAAGGGGCCCCAGCGCACGTCGGTCGACCCGCGGGCGGTGGCCGCCGAGATGGCCCACGCCCTCGGCCCCGACGCCGACGAGCTGTCGAGCCTCATCCACCGCCTCGACGCCGAGATGAACAAGGCCGCCGAGGAGCTGCGCTTCGAGGAGGCGGCGCTCATCCGCGATGAGATCGCCGAGTTGCGGTCCCTCCTGACCCGCGACCCGGTGGACGGTACCCCGGTGCTCACCGGCGACACGGCCGACGTCGACGCCACCGTGCCGGGGTGAGCCACCCCGTCCAGGGTCCACCCCCACCCCGGTATCCTCGCCGCCATGGCTGATCGACTGGTGGTCCGCGGCGCGCGCGAGCACAACCTGCAGGACGTGTCCCTGGACCTGCCCCGCGACCGGCTGATCGTCTTCACCGGGCTGTCGGGCTCCGGCAAGTCGTCGCTCGCCTTCGACACCATCTACGCCGAGGGACAGCGGCGGTACGTGGAGTCGCTCAGCGCCTACGCCCGCCAGTTCCTGGGCCAGATGGACAAGCCCGACGTGGACTTCATCGAGGGCCTGTCGCCCGCCATCTCCATCGACCAGAAGTCGGCATCGCGCAATCCGCGGTCGACGGTGGGGACCGTCACCGAGGTCTACGACTACCTGCGCCTGCTGTACGCCCGCATCGGCAAGCCCCACTGCCCGGTGTGCGGCCGGCCGGTCGCCCGCCAGAGCCCCCAGCAGATCGTGGACCGCATCCTGGCCATGGACGAGGGCACCCGGTTCCTGGTCCTGGCGCCGGTCGTCCGGGGCCGCAAGGGCGAGTACAGCGCCCTGCTCGACGACCTGGCCAAGCAGGGCTTCGCCCGGGTCCGCATCGACGGGACGACCATCGAGCTTGCCGAGCGGGCGAACGTCGACCTGGCCCGGTACGAGAACCACACCATCGAGGTGGTCGTCGACCGGCTGATCCGTCGGGACGACATCCGTCGCCGGCTGACCGAGTCCCTCGAGACGGCCCTGTCGCTCGCCGAGGGGGTGGCGGAGATCGTGGTGGTCGACGCCGACGGCACCGAGCAGGAGGCCATCACCTTCAGCCAGCACCTGGCGTGCACCCACTGCGGGATCAGCTTCGAGGACCCGTCGCCCCGGAACTTCTCCTTCAACTCGCCCTACGGCGCCTGCCCGGCCTGCACCGGGCTCGGCACCAAGTACGAGGTCGACCCCGAACTGGTCGTACCCGACCCGACCAAGTCGCTGTCCGAGGGGGCCCTGGCCCCGTGGTCGGGCGCCCGCAGCCACTACTTCGAGCGCATGCAGACGGCCGTGGCCGACATGGGCGGCTTCTCGGTGGACACCCCGTGGGAGGACCTCCGCAAGGAGGACCAGGACCTGGTGCTCTACGGCACGGGGGACGAGCAGGTCCACCTCCGCTACCGCAACCGCTACGGACGCCAACGGTCGTTCCACTCCACCTACGAGGGCATCGTCCACTGGCTCGAACGCCGCCACACCGAGGCCGACTCGGACTTCCTGCGGGACAACCTGGAGGGCTACCTGCGTGAGGTGCCGTGCCCCGAGTGCGGCGGGTCGCGGCTCAAGCCCGAGTCGCTGGCCGTCACGGTGGGCGGCCACAACATCTTCGCCCTGTGCTCGTTGCCGATCGGGCGGGCCGTCGAGGTGGTGCAGTCGCTCGAACTGTCCGACCGCGACCACATGATCGCCGACCGGGTGTTCCGTGAGGTCCAGGAGCGGATGCAGTTCCTGCTCGACGTGGGGCTCGACTACCTGTCCCTGGCCCGCTCGGCGGCCACCCTGTCCGGGGGCGAGGCCCAGCGCATCCGCCTGGCCAGCCAGATCGGCAGCGGTCTGGTCGGCGTGCTCTACGTCCTCGACGAACCGTCCATCGGACTCCACCAACGGGACAACCAGCGGCTGATCGGCACCCTCGAGCGCCTCCGCGACCTGGGCAACACCGTCATCGTGGTGGAGCACGACGAGGAGACCATCCGGATCGCCGACCACATCGTCGATGTCGGCCCGGGGGCGGGGGAGCACGGCGGCCGCATCGTGCACTCGGGACCGGTGGCCGGCAGGGGCGGCATCCTGACCAACCCCGAGTCGCTCACCGGTCGGTACCTGTCCGGGGCCAAGTCGATCCCGGTGCCCGGGCTGCGTCGGCCGGGCAACGGCGACCACCTGGTCGTCGAGGGCGCCCGCGAGCACAACCTGAAGGACGTCACCGTCGACTTCCCGCTCGGCAAGCTGGTGGCGGTCACCGGGGTGTCGGGCTCGGGAAAGTCCACCCTGGTCAACGACATCCTGCTGCGGTCGCTGGCCAAGCAGGTCCACCGGGCCAAGAGCCTGCCCGGACTGCACCGGACCATCACCGGCGTGGAGCACGTCGACAAGGTGGTCGACGTCGACCAGGCACCGATCGGTCGGACCCCGAGGTCCAACCCGGCCACCTACACCGGGGTGTTCGACCACATCCGCAAGCTCTTCGCCCAGACCAACGAGGCCAAGGTCCGGGGCTACCTCCCGGGACGGTTCAGCTTCAACGTCAAGGGGGGCCGGTGCGAGTCGTGCTCGGGGGACGGCACCCTGCGGATCGAGATGCACTTCCTGCCCGACATCTACGTGCCGTGCGAGGTGTGCCACGGCGCCCGGTACAACCGGGACACCCTCGAGGTCACCTTCCGGGGCAAGACCATCGCCGACGTGCTCGAACTGTCGTGCGAGGAGGCGCTCGGGTTCTTCGCCGCCCAGCCGCCGATCGCCCGGCACCTGCAGACCCTGGTCGACGTTGGTCTCGGCTACATCCGCCTGGGCCAGTCGGCGCCGACCCTGTCCGGTGGCGAGGCCCAGCGGGTGAAGCTGGCGTCCGAGCTCAGCCGGCGCTCGACCGGCACCACGCTCTACGTACTGGACGAGCCCACCACCGGGCTGCACTTCGACGACGTGCGCAAGCTGCTCGACGTGCTCAACCGCCTGTGCGACCAGGGCAACACGGTGATCGTCATCGAGCACAACCTGGACGTCATCAAGAGTGCGGACTGGATCATCGACATGGGCCCGGAAGGGGGCGACCGGGGCGGCACCGTGGTGGCCCAGGGCACGCCCGAGCAGGTGGCCGCCGTGGCCGGCAGCTACACCGGCCAGGTCCTCGCCCCGCTGCTCGACCCGGTGGCGGTGGCGGCGGCGACAGGAGGCCCCCCGACCGCGACGCCGTCCGAGGAGACCGGTCGGGCGACACCGACGAAGGCCACGAAGGTTACGAGGGCCACGAAGGCGACCAAGGCCTCGAAGGTTACGAACACCACGAAGGTGACGAAGGCGACCAAGGCGACCAAGGCCACCAAGGGGACCAAGACGGCGAGGGCGGCGAACGCCGAGAAGGCGACGAAGGCGGCCTCGGCCTAGACATCCGCGACGAGCCGGTGGGCAGCATCGGGCGGTGATCCGTCCACATCGGCTCGAGTCGCAGGACTGCCCGATCCGACCGACCCGCGCACCGCCGCCAGGGGCCGCCACGGATGGCCGGGGTCGCCGGAAGGACGGCGTGGTACGGTCTGCCCGCGTCAACAACGCAGTGCCTCGTCCCAGGGGAAGCCGGTCAGAGTCCGGCGCTGGTCCGCAACCGTAGGCAGTGCCCCGGCCGGGGTGCTGCGAGCCGGGATGCCTGGTCGAGGTGAGCTCCCATCGTCGAGACACACGGTCCGGGGCTCGGTCGTCGCCTGTCATCGCACCGCGGTGGCGGACAGCTTCCGGGTTCGGACCCGGAAAGCGAGCCCCGTGAACCACCGCCTGCACCTCGTGGCACTCAGCGTCGTCCTGACCATGGGCGCGGTGTCCGTCCCGGCACCGACCGCGGTGGCGGCGGCCCGATCGACGACAACCAGCGCCGTGGTGTATCCGCAGCCCGGTGTCGCCCGTGCGTCCGCCCGATGGCTCGCCGGCCAGCTCACGCCCGGTGGCTGGGTCCCGAATGGACTCCACGCGCCGAGCCCGAGCTTCACCGCCAACACGCTGCTGGCGCTGGTGGCCGCCAGGATCGATCCGGTCGGCGTCACCGCCGCGTTGACCTACCTCGAGGGCAACGTCGACAGCTACGTGACCCAGAACGGCGCGGACGGGCCGGGCCAGCTGGCCCTCCTGATCCTGGACGCCGAGGCGGCGGGGGCGGACCCGACCCACTTCGGTGGTACCGACCTGGTGGCCCGGCTCCTGGCCACCGAGCAGCCCGACGGGCTGTTCGGCACCCCGGACCAGGTGGCCAACTACGCCGCCGGCAACTACGAGCAGGGTCTGGCGCTGCAGGCGCTGGCCGCCGCCGGTGTGACCGGGGGATCCGGCGTGGCCAGCGCGGTCAGCTACCTGCGCGGTCAGCAGTGCCCCGACGGCGGCTGGTCGTTCACCGACCAGGCCACCGACAGCTGCGTCGTCGACGCCACCCTGTACACCGGGCCCGACACCAATTCCACCGCACAGGACCTCGAGGGGCTCGCTGCACAGGGGGCGCTCACGCCGGCCATCACCGCCGGTGCACTGGACTTCTACGGTACCGGGCAGGATGCCGACGGGGGATGGTCGTACTACCCGAGTTCGTCGGGTGCTCCCCAGGCGACCGATCCGGACTCCACGTCGCTGGTCATCCAGGCCCTGGTGTCCGTGGGACACGCACCGACCGACGCCGCCTTCGTCCACGGTGCGTCCGATCCGGTGACGGCGCTCCTGGCCTTCGAGGTGACCTCCGGTCCGGGTGCGGGCGCGTTCGAGGTCACCCCCGGTTCGGGAACGGCGGACATCACCGCCAGCTTCCAGGCGACGCCGGCGATCGCCGGCCTGCCCTTCCCCCTGCCGTTCCGGGCATCGGACCGGTCGTACTGGACCGTCGGGTCGGACGGAGGGGTGTACGCACTGGGCGGCGCCGCCTTCCACGGCTCGATGGGCGGGACGCCCCTGAACCGGCCGATCGTCGGCATCGCCGCCACGCCCGACGGCGGCGGCTACTGGGAGGTGGCCGCCGATGGCGGCGTGTTCGCCTTCGGTGACGCCGG
>Ga0209698_10004647_pt1 | contig 14983 bp, 18 predicted proteins | sample LitLauG_LLR_2012_FD_187203 | JGI IMG/M metagenome (GOLD analysis project Ga0209698, IMG submission 187203) | Freshwater sediment microbial communities from Pennsylvania, USA - Little Laurel Run_MetaG_LLR_2012 (SPAdes) (version 2) | ecosystem: Environmental > Aquatic > Freshwater > Creek >...
AATGCGCAGAATTTTGATTCAATGGCGCAGGGCGACATTGTTTGGATGGAGGCCGCAAGTGTCTGTCAGGCTATGTTCTCGCGGGCGAGGGCGCCCGCGCCACACAAATCAGCCTATCGGGCCGGTAGCGCCAGTATGAACATCAACATGCCGAGTAAGACCAGCGCCATGACCAGGGAATACAAATTGTGCATTGGGTGAAAGTGGAAGAACGGATTTCTCCTCCAGTTATTCTTGAGGGCCAGCATAAGGCCTCCTTCCCCGCGGCGTGGACCGCGGCAGCATTCAGCCTAACTCTATTTTCCCACTCTTCGGCCTACCCGGCGCAATTTTCTTATTTGGCCGTCGTCCCATTTCGGACTCTTATTTCGCGTCCAGGTCCACAGTCTTAATGGGCACGTCCCAATGACCGGCAAGAATCTCAAACCGCCGTTGTTCTTCCTTCGCATAGGTTGCCTGATCGGGCCAAAGCTGCTTCTTCAACGCGTCTTCCTCGAAGGGCTCATTGGCGGCCGCCGAGTTCCTGAAGACGATCGTGACGCGATAATCCCAGCGCCCGTCTTCGGTCGTGTGATAGCGGGGCTGGTCCATCCAGACCTTCAGCATCCGTCCCATTTCCACCTGCTTCTTCAGCAGTGGGTAGTGGTTCTTTTTGAAAAGCTGTAGGAACTCGTCAGCGTAGCCCCACTTGGCCTTGTAGTAGTACTCGACCACGAAGGGCTTGCCGGTAGAGTCACTTGTCTGTGCACAAAGAAACATCGGGAGCAGGCTTAGTAAAAGGAGAAGCAAAAGCGAATACGTTTTCATGGACGGTCTCCGGGGTTGAGTACTGAAACGAATACGACAAATAGTGCTATAGTACTCCGGCCCATCCCCGGAATCATGCTAACGATTGTTTCTTTTGCCTAGGAGGATGGCGATGAAAAAGGCATTCGCGGTTGCCGTATTACTGTTTGCCTCGGCGAGTTGGGTTTCAGCAAGCACCACCAAGCAGTTATGGACTGCCGGCTGGGACAATTTCAACGAGCCCCTGAATTTTACCAAGAGCAATGTCCAGTGGTCGGTTTCCCGGTCACGTATGTTGACGGTCACCTTCAATTTGGTGGGCGCAACGCCGCTCAAGCTTTATCAAGTGAGCCTTAACTTCTTCTGCACCACTTTCCCCCCAACATTCGGCCAGTTTCCGACTGAAGAAAATGGCGATGGCACGTGCATCTCACTCACTCGGCAAGGCGTAACCGCAACCATCGCGGAGGTCGAAGTGGGCGTGGTGGCAACCGACCTCAAAGGCAATGGCTCGTTCAAAATCGTCATCGGACCGGTTCCGTCGGGGACCTACCAGCTCGAATTCTTTGCGCGCAACGGTGCGGGTTGTGACTTCAGCAACGGTGGCCCCTGCGATGCCAATCACGCAGCAGCGGACTTTCAGTCGCCGGGGCCATTCGGAACAGGGACAACGATCATTGTGCCCTGACAGAGTGGGGTCGGAACGGATGGTTCGGAGCCCAGGGTGTGCAGGCTAAGCCGGCAGACGGGAATGTCCGCGCCACACCGATGTTAGAATCAAGTGTGACCGCCGATTCCTTGCGCCTGATCGCCGTTGATATTGATGGCACCCTGCTCAATCCCCAGTTTGAGATCTCCGAGGCGGACCTTAGTGCCTTGCGTCGCGCGCACGCTCAGGGCATTGAAGTCATTCTCGTCACCGGGCGACGCCACGCCTTCGCGCTACCGATTGCGCAGCAACTGGGCTTCGATCTTTGGCTGATCTGCTCGAACGGGGCGGTCACCCGGTCGCTTTCGGGCGAAACCTTCCACCGCGATCTGCTGCCCCGTTCCACTTGTCACGACCTGATTCAAAGCATGCAAGAGTTCCGCGGCCAGACCGTTCTCACCTTTGACAAGGAGGGGCACGGCGCCATCGTGCTCGAACGTCTTGACCATCTCGAAGGCAGCATCCAGCGCTGGCTGGAAAAAAATAGGGAGTACATCCGTTTCGTGGTGCCGATCGAGGATTCGTTAACCACCGATCCGGTGCAGGCGATGTTCTGCGGACCGGTTGCGCACATGCAGCAGGCGCTGGCCGCTCTGGCGCGTTGCGGCCTCCCCATTACCGTTCTGCGAACCGAATACCCAGGCCGCGATCTCTCCATTGTCGATGTGCTCAATGCGGGTTGCTCCAAGGGGCACGCGCTCGAGCGCTGGGCGAATTACCGGGGCATTACGCGCGAACAGGTCATGGCCGTTGGTGATAACTACAACGATATCGAGATGCTCGCTTTTGCCGGACAACCCTTTATCATGGGAAATGCGTCGCAGGAGTTGCGCGACCGGGGCTGGACGCTAACCCGCTCCAATGCCGAAAGTGGAGTAGCGGCGGCCATCGAGCTCGTACTCGACGGTAAGGTGCTGGAGCCAATGGTGACCAAATAGCCATTGCAAGATGCCAGTTGAGACGGCAAAATAGGCCAGGTTGTGGTGACGCTCGCCCCGCGCTAAATGGATGAACCGAATGGAGAATAGAACGGCATGGAAATTCGCGACGATGTTTGGCGCCGCTGCCATTCTTTTGCTGGCACTGCCAGCGAGCGCGGCCGACCTCGCCGTGCTCCGCAATGGCTTCACGATTTCGCACGATCATCGGCGTGTCGTGGGCGACAAGACCCGCCTTTTTCTTTCCACCGACGATTCCAACTTCACCGATGTTTCGACGGACGAGATTAGCGGGTTTGAGAAGGACCTCTCTTTGCCAGCGCCTCTCAAGCCGGCTCTGCCGCAATCAACCTCGCCGGTCTCCGTCTCCAGCCATTCCGCGGTCGACCTGAGCCAGGTCGTCAATTCCGCCAGTGCGGCGTATCACCTGGACCCCGACCTGGTGAACAGCGTGATTCACGCGGAAAGCGGATTCAACTCCCACGCGGTCTCTCCGAAAGGCGCGCGCGGACTCATGCAGCTTATGCCTTCGACCGCCAGCGCCCTGGGAGTAAACGATGCCTTCGATCCGCAGGCCAACGTGGGCGGTGGGAGCCGCTACCTCCGCGAATTGCTGGAACGCTACAACTTTGATCTCGTGAAAGCGCTCGCCGCCTACAACGCCGGGCCGGAGAGGGTGGAACAGTACAACGGAGTTCCGCCGTTCCACGAGACTCGCGCCTACGTCGCCCGCATCGTCCACGAGTACAATCGCAAGAAAATTGCGGAAGAAAAAGCCGCCGCGCTTACGCAGAAAGAACAAAAGAAGGCGGCGACCACTGTTCACTCGAAACCTGCCGCTACGACTGCGAGTGCGCACACCCCACGCTCTTCCTCCACGCTCTCCAGGAAACCCACTGCGCAGCTTGCCGCCAACTCGGACCGCGGCAGTTCATCGCGTTGACCCTGACTTCTGTCTCATTTACCTTCATGTGGGGACGTGCTCGCCACCATTGCGCCCCTCTATTGCTTCGGACCGGATGAAAAATAGCAAAAGATATCTTGCGTACGCGGTTGTTTTCCTCGTACTCGTCCTTCTGGTTTACCTTCAATTCCGGACGTGGCGAAACTTCGACTGGGCACTTCTCCTTCAGTTCAACATCAAGTGGCGGCACATTCTCCACGGCGTTGCCTTGATCTATATCGCCTATATCCTGCGCGCCGTACGGTGGAAAATCTTTCTCCGCCCAGTCCGCAGGGAAGCATCCATCCTCAGACTGGTTTCCCATACGCTGATCGGATTCACCGGTCTCGCCCTGCTGGGCCGCCCCGGCGAACTGATTCGCCCCTACCTGATCGCCCGCCGGGAAAACTTGAGCGTGGCTTCGCAAGTCGCGGTCTGGACCGTCGAGCGCATCTTTGACGTCGGTGGCTTTACCGTCCTGATGGTTGCGGCCATTTTCCTGCCCTCGAAGCTGCATGCCTTTGCCGCCGCCGCTCCGCCCGAGGTCAAGCATTGGATCTATCTCACGGGATATATGCTGATTGCCCTCGTCCTCGGCCTTCTGATCGCGGCTGTCCTCATGTCCTACCGCGGAAACCACATCGCGCAGTGGGTGGAGGAACGTTTTTCCCATCTCGCCGAGAATCTTGGCCATCGCATCGCCCAGAAGATCCGGGAATTTACCGCCGGCCTCGACACCATTCACGGCCCCTTGGCATTTCTCGAACTATCGGCGGTATCGGTCTTGATGTGGTGGGTCATCGCCTTGTCCTACAAAGAAGTGACCAGCGCCTACGGTGCGCCCATGCACGCCATGAGCACCACCAAGGTTCTACTTCTCATGGGCTCGAGCATGGTCGGCTCCATGGTGCAGCTGCCCGGCGTTGGCGGCGGGTCCCAACTCGCGACCATCAGTGCCATGGATCACGTGTTCGACATCGTTCCCAAAGAGCTCGCCGTCAGTTGCGGCATCATGCTCTGGCTGGTCACGTTTGTCGCCGTCGTCCCCGTTGGATTGTTGCTGGCCCATCTCGAACGGCTGTCGCTGCGTAAACTCTCTGACGAGAGCGCGGAAGCCGAGGAATCTGCGACGGCAAGCGGGTAGGGAAAGTTCCAGCCGGGTTCCCTCTGGACGGCGACCGTTTAGATTTCACCGGGGTTGGTCGGCTCTCTTCGGAATGGCGTGTGTTAAGACTTGTCTTTCGGCCGCCGCTTCCTCGAATCGATGGCGAGCATCTCGGCCAGATACCCCTTCCAAACGCGGGGATCCTGCGGTGTGTGATGTCCCATTCCTATCGGCGGCAAGAGTACACACCGGCCATTCTTGACCTTCCTGATTTCCCGCTCCATGATCTCCAAGTCAGTCGGATTAATGAAATCATCGGCGGCGTTGAGGGCGAGTAAGCGTGCCTTGATTTTCCCGAGATGAGGTTGGGGATTGTAGGTTCGCGAGCTGTCTAGCGCGTAGAGGAAGTCATTGGCATCGATCTCCGCCCGTTGTCGAGCCATTTCGTCCAGCAGGCGATCCGCCTGGTCGCGTGTGGGTGCACGGCGCTGCAAGTCGACAGCACCTGCGGTCGCGACGGCAAAGATTCGCGCCGCTTGCATCAGCCCTTCGGGCGCTTTCTGGTATTCACCCTTGTTCCAAGCAGGATCGCTGAGGATCGCGTCCATGGCCATGCGTCGCCACATGCGGTTGCGCCCCGCAATCTGGACGGGCAGCGAGACCATCGGCATAAGCGCGTCCATGAAATCCGGATGGCGCTCGCCCCACAGCCACGTGTGCATCCCGCCCATCGAAATGCCAGTGACTAAGCGCAGATGATTGATGCCCAGTCCTTCGCTCACCAGCCGGTACTGCGCGTCGACCATGTCGGCGTAGTCGTATTGCGGGAAATGTGCGCGCATGGAGTCGCTCGGCTTTGATGAGCGCCCGTGCCCGATACTGTCGGGCAGGATCGTGTACCAGCGCGACGCATCCAGCGGCTGGCCCTCGCTATATAGCGTCTTGACGAAATCCTTCTCCAGATACTTCGCCCCGGAGCCGCCCGTGGGATGCAGCATCAGGACCGCGTTCGTCACCTGCCCTGTGGCATCGCGGCGGGGTGTGCCCAGCGTTGCGTAGTGCAGGCGGAGTTCAGGCAGCAGCTCGCCGCTGGCGAAACGAAAATCGTTGATTAGAAAATCTCGGCGCTTGGGCTCGAGGGCGTGCATGTAGGAAGGGTAAACCATGGAAGCACTCAGAATCGGTGTCAGGTGTCAGGAAGATCTTCCATTCCCTGGGTGATTCCATGTCTCTATCTCTCCCTTTCTCGGCTGCTACAATCGGCGGATTGTTGCTTGCTCACACCAACGCCTGTCGCTGCGCTAGCTTTCTGCCGAGAGCGCGGTGACAGACGAAGCTGCAACAGTCGAGGAGACAAGGTAAGTGAATCAAGTGCGCGAAACGCTCGATGCCATCAACCAAGCCTGGAGACAGAAGAATTTCTCCGCCATGGATGCATTGCTCGACGAAAACATCGTGATGAAGGGGCCGGGGTTGAAGGAGTATGCGAGGGGCCGAAAGGCATTCGTTCAAAGCTACGTGCAGTTCATGGCCCAGTCGAACGTAACGGAATACGCCGAATCAAACTATGGCATCGACATCTGGGGCGACATCGCCGTGGCAACTTATGACTGGGCGATGACCTATGAACAAAAAAGCGAGACAAAACTGAGAAGGGACAAGACCTGTTTGTGTTCCATCGTGCCGGCAGTGGATGGGTCGCTGTCCTGCGGCTGATCCTTTTTTAGTTCCACCCTGTTTATTCTGAAATCGCGCCACAGGCGCGCCGTTTCTGATCGCCTCGAAGGCGCCTGCTACAATTGTCTTGCTCCCAAACTTAACCAAGCGCATGAAATGCCCTTTTTGTGGCTTTGAAAACGACAAAGTAGTCGACTCGCGCGAGAGCAAGGAAGCCGATTCCATCCGACGCCGGCGCGAGTGTCTCAAGTGCGAGAAGCGCTTCACTACTTACGAGCGCATTGACGAAATCCCCTACATGGTGGTGAAGAAAGATGGACGCCGTGAGCGCTTCGACCGGCAAAAGGTTCTCAACGGCCTGATGCGGGCCTGCGAAAAACGACCCGTCCCCATCAGCAAACTCGAGCAGATCGTGAACGAGGCAGAGACCTTCGTCATCGAATCCGCCGAGCGCGAGCGCAAGACGAGCGAGATTGGCGAACTCATCATGAACCGCCTGCGCCGGTATGACAAAGTTGCCTACGTGCGGTTTGCGTCTGTTTACCTTGATTTCAAAGACGTTCAGGAATTCATGACAGAATTGAAGGATCTGCTCAAATCCAAAGAACCGCCCGAGCCCAAGGGCAAAGCCGGGAAGGGCTAATTGAAACATTGAAACATTGAGGCATTGAATCATTGAATACCTCAAGTCCATGAACTCTCTTGACAAAGCGACGGAGCTGAAGCAGCGGACCAAGAGTTTCGGGATACGAATCGTAAATCTGTTTCGTTCTCTGCCTCACTCTCCAGATGCACTAACTCTGGGGAAGCAGCTTTTGCGTTCCGGTACGTCCGTTGCCGCGAACTATCGCGCAGTCTGTCGCGCTCGCTCCCAAGCCGAGTTCATTGCAAGAATGGGTATTGTGGTCGAAGAAGCAGACGAAACCGTGTTCTGGCTGGAACTCTTGGGTGAGACGGGCGTTGTCCGCTCAGAGAGAACCCATGATCTCCTGGATGAAGCCAATGAGCTACTAGCGATCTTCGGAGCATCTCTGCGCACGGCTAAGCATGGTGTCAAATGATTCAATGTCTCAATGATTAAATGACTCAATGACGACTCATAAAGTAACTCTCATTCCCGGCGACGGCATCGGTCCCGAGGTCATTCAGGCCACCGTCCGCATCCTCGAAGCTACCGGCGTTAAGTTCGAATGGGAGAGCTTCGCGGCTGGCAGTGAAGCATTTGAGAAATACAAGGAGTACATCCCCAGGGAGCTGACCGAATCGATCGAACGCACGCGCGTTGGATTGAAAGGCCCCGTTACCACTCCGATTGGCGGGGGCTTTTCCAGCATTAACGTCGAATTGCGCAAGCGCTTCGAGCTCTTTGCCAACTTCCGCCCGATCCGTAATCTTCCGCACATCCCGACGCGCTATCCCGACATTGACCTGATCATCGTCCGTGAAAATACCGAAGGTCTTTATTCGGGCATTGAGCACGAAGTGATTCCGGGCGTAGTTGAGAGCTTGAAGATCATTACCGAGAAGGCTTCCACGCGCATCTCGCGCTTTGCCTTCGAGCACGCCCGCAAAAACAAGCGCAAGAAGATTCACTGCATCCACAAGGCCAACATCATGAAGATGTCCGATGGCCTTTTCCTGAAATGTTCGCGCAAGATTTCGAAAGAGTATCCCGAGATCACTTATGGAGAACACATTGTCGACAACACCTGCATGCAACTGGTGATGAACCCCTACCAGTACGACATGCTGCTGCTTGAAAACCTTTACGGCGACATTGTTTCCGATCTCTGCGCGGGATTGGTGGGAGGGCTGGGCCTTGTGCCCGGCGCCAACTTCGGACACGAGTGCGCCATTTTCGAGGCGGTGCATGGCTCGGCACCCGACATCGCCGGAAAGAATATCGCCAATCCGACCGCGGTCTTGCGCTCCGCCCTGCTCATGCTTCGCCATATCGGAGAAGCCGATGCCGCCTGGAAAATTCGCAACGCCATTGACGATGTTTATCGCGACCGAAGCAAATTAACGCGCGACGTCGGGGGAACGTCAGGGACTTCCGAGTTTGCGGACGCGATCATTAAAGCGATGGAGTCTCCGCGCCCGGACGCGCCGCCGCGACCTGCGTAGAGACGCGGCTTCGCAAACTGGGCCATCTAGACTAGCAGCCTGCGGAAAAACTCGATGTTGCATTCGATTTTGGGTGGCGCAGCGCTTCAGCGCTGCGATAACTGCCTTGTCTTCTGTCACGGCTTTAGCCGCTGAGGTCAAAATGCAGCACACGAACGAGTGGGATGCGCTGATTCTGCGGGCCGCCAAACAGTCTGGTTGTCGCGTTCTGTTCTCGGAAGCCTTTCAACAGAGCCGCGAAATGGACGGAGTTCAGATCGTGAACCCGTTCCAATAGTAGTCGGCTCCTCTGCTAAACTAATGCGTTCCGGAAACGCGACGGCCGCCAGGGTCGCGCAGTTTTCAGAGGGGCCATGCTGAAGGGTATCGAACTTCCGTTCAACCAGGGACTGCACCGGTTTGCCATCTTCACGGCCAGTGTGACCTTGCTCCTGATCGTCGCGGGAGCCCTGGTCACAAGCAATGATGCCGGACTTTCGGTCCCAGATTGGCCGACCACCTTCGGCTCTTTTTACAAGATGCCGCACATGGTCGGCGGCGTGAAATACGAGCACGGGCACCGCATGGTCGCCGAATTCGTGGGCATGCTCACCATCATCCTTGCGGTGTGGACTTGGCGCGTTGAGAAACGTCGCTGGCTGCGCATCCTTGCGCTCGGCGCTCTGGCAACCGTAATCACGCAGGGAATTCTAGGCGGCCTCACCGTTCTCTTCTTTCTACCCGCGCCCATCTCGAGCGCCCACGCCGCGGTCGCGCAGACGTTCTTTTGCATCGCGGTGGCGATCTCCGTATTCACCGGCCGCCGCTGGATTCAGGAGCAACCCCGAATCGAGTTCGATACGCGCCGCCCCACCCTCTTTACCCTTACCCTGCTTTCCATCTTCGTTCTCTACGTGCAATTGCTGCTCGGCGCCATGTTTCGCCATCACGGCATGAGCTGGTGGCCGCATGTGGTGCACGCGGGCGTCGTCGCCATCGTTCTCTCGTGGACTGCTATTCGCGCCCTCTCCGTCTATTCGGAAGTGGAGGCCGTTAAGCGTCCCGCCATCCTGATGCTTGGCCTGATGGTTTCACAACTCTGCCTCGGGTTCCTTGCCTTCATCACCCGAGTCATGTGGGGAAAAGACGCGGCCCAACCGGAGTTGCCCATGGTCGTCGCAACGGTGATCCACGTCGCCGTCGGAGCCCTGCTCCTGGCCACTACTGTTGTTCTCGCCATTCAGGTTTGGCGACACGTGCCAATCTCGTTCGCAGAGCGCGTCGGCAGTGGAGAACAAAAACCGGTCGCCGCGTGACGAGTGAACAACGGTAGCGCGGACACTCTTGTCCGCGTGGTGTGCTACACGAAACATGAGCGCGGCAAGAGTGCCCACGTTACGTCACCTCTGAAATACCTCTCCCGGCTGCCAATCCGCCGCTCGGCGTCGTAGAATGACCTGTGGCCCCAAACTCAAGCGCCATCGACTTCGTTCCCGCACAAAAGGTTGCCGAGCCCTCGGCCCGCGCCATCATTCAGGTGCGCGACGTGGTTCATCGATACGCGAACCGCACCGCGCTCAATGGAGTCTCGTTCGACGTTTGCCCCGCTGAACTCTTTGGCCTGCTAGGGCCCAACGGCAGTGGCAAGACCACGCTCTTTCGTATTCTTTCGACGCTGATGGTGCCGACGTCGGGCAGCGCCACCATCGCCGGGCTCGACGCCATCCGCCAACCCGGAGCTCTCCGGCGCCGCATCGGCGTCGTCTTCCAGGCCCAGAGCGTCGACCCGAAGCTCACCGCGCGCGAGAACCTCTGGCATCAAGGACACCTCTACGGCTTGCGCGGCCCCGAGCTTAAGAAGCGCATCGAGGAAATTCTCACGCGCGTCGGATTGCTCGACCGCGCCAACGATCGTGTAGAAACTTTCTCCGGCGGAATGCAGCGCCGCATCGAACTGGCCAAGGGCCTGCTTCATCATCCGGAAGTTCTGCTGCTCGACGAGCCCACGACCGGGCTCGATCCCGGGGCCCGCCGCGATCTCTGGCAATACCTGGGGATGCTGCGTGATCAGGAGCGCGTTTCCATTATCGTCACCACGCACCTGATGGAAGAGGCGGAACGCTGCGATCGGCTGGCCATTCTGAACGAAGGCAACCTGGTTGCTCTGGGCACGCCCCAGGAATTGACCCGCGAGATCGGCGGCGACGTAATTCTCCTGGAAGCGCGAGACCCCCAGGCGCTTGCCGGCCAGATTCGCAACAAGTTTCATGTCGATGCCACGGTCATGGACAAGCACGTCCGCCTGGAAATCGAAAATGGACATCGCTTCGTGCCCGATGTGGTCGAGGCATTTCCAGGCGAGATTCAAGCGCTGAGTGTCAGCAAGCCCACACTCGAAGACGTTTTCATTCACCGTACGGGGCATCGGTTCTGGAACGAGGAAACCGATGTCCCCGCGACGACAAAGAAGAAGTCGAAGAAGCACTGAACGGCGATTTGGTAATTTTGCAATCGGGTAATTTTGTAATTTAAAGCGCACGCAATCGTGGGCTAAATTACGCAATTACACGATTACCAAATTACCCAATTTATGGCGACTCAAACTGCGACCCTCCCCGCAACCGCTCCCTCATCCACCGGAGTTCTGCTGCCTGCCTTCACGCTCTGGTGGCGCGAAATCGTGCGCTTCTACCGGCAGAAGGCGCGCGTGGTCGGCGTCATCCTGTCTCCACTATTGTTCTGGGCGGTATTGGGGTCCGGCTTCGGAACCTCGTTTCGCTCCGGACAGGCCGCCGGGCAGCAAAATTATCTTGATTACTTCTATCCTGGCACGCTCGTCATGATCGTGCTCTTCACGGCAATCTTCACCATGATGTCGGTAATCGAAGACCGCAACGAAGGCTTCCTGCTTTCCGTGCTCGTGGCGCCCGTGCCTCGGGCAGCCATTGTTCTGGGAAAGGTTTTGGGCGGCACCACGCTCGCCGCCATACAGGGCCTGGTATTCCTGGTTTTCTCGCCGCTCGTGGGTATACACATGACGCTTGGCTCGTTCGGTCTCATCGCCCTGACCATTTTCTTGGTCTCGTTCGCGTTGACCGCGCTCGGTTTTGCCATTGCATGGCCGATGGATTCGACCCAAGCATTTCACGCCATCATCAATTTATTCTTGATTCCGTTGTGGCTGCTTTCGGGAGCACTGTTCCCCGTGTCCAAGGCTTCCGCATGGATTAGCTGGCTCATGTACGCCAATCCACTGACCTACGGCGTCGAAGCGCTGCGCACGCTGATGTATCCAGAGGCTCCCAGTTCGTTTTCGTTCCCGTTCCCGCTCACCGCTTCCCTTCTGACGCTGGTGCTGTTCGCGCTGTTCATGTTTGGACTGGCATTCGTGCTTGCCAACCGTCGCACCACGAAGCCCGCAGCGTAGAACTGTCGATGGTCACTCGGCGCTCGCCCTCAGGAACGACTCTGTGGGGACTAATCCTGTAATCTGGTAGCTATCGAAATCATGGCCAACGACCCACGACCGACGACCAGCGACAGTCTTCCTGCCTTAGACATTCTCGCCCTTGCCGCGCACCGCGACGACGTGGAGCAGACTTGCGGCGGCACGCTCCTCAAGATGGCTGAGCACGGCTACCGCACCGGCATACTCGACCTGACCCAAGGCGAGATGGGTACCCGCGGCACTGCCGAAGATCGCGCGAGTGAAGCGGCCGAGGCAGCGCGCGTTCTTAAAGTTTCCTGGCGCCACGCGCTCGATATCCCCGACGGTCGCGTCGAGAATACATGGGAGAACCGTTTAAAGGTCGCGCGCGTGATCCGCGAATTGCGTCCGCGCGTGCTGATTCTTCCCTACTGGGAGGGCCGCCATCCCGACCACTACACCGCCTCGATTCTGGGCTACGAGGCCAGCTTCCTGGCGGGACTGGCCAAGCTGCCGATCACCGATCAGCCGCCGCCCGCCAGTGGAATCAAGTCTTTTTATGATTACGGATCTGCGGGAGTTGCGCCCCACCGTCCGTTCAAGATTATTTACGCCAGCCTCTATCGCGATGTGCGCCCTAGTTTTGTCGTCGACATCACCGACCAGTTCGAGACACGCTTCGCTTCGCTGATGGCGTACAAATCGCAGTTTACCGATCAGGAAGCGGGCAGCGGCATCTTCCCCGCACAGGCGGAAATCCGCGCGCGCGTCGAAGCGATGGCCCGCTTTTATGGCATGCTCGGCGGCGTCACCTACGCCGAACCATTCGTCCAAAAGGAAGTTGGGCTGGTGGACGATCTGCTGGCGATTCCGGTGAAGTCAATCTAAGCACGGATAGTTCGCAGAATCGGAATACTCGTTTGCGACTGCCCTCTACCGGGCGAACGCTTCCTTGTTCACCACATACGGCATCTTGGTGATGTCGCCGCCGTAGTTCCCTTCCAGCACGTCGAGCAGGCCTTGCACGCAGCGTCCGGCCATGCCTTTGTTGGGATCGGAGGAGAGACGGGTGATGCGCGCCGCGCTGGCGAAATGCGGTAGTAAACGGCAGCGGTCGGCGATGGCGGGATCGCGCAGCGGCGAATCCGCGCTCAACGGCTCCTTTTCGTAGACATCGAGCGCCGCGCCCGCAATCCAGTTCTCGCGTAATGCCTTCGCGAGCGCGTTTTCATCGACCACCGGGCCCCGCGACGTGTTGATGATCATCGCGCTCGGCTTCATCATGCGGAGCGTGGTCTCATTGATCAGGTGATAAGTGGGCGTCGTGCTCTCGCCTTCGCGCAGCAAGGGGACGTGCAGGCTGATGAAATCGGCGGTGCTCAAGGCCTCGCGCAAGGTGGTGTAACGAATCGTCGCACGCTCACGGCTGATGCCACGCTGGAAGCGCAGGTCCTTCACCTCCTGGATGGCCTTGATGTAATCGTGGTTTTCATAGGCTGGGTCGAAGCACAGGATGTTCATATCGAGTCCTGCGCATTTTTTGATGAAGGCCATCCCGATGCGCCCGGTGCCGATTACAGCCACCGTTTTTCCAGTCACTTCGTCTCCAAGAAACGGCAGGTAAGGATGCCAGTAGTCCCAGCTGTTTTCGCGCGTCAGGTGCTCGGCGGACCAGAGTTTCCGGGCGAGCGCGCCCATCAGGAAGAAAGCAAATTCGGCGGTCGCTTCGGTCAGGACGTCGGCAGTGTGCGTGAATGGAATCTTGTACCGATTGGCGTCGGAGCGATTGATGTTATCGACGCCAACAGCAAGTTGCGCGACCACTTTGAGGGTGCCGTTTCCAGCCGCAAAAACCTCGGCGTCGATTGGGTCCCGCAAGGTCGTAATCAGGCCGTCCACGCCGGACTTCACCTTCTCAATGATTAAGCTCTTTGGCGGAGCCTCGGGCTCGGGATAGACCTCGAGGTCGTATCCCTTGTTGCGCAGAATGTTGAGGGCGTCTCCGATATCGCAGGTGGCAAAAACGCGGATTCGATGGCTCATGGGGCTCGCACAGTGTACCGCAGGCGGCCCTGCGCGGCGAAGTGCTTCGACCATCCAGGGCACGAGTAACACGAAGAAAATCCCTAAGATTTTCACATTCGTGTTAGTTCGTGCCTTTTGTGTTGATGAATTTTGTTTAGATGCAGGAATGTCTCGGCGTCTACTGCTCGCGGCCTTCTGGGCGCGGAGTCGCGGAGGCGGCAGCTTGCGCGTGGTGACGGACGTCGGCCCCGAGAACCCAGAAAATCACATCCTCAGAGATGTTGGTGGCGTGGTCGGCAACGCGTTCCAGGTTGCGCGCGACCAAGAGCGCATCTAGCGCCTGCTGAGTACTTTGCGGCTGTTCGTTCATGGTTCGCACGAGCACGATGAAGGCCTCATCCCGCATCCGGTCGACGACATGGTCCATTTCGAGCACAGCCTGGGCGAGTTCTGCCTTGCCCTCCACAAACGATTCCAAAGCTCGGCGCACCATGGCGCTGACGGCGGTCGCCATGCGAGCGATGTCGACCGGCAAGACTACGGCAGGCAGTTCGATCATATCCATGACGCGCTCGGCGATGTTGACGGCCTGATCGCCGACGCGTTCAAGGTCAGCGTTGATTTTGGTGACGGCCAGAATGAAGCGCAGGTCGACGGCGGCCGGTTGCTGGGTGGCGAGGATGTCGAACGCCATCTCATCGATTTCGCGCTCGGCAGCGTTGATCAGGCTCTCGTTTTCGAGGACCAGCTGGCAGCGCGTCAGGTCGCGCTCGATGTATGCCTGGGTAGCGCGGTCGACGGCCAGTTCTGCGAGGCCGCCCATGCGCAGCAGCTTCTCCCGGAGTTCCTCCATCTGTTGTTGAAAGCGCGTGCGCATTATCCGAACCTCTTTTATCCGAATCTGCCGGTGACGTAATCTTCCGTCCGTTTGTCGGAAGGATTGGTGAATACTTTTTCTGTCTTGTCGAACTCGATCATCTTGCCGAGCAGGAAAAAACCCGTAAACTCAGCGACACGGGCTGCCTGCTGCATATTATGCGTCACAATCACGATCGTATACTGCTCTTTTAGCTGAAAAATCAGTTCTTCAATCTTACCGGTGGAGATCGGATCGAGGGCCGAACAAGGCTCATCCATCAGCAAAACTTCGGGTTGGACGGCCAGGGCGCGGGCGATGCACAGCCGCTGCTGCTGCCCACCGGAGAGGCTGGCGCCGGATTTTTTGTGCAGCGAATCTTTCACCTCGTCAAAGAGCGCAGAGTGGCGC
>Ga0209698_10004648_pt1 | contig 14982 bp, 12 predicted proteins | sample LitLauG_LLR_2012_FD_187203 | JGI IMG/M metagenome (GOLD analysis project Ga0209698, IMG submission 187203) | Freshwater sediment microbial communities from Pennsylvania, USA - Little Laurel Run_MetaG_LLR_2012 (SPAdes) (version 2) | ecosystem: Environmental > Aquatic > Freshwater > Creek >...
GGCCTGGGTTGGGTGCTAAGTCTTGGCGTCCGGTTTGCCCCCTATGAATCCACTCGAAATCTCAACCGACCAATTCCGGCGTCTCGCGGCACAGGTCACCGAACTGGCGGCCCAATATCTCGAGAATCTGGACTCGCAGCCGATTGCTCCCGCAACCGCCGGCGCAGAGACACTGCGATTGTTTCGTGGAGCAATGCCGGAAGCCGGACTCGGCGAAAATGCGCTGCAAGCCCTCTCGCAGGTGGTGCAAAGATCACGTGCGCAGAACGGACGCTTTTTTGGCTACGTGTTGGGCTCAGGTGAGCCCGTCGGCGCCGTGGCCGATTTGCTCGCCAGCGTGCTCAATCAGAACGTGACGGCATGGCGTTCCGGCCCGGCCGCCGTGACCATCGAACAAACGGTGGTGAGTTGGTTGGCGGAGGCGATCGGGTGTTCCGGCTTTTCCGGATATCTTACCGGCGGCGGTTCTTCCGCCAACCTGATGGGCCTGGCCATCGCCCGCGAAGCCAAACTCTCGGCAAACGAGAGCGGGATGCCCGCCGCCGGGGTGCTTTATGCCTCCACCGAGATTCACATGTCGATACCCAAGAGCGTTGCCTTGCTGGGGATCGGGCGTGACAACCTGCGGCTGGTCGCGACCGATGAATCATTCCGCATGATCCCGCAAGATCTCGAGGCCGCCATTCTCCGCGACAAAGCCGCGAATCGGATTCCGGTGGCCGTCATCGCCTCAGCCGGCACAGTCAGCACTGGCGCCATCGACCCGTTGCGGCAGATTGCTGAAATCGCCCACAGTCATGGAGCCTGGTTTCACATTGATGGCGCCTATGGAGCTCTGGCCGCCATCGCCGATCGCCAGAAGTTCGCCGGGATGGAACTTGCCGACTCAATTTCGCTGGATCCTCATAAGTGGCTCTATCAACCTCTGGACAGCGGCTGCCTGTTGTATCGCTCGCCGGAAGCGGCCCGCAAGACGTTTTCTCATACCGGCGACTACGCTCGTTCCCTGCAAGCGGATCCGGTGGAAGCCTTCGCCTTCTTCGAAGAGTCGATGGAATTGTCGCGCCGGTTCCGGGCTCTGAAGCTTTGGCTGTCCCTGCGCTATCACGGTCTGGCGGCGTTTCGGGCGTCGATCGCGAAAGACATGGCGCAAGCCCGCCGCCTGTCGGATGCGATAGGCAATCAACCTCAGTTGGACTTGGTGGCTCCGTCGGAACTCAGTGCCATGTGCTTTCGCTACGTTGGGAACGGGAAGCTGCCAGATGACGATCTCAACCGCCAGAATCTGGCGATCCTCAGCCGGGTGATCCAGCGCGGCCGAGTCTACCTTTCCCACGCGACGCTGCGGGGCAAGTTCTGTCTCCGGGCGTGCATCGTGAACCACCGCACTCGAGACACCGACGTCGATTGCGTCATCCCGGAAGTGCTCGAGGCGGCAAAGCAGACGGGACCGCAGGCATAGTTACCCTTGATCGGGTTTCCGGGAACCACGGTTCACGCCGCGGCATCTATTTCAGACTGACCGTCTCTTTCAGCGGCAGATCATGCGACGATCCGCCCGCCATAAAGACGTACTCTCCCGCCAGCAACTGCCATCCGTTCTTCTGAACGTTGAAGATGGAAAGGAACTTGGGATCCACCTCGATGGTGACATCCTTGCTTTCTCCGGCATTGAGCTTGACCTTGCTCCACCCCACCAGTCGCTTGGGTGGCTCCCCCGCCGACGCCGGCAGAGACGCGTAAACTTCAGCCACCTCTGCCCCCGCCCGGCTGCCGGTATTGGCTACCGTGAAACTGATGCTTGGACGTTTCCCTGGCGTGACGCGAAGGTTCGAGTAGGAATACGTTGTGTAGGAGAGTCCGTACCCAAACGGGAACAACACCGGCTTGTTTTCCGCGTCGTACCACTTGTAGCCGACTTTCACCCCTTCGTCATAGGTGACCTGGAAGGGCTTCAGTCCGGCCGCAATCTGCTTCCACGGCTCCGGCAAAGAGAAGTCCGCCATCGACTCGCGAGGCGGCTTGACGATCGTCGGATGCGGCAAATCCGCCTCGCTCCGGGGAAACGTAAGCGGCAGCTTGCCGCTGGGATTCACGTCGCCGAAGAGCACGTTCGCCACCGCGTCTGCCCCGCTGCTTCCGGCAAACCAGGCCTCGGCGATCGCGCTGACCTGTCCCGCCCATGGCATCGTGACCGGACCGCCCGACTCCACCACCACCACCGTGTGCGAATTCGCCGCCGCCACCTTGCTGATCAGTTCGTCCTGATGCTCGGGCAGCGCGAGGCTGGGCAGGTCCATATCTTCGCTTTCCCACTGGTAGACGAACACGATGGCCACATCGCTGTTCCGGGCCAACGCCGCAGCCGAAGCCGGATCTGCGCCCGAGTCGAACTGCACATTGGCGGCCGGTGCCTTGGCAAGAATCGCCCGGAACGGGGAAGTCGGAAACCAGACTGGTTCCAGCCAGCGCGTCTGGCCCTTGCCCGGTGGCAGAATCGCGTTTCCTCCTGGCGGATCCACTTGCGCCGAACCGCCGCCGGAAATCATTCCCACATCCGCATGCGGCCCGATCACCGCGATGCTGTGGATTCTGGCCGCATCGAGCGGCAGTTGGGCGCCTTCGTTTTTCAGCAGAACGATGCTTTGCTCCTCGAGCCTCCGCGCAACTTCGAGCCCGCCAGCCACGTCCACCACGCTTCTTTGCGGCGGATCGTCCACAACGCCCGTGGCAAACATCGCTCGCAGAATGCGCCCGACATGGTCATCCAGTTCGGCCGGAGGCACCTTTCCCGACTGCACCCCCTTTTTCAATTCTTCGCCGTAAAAAATCCAGCCCGGTTCCTCGTGGTCCATTCCGGCCGCCGATGCCTTGGCCAGGCTGTGCGCTCCTCCCCAGTCGGTCAGGACGAATCCTTTAAAGTTCCAGTCCTTCTTCAGAAGGTCGGTCAGCAGGTATTTGTTCTCGCAGGCGTAGTCGCCATTCACGCGGTTGTAGGAGCACATGACCCCGGCAGGGTCCGATTCCCCGATGCCGATTTCAAATGCCAGCAGATCGCTTTCTCGCGCCGAACGCTTGTCGATGTTCACGTTCACCGCGTTGCGTCCGCTCTCCTGGTCATTGAGGGCGTAATGCTTGATATCACCGAGCACGTGCTGCGCCTGCAGCCCCTTGATAACCGAGCCCACCATTTTCCCCGCCAGAACGGGGTCCTCACCCAAATATTCGAAGGTGCGTCCGTTGCGCGGTTCGCGGGTGAGATTGACTCCTCCGCCGAGCGACATGTTGTAGCCCTGCGCCCGCAGTTCGCGGCCGATCAGCGCACCGTATTCGTAAGCGGCATCCATATTCCAGCTGGCTGCGCCGGCTATGTCCGAGGGCAGCGCGGTCGAATAACGTCCGTTCTCGCCGCTCATGCGCACGCCGTAAGCCGCGTCTGACATCTGGATCGCGGGAATGCCCAGCCGTGGAATGCCAACCACGTATCCCGCCCCGCCGTTGGAGTGCACGGCCAGCGGGCTCATCGGACTCAGCCCGACCATGCCGGTGCCATGCAGCAGTGAAATTTTTTCCTCGAGCGTCATCTCCTTCAAAACCAGAGAGGCGCGTTCGTCGGGAGAAAGGTTGGGTTTCATCCAGGGATGCGCCTTGGCATCCGATTGGGCGAATGAGGGCGAGAAAAAAAAGCTGACGACGGCTAGGTGGAGAAGGGAAACAAGCACTCGGCGAACCGCTCGGAGAGGCATCGTGGCTCCTCGGATAGAGAGTCTACCAAATCGATAATGTTACGCCTTTTGTGAGGATTCTGGAGGTGAATTTCTTGCTCCGGCGAGCCCCAGGAAATCCGCGTCGCTACCCGCTCATGCTAGTAGTTTTGTATTAGGCACAAACCGCCAGGATGGGTTACGGGATTTTTGTGATCCGCATCCTGAGAGCGAAATCACAATCGATCGGACGCGAAAATCCGTCGCCGAAAACAAACCGGTTCGAGAGCATCCAGGAGGCGCGTCCCGCTCCAGTTTCTCAGTCTCGCAAAATGCAGGTTAATAAGGATGAGGGCCTGTTTTGTCTCCAGCGAAACATAATTAACTTCACCTCACCTATGCAAAGAAGAACGACGAGGAATCATCTGAGAGGTCGAAGCAAAAGGGCCTTTTCGCTCTTCGAGCTGTTGATGGTCATGGCCATCATCCCGATCATCGCGGCAACCCAGTCAGGCCAGGCAGCCTCTCAGGCGCTGTTGCCTCTCAACCAGTAATCGGCAACCGGTTGCAGTAAAGGGAGCCTCGGGCAAGAACCCGGGGGGTGACCGACTTCCCCGGGCTCTGGCCCTTTCCCCAGAGCGCTAGGAAACCAGGCGAAGGACATGGTCGGGAGTACATGTCCGGCAGAGCCCATCTGGCGGCCGACACTACCCCCCACTGTGACCTATCGCTCCCGCCTTATCACCCGCAAAATGGAAATCCCATGAGACGAATTGCCGATTGCGCGATCGTATTGTTTCTGCTTTGGCACTGGCTGGCGCCTTCCCCGGCGCAGGCCCAGGTGTCCGTGACCACACACCACAACGACGTCAGCCGGACCGGACAAAATCTCGACGAGACGATCCTGAATACTTCCAACGTCAACGTGAACCAGTTTGGCAAACTCTTCGCTTGTCAGGTGGACGGCTATATCTACGCTCAGCCCCTCTACGTAGCGCACGTCCCTATCTCTTCCACCATCCATAACGTTGTATACGTGGCTACCGAGAACAACAGCGTCTATGCATTTGATGCTGATAACGGGACACAGCTTTGGCACGTCAACTTCGGGACGCCGGTGCCGAGTTCGGACATTGCTTCCACCTACAAGGATTTAACCCCGGTCATCGGCATCACCGGCACCCCGGTGATCGATCCTGGCAGCAGCACGCTTTACGTAGTGGCCAAGACTAAGGATACGAGCAACAACACTTACCACCAGCATCTGCACGCGCTCGATATAACCGCGGGAGTCGAAAAGGCCGGGAGCCCGGTGGAGATCACGGCCAGCGTGTCGGGCACCGGTTCAGGATCCGGTGGAGGCACGATCGCGTTTCAACCGTTCTACCAACTGAATCGTCCAGGATTACTTCTCTTAAACGGCGTGGTCTATATCGGGTTCGGGTCGCACGGAGATATCGGTCCGTATCACGGGTGGGTGCTCGGATATGACGCGTCCACATTAGCGCAATCGGCCGTGTTCAACACGACGCCCAACGGCAGCCAGGGATCCGTCTGGCAGGGTGGGCAAGGTCTTGTCGCCGATGCGGACAGTATCTACCTCATGACCGGCAACGGCAGCTTCGATGCTAATATCGGCGGAACGGAGTACGGGGACAGTGTGGTCAAGCTGGGAACCCTCGCCGGGTTGTCGGTCACTGACTACTTCACACCCGACAACCAGAGTGCTCTCAACCAGAGTGACCTCGATCTGGGCTCGGGCGGGCCGATCCTGTTGCCTGGAACCGGCTCGATCGTGGGGGGCGGCAAGGACGGTATTCTTCGCCTGATCAATACCTCCGCCATGGGGGGATACAACGCAACGTTCAATGCAGACGCCCAGGAATTTCAGGCGACCAGCGGCAAGATCATGATCGGCCCGGTTTACTGGAACAGCCCCACGAAAGGTGCCGTTCTGTATCTCTGGGGGCCGGGTGATTACTTGAAAGCGTTTGAGTTCGTAAGTGGATCTTTTCAGATTACCCCGTCATCTCAGAGCACAATGACGAGCCCGTCGGGAAATTCAAACGCCGCTGCCTTGTCCCTGTCTGCCAACGGAAGCACCCTGGGTACTGGAATTGTGTGGGCTTCTGTCTCCTACTCCGGCGATTCCAACCAGCAGACAGTCCCGGGAATCCTTCGCGCTTTCGACGCGACCAACCTGAGCAACGAACTGTGGAACAGCAAACAGGATGCGGCGCGCGACGATGTGGGCAATTACGCCAAGTTTGCCCCCCCGACTATCGCGAACGGCAAAGCGTACCTGGCCACCTTCTCCAATCAATTGCTGGTTTACGGGCTGCTGCCGCCGGCCGCGCTTTCTGTGACCTCGGTCTCGCCGACATCGGGGCGAACCGCGGGTGGGACGGCAGTGACGATATCAGGGAGTGGCTTTCAGTCCGGGGCAACGGTGGCCTTCGGCGGCAACGCAGCGACCAAGGTGATCGTTGTGAGCCCCGCCTCGATTACCGCCGCTACTCCTCCGCACCCGGCAGGAACCGTGACCATCACGGTTACCAATCCTAACCGGCAAAGTGCCACCTTATTGAACGCCTATACGTATAGAAGGAGAAGATAAAATGTAAATCCGGCGTCCGCTCTCGACCGTGCCGCAAGAAAGGCGACGCCCCAACACGGAATCGTTCTCTCGGAATGAGTCTGCCGCCTTTGCGTGGCTTCCAACCCCGGCTTTACACTAAAGGGGTGAAGATCGCGCTCGGCCAAATCAATCCCACGGTGGGAGATTTTTCGGGAAACGCCGCCAAGATTGTCGATTTTTCCCGTCGCGCCCAGGCCGCTGGCGCCGGACTCATCCTCTTCCCCGAACTGTCGGTCTGCGGCTACCCGCCTCGCGACCTGGTCGAGCGCCCAACCTTCGTCACACGCAATCGCGAGACGGCCGAGCGCATCGCCGCCGACCTCTCGGGAATCGCCGTCATTTGCGGTCTGGTCACGCCCGCGCATTCCGACACCGGCAAGTCGGTCATGAATTCCGCCGCTCTCCTGCAAGACGGCAAGATCGCTTTCGTCCAGTCCAAAATGCTGTTGCCCACCTACGACGTTTTCGACGAGATGCGCAATTTCGCTCCCGCCAGGAGTCAGGAACTGTTTTCCTTCTGTGGCAATCGCATGGCGCTGACCATCTGCGAGGATGCCTGGAACGACAAGCACTTCTGGCACAAGCGACTGTACACCGTCGATCCGGTGGAATCCCTCATTCAGGCCGGCGGCAACTTCGTGCTCAACATTTCCGCTTCCCCGTTCTGGATCGGCAAGCGCGAATTTCGCCGCCAGATGCTGGCCAGCATCGCCCGCCAGCACCACGTCCCGGTCGTGCTGGTCAACCAGGTGGGAGGCAATGACAGCCTCCTGTTCGACGGTTCCAGCCTGGTCCTCAACCGCGAGGGAGACGTAATCGCTCAGGGCGGTTCGTTCGAGGAGGACCTGGTTTACTTCGATTCGACCACCCTGACCGGCGAAATGCACGAGCAGATTCCCGGTGAGGAAGCCAGCGTTTACTCCGCCCTGGTGCTCGGGACCCGCGACTACATGCGCAAATGCGGATTCAGGAAAGCGATCATCGGCCTAAGCGGCGGTATCGACTCCGCCCTGACCGCGGTGATCGCTGCCGCCGCCGTCGGCCCGGAAAACGTCATTGGTGTCGGCATGCCCGGTCCCTATTCATCGCCGGGCTCGATCGACGATGCGCGATCCCTCGCCGAGAACTTGAAGATCCGCTTCGAGCTGCTTTCGATCGATCCTGCTTTCGATGCCTATCGCCAGATTCTGCAACCGGTGTTCGCCGGACAGAAGCCAGACGTGACCGAAGAAAACATCCAGGCGCGTGCCCGCGGTACGCTGCTGATGGCGCTTTCCAACAAGTTCGGCGCGATCGTGCTCTCGACCGGCAACAAAAGCGAACTGGGCGTGGGCTACTGCACTCTCTACGGTGACATGGTCGGAGGCCTGGCAGTGATTTCCGACGTACCGAAAACACTGGTCTATCGCCTGAGCGCCTATGTCAATTCGCGGCGCCCGGTCATTCCCCAGGCCACGCTGGAAAAGCCGCCCTCCGCCGAGTTGCGGCCCGATCAGAAAGACAGTGACTCGCTGCCGCCCTACGAGGTCCTCGACGCGGTGTTGGAGGATTACATTGAGGATTCTCACTTCGCGGAACGCATTGCCTCCGATCGCGGCTTCGACATCGAGACCGTGCGGCGCGTGATTCGCATGGTCGATCGCGCCGAGTACAAACGCCAGCAAGCCGCTCCCGGCATCAAGATCTCCCCGAAAGCCTTCGGTTACGGCCGCCGCTTTCCGATTGCCGCGAAAAGCGAGGCTTGAAGTATCCTAAGATTGACGTTCTAAGTGGCTCCCCGATAGCTTAATGTCCGGATGCGAAAGGAACCAATGCGCCGTTTTTCGAACTCAATCTGCCTTCTGGTCGTGGCCGCAACTCTGGCCGCGGCCCAAACCTCGACCTCGGGAAAGCCTGCAGAAAGGCCCGCGGCCGGCGATCCCGCCGCAAATCTGCCTTCCGAGGCCACGGTTGACTCGTTCCTGCAGCAGACGTTTGGCTATCAGTCCGACCTGTCCTGGAAAATCTCGAGCATCCGGCCGTCCGGGGTTGCGAGCCTGGCGGAAGTCACGGTGGTTCTGGCGACCCAGCAGGGACAGCAGCTCAGCCGGTTCTACGTCTCTCCCGACGGTATGCACGCCCTCACCGGGGAGATCATTCCGTTTGGCGCCAAGCCGTTTGACCCGGCGAAGAAGATTCTGGAAAAGGGAATCACCGGCCCGGAGCGCGGCCCGAAGGATGCGCCCGTGACGATCGTGGAATTCGGGGACCTGCAATGTCCCGCTTGCAAAGCAGCGCAGCCTGGCATCGAAGCCCTGATTGCAGCGGAGCCCAACGCGCGCTTCGTGTTTCAGAACTTTCCCCTGGAGATGCATAACTGGGCGGCCAAAGGAGCGGCCTACGCCGACTGCGTTGGCCGGGCCTCAAGCGATGCTTTCTGGAAATTTGTCGCCAAGACCTATGAAACCCAGGCGGACGTCACGGCCGAAAACGCCGACGAGAAACTTACTGCCCTCGCCGATGGTGCGGGCGTGAAGGGCTCCGAAATCGCCGCCTGTGCCACCAAGGCTGAGACGAAAGCGCACATCGACGCCTCGATTGCGCTGGGAAGGTCGGTTGAAGTTACGGCAACGCCCACGCTGTTCATCAACGGGCGCAAGATCGGGAGTTTCGATGCGCGCATGGGAGATGCCTACAAGAGCCTGGTGGAGTTCGCCGCCAAACAATCAAAATAACCCGGTTCAGCAATTCTGGTTGACGCGGACAGATCACCTCAGAAGGTGTCGCCTCCCCTCCGCCGTCGCTGCCAGACGGGTCGTACCTCGACGCGCCGGCATCGCCCGGCGTGAAGCTCGAACCCTCATCGGTCTGAGGCGCTACATCGCCAGAGGGGACGTCGGGGGAAGAACCGGGAGTGGCATCGTCGAACCAAGGAGTTGCAGCGGGAGAAGACGCCACTTCTGCAGATGTCACCACCGCTCCCTGCGGCATGGTCTGCAAGAGCAACAGGTCCTTGTAGGCGTCATTCCGCGGCGGCGTTTCTTCCCGGGCAGGTGGAGATCCATTGAGCCCCGCCCTCACGCCACGCCCCATCAGCAGACCAACCACGATGCCAGCCACGACCAGGATCAAGACGGAAAAAAGGATCTCCATGGCAACCACAAGTTACAACAGAGCGGAAACGTTTGCACCCGTTTCTTGCGGAAGTCCGTGCGATCCACGCCGATCAGCCGGCGCCTATTTCTCGCTGATCCAGATCTCGGGTGTCAGACGATTGACGTCCGACAGAACGTGCGGTGTGATCACAATCATCAGTTCGTCATCATCTTCCTGCTTGGTGTTATTCACCATCGCCTGATTCAGGAGAGGGAAAAACCCCAGGCCGGGGATCCCGCTCATGGAAATCGTGTCGGTGCGCGATACTTCCCCCGCCACGAACGCCGGTTCGCCGTCCTTCAGGTTGATGCTGCCTTTGTATTCGCGGTTCGAAATCACGGGCACGCCGTTAGCCGACTGCCCCGAGAGCGAGCGCACCTGCATCTCCAGTTGCAGGCTGACCACATGGTCGCTGTGAACGGTGGGCTTGGCTTTCACGCTGAGCCCCAGGTCTTCGTAGCTGACGGAAGGGAAGGGCGGGACATAAGTCTGGTTGCCCAGCACTTTCGAAATCTGAGATGAGTTGTAAATCGGTGCGTAGGATGCATTCAGGATCGGATACCGCGAGCCAAGATGCAATGTGGCATCGTTTCCCTGGGTCGCGCGCATGGTAACGTGCTCGAGATTGCGCGACCACGATTCATTGACAGAGAGCGCCGCCGCAAACTGATCGAGACTCAGTCCCATGAAGGTGAGCCCGCCTCCGAACGTGGCCAGGGGCTGGCTGAAGATGGAATTCTGCTGTCCGCCCAATTGGGCCAGGAGTCCGGAAAGAGCCGTGCTCCCCGCCTGGTTGATGCCCCCGGAAGCGATCAGCTGGTTGATGAGATTCTGAATGTTCTGTCCCGCGACCCCAGCCAGCGCCGCCGCCGGAATGTTGTACATGTTGAAGGTGTTGGGAACGTGCACGCCGATGCTGCGCGTCAGCTGGTGGCTGATCTGAATTACCTGCACGTCCAGCATGATCTGCGGACGGCTGTTGCCGAGTTGTTCCAGCAACGTGTTGCAGGCCTCAAGGATGGCCCCTGGCGCCCGAACTTCGATTTCGCCGGAGGTTTGTCCCGGGCTGACGAAATGCAAGTCGAATATGGTCCGCAGGGTGTTCGCCACGTCGGTTGCCTCCTGCGGGGTGGAATGCGGCGGCATGACGAACGTCTGCAGCGACATACGGTCGAACTGCTTGTGATTCTCGAGAGTATCCGCCGCGATCATCATTTGGTGAGAGTTCAGCGCGGTCCACATCGTCTTGCTGACCTGATCGGCGAGCCGCAGGGCAGTAAAGAAATCTACGTCCTCCAGGTTGAATCGTACCGACCGGTTCGGGACTGAATCATCGAACTGCACGCCGACACCGTAGGCGGCGGCGAGTTGGGTGAACAGGCCGCGAACGTCTCCGCTGTAATGGAAGGTGGCCCGGTCGCCATTGGGGTCGAGGTGAATCTCGCCGGCATCTGCCAGCCGCCGGGGCAAGAGCCGCGGGAGGGGTGCATACGAGAGAGTCGATTCTTCCAGCCGCTCGCGCGCAAACAGGTTTTCCGGGTCGAGGTTCAGCGCGGCGCGAAATTCGGATGCTGCCTGGCCCATCGAGTCTTCCGACAGCAGCACGTTGCCGCGTTCGATGTGGTTGAACACCAGTTGCGCCTTGGCCATCTCGCGTGCGGTCAGAAATTGCAGATTTTGTGGGACCATCCGCGACGCTTCGTCGAACCGGTTGAACGCCGCTTCCAGATGTCGGCGTTCCTGCAGCTTGAGCCCTCGGCTGTAAGCCTCTTGGGCCTTCTTTATTTCCTTCTTTGAAATGATGCAATTGACGCCGCCAGGCACGCCATTGCCGCACGATACGGCGGGCGCGGCCGCTATGTCGTCGGTTCCCGCCAGCGCCCGCGCCGAGCCGAGCGCCAGAATGCCGGCTGCGAAAATGAATGCGACTCGCCGCATCCTTCTGATTCTAACCTGTCCACCGATGGGTCGGACGACGCCGATAGGACCTCGTACCTTTGGATTCACGTCAATCCCCGTTACCAGAACGGCCTTCCACATCTAGCTTGCGGCCTTCTTGGATTGCAGGTAAAAATGTAGTTCGTTCCCGCCAACCGGCGACGGAGAGTCCAAGAGTCCAGACCCTGAGTGGCATCCCCTGCATGAAGATCGAAGCTGTTACCCTCCGCGAAATCCACCTGCCCCTGGTCCATTTCTTCGAAACCAGCTTCGGGCGCACCTATGGCCGCCGCATCCTGCTGGTCACCGTGCACAGCGAGGGCGTCGACGGCTGGGGCGAAGCCGTGGTCGGGGAGAATCCTTTCTACAGCAGCGAATGGATCGACAGCGCGTGGCCCACGCTGATCCAGTACTTGATCCCCTCTCTGCTTGGACGCACCGTCTCATCGGCCCGCGAATGTCCAGCCCTGTTCTCCAAAGTTCGCGCCCACCGTATGGCGAAGGCTGCGCTGGAGAACGCGCTCTGGGACGCCGAGGCCGAGCAGTCAGCGCAACCGCTCTGGAAGTTGCTGGGCGGCACGCGCCGCGAGATTGCCTGCGGCGTATCCATCGGCATCCAGGATTCCGTCGAGCAGTTGCTCGACAAAATACAGACCGAACTCGCCGCCGGCTACCGCCGCATCAAGATCAAGGTCAAACCCGGCTGGGATATCAACGTGCTCGAGCGCATCCGCTCGCGCTGGGCCGACATCACGCTCAGCTGCGACGCCAACTCCGCCTACACCCTCGACCAGGTTGAGCATCTGCGCAACTTCGACCAGTTTCACCTTCTCATGATCGAGCAGCCGCTCTGGAATGATGACATCTACTATCACGCGCGGCTGCAGAAAGAGCTGCGTACCTCGATCTGCCTCGACGAATCCATCGTCAACGCGCGCAGTGCCGCTTTCGCCGCCGAGACCGCCGCCTGCCGCATCATGAACGTAAAAGTGGGGCGCGTCGGAGGGTTTACCGAAGCCCTTGCGGTGCACGATGTGTGCCACTCCCACAGTATTCCGGTCTGGTGCGGAGGCATGCTCGAAACCGGAATCGGCCGCGCCCACAACATCGCGCTCTCCACGCTTGCCAATTTCAGCCTGCCTGGTGACGTCTCGGCCTCGAAACGCTACTGGAGGGAAGACATCATCGACCCGGAAGTAGAAGTGTCGCCACAAGGGATGATTGATATCCGCGAGCAGCCAGGCCGTGGCTACAAGATCAAGACCGACATGATCGAAAAACTCACCGTCCGCAAAGAAACGATGAGCGCCTGACCGCGTGGCAACTTGGGAAAATGTGGCGCGCATCCTAAGTCTTTGAGGTACCAACTGGAGACTCTGCCGTGAGACTGCTCATCCTTGTCCTGCTCTCCACTCTCGCATTTGGTCAGGACTCTTCCTCCGTCGCAGCCGCGCAATCGGCCTGCGGCCCTGCCGGCACCCAGTTTTCCGCCAAGCGCGATTTTTCGCAACACTCGCTGTCTCAGCCTGAGCCCGGCAAGGCTCTCGTGTATATCATTCAGGACATCGGTGTAACCCGTTGTCTGGGCAAATGTGTTACGACTCGAGTTGCCCTAGACGGCAACTGGGTCGGAGCGAACGAGCACAACTCCTATTTTCCCTTCGCGGTCGATGAAGGCGAGCATCATCTCTGCGTCAATCGCCAGTCCCACTTTCAAATGGCGTCGCAGATGGTAGCTCTCGCCCACTTCACCGCCGAACCAGGCAAGGTGTACTTCTTCCGTACTCGAAACTCCGGGAGCCAAGAGCAGGCGTTCCTCGATCTGGATCCCATTGATTCTGATCAAGGAAGGCTGTTTGTGGCGAACTATCCGCTGAGTACTTCACAACCGCGAAAATAATGTGGAACCCCCGGGTGCCTGGGTCCGGGGAGGCAGCGCCAGAAACGCCGCAGTGAGAGTCAGGGCAGACGTGCGGTTAGGGCGTCGTGCCGGGCGAGCCGCTTCGGGCCAACTTCTCTTCTTCGACCTTCAACAGATCCGCGCCCTGCGCAAACGTCAGATGAGGCGTGACCGGCCGGAAATCGCTGAACACTTCCTCGGAGATCATGTTCAGGCTCTTGAACAGCAAAATCTTGCCGGTGAGGCTCAGCGACATCTCGGTAATTTCCCAGTTGCCCTCGCCGACATCGGCCTGCTGCACGCGGAAGTGCCCGCCTTTGTCGAGATGCCCCACCAGTCCCCAGCCAAACGACACGTCCCGAAAAAGCGTACCGTCGATCCGGGCGAAGCGGCGAGCCTGAGCGTCGATCAGCAGATACCCGTTCATGCCCGCCAGCACCTGCTCCACGCGCGAAGGCGGCGAATACGAAGGATTCGGCCCGAACTTCAACCGTACCAGTTGCGATCCTGGCTCGCCCAAATCGGCGGTGCCGTTTTCCGACCCGGCGTAATCGTAGCGGAACGCTTCGGGCAGCGCCTTCACGATGCGCAGAGTGCGGTCCGCGTCATCTTTCTCGTGGGCACGTTTCTTACGAAGCGCGTCCGCATCTCCTGCCAGCCAGTTCAAATGATTGATCTCCGCCTGCCGCTGTTCCGGAGGGAGCGGGCGATCGTTCACCGCGACCAGCATTCCCGCCATCGCCTGGTTGGTCTCCACGTAGAGCCGGGTCTGGGATCCCTTTGGAGTCTGCCGGCGCGAACGGAAGAAGTGCTTGAGCGGCTCCTGATCGGCGGCTCGTACTTCGTTCTGCACCGTAAGCCGCACCAGTTCCCCGGCAGGAATCTCTGGCGGGAACGCATCCTGCGCGCTGCCGGGCGCAAGAGTGACGGCCAACAGCCAGGCCAGCCAAAGGTGTGGCCGCAGGCGCTTCATACGCTTAGTGTAGCAATCCGACCTGTCGCGCTGCCTGCTTGCCGCACCTGCGCGGGTTGGGTATAGTCGTTGCAGCGATGCGGCCGTCCGGTACCTGCCTTCCCAGATTCATGGTCGTGCAGTATCCCGCTTCCTGAAGGAGAATATCAATGAGCGCTCCGTTGTCGGCGAATTTGGCGCAGATTGGCAAGTCCGTGGTAATCAAGGGAGAGTTGTCCGGCAGCGAAGATCTCTACGTCGACGGACAGGTCGAAGGCAGCATTGCCCTCAAGAACAACAGCCTGACGGTCGGGCCCAACGGCCAGGTCAAAGCCTCGGTGGAAGCCAAGGGAATTGTCGTCCAGGGCAAACTCGAGGGCAACCTGCAGGCCAGCGACCGCGTGGACCTGCGCAAGTCGGCCATCGTGTCCGGTGACATCGTCACGCAGCGGATTTCCATTGAGGAAGGTGCTTACCTGAAGGGCAAGGTCGACATTCAAGGTAAGGCGGACAAGGCTGCGGGCAAGTAACGTCTTACCGAAGGTTGGCGGATGGCGTCGGTAACCCAGAACTTCATGAAGCTTTTTCGCGGCTCATCGAGCGGGACAGGGGCGGAAACTCCGCAGGCCGCCCAGAAACTGACTCGTCGATCCAGCGGTCTGGGCGAACTCTCCCGCTTGTGGGAGAGCGAGACACCGCTCTGCGTGCTCGATCT
>Ga0209698_10004649_pt1 | contig 14981 bp, 12 predicted proteins | sample LitLauG_LLR_2012_FD_187203 | JGI IMG/M metagenome (GOLD analysis project Ga0209698, IMG submission 187203) | Freshwater sediment microbial communities from Pennsylvania, USA - Little Laurel Run_MetaG_LLR_2012 (SPAdes) (version 2) | ecosystem: Environmental > Aquatic > Freshwater > Creek >...
GCGCCTCTCTTCGAGGTCAGTTTCTGCGAATCATGATCATTACCGCGTCCGCCGCAGCCATCCTCATGGCGACAGCCACTCCGGCAGCAGCATGTGGCCCAACTCGAGACGCGCAAGCAGCAGTCGCGAATCGGCTTCCTGCCTTTCCTGCGGTGTCCGGCCGGCCGGCAAACGACGATTCTCACCAGGGAATGACGGGCCTGTGGCACATCTTTTACACGGATTCGGGAGGCAATCCGTTCTATGAAGCGTTTGATATGTGGCATGCCGATGGAACGGAGTGGGAAACCTCGTTCGGTGATCCGCGGACGGGCAACTACTGTCTCGGCGTTTGGAAGCAGGTGGGTCCGCGCACCGTCACACTCAGTCACGTCGCCTGGGTCTATAACTCGGACGGAAGTCCGGCAGGGTTCTTCACCCTTGCCGAGACGGATACCATCAATCGCAAGGGCGACTCTTACACTGGGACTTTCGGTTACAAACAATACGACGTGAACGGGAATTTCCAATACGAAATCACCGGTACTCAAGCTGCAACCCGCTTCCACTGACGGTAAGGTCGAAACCTTCCACCCGGAGCCGGGCCACGGTGCCCGCTCCGACGGTGGAGCGGCGGCGCTGAGATTCCATGGTATGCCACCTGGCGCGCGACCCGAGAACATTAACAAAAAAAATCCCATCCTTGCCGGGGGAGAACGCAAGGATGGGAATTTTGGGGGAACTTACTGCTAATTGCTCATCTGCTTAGGCGTGATAAACCTGCTCGTGCTGGCGCGCCTCATACCATAGCGCCAGTTCGACCCGATTCCACAATCCCAGCTTGTCATAAATCAAGCGCAGGTAATTCTTCACAACATGTTCCGTTGTCCCAAGAGAATCAGCGATCTCCCGGTTCTTACAACCTTCGGCTACGCGCTGAATGATGAACTGTTCGCGTTCACTGGTCCCGCGCTGGATTGCTGTCTCTCCAACCATAGTTGTCTCCTATATAGCAAAGTCGCGAGCTTAACCCGCTTGATGCCGCCCTTGATTCCAAACCGCAGAAACAGGCGGTTGAAATGTGCTTTCACCGTTCGCTCCGCAATATGCAGATCGCGGGCGATTTCCGAGTTGTCACATCCTTGAAGCAACAGATCGATAATCTGCCGCTCCCTTGGTCCCACTTGATTGAACTTCTCTTCCATAGTCGCTGCACCTGTCCGATGCCTTCCTAGTCGCCGCAAGTCGCGCGGAACCAGGTTCCAGGAAGCATCTGGATTCGGGTCTTTGCGTCTCATTTTGCATTCATGCGGCCAAAGGGCTGTCTTTAACGTTAACTAACTGTGAAATTTCATTTTGCGGCGCTTTTTTCCCACAAAAACCGCATTACGGAGGTCACATGCTGGGGGATTCGACCGCTGGATCCGAGGTCATTTTGCTCAGGTTCTAAGGTGAAACACTTAGTACAAATTTCCGATTGCCAGCCTATGAAAGTGCATATTTACACAGAAGTACATGTCAACCGGGCGTTCTCGGCTCCCCTATAATGAGTCGTGGACTTCAAGCTCGTCAGCAACTACAAGCCCCAAGGCGACCAGGGACGCGCCATCGAAACCCTTGTCCGTGGCGTGTTTGACCGCGAACAGCATCAGGTGCTGCTCGGCGTCACCGGTTCGGGAAAGACATTCACCGCCGCGAAAGTGATCGAAGCGGCCAATCGTCCCGCCCTCGTAATGGCCCACAACAAGACGCTCGCCGCCCAGCTCTACCATGAATTCAAGAGCTTCTTCCCGCATAACGCGGTGGAGTACTTCGTTTCGTATTACGACTACTACCAGCCCGAGGCCTACGTTCCCGCCGCCGACCTCTACATCGAGAAAGAGTCGACCATCAACGACGAACTCGACAAGCTGCGCCTCTCGGCCACGCGGTCGTTGTTTGAACGCCGCGACTGCCTGATCGTCGCCTCCGTCAGCTGCATTTACGGCTTGGGATCACCCGAAGCGTATTACGGCATGATGCTCTTCCTCGAAAAAGGACAGAAAATCAAGCGTGCCGACATCACGCGTAAGCTGGTCGACATTCTCTATGAACGCACCGAAGGAGACTTCCGCCGCGGCACCTTTCGCGTGCGCGGCGATGTCATCGAAGTCTATCCGACCTACGACGACAATGCGTATCGCGTAGAAATGTTCGGCGACGAGGTCGAGTCGCTCTCTCAGATCGATCCCCTATTCGGAACCGTCAAGCAGAAGTACATGCGGCTGCCGATTTATCCCAAGACGCACTACGTAATGAAAGAAGAGACCCGCGCCTCGGCCGTTGCCTCGATCAAAGCCGAACTCGCCTGGTGGGAAGTAGAGTTGGAAAAACAAGGACGACTGGTGGAGTCGCAACGCATCCATCAGCGCGTGATGTATGACCTCGAAATGATCAAGGCCATGGGCTATTGTCATGGCATCGAGAACTACTCACGCCACTTCACCGGACGCCTTCCCGGCGAGCCGCCGCCTACGCTGCTTGACTATTTCCCGCGCGACTTTCTGATGTTTATCGACGAGTCGCACCAGACCGTGCCGCAACTCCACGGCATGTATCACGGCGACCGTTCGCGCAAGCAGACGCTGGTCGAATACGGCTTTCGCATGCCCTCGGCGCTCGACAACCGGCCGCTGACGTTTGAGGAATTTGAGCACCGCACCAATCAGTTGGTCTATGTCTCGGCCACTCCGGGACCGTACGAACTTACCAAGTCAGCGGGAGTAGTAGTCGAGCAGATCATCCGACCCACCGGCCTCATCGACCCTCCTGTCGAGATCCGTCCGGTCAAAGGACAGATCGACGACCTGCTGCACATGATTCGCGATCGCGTCGCCCGCAACGAACGCGTGCTGGTAACAACGCTCACTAAGCGCATGTCCGAAGACCTGGCCGAGTACTACAGCGAAGTCGGCGTGAAATGCCGTTACATGCATTCGGAAATAGAGACGCTTGAACGCGTAAAAATTCTGCGGGACTTGCGGAAAGGCGAGTTCGACGTGCTGATCGGCATCAATCTCTTGCGCGAGGGGCTCGATCTGCCTGAAGTTTCGCTGGTTGCGATTCTCGACGCCGACAAAGAAGGCTTTCTGCGTTCTTCCGGTTCCCTGATCCAGACCATCGGACGCTGCGCCCGCAATCTCAACGGCCGGGCAATCCTGTACGCCGATCGCATGACCGACTCGATGAAGAAGGCACTCGACGAGACCAATCGCCGCCGCGCCATCCAGCAGGCATACAACGAACAGAACGGAATCACGCCCGAATCCATAATCCGCCCGCTCGACATGACACTCGTGGCCATTGTTGGGGCCGACTATACGGATCTGACCTCGGCAGAAGCCGATGGAATTCCGGAGTTCAAATCGCAAGAAGAACTGGACTCCTACATAGGAAAGCTAGAGAGCGACATGCGGGAGGCCGCCAAGCGATTTGAATTTGAAAAGGCGGCGAAACTCCGCGACACGATTAAGGAGTTGCGCACCAAGGAATTTCTGTTCGCCTAGATTGCATAGTTTGAACGAACGGACTTGAGAAAACTTCGCAGTCGACGTAAGGTTCTACGAATATCACCCGCCAGGAGTGGTCATGACGACGCGTCCTCCTCTGCCTCCTTTTAGCCGCGAATCCGCGATTCAGAAAGTCCGCCTCGCTGAAGACGGCTGGAATTCCCGTGATCCTGAAAAGGTGTCCCTGGCCTACGCTGTCGACTCCCGTTGGAGAAATCGTTCGGAATTTGTGAGCGGAAGGCAGGAGATCGTCGCCTTTCTAACCCGCAAGTGGACGAAAGAGATCGAATACCGCCTGATTAAAGAACTCTGGGCCTTCACTGAGAACCGGATCGCCGTGCGCTTCGCTTACGAATGGCGCGACGACTCTGGGAACTGGTTTCGGTCCTATGGCAACGAGAACTGGGAATTCAATGATGACGGGCTCATGCGGCTCAGACTCGCAAGCATTAACGACCTTCCAATCCAGGAATCCGATCGCAAGTATCATTGGCCGCTAGGGCGCCGCCCGAACGACCATCCCGGCTTGAGCGCCTTGGGTCTTTAGCAAAGACTTAACTTCCGGCAGTCCCGTGGGCCGCTTTCTTCACCTGCTCCCGGCTGGCCACACTAAGTTCTTTTTCGATTGAAGAAAAGCGCTGGAAGATTTCATGCAGACGGAGGGCCATGTTCCGGATGGCGTCTGCCTGCGACTGCACCTCGGCAGGAAGGCCGGCTTGGTGGGCGACCAATTCCGCATTGCCAAGGATGGTTGTAAGGGCATTATTTACGTTCGTACGCATCTCGACCATGTAGCGACCGAGAGTCGCTTCAGCCTGGGCCGTCGTAGACGATTTTTCCGCTTCTCGAGCGCGCGCCTCCGCCTGATGGCGGCGCAGTATTTCTCGTCCGAGGAGGCCAGCAACCGCTGGCCAGCTACCCGGTTCTCGCCGCAAATCGACAATCGCTCCATGAATGTTGTAGAAATCGCGCGACGGGTCGGAATGAATCAGGATTCCGGGTTTGCCGCTAGCTTTCAAGGCGTGCCGCAAGTCCCGATTCAAAGGCGGCCGGGTCAGTGATTTGCTGCGGTCGTCGTGCTTGTCCACGGATGAAGCGTCCGCGATCGCCAAGTCGTAATGCCCACTCTGTAACCCGCGGGAAAAACCTTCGTCAAGAACAACAAATTCCGGCACGTCGGAATGCGGCGCTGGTCCGTGCGGCCAGTGTGCGGTAATATCCCGCGCAAAAGCAGGATCATTGGCAAGAATTAGTACGGTTGGGCGATTCGTGCTCATCGTTGGCTTCGGCTCGGTCAATAACCGGAGAGTGCTGGCCAGCTATTTTTTCGCCGGCATGACCGACTTCGCCGACGCTGCAGCACCCTTTGCCAGCGGAGCTTTACGTGCTCCACTCTGAAGGGCATCATCAACTGCTGCCCGCAAATCGACCAGCATCCGCAGCGGCTGCCCCGACGAATATTCTGCATGGAACATAACCTTCCACGACTGGCAGATCATCCGCAAACGGGCAATTGGTTCGTCTGCCGAGAATTGCGCCCGGCGGCAATCAATCGTAGCGACTCCACGGCGTTCGAGTTCGCGCAGGCCGTCCTGAATAGCGTTCAGATCATCGTGCATAAGACGGAAGAATATCCGCCGGATCATAAAGCTGAAGCGCGCGAAAGCCACCATGGCAGCCGGATCAAAATATCGGGCTGCGTTCTGCGTCTTGAGCTTGCGTCCCTGTTCCAGCGAACCGCTGTGCAGCAGTTCGCTCAAACGCTTGCTGCGCGCCGCCGTTTGCATGATGACTTCGAGCTGCCCCAGCCACGCCGGGAGCTTTGGTTGTTGCGGTCCGAGCACTGGTTCCAGCACCTGCGCCACATAATCGAGGTCGACGTCGGCGTCTTCCAGTCCGGAGGGAGCGCACAGCGAAAAGTACTGCACCAACAAAAAGTCCGTCTTGTCACGGTCGCTGGTCGACTTCGCCGTCTTCTGCATGTGATGCACAAGCAGATGCCGCAGCGCAACTTCATTAGCCAGCGGCGTCGTCTGCAGGAACTGCCGGAGCTGGTGAACTTGAATTTGCGCGTCCACCTGCTGGTACCAGTCGTCGGCTTGTCGCAACGACTCCGTCGTGGCGGAAAATCCTTCCTCGACCGGGCACTCGGCAACGTCAATTACAAATTCGCGGACTAGCGCGTTATAGATGGGCTGCAGGGCGGAAAACATCACTCCCTGCTCTTCGACACTCGGTTTCGCGGGCACAGTCATGATTTCACAATCCAGTTCAGTACAGGTTTAAGGAAACGGGCGGCAACTACCGTCCGCTCCGGATGATATTGAACGGCCACGACGGTAGCCTCGGCGCGCAGCGCTCCATCGTTGCTTTCGACCAGAACGCGGTCCGCAAACTCAAGTGCTCGGCTCACCGCAAAAAGAACTTCCTTCGGAGTACCGAACTCGATCACCGTCTCCTGAAAGAAACCACTTTCGTCTCCGGCACCGGCTACGTCGTTGGGCATTCGGCTGAGTTTGATAGGAATCCGCACCGGGGTTGCGTCGGGAAAGAACCGCGCCAGTCTGCTAACCGCATCTGGTTCAAGCACTCGAGCTACTGCCTGGTTGGGCACCTTGGACCTCGACCCCTTAAATCAGGAACAGCCGAGTCTCCCCTCTTACTGGCTTGAAAGAGCTTTCGGAAGACTCATGCTGCTTTCTCGCCGTTTATGGGTGCACGATCAACTCCAAAAACTCGAAGGTCATGAACCGATGGACAAACGCCAGATCTGTAAGGAGTTAGGCTGGCATACGTGCCGGCGGAAGAGGCTGGATTGTGTGCGAACTCAAGATGCTGTCTCAGAATGAAACAACCGTCTCAGATCGAATGGACTACTGCAGTGTAGCCGACGACGAAGCGTCTTCGCGGCCGCCGATGTTATACCGCTTGAGCTTGCGATACAGCGTAGCGCGGCTGATCCCGAGCATCCTCCCTGCCAGCGCCTTGTCTCCCTTGACTTGGGAAAATACGCGTTCGATGGTCGCACGCTCAATATCTTCCAAGTCGGTGGCACGTCCAGAAAATTCGAGAGGGGAGGCCAACTCCGATTCTCTCTCGGAGTTCGCAATCGACGACGGCAGATCACCGGCCTCAATCACGCTCTGATCGCCAAGTGCGACCGCCCGCTCCAGGCAATTTTCCAATTCGCGAACATTGCCCGGCCAGTCATAGGCCATCAGTGCTTTCATGGCATTGCTCGAGACCTGCACACTTCGTCCAGGCGCCAGGCGTTCGAGGAAAAACGAGGTGAGAATTGGGATGTCCGAACGCCGCTCGCGCAGCGGCGGCAGAGAAATCGTGACCACATTCAACCGGAAAAAGAGATCCTTGCGGAACGTGCCCTTCTTGTATTCCGCCTCCAGGTCACGGTTCGTCGCGGCCATGATTCGGACATCCACTTTCACCTTCTGATTACTCCCCACCGGACGCACTTCTTTCTCCTGTAGGAAGCGCAAAATCTTCGCCTGCATCTCCAGCGGCAGCTCACCAACTTCGTCGAGAAAGATCGTCCCCGTATCGGCCGATTGCAACAACCCCTGCTTCGACCGCAACGCGCCCGTGAATGCTCCTTTCTCGTAGCCGAACAACTCGCTCTCGATCAGCGTCGGCACCAGTGACCCGCAGTCCACGGCCACAAACGGACGGTTCGCCATCGTGCCGCGGAAGTGCAACGCGCGCGCCACCAACTCCTTACCCGTCCCGCTCTCACCGGATATCAGCACCGGTGTGCGCGTATCTTTCAGCCGGGAGATCATCCGCAAGACATTCTGAATACCGACAGAGTTTCCGATAATTCCATGCAGCGAGGTCTCCGTCTCTGATCGCTCGCGCAAATAAAGATTCTCCTCTACCAAGCGGACCTTATCGGCCATCCGGCGCAGAAAGTGCCGCAGATCGTCCAGCGGAGCAAACGGCTTCGCAATATAGTCGTACGCGCCGAGTTTCATCGCCTGGACCGCGGTTTCTACCGATCCGTGTCCCGTCATCACGGCAACCTCTACGCGGGGATGAAGGCGCTTAACCTGCTCCAGGAACTCAATCCCCGTCATTTGCGGCATCACCATGTCGGTAAGCACCATGTGTACGGGCTGTTCTTCCAGCAACGCCAGTGCCGCGTCACCGCTCTCGGCCTCGAGGCAAGAAAGACCCAGCGATTCGCCGACGGTCATGCACAAACGGCGGATGGTTTGTTCATCGTCGACAATCAGCAGTCGAGTACGAAGATTTTCTGTCATGAGGTCGCCTTGCCCAGCGTTTTTTCGACCACCGAAATGAATTCCTGCACACGGAAGGGCTTTTCCACGCAGGGAGCTCCGGTGTGGCGTAGCGTGGCAGCGGTTTCTTCATTGGCAATATCGCCGGTGATAAAAACCAGCCTTCCCACTAATTCGGGACGATGCTTCGTAATCCAGGCGTGCACTTGCGCGCCATCGACGCCTCCCGGGGTGCGCATGTCGGAAACTACGCCATGAAATTCACCGGTCGCCAGCAATTGCAGAGCTTCGGCTCCGGATTCGGTCGCCAAGACAGCGTATCCGTGGCCTTCGAGAACCGCGCGGACCAAAGCCATCACGGCCGGTTCGTCTTCGATCAGCAGCACCGGGGCGCAGGCAGATTTCGTTCCAGTTTGTGTCATTTCGGATGCACTCCTGCAACTGCCCCGAAGGATGCCGCTTCCTCTGCAATTGGAAGACGGACCATAAAAGTCGCTCCTTCAGAGTCCAGGTTGTTGTGACAGACAATTTCTCCGCCATGTTCGCGGACAATGCCATAGCAGATGCTCAGCCCCAAACCCGTACCCTTGCCCACATCCTTTGTGGTAAAGAACGGATCAAAAATCTTCTCTGGATCGGTGATGCCCATACCATTGTCACGGAAGGAAATCTCGATGAAGCCGCCTGACCGTGCGCTCATGATTTCAATCCGACCGGCACGCGCGCTTTCTCGAACTGCATCATAGGCATTGTTCAGAATGTTGAGGAACACCTGCTGCAACTGGTGGGAATCTCCTACGACCTGCGGTAAGGCATCATCCAGACGTTCAACTACTTGCACACCGTGACTCATGAAGTCATAGGAGCGCAGGTGCACGGTGCGCTGCACGATTGAATTCAGCTGGACCGGCTGCCGTTGCGGAGGCATCTGCCGCGCAAAGCTCAGCAGGTTTTGCACGATCTGCTTGGTACGCTGGGCTTCCTGGAGAATGACCCGCAGGTCCCGACGAGCGCTCTCCGGCAATTCTGGATTTTCCATCAGCAGGTCGGTGAACCCGAGGATTGCCGTCAGAGGATTATTGACCTCGTGGGCAACACCTGACACCAACTGTCCTACCGCGGCCATCTTCTCTGCGTGCATCAGCTTCGAACGCAGCATGGCGGAATCGGTCACGTCGGTCATGACCACGACGATGCTGCTGACTCGTCCATCTTCGCCCATGATTGGGCTCAGGTTCACGGAGAATTGGCCGCTCAGACCATCTCCGCGCACTACCGGCATGTCGAAATTGTCAACTTGCTGGCCACGGGCCACTGCCGCAAGCGCCTCACGCAGTGCACCCCTTCGCGACGGGGCGCAGAGTTCCGGCAATGGATGATCCAGTATCTGCGACTGCTGAAATCCCAAGCCGCTCCACCGCCGGTTGGCGTAGCTGATCAATCCCTGGGTATCGGTCACCAGAATCAAACTCTGGGTATGGCTCAGAATCTTGCTCGAAAAATCACGTTCCTTCTGCAGTTCGGTCTGCGACTGCCGTAAACCGGTGATGTCGAGCATGAGCCCGCGATACTGCAGGACCTTTCCCGATGCGTCACGGACTCCGAAGCAGTTGATGAATACATGCACGGGCGAACCGTCTTTGCGTCGCAGTACTTCTTCCTGATTGCGCAATCCGCCCTCGCGGTCGAACAGTTCCGCCAACTCTTCCCGTCGACGTGGAGAAAAATACACTTGCGTGGGAATGTCGAGCTGAATCACTTCCTCGCGGCTGCTGTAACCGAGCATTCGCACCAGGGCATCGTTGACTTCCACAAACCGTCCCTGCGGAGTGGAAAAGAAAACTCCTTCCTGAGTGTTGTCGAACAGTTCGCGATAACGCCGCTCCGCTTCCCGGCGATCGGTGATGTCCTTGAGAACATGCACGGTTTGCAGCTGTGTGCTGCTGGCAGCGTGAATTCGCGAAGTCGAAATCAGATAGGTGCGCTCCAGCACTGGGTGCACGTATTCGTCTAGTCCCAGCCCAGCCCGGCAGAACGGGCAGGAATGCGGCGAAGTGCCCGTCGAAAGCGCCTCGAGCGCGCGCATATTTACGCCGATCAACTGGTCTGGCGCGATACCGACGAAATCCGCCAGCGACCGATTCACACGGAGAATGTTGTGCTGCTCGTCGTGTACGACGATAAAGTCTGTGATCGCATCAAAGACGTCCAGCCAGTGGCGGTTGGCCTGCTGCATCCGCGTGAACAGGCAGGCATTTTCCAGAGCAATGCTGGCGTGACCCGCGATGGCCCGCAGCAATTGCCGGTCCTCCGCCGAAGGCGCCGCGCCGCGGTCAGCCAAGCACAGAACGCCCACCAGTTCTCCCGAAGATCCCGCGAGACGAACCAGCGTGCAATCCTTCCATGCAAGACTTGCTGCCAGCGCAGCCCCGAGAAGATCGCCCGCTGGAGCAAACACAACATCCGCAAGATGCTTGGGAAGGGCCGCGCTCAGAGCCTGACTGAAACGCCGTAGCAGCGCCTTGTCCTCGACTTCCGAAGCTCCACACATCAGCACGGTCTGCGTCTCAGCAGCCTGGAAGATGCTGATCGCCGCCGACCGGCCTCCCAGCAGCCCTGCAGCGCGCATCGCAAAGTTGCGCATGAATTCGGGCAGATGGAGCGCCGTATTCATCTCCAGCGCAATCGAGACAAGCGCTTCTGCCCGACGGCGATGTTCCTCCGACTGATGTAGGTTCCGCGTCAACTCGAGAGCGATGGCAACTTGAGCAGCCAGCGAGCGTGCGCGCCTCGCATCTTCCTCGTTGATCGGCCCCGCTTCGATTCGGTCGAGAACACCGAACATCCCCAGCACATCGCCATTCGATCCCAGCAGGGGTACCGCCAGCAATTGACGGATATGGAACGTCTTGACAAACTCCAAGTCTGCGCCTGGAGTCTTCGAGGCATCTTCCGTAATGAACACAGACTTCTTTTTTAGAGCGCGCGTTGCTTCGCCCTCATACAGCGGGATATCAACTGGACGTGACACGCCGTCTTCCACGCCCCACCGAATGTGGAACACGTTGTCTTCGAGCAGACCAATGAAACAGCGCTTGAATCCAAGAAAACTGGCTGCTCGGACGACCGAGGTCTGCATGAACTCGTCGAGTTTCCCCGCAGAGCCGAGTTCGAAAGATATTTCCAGGATTTCGTGGAGTTCGCGCGCCTGCGCGCGCGCCATGCCATACAACTCTGCATTGGCAATGGCCACCGCTCCAAAACCGGCCAGCGCGGAGACCAGTGACTTGTCCTCATGGCTGAACGGCTCTACCAGTCGCGGATAAACCAGAATCGCGCCACAGGAACGTGAAGTACGAAATGGGGCCGCAATCAGAACACCTGGAGGCGACCCCTCTCCAAAATGGGATGCGCCATCGATACTCACGGTGATACGTTCGCCCGCTGAGACAGCATGGGTCGCAATCTCCATCGGAAATCGCAGATCGTTCTGCTGAAAACGCGCCCGAATTGCCAGCGCCAGCTTTGGCGCCTCGGTCGAGACGGCCTGCAGGTGCATCGCCCCGTCATGCTGTACAAACACGAGCACTGCCGGAGAATGCAGCAAAGTGCAAAGTCGATCGGCGATACTTTCCATCACCGCTGCCGTATCCGGAAGACCATGCAGCACCGTGGCCACTTCCACTAGAATGCTCGCCCGGCGCCGCTCTTCTCGAGAAAGCTGATTCAAGCGCAGAGCCTCTAGCGCAGTACCCAACTGGGCTGCCAGAATCGTGATCTTCGCGACGGCGTCATCATCAAAACCGTCGCCAGATTCGGATTTAAGAAATGCAATCGCGCCAGCTACTTCCCCTGAAACCAGCAGCGGCGCCGCGATGGCGGCGTGCGCATGGAATTCGGCAATCCATGGATAACGCTCCGCGTCGCCGCCATTGACAAAGAATGCGTGGCGCTTCTGAAACGCATCGCGGGCAATCGAAGCAGTCCCCGGGCTCTCCCGCAATCCGTGAAATGATTCGCTCGCTTCCCCGTCCGCTTGCGCGCCAACCAAGGCGCCATCGACGGAGCGATTCCAGACATATGCTCCACTTGCTTGAAAGAACACGCGCGTCAGTCGACAAAAAGCACGCAACAACTGACTGGATTCGGTGCCATGAAAAGCAGCTTGGGAAAGTTCGAGGAGTAGTTTCTGGAATGCCTCGTCAGTCTGAGACACATCGCCGCGACCCGGATTTCCGGTGTAGGTAGCCAGTGGGCACCAGTGGTAATGCTAAATACTTGAAAACAATTGAATTACTTAACAACGTATCCTTGATTCTCAAATTGAGTCAAGGAAATATCGGAGATGGGTGCCGACTTATGAACGGCACCAAAGTGATACCGAGCGTCTCAATTCTGAGATCTTAGCGCACAAATCCTATGATGCCGGACGCCCCTGCTGCCCGAAACGACCATGAATGAGCTAAGCGCTCATTTCTTCATTAGCTTGCGGCACGCACCAAAGTAATGCGAGGGAAGAACTTTTGGTTCCCCCCATCACCGTGCTTGCACGAAGATAAGTCAGGCAAATTGTTGTTGGGAGGAAACGTGTCCGTTCGAAAGCTGAAAGTCGCATGCGTCTTGGGGCTGTCCCTCATGATTGGTTGGCCCACCTCGCACCCCCCTCTGGCTTGGGGACAGGAAGAACTCACTCGCAAAGTGAAGAGCAAAGTTTCGCCCCAGTACCCCGATCTGGCGCGGCGAATGAACATCACCGGCATCGTAAAGGTCCTAATCACAGTGACGCCGACCGGCTCCGTGAAGGATGCAAAGTTGGTGGGCGGACATCCGGTGTTGGCCAACTCCGCACTGGAAGCAGTGAAGAAGTGGCGTTTCGAATCCGCCCCGCAAGAATCCACGGGAATCGTTGAATTTCGTTTTGACCCGGCCCAGTGAGCACCCGCAGCGCTGGCTGAGGAAGGTTGGAACATGACTATCGGAAAAAAGCTCTATATCAGCTTCGGCGTGATCCTGGCGACCGTTCTTCTATTACTCGCCATCAATCTTGTCGCGGTGCAGCGCGAGCATGACACGAAGGCCGCCGCACAGCGCTCGATCGAGATGGCCGATGCGACATCCACGGTTCGTTTCCAGATGATGCAGAACCGTCTGCACCTGCAGAACTACCTGCTCAGCGGCGACACTCGCGATGTCGAGAAGATGACCGAGGGTGAACGCATCCTGGGAGACGCGCTCAAACACGCCCAGGAATTGTCCGGTTCCGCTCAGCAGAAAAGCAATCTCGAGCGAGTGCAGAACCTCGAGCAGTCATGGGGTAACGACTTTGCCAATCCGCTGGTCGATAAACGTCGCGCGGTCGATAGCGGCAATGCGACCGTCGCAGAACTGCAGATTTTCTACCTGCAGAAGGATCCAAATTCCTGGGTATCGCGTTCGAGCGATGTGGTGGAAGAAGTGGTCAACGAAAACCACAAAATCGTAGACGAACGTCGCCACAGCGACGATCTGGCGGCGACTGGCACCATCCTGGCAGCGATCATCAGTTCCTTGTTCGCTCTCGGCCTTGGCGCGATCATCGCTTACCGGACCGCCACGGGCATCACCGGTTCGCTTGCCCGCCTCATTCACGTTGCCGACCAGATTGGACAATCGGGAGACCTCGAACACACCATCGACGTGCACGGCAAGGATGAAATCGGCCAACTGGCACGAACGTTCGACTCGATGGTTAAGTACTTAAAGGAAATGGCTTCCGTCTCCGAAGCGATTGCTGGCGGAAACCTGAGTGTCGAAGTTCGTCCCCGTTCGGCGAACGATACCCTGGCCAACGCTTTCATGCGCATGACCGAAGGACTGCGAGGACTGGTGCGCAACGTTCGCGACGCCGCCTCTCAAGTCGCGAGTGCGTCAACCCAGGTCGCAAGTGCGTCCGACGAGTCCGCCCGCAATAGCCTGCAGACGTCGTCGGCCATTGATGAAGTGACCAGCACCATGCACGAAATGAGCGTCAACGTGCAGAACATGGTGAAAAGCACGCAGACGCAGGCATCGAGCGTCAGCGAAACCTCTGCTTCGATCGACCAGATGGTCACTTCGATTCAGCGCGTCGCCGACACGGCCAAGGTTCTGCTCGACATCTCCAACCGTTCACGCGAAGAGGTTCACTCCGGTATCGGCACCATGGAGAAAGCGACCGACGGCCTGAATCGCATCAACACGACGATCCGCTCTTCGGGCGAGATCATCGATGCCCTCGGCGGCCGCGCCGATGACATTGGCAAAATCGTCGAGGTCATCGACGATCTTGCGGAACAAACCAACCTGCTCGCCCTGAACGCCGCCATCGAAGCGGCCCGTGCCGGCGAGCATGGCCTCGGTTTCGCCGTGGTGGCTGACGAAGTCCGCAAGCTGGCGGAAAAATCCGCACAGTCCACCAAGGAAATTTCAGAACTCATCGAAAGCATCCAGAAAGAAGCCCGCAAAGCAGTTGACAACATGGAGAAGAGCACCACCATCGTCAACGAAGGGCTCAATCTGGGTCAGGAACTGAATAGCGCGCTGCGCAAGATTTCGAATGTGGTCACCGAAGTCTACAAGTTCGCGCAGGAAATCGGAGCCGCCACGAACGAACAGTCCCATGGTTCGTCACAGATCGCACGCGCTACGACCCGACTGAACGAAATCACACACGAAATCAACTCGGCGGTCGAGGAACAGGCTTCTGGAGCACAGGCCGTCGTCCAAGCCATGGAGAGAATGCGCGAGTTGGTGCAGTCGACCACTTCAGGCTCTACCGAACTGGCTGCTTCCTCGGATCAGATGTCCAAGATGTCACGTGGCCTGCTCGATTCGATGGATCGGTTCACGCTCCGAAACAATGATGACCGGTCCGCCGACAACTCACGCTTGGGTAACGCAGCCCGTGCGGCAACTGCAGGAACTCGCTGAGGACCGTATTCATGAGCCGTGAAACACATATTGTGGGCTTTCGAGTCGGACGCGAGACGTATGGAGTACCCATCACGTCGCTGCACGAAATTGTTCGCGTGCCGGAAATCACCGCCGTACCGGACGCACCAGACTATCTGGAAGGCGTCATCAACCTCCGCGGCAAGATTGTCTCGGTGATTGATCTGCGGAAACGCTTCGGACAGCCATCGGTCGAGATCGACCGCCGCAGCCGCATTCTGGTAGTCGA
>Ga0209698_10004650_pt1 | contig 14979 bp, 1 predicted proteins | sample LitLauG_LLR_2012_FD_187203 | JGI IMG/M metagenome (GOLD analysis project Ga0209698, IMG submission 187203) | Freshwater sediment microbial communities from Pennsylvania, USA - Little Laurel Run_MetaG_LLR_2012 (SPAdes) (version 2) | ecosystem: Environmental > Aquatic > Freshwater > Creek >...
ACGGCATCACCCAGGTCACCTTGATCAAACACCCGGTGTTCGACGCCGGCAATGTGCTCGTCGGGGCGACCCTCAATCTCTATCGAGCCCCGGTCGACTCGCTTGGAAACGTCGGGGCCGCGATCCTCGTCAACACCCTGAACTTCACCGCCGGCGGCACCGTCCAGATCACCGACCCGACCGTGATCCCCGACGGCAAGTATGTCTACACGATCCAGCAGATCGACCTCAACGGCAACCCCAGCGCCATCGGAAACCCGATCACGGTCACTTATGACACGGCGCAACCCGCCACTCCCGGCAAGCCGATCCTCGATCCCTCGAGCGACACCGGCGTCAAGGGAGACAACGTCACCAGCAACACGGCACCGCTGATCGACGTGCCGGTCGCGATCTCCGGGTTCGAGGTCATGTCGGCGCTCACCCTGATACGCGACGGCAAGGTCGTCGCCCAATCGCCCTACACCCTCACCAGCGGCACTTATGCTCAGCCGATCCAGGACCCCGGTCCGGTTCCGTTCGGGACGCACGTCTATCAGGCGTACATCACCGACCTCGCCGGCAACGTCAGCGCCCTTGGGGCCACGCTGTCGGTCACGATCGCCAACGACGCCCCCGGCACCCTGGCACTTGATTCCTCGACCGATTCGGGTGTTCTCGGCGACAACATCACCAACTCCTCGAAGCCGCAGTTCGACGTCTCGGGCGTTCAGGCCAACAGCACGCTTCGCCTGCTCCGCGCCGGTCTGATCGTCGCCACCATCCCCACGGGGGCCGGCGGTAATCTGAAGATCACCGACCCGGGTCCGCTCGTCAGCGGGCTCTATACCTACACGACCCAGACCGTCGACTCGAACGGCAACGTCAGCCCGAACGGGCCGTCGCTGACCATCACCGTCGACCAGGTCGTTCCGCTCGCCCCGACCCAGTTCAAGCTCGATCCGTCGACGGACTCGGGGACGATCGGCGACAACCTGACCAACTTCACGAGCCCGACGTTCGACGCCTCGTCGATCGCGGTCGGGGCCACCGTCAACCTGTACCGCGACGGCGCGACCACACCGGTGGCGACAGTCGTCTCGGCCCAGGGCGGAACCGTTCAGATTACCGATCCGGGACCGGTCTCGAACGGTCCTCACGTCTACACCCTGAAGCAGATCAGCGTCGCGGGGAACTCCAGTCCCGCCGCCACCACGCTGACCATCACAATCGACACGGCGATCCCCGTCGGACCCACGCTCACCCTCGACAGCGGGAGCGACTCGGGCACGAAGGGGGACAACGTCACCAATGTGACCAGCCCGTACTTCGACGCCGCGAATATCGTCGCGGGAGCGACGGTCAAGCTCTTCCGCAACGGCGTGAACGTCAATACGATCCTGAACGCCACCGCGGGAACCGTGTTGATTCAAGACCCTGGTACGGTTGCCGACGGTGTCGTCACCTATACGGCACAGCAGATCGCACCCTCGGGCAACACCAGCCCGATCGGCCCGAACCTGTTGATCACGATCAACACCGTCATACCCTCCACGCCGACCGCTCCGGTGCTTCAGCTCGACCCGTCGACCGACTCCGGCGTTCTCGGAGACTCGATCACCTCGATTCGTCGTCCGACGATCAGCGGCTCCGCCGACCCCAACGTGATCGTCACGCTCTTCAACTCGGCCGGCAAGTCCCTCGGCACGATAACGACCGACAGCCTCGGCAACTTCAAGTTCCCGCTCTCGGTTGATCTGACCGACGGCACGTATACCTACACCGCCCAGGCGACCAACTCGTCGGGAACGCGGAGCGCGATCAGCGCCACGCTGAAGCTGTCGATCGTCACCGTGATCGGCGACTACAACGGCAATAACAAGACCGACGTCGCCGTCTTCCGTCGCACCGGGCCTTACCAGATCCAGTGGTTCGCCTCGAACACGACCGGTGTGAACGGAACCTCGTTCGGAGCGGGTATCCTCGATGTTCCGGTCTACGGAGATTTCGACGGCGATGGCAAGATCGATCTCGCCGTCTACCGACCGAGCACCGCTCAATGGTTCGTGGCGGAATCCGGCTCAAGCTACGTGAGCCGGCTTCTGACCACGTTCGGAGCGCCAAACCTCGATATCCCCGTTCCCGGCAACTACTACGGCCCCTCGAACACGGTTCCCGCGGTATACCGGCCGACGACCGGTCAGTGGTATATCGCGGGCACCGCGGCCCCGACGGTTCTCACCGCCGGTCAGCCCGGAGACGTGCCCGTTCCGGCCGACTACGCGAGCATCGGCAGCGACCAGCTCGCCGTCTTCCGGCCGAGCAACCACACCTGGTACATCCAGAACAGCAACAAGACGATCTCCACGATTTCCTTCGGCAGCGCCACGAACTCCACCAGCGACGTTCCGGTCCCCGGTGCTTACGACGCGACGTCGACGAGTCACGCCGCCGAACTCGCCGTCTTCAATACCGCCAGCGGGAAGTGGTTGATCAAGGGTCCATCGGGCACACGGACCATCCAGTTCGCTCCTGGAGACATCCCCGCGCCCGGCGATTACGACGGCCTCGGCGTGACCGAAGCCGCCGTGTATCGTCCGAGCACGGCCCAGTGGCTCGTTGAAGGACCCAACGACACCAGTCCTCGCGTCCTTGCCAACTTCGGCTGGGCGGGTCACGACGTGCCGACGATCTCTCCGTACAAGTACCGAGCCTTGACCGGAGGCGTCTCCGCCACGGGAAGCGCGTCCGGATCGGCCGCCGGCGGGTTGGACTTCGGGGCCGTGGCCCTGGGAGCCTTGTCGTCGGGCATCGCCGCGAACACAAGCACGATCCCGTCGAACACGACCTCGCAAGGCAACGCCAACGGTCTCGCCGCCAAGACCTCGACAACAACGGTCCGGCAGCGTCCCGCCCAGTCGATCGTCGTTCAGATGCATCACAATAACAACCCCGTGTCCAAGGCCTCGGCCCACGCGGTCGACCACGCCCTGGCCACACTCACCGGGATCAAGTCCCGCAAGCGTCCCTCGCATTCCTGAGTTTCACACGTCTTCGGGGCGGACCATATGAACGCCCCGAAGATCAAGGTTTCCCTTGGAAGTCAACGACAATGAGACGCGACCTGGACCCTCGATCGGGTCGTCGTCCTTCAAAAACCTTCGCAACGAATTCACCGCACGTTTCGCGAGGCAGAGGCCCGAACGGCCTTTGCCCGCCTGTTTACCGGGTTCGCCTGGTAAATGGGGTAGTCCTCGAAAATTTGGGGACTGAATTGACTTTATACTGCATGATTGATAGCATGCATGCAGCGACTAGATAATCCGGTGTTACGGGTCGTGTCGAACGGGTCGAGTCGAAACCGTCGCGAACCGCGTCGGGATTTGACTAATGGTGTCGGCGACTGCATGTTTTGTCGACCTATCGGGTCGCTTCATCATTGATTTACCCACGCGACACGTGACCCGCCTGTTCCCGTGCACCTCCTCAACCGTGGTGGCGCTTCAGATAAGCGGAGAGTAGGCCATGAGTTCGGAACCGATCAAGGTCAAGACCACGGAGAGCCGCACCCGTACCCCATTGGGGAGGCGTCGGCGAGAATCACGGGGGTCTACCGTGCCCCGGCGTGCGATTCTCGACGCGATGGTGCTCGAGGCTCGCACACTGATGACCACGATACCGGCGTCGCAATTCAGCGGCACCGTGCTGATACCGGGCACTCAAACGGGCACGGGGAACACAAGCTCGCCGTCGATCGCCATCGACCCGAACAACCCGCAGAAGCTTGTGTCGGCGTGGACGCTGAACGATCCGACCTTTGCCCCCGGGCAGACGGAGGTCGCTCGCGTCTCGTTCTCGTCCGACGGTGGAGCGACCTGGACCAACCCTCAGTCGCCTGGCGGTTTCCTCATTGATCCGTCGTCGGGCACCTCGCCGGTGCCATTCCAGCAGGCGTTCAACACGTCGGTCGGTTTCGACCGCAACGACAACGCATACGTGCTCTACGAGCAGAGCAACGCGAGCGCCGCCACGGCCGCCCCGGCCAACGGGGCGCTGTTGGTTTCGAAGTACAACTTCAGCAGCTCGACCGCCGTCTCGTCGCTCTCCAACAGTGTCGTCTACGAGTGGAACGGCAGCGACGGCGCCTTGTTCCCGACGATGGCCGTCGACAACACGGTGTCGACCTTCACCGATGTCGGTGCCGACGGCGTGACTCGCGTCCAGTCGAACCCGAACTCGGGGAACGTCTACGTCGCCTGGGAAACCAACGACACGATCCCCGCGCGTCAGGCGAACAACGCGGCGAACTTCAATCAGAACCGGATCAAGCTGGCCACATCGTCCGACGGCGCGCAGTCGTTCTCCAGCCCGCTGACGATGAACACCAGCAACAACAACTTCGCGGGCGGTCGCGAGACGACCCCGAGCATCACGATCAGCCAGGGACGCGCCGCGGGAACCAACGGGCCGACCGATCCCGGTGTCAAGCCGGGCACGGTCTCGGTCGCGTGGGACGACTATGTCACGGGCGCGACAGCCGCGCCGCCGTACGACGTGATCCGCACCAACACAGTCACCAGCGGCACCTTCAGCACCACGGTGACCAATCAGGGCGGTCCGATTCAGGATGCGATCAAGGGGGCAAACAACGCTCCCGACAGCCCCGTGTCGACCGACTTCCCCGTCACCGTCAATATCAGCGACCCGCGATTCATCAGCCTGAGCCACCTGCAAGTCTCGGTTTCGCTCACCCACCCGGCCGTCTCTGAGCTGAGCATTCAGCTTGTGCCGCCGACGGGCAGCGGACTCTCGCCGATCACGCTGGTTCAGAACCAGACCGACGCCGCGGGAGTCACGAATACCGGGGTCGGGGTCAGCGGAGCCAACCTCGGGGTCTCGTCGACCTTCGCGCCGATCGGCACCGTCTTCGACGATCAAGCGACTCGCAATATCTTCGATCCGAGCACGGCGGCTCCCGTCACCAACGCGAACGCGGCGCCTTACGTCGGCCACTTCCGACCCGAGAACGGCTCGCTGGACGCGACGTACGGCGGAGCGATCGCGGGTGCCGCGAACGCGCCGAACAGCGTCAACGGAACGTGGACCCTCCGCATTACCGACTTCCGCAACAGCAACCTCACCACGCCTCCCTTCCCCGCGGTCGTCAATTGGAAACTGATTCTCACGTCGGGTGCCATCGCGAACTCCGATGCACCGGTGACTCTATCGTTCGTTCGGGGCCAGCAGGGGGGCGGACAGACGGCTTCCGCGGCGTCTCCGCTGGGCATCGCGCCGATGCCCGTGCTCGCTTCGGACAACACGCTGGGCGCGTACAGCCCGCACTCGGGCCGAATTTATCTCGCGTACGTTGATCGTTCGGTCGCGACGTTGAATCCGACGTACAACACCGATATCTTCCTCGCGTTTTCGGACGACGGCGGCCTGACCTGGACGACGAGCACGACCCCCGTCAACGATGACAACGCCGTCAAAGACGGATACACCGGGGCGGGTTATCTGACCACCCAGCTCGGCAATCAGATCACCGGTCGGGCACAGTTCCAGCCGAGCATCACGGTGGACCAGGCCACGGGCACGCTCGTGATGTCCTGGCTCGACACTCGCGACGACGCCGCCAACGCCCGCGTGGCCACATACACGACCACCAGCATCGACGGCGGCCAGACGTTCTCTCCCGACGTCTACGCCAACGATCCGCAGACCGCCACCGACGCGATCACGAACAAGATCGTGAACCTCGCGCCGATTCTGGATAACGCCAAGATCGAACCGACGCTCGGCTTCGGTTATCACCAGGGTCTGGCCGCGTACGGCGGTCACCTTTATCCGATCTGGTCGAGCAATGATAACGGGGGCAATTTCAGCGGCCCGCCGAACCATCTCGGGATCGTGGTCAATACCGGCACGTATGCCGCCGGGCCTCGCGTGATCTCGGTTTCCTCAGGCCCGATCGGCGGACCCAACGACACCGTCAACACCAGCGTCGCCGCCGACGGCACACCGATCGCCAGCGCCTTCAAGGTCGTCTTCGATCGCTACATCGATCCCACCTCGTTCACCACGAATGACGTTCAGGTCAAGTACACCGACACCACCGTCGGCAATCTGACCGGCGGGTTCGTTCCGATCACCTCGGTCGTGCCGCTCGACAACGGCATCCATGGCGCGACGACGTTCCTCGTGAACTTCGCTCCCCGCACCGGCGTCGGCACATACAGCCTGGCGATTCTTCCCAATAATATTCACGACTTCATTCGTAGCGCCAGGGTTGCGGTGACGCCGACCGGTCCCGCGGTCAACCTGGTCTCGTCGAATATTCCCGTGCAGGTTCCTCCGCGAAGCTTCGGGACCTCGAACCTCGTGGTCTCGGGTTATCCCGCGAACCAGACCATCGACAACCTCACGGTCAATCTTTCGATCACCTCGCCCGATGCCAGCAGCCTGTTTATCTCGTTGGTCGCTCCCGACGGCACGACGGTGACGCTCGCCCGCTTCGAGCCTTTCTTCTTCGCCGGCGGTCAGAACTATACGAACACCACGTTCGACGACAACGCCGCCACGCCGATCAACCAGGGAACCGCTCCGTTTACCGGAACCTTCAAGCCGGTCGGCTTGCTCTCGAGCTTGAAGAGCCACGGGATCAACGGAACGTGGAGCCTCCAGGTTCGTTCGATCTCGAACACCCTCACGAGCACGATCACGGGCTGGTCGATCGGTCTGACGGCGGGCACCACCTCCGTGGTGACGACCCCCGGCAATCTGATGGACCAGAACGCCAACGGCACCCCTGGCGAAGCGTCCGACTTCTTTGCGTCCCCCGCGCCCGTCGCGACGAACGTGCCTTACAGCCCGTTCGTGGGGCCGTTCCAGGCCGGCACGTTGCCGCTGATCCTTCCCGGACCGCACATCGCCTCGACGTCGCTTGACCTGTCGGGAGTCGCCCCTTCGGTCGACAACCTCTCCATCGACAAGCCCGTCAGCTACATCGACGTGACATTCGACCGTAACATGGATCCGACGACCATTACCCCGGCGTCGGTCCTGCGAATCGCCGGCCCGCTCGGTTCGATCACCGGTCCGTTCACGGTCACGGCCAACCCGCTGGGAACCGATCCCGATCCGCTCCATCCGCTCACTTACCGGATCGGATTCCCGACGCAGAAGATCAGCGGGACGTACACCGTCACGCTTGCCGCCACGGCGACGGACTCTCACGGCAACGCGCTGGACACCAGCCTCAACGCGGGTGTCGACTTGCTCAAGGGAACGGTGTCCGGTCCGACGGCTCCCGTGCAGTACAACGCCAACGTGACCAACGGCACGATCACGGGCGGTCAAACGCTGGTTTCGACCCTGAACATCACCGACAACTATCTCGTTTCCGGGTTGACCATCCAGCTCAACATCACCGACAACAACGATCCGAACCTTCAGATCACGCTGGTATCGCCCAACAACATCCCGATCATCCTGGTGCCTCGCGGCACCGGTACATCGGGCACCAAATCGAACTTCACCAGCACGATCTTCGACGACTTCGCGACGTCGTTGATCCAGAACGGAGCGCCTCCGTTCTTCGGTCGGTTCAAGCCGCTTCAGCCGCTGAGCGGGTTCAACGGAATCGCTTCTCAAGGGACTTGGAAGCTGATCGTCGACGACGATCCGACCAATCCCAACCCCACGCCCGGCAAGCTCAATAGCTGGTCGATCACGCTCCAGAAGGGCGTTCCCTCCAGCGGCCTGGGCGATCCCGTTGCCGACCAGGCGACGGCGACCTTCCGGATCTTCAACACCGGCGTGACCAATCCGCTGGCCAGCAGCACGTGGACGGCGGTCGGCCCGGCCTCGGTCGTCGACGCCACCGCGGCCGCGGGCAGCACCAACGGCTTCGCCGGCAGGATCGACGCGATCGCCGTCGATCCGAGCGACCCGACGGGCAACACCGTGTACGTCGGCGCGTCCAGCGGCGGTATCTGGAAGACGACCAATTTCTTGACCACCAGCCCGCAAGGGCCGACCTACATCCCGTTGACCGACTTCGGGCCGACCTCGGCGGTCAACATCGGCTCGATCGCCGTCTTCCCCCGGAATAATGACCCGAGACAGTCGATCATCGTCGCCGGCACCGGTGACCCCAACGCACCGAACTTTCAGAGCAACACGAACACCGGAGTCGGGTTCCTGATCTCGAAGGACGGTGGCGCGACGTGGTCGCTTTCGGGTTCCTCGACGTTCGCTCCCGCGGGCGGCACCAGCGTCTACAAGGTGGTCGTCGACCCAAGGCCGACGGCTACCGGTCAAGTGATCATCTACGCGGCCGTGGGCGACAACTCGCCGAACCCCGGTTCCGTCGTGGCGAGCCGTAACGGCCTCTGGCGATCGGACGACTCGGGAGCGACCTGGACGAGGTACAACTCCGGCGTCGGTCCGAACGACGCTCCCGCGACCGACATCATCCTCGATTACAATAGCGCCACGATCGACGCCGTCAGCAATCCGACCGGCAACGTCAACACGATCTACGTGGCCTATCCCGGCAACGGAATCTACTCCAGCGCCAACCGCGGCAACGCCTTGAACCGGATGGCCGGCGGCAACGTCCTGCCGTTGATCTGGGACACGCTGGGAGGGAACGCCCTCAACCAGGTTCCGGTCAACAACGGCGGCGGTCCCAGCGGCGCCACCGTGGCCGCTGGTGGCAGAATCACGCTGGCCAAGCCCGCGCTCCTGCCGTCGAATGCTCCCAACGCCAGTGTCGACAACATTCTCTACGCGGGCTGGCTCTACGCGGCCGTCGTGCAAACCGACGGCAGCACCCGGGTCTACATGACCAAGGACTACGGTCAGACCTGGACGGAACTCAGCCTTAACGGCCTCGTTCCGCTCAACGTCATTCCCCACCCGGCCGTTCCCACGAACGATTACACCGCGCCGCAGTACAACAACGGCACCTCGCCGGTCTTTTCGCACCCCGCGCATGACATCAGCCTCGCCGTGGACGCGCTCAATCCGAGCATCCTCTACCTCGGCGGAACGCTCAACGACAACCAGGCGGGCATGATCCGGATCGACACGACCCGGACTTACGACTCCCACGCGTTCGTCTCCTACGACGCAACCCGTCCCGACGGGGGTAATTACCAGATCGCCACGACCGGCCGTTCCGTGGTGAACGACCCGGTCTACGGGCCGTCGGGATTCGTCGGAACGAGCGGCGCGCTGGGGACCGGCGTGCTCGTGAACGGGTTCCAGCCTTACATCAACCTGATCCAGGACCCGACGACTCCGTTCGCCACCAATGCCACCCTCTTCGTCCATAACGTGCTCCAGGAGACCAACGACGGCACGGGCACCCGCTGGATTCCGTTCGACCAGATGCTTCAGGCAAACGGCACCAGCATCGTTTCGTCCACGAATCCTCACACGATCCTGAGCATGGTCGACCCGATCAACGGGTCGACCCGCCTGATCGTCGGCGACGACCAGGGCGTGTTCACGGCGAGCTTTAATCCGGACGGGACGATCAATCCGGGGGTCAACGCGGGGGTCGGCACCGCGGCTTCGGCCACGTACTCTCGAAACGGCAACCTCCAGATCGCCCAGTTGCTCTACGGGGCCGCGCAACCCAGCAGCACGCTCCTGGGAACCCAGATCACGAGTGCCCTGTACCTGTCCAACGGCTACAACCTCGGGCAGAGCGGTTCGGACGTGAATGTCCTATCCAACGGCAACATCACCGGCGTCGGCAGCACCAACGGTAGCCCGCTCGGCTTGGTTTCGGTGACCTCCGCCGACCAGATGGGAACCGGGGTCGCCGTCGACCAGCAGGGCAACAACACCGTCTATCGCTACTACTGGCCGGCCTTCGGCGGCAATGCGACCGACTTCTTCCAGGTCAGCACCAACGGCGGACCGTTCATCAGCCGAACCTTCGGCCTCGTGCAGACCGCGAACGATCCTCAGTGGCCCGGTGAGAGCCCGAACTACGGCAACGGTCTGACGTTCGGCAACTTCACCGTCAGCCCCTTGAACGGCAACCAGATCATCATCAGCTCGGCCGCGGGGCGGATCTTCTCGACGATCAATCAGGGCAAGAACTGGTCGGTGATCGGCGAGCCGAACAACGGTCAACTTGATGGCAGCTACGCCCCCGCGCTCACCTTCGGGGCCCCCGACCCCACCGCTCCCGGCGGGATCGGCAACCTGAACAATTTCGTCTACGCCGGAACCGTCAACGGCAACATCTTCGTAACCCGCAACGGCGGCGGTGCCTGGGCCAACACCGGCAATCTTGACGGCTCCCCCGTCATGAAGATCGTCGCCGACCCGACCCGAGGCAGTCACGACGCCTACGCGGTCACACAAAAGGGTGTCTACTACAACAGCAACACGGTCGGCGGCGGCACGTGGGTCAACGTGAGCGGCGGCCTGTTCTCGATCAATAACAACACCACGTACGCCGGCAGCTTGACCGCCCCGTACCTCAACTATCTGACCTCGATCGCCGCCGACTGGCGCTACGCGGTCCCCAACGCGGCGGTCAACGGCGTGTCGACAGGCACGCACCCGGTCCTCTATGTCTCTGGCAACGCGGGCGTCTTCCGTTCGCTCGACAATGGCGCGACCTGGAGCCTTTACCCCAGCCAGGTGATCGACGGGGCCCCGGCCGACGGCGGTTATCTGCCCAACGCCCAGGTCACCGACCTGACGCTCTCGCTCGGCAAGATCGATCCGACCACCGGCTTTCCGATCGCCGTTCCCGGCGACCCCGACACGCTGCTGGCCACCACCTTCGGTCGCGGCCAGTTCAGCATCAGAGTCGCCCCGGTCGTGACTCCCTCCTCCGTCGTGCTTGATCCCAATCTTCCGGCTCCCAACGGCAGCATCGGCGGCACCGATCCGGCCACCGGCCTGACGATCGTGAAAATCGCTCAGCCCTACTTCGACGGGATCAGCGAAGCGACCTCGATCGGCAACCGCGTCCGGATCACGCTCCTCGATCTGACCGATCCGGCCAACCCCAAGATCATCGGCGGTTACGACCCGTCCAATCCGGCGACCGACATCGCCGCGAACTGGACCGACGCCTCCGGCAAGTTCGCCGTGCAGGTCAACGCCAACGGCTTCACGACCAACGGGACGAAGACCGTCGGAATTCGTGCGACCGACCTCGCCGGGGTCGTCAGCAACCCGATCCCGATCACGTTCATCCTGAACGCGAAGCTCACGTCGCAAGGTCAGCCCCCCGCGGTCCCGACGATCCTGCTCAACCCGCTCGACGACACCTCGGGCGGCAAGAACATCACGAGCGTGACCAACCCGCGAATCATCGGCGTCACCGACCCGAGCGTCCAGGTTCAGCTCTTCAACGCGAGCAACCTCCAGGTGCCTCTGGCCACCGGCACGACCGACGTCAGCGGGAACTACTCGCTCCAGTACCCGACGTCTCCGGCCGGAACGTACTCGGTCGTCGTGATCGCCACCAACTCGAAGGGGAGCACCGATAGCACGACGCTCACCTTCACGATCAAGACCTCCGCCCCGACCACGGTACCGACGCTCTTGCTCGACCCCAACGACGACACGGGGATCAAGGGAGACAACACCACCACGGTTCGCTTCCCGCACTTCATCGGCGTGACCGATCCGGGGAACATCGTCTCGATCTTCTCAGTCGTCAACGGTGCTCGCGGCCCGGTCCTCGGCAAGACGACGGCCGACGCTTCGGGGAACTACTCGATCCAGCTTCCCTCGGCCCTTGCCGACGGCATGGCCACTCTGGAAGTGGGAATCACAGACGTTGCCGGAAACGTCGGACCGTATAGCAACCCCTTGACCGTGACCATCGTGACGACCTCGGCCGACTACAACGGTAACGGCACGACCGACCCGGCCTTGTTCCGCAGGACGACCACCTCGTCCGCCCTCTGGCTCATCCAGGGTGTGGGTCCGACCAGTGGAATCCAGTACGGAGCGTCGAACCTCGACATCCCCTTCACGGGTGACTTCAACGGCGCCGGCAAGGCCGATCTGGCCGTCTATCGCCCGAGCACCAACACCTGGTACATCTCGCTTCCCAGCGGGCAGCAGTCGTACGTGCTCGGAGCGCCCGGCTCGGTGCCGGTCGTGGGTCACTTCGACGGCATCAATGTCACCGAGACCGCGGCGTACATGCCGTCGACCGGCGTCTGGACGATCGCCTCGTCGGTCGGTAGCACTCACACGGTGACCTTCCCTGCCGGAAGCTTCACGCCCAACGTGAACGACATCCCCGTGCCGGGCAACTACGAGGGAAGCGCCTCCGGCATCGACGACCTGGCCGTCTATCGTCCCTCGACGAACCAGTTCATCATTAATGAGAGCACGGGGGTGGTCACGATCACCCTCAAGACCGGGACCGCCGGCGACATCCCCGTGCCCGGCAACTACGATGATTCGTTGACCGTTCATCAGACCTTGCCGTCGGTCTACAACCCGACAACCGGCGCGTGGCTGATCCACGGAATCGCCGGCGACCGCACCGTGCAGTTCACTCCGGGAGATATCCCCGCTCCCGGTGACTACACCGGCTCGGGAGTGACCCAGACCGTGGTCTTCCGGCCGACCGGAACCGCCGCGTTCTACGGTCCCAACAACACGACGATCGTGCAGGCGATCGGCCTCAACGGCGACATCCCCGTCACCGCTCCGCTGGTCTATCGCAGCATCGTGAGTAACACCCCGACGTTGAGCCTCGTTCCGAGTTCCGACACCGGAATCGTCGGCGACCTGATCACGAGTGCTCGCCAGCCGGTCTTCACGGGAACGACCGACCCGAACACCCTGGTCGACCTGCTCGGAACTACCGGAAACGTGCTCAACACGGTCACGTCCGACAGCAAGGGCGTGTTCACGGTCGCTCCGGCCAGCCCCTTGAAGAACGGCTCGTATGTCTTCCAGGCCAGGGCGCACGGTAGCGTCACCAACACCGGGCCGGTCAGCCCGCCGGTCGGGGTCACCCTCACCACGGTCGTCGGCGACTACACGGGAACCGGCAAGACTTCGGTGTCGGTCTTCCGCCGCACGGGGCCGTACCTGATGCAGTGGTTCGTCGCGGGGTACTCTCCCTTGGCGGCCGACAACTTCGGGGCCGGCAGCCTTGATGTTCCCGTCTCGGGAGACTTCAACGGCGATGGCAAGACCGATCCCGCCGTGTACCGGCCGAGCACGGCGCAGTGGTACTATCAGGACTCGAGCAACGGCTACAAGAGCGTCCTCCTTGCCACATTCGGTTGGGCGGGCGTCGACATCCCGGTTCCGGGCGACTACAGCGGCGCGGGGGTTTCGGTCCCCGCCGTGTACCGGCCGACCACCGGCGAATGGTTCGTGTCGGGTTCGGCGTCCTCGACGATCGTCACCTCCGCCCAGGCGGGAGACGTTCCCGTGCCGGGCAACTACGACAACACGGGCAAGACCGAGTTCGCGATCTTCCGCCCGAGCACCGGCCAGTGGTACATCAACGGTCCGAATGGGACGTACACGGTCACGCTCGGCCAGGCCGGTGACATCCCCGTGCCGGGTGCCTACGACGCCACGGCGACGAACCACTCGACCGAAGTGGCGATCTTCCGCCCCAGCACCGGCCAGTACATCATCCACACGTCGCAGGGCAACCGGACGATCCAGTTCAAGGCTGGAGACATCCCCGCCCCCGGCGACTACGAAGGAACGGGAGTGACCGAGGCCGCGGTCTTCCGCAACAGCACGGCGGCCTGGTACGTGGCCAACGCCACCGACACGGCTCCGCGACTGCTGACCTCAAGCTTCGGATGGGCGGGCCACGACGTGCCGCCGAACACCCCGTACGTGTACCGCGCCCTGAAGGGAAGCGGCACGGTTACCGCGGCCTCGATCGCGCCTCCGATCGTCATCGCCGGACCTGCCGGCACGACTTCGGGCGTGACGACCAACGGTTCAACCGGAACCACCAACGGCCTGACGCCGGCCCCGGCCTCGTCACCGACCTCGGTGAACATCCACAGCCGTCAACGCCCGGCCCAGAGCCATGCGGAGATCGTTCACGGAGCCTCGCTGACGAAGCACCCGCTCCTGGCTGTGAACCGTATTCCGTCGATCACGACAAAGAACGGCAAGAAAGGCTGAGGCCCTTCGAAGCACCCTTTGTTCGACACCAGCAAGGCCGCGCGTTCCGGGTGAATCACCCGAAACGCGCGGCCTTCGGTTTTTTCCCCCCGACGACCCGACCAAAGGCGAAAATCGCGCGACGATCGGTCACACCAACCCGAAGCGCGAGCGAGGGAAGTCTTCAGCGAATTCCCTCGCTCGCGCTTCGGGTTGGTGTCAGCCAGAACCTGTCGCCTTTTTGCAACGTCGTGACGATCGTTCGCAACGAATTGATCTCTGTTTGGTTCCGAATCATCATCGAACGTGAGAAAGCACCCCTTTTCGTCCTAGAATCGCATGAAGAACTTTGCCTCGCTTCCGGATCGACACCGACAACCGCCAGATAAGGCCTACGCTTTGGGTGGTATGGCGAGACCAGAGAATGGGGGAGATCCGGGAACGAGAGAAGCGTCGATCCCTCGATCACGGAGTGTGCGTCGGGAGGTCGTAAGCCTATTGCAGCCCCTCCGGGGCTGCGAAACGCTGCCGGACACAATCACTTGCCCCGAGGATTTCGGCGGTCATGGCGTTGATGAACCCGAACGACCCGTTTTTCCCGGAAGGTCTTCCGACGACGGACCCGGCAACGCTCCGGCCCGGTGATGAGACGTTGCCGGCGCTTCGCGCGTCGTCGTCGACGTTCCCCGTGGCGGCTCCCGCGCGCAGGCTTCCTCCCGCGATGGACGTGGTGCCCGACCTCCCTTCGTTCGTGAGGTCGCTCCGCCATCACTGGCCGCTCGCCCTGACACTTGGCGCGCTCTGTGCCTTGATCGCCGGACTCGTCGCCTGGAAAGTCGTTCCCAAGCCGAAATACAC
>Ga0209698_10004651_pt1 | contig 14978 bp, 11 predicted proteins | sample LitLauG_LLR_2012_FD_187203 | JGI IMG/M metagenome (GOLD analysis project Ga0209698, IMG submission 187203) | Freshwater sediment microbial communities from Pennsylvania, USA - Little Laurel Run_MetaG_LLR_2012 (SPAdes) (version 2) | ecosystem: Environmental > Aquatic > Freshwater > Creek >...
GGAGCCGTTGGCGTGCGGACGGAACTCCGGGTCCGGGGCGTTATACACTTTGCGAACGTGTTCCAGCGGAATGTCCAAGAGGCTGTGGATATCCTGGCGCGTGGCTTCCGAAACCGCAATCACGCGACTGGAGCGCAGCAGGCCCCGGCGGAAGAGCCAGCGGCGCATCTGCATGCCCATGGCGGAACCCTCGAACTCGAACAGCAGGCTCGAGAGATCGTGGACCGTCACCACGTAAGGCCGGATCATGAGCAGCGGCACGCGGTTTAAGGGAATGTGCACCAGGTCGGGCGCGAGACTGCGCAGGAACAGGGGGAAGGCCACGTGATCCAGCGAACGAGCGTCGGTGCGCGCATAACCGGCGGTACGGAAATTCTGGGGCAGGCCCGTGAGCGTACGGATATCGTCGGGCCCGCTCACCAGGGTGTAGCGGTTGAGATGGTCGATGCCACCGAGAGCATGCACCAGGCTGCGGATGTGAGTGCCGATGCCGAAATCGCGGATGCGGCGTGCATCGATGACGATATGGCTGCTCATCTCAAGCTCGAACGGAATCGAGCTTCCAACGATAAAGCGGGAAACGGGCGGCGAGAACGGCGACCTTCTCCCGCACCGCCGCGATCACGCTCTCATGGGAGATGTGGTTCACGACCTCGGCGATGAACTCGCCCACCTCGCGCATTTCGGCAACATCGAATCCGCGAGTAGTTACCGCGGGGGACCCCAGCCGGATGCCGCTGGGATTGAGCGGCGGATTGACGTCGAACGGAATGGCGTTCTTGTTGACCGTGATGGCCGCCCGGTCGAGCGCCTGCTCGGCCTCTTTGCCGCGAACGCCCTTGGAGAAGACATCGATGAGCATCACGTGGGTATCGGTCCCTCCGGAAACCACGCGGAAACCCGCGCCGGCCATGGTCTCCGCCAACGCGCGGGCATTGGCCAACACACGCTTCTGATAGTCGACGAATTCGGGCGTGAGGGCTTCCCGGAAGCACACGGCCTTGGCGGCGATGATGTGCACCAGCGGTCCGCCCTGCATGCCGGGGAAGACCACCTTGTCGATAGCGGCGGCGTATTGCTGCTTCGACAGAATCATGCCGGAGCGCGGACCGCGCAGGGTTTTGTGGGTGGTGGAAGTGACGATGTCGGCGTACTCGCAAGGGTTGGGATGCAGGCCGGCGGCGACCAGTCCGGAGAAGTGCGCCATGTCCACCAGGAAGAGGGCGCCTACGGCATCGGCGATCTGGCGGAAGCGTGGGAAGTCCAAGATGCGCGGATAAGCGCTACCGCCGGCAACAATGAGCTTGGGCTTGTGCTCGTGGGCGAGGCGCTCCACTTCGTCGTAGTCGATGCGTTCATCCTCGCGCCGCACGTTGTAGGGAACGATGTGGTAGGTCTTACCCGAAAAATTGAGCGGATGGCCGTGCGTGAGGTGCCCGCCGTGCGCCAGGTTTAGTCCCATGACGGTGTCCCCGGGCGAGCAGACGGCCGCATAGGCGGCCTGGTTGGCTTGCGACCCCGAGTGCGGCTGCACGTTGGCGTGCTCGGCCCCGAACAGCTTTTTGGCGCGTTCGCGCGCGAGATTCTCCACAATGTCGGTGAATTCGCAGCCGCCGTAATATCGTTTCCCCGGATATCCTTCGGCGTACTTGTTGGTGAACACGCTTCCCGCCGCCTCCAGAATGGCTTCCGAAGTAAAGTTTTCGCTGGCGATCAATTCCAGATGCGAATGCTGCCGCTCCACTTCGTGCTGGATGGCGTCATGAATCTCGGGATCGGCTTCCGCCAGAGGGCGCGCCATTCGTTCTCGCAGCGTCATACATGCTCCAATTCCGCGATTTTGGCGACGCGACGCGCGTGGCGCCCGCCGGAAAATGCAGTATCTAGAAAGATCCGAATCAATTCCAGCGCGCGCCGGCCGTCCATATACTTGGCGCCGAGCGTGAGAACATTGGCATCATTATGCTCGCGGGTAAAACGCACTTCGTCGTCCGATTGGGCGGGCGCCGCGCGAACGCCGCTCACCTTATTGGCGGCCATGGCCATGCCGATTCCCGTCGAACAGACCAGGATCCCGCGCTCCATCTTGCCTTCCGCCACGGCATGTCCCACCGCCGCCGCGTAGTCGGGATAATCGCACGACTCGCCCGAATTCGTGCCGAAATCCACCACTTCATGACCACCCGCCACCAACAGCTCCCGCACTTTCTCCTTCAACAGAAAACCCGCGTGGTCCGCGCCAATGGCGATTTTCATAGAAGAAGATGCTCAATTTTAGCATGCTAGAATTGGGTTTTCCGCGACAGCCCTATGCTCTGGAGTAAGTTGTTCATCCCTACGCTGCGCGAGAATCCGGCGGAGGCGGAGGTCGCGAGTCACCAGCTTCTGCTGCGCGCCGGATACATCCGCCAACTCTCCGCCGGAATCTATAGCTACCTTTTTCTGGCGCAGCGGGCGCTGTTCAAAATCCAGCAGATCGTGCGCGAGGAGATGGACGCCATCGGCGGGCAGGAGATGCTTCTGCCGGCCCTCCATCCGGCCGAGGTTTGGCAGGAATCCGGCCGCTGGGACATCATGGGCGACAACCTGTTTCGCCTAAAGGACCGATTTGGGCGCGACCTCTGCCTGGGCATGACGCACGAAGAGATCATGACCGTGCTGGCGCGCGGCGAGTTGCGCAGTTACAAGCAGCTTCCGCAGATCTGGTATCAGATCCAAACCAAGTTTCGAGACGAACCGCGCCCCAAGTCGGGGCTGCTGCGCGTGCGCCAGTTCCTCATGAAGGATTCCTACTCGTTCGATATGGACCAGGCGGGGCTCGACGCCGCTTACGACAAGCATTACGAGGCGTACCGCCGGATCTTTGACCGCTGCGGCCTGGAGTACGCCGTGGTGGAAGCGCACTCGGGCTCCATGGGCGGCAGCCAGTCGCACGAGTTCATGGTGGCATCGGAGGCAGGTGAAGACTTCGTGGCGGTCTGCAAGGGCTGCGGGTATTCGGCCAACCTGGAAAAGGCGGTGTCGCAGCCCTCGATGCCCGACGTCGGCGATCCCGAAGGAAATCTCGCACCGGAAGCTTTCCATACTCCGGGCCGCAAGACCATCGCGGCGGTGGCGGAGTTCACCGGACTGCCCCCGACGTCGCAAATGAAAAGCCTGGTGCTGGTGGCGGATGGAAGACCCGTGCTGGCCCTGGTCCGCGGCGACCATCAGTTAAGCGAGCAGAAGTTCGCCGCCGTCGCGGGTGATCCCGAATTCCGCGCGGCGCACCCGGAAGAAATCCGCGAATGGTTTGGCGCCGAAGCCGGCTCGCTCGGCCCCGTGGGCGTGAAGAACATGCCCATCCTGGCCGACCGCACTTTGGCGGGGCGGCGCAACATGATTGCCGGTGCCAATCGCGACGACTATCACCTGCGTCACGTGACCCTCGGCGAAGATTTTGAGGCCGAGTTGCACGATCTCCGGCAAGTGGCGCCCGGCGACGAGTGCGCGCATTGCGGGCGGCCGCTCGAGATTCGCAAGACCGTCGAGATCGGGCACATTTTCAAGCTTGGGTACAAATACTCCGAGTCCATGGGGCTGCGCGTTCTGAACGCCGATGGCAAGGAAATCACACCCATCATGGGCTCCTACGGCATCGGAATTGAACGAATTCTGTGCGCCGCCATCGAGCTGTATCACGATCGGGACGGTATGGTGCTGCCGCCGTCAATCGCGCCGTTCCAGGTGGTAGTGACGCCGGCCAACAATTCCGATGCGGCGCAGATGGATGCGGCGCGCGGCATCTACCAGAACTGCGTGGCGCTGGGCCTGGACGTGCTTTTCGACGATCGCGACGAGCGTCCCGGCGTCAAGTTCAAGGATGCCGACTTGATCGGCGTCCCCTACCGCATCACGATAGGGAAAAAGCTGGCCGGCGGCCTGGTAGAAGTGGTGGAGCGCAAGACCCGGAAGACGACGGACGTGCCGCCGGCGGAAGCCGCGGCGCTGACAGCGAAAGGTGTCCGGCAGTAGGACAAAGACGCTTTGTGTCCGGCTATTTCCTGGCCCACAAAATGAGGGCGGCGGAAGAGTAGTCTCTAGCAGCGTGCCCATGACAATCAAAATGACCAGGTACGTTACGGGCAACGCTGTTCAAGCTCGGTGTGTGCCGCTCGTGCCCGGTGGTGCGCACGCCCCTGCCGACGGCGGTGTTCTCGGCTCCGCCATGGTCATCATCAGTGGCCCCATCGCCACCGGCCTTCGCACCTGCTAGATGGATCGTTCCGCGATTCCGGCGCGTGCCCGACCACCGGCGTCGCCGCCGAACCCCATCCACGCGGCGACTCCGTCGGACACGAAGGCCAGCACGTAGAACACAATCGCTACGAGGTACAGGGACTGAAAACCGAAATACATCGAGTTGTATTCCAGCAAGCCTCCTACGACCGCCCCCACGAGGTTCAAGGCCATGATTCCCGAGACTGTGCCTTTCCCCGACAACAAGGTGGAGAACACCATGCCGGAAAAAAACATCGGGCACGTCAGGACCACCGCCGCCGCGATTCGCCCCATCGCGGTCGGAGGAAAGCCACCCGCCCTGGCGATGCTCCAACCCACGGCGAGGCTCGCCCATAACAGCACGTAGGGCACGAAAGGCCGCCGGATGCGCAGGCTTTGCACGGCGCAGTTTGCCAGGAACGCCATCAAGAGGATGCCGGCGATGACCACACCGATCACCTGCCAGGTGTTGCCGAACGTCAATCCCAGCTCGGTGATTCCCTTGGTCTCCACCAGCATGAAGCCGACCCCGAGAAAAAAGAATGACAGTTGGCTGAAGCCCGGTTTTTCCACCAGGAAATTGGCCGTGAGAAAGATGGACAGGACCAGTATCTGGCACACCATGATCAGGTAGGATACCGGGTAGACGCGGCGCGGCATATAGAAGAACGGCCAATCGTCGGTGGAGACGTCGGCCTGCAGTTGGGAATCCGCGTAGCGCGCGGTGTAGTCCTGGAATCCGGCATCAGAGATCAGCTCCGGGGCCAGCTTCCAGTTTTTGTCATTCGATTCCAAAAAGATCACGGCCCGGTCGTAATCCGCGCGAACGCACACCGGCGGCCGGCCATCGAAGACATTCTGCAGCATGAGATAGATCTTGCGCCCCAGTTCATCCGACAGGACGGTGAACGATAAGGACAGGACACCGTCTCCCTTCAATCGGCGTCTTGCTTCCCGCAGGCCTTCCACGGTATAGACAAAGGAGTCGAGCCGGACACTCGATCCCTGGCTCAGCAGGGTGTGAGAGTCAAGCAGTCCGTAGACGACCATGTCATAGGTATTGGCGGTTGTTCTAAGGAACGACCGTGCATCATTCTCTACCGCCTGTACGCGCGGGTCGTCATAGGGCTTCTCGGGATGATTGGCCTTGCCGGCCAGGAGGATCGCGGGATCGATTTCGATGGCATCCACGTGCCCCGCTCCCGCTCGCAAAGCCGCGGCGACGTCGTTGCCTGTTCCTGCGCCCACAACCGCCACGGTGGCGGGTTTCGAATGGGCCCGGTAGGCGAAACCATAATATTCCCGGGTGTTCTTGACGTTCGGATCGGCGTTGGTATTCGAAAGGTTGTGGACGCGCTGGTAATAGTGCCCCGCCGCGCGAATCAGCATCAGCCCCGTGTCATTGGCATGCCCCACTTCCAGCAGTTGGTAGGGAGAATAGATCTTTTGCCACAGCGGATTCACGGGCCAGGTTAAGATGGCGATCGAGATCAGCGCGGAAATGGTCCCGGTGAGCAGGGAAGCCGGTGTTCTCAGAGAGAACAAAAGAACGGCCAGGAAACAGAGGCTGAACCAGATCGCCGGCGGCGTCCACAAGAAGCTCACCAGGAGCATAAGCACTACGCCCGCCAGGCTTCCCAGCAGATTCAAGCCGTAGGCCTTCAGCTTCGAACGCCTCTCCATCAGGCGGCCGCACAGTTGCCCGATAGGAATGAAGGCCAGCGCGGTGATGCCGAAGACTACCGACAACAAAGCATAGATCGCCAGCGCCTGCCAGAAATTCGCGGCGCTGAGCCACATATTCAGTTGTTCGCGGAAGGGTGGACGCCGGAGCATCTCCGCCGCCGTGCCACTGAAGCCGTAGCGCAGAAAAATCATCAGGCCGAACTGCCAGGCGAGCGACGGAATCGTCAGGACCAGTGGAATCCGGTCGCGTCCCGCCATAGCGTAGCCGATCCCGAGGCCCACGAAACAGGCAAGCACACCGAAGTTCTTGTAGAAGGCGAAAAACTCGAAGATGCTGGATTGCCAGCGGATGATCGCCAGTTCCAGAAACAGACTGAGTGCCGCGGCCGCCGGAATGGCCACATCCACAAACCGGGTGTCGAGGCGGTCCAGGAAATCGGCCTGCGCCAGAGAACTCGCATTCAGGATCGGTTCGAGCTTCCGCAGCCCGAAGTAAACCGCCGCCGAAATCATGAGGGCGGAGCATGCCATCAGCGCTTGTCTGATCACGAAAATCGGAGTGACTACGCCTTCCAGCGTAACCAGCGTGGCCACCGCAATCACCACTGGTAGTAAGTAGCTTCCCAGCGCGACCAACGAGAGCAGCCGCGTAAACGGCCGCATCATCGTGGGTGGCTCATACTCCTCAATGCGGTCTTCGTGGGAAGGCCCGCTAATGACTGTGCTCATTCGTTGTCCCGCTGCAGCCAGCTTGACATTCGTGGTGGATGAGCGCATGTCACCGATCGGCTATCCGGGATTGCTAACCGGTGTTAGTAACCACTCCGGCGGCCCGATAGGCCTGGCGCAGCGCTCCCTCCGCCGCCGTGCTCTGGGCCGGGCCGCAGTGGGTTCCCGGCTCCAGTTCGATCAATAGTCGAAAACGTTCCCGCACGATGCCGCTCGCAAACACACCGCCGCTATAGGCGACTTCCACCGGGTCGCGCGGTTTCCATAGCTGCGCGCGGATGGAGGTGGCGAGCGTGGCCAGTTGCAGGGCGCTGTAGTTGAGAATTTCGATCGCCACCGTGTCCCCCGCTCCGGCCGCCTCATCCACCAGCGGCGCCAGAGCGGCTATCCGATCGCGCGGCCATTGGGGAGCGTAGAACCGGTGCAATGCTTGATTCACATCTTGCGACCGGGTAGCTTCCAGCAGGATCTGGCGCAAGCCGGTGGCTGGCCCCCAGCCCTCTTCCATGCGCAACGCGGCGCGCAGGGCCTGGCGCACGATATCGAAGGCGCTGCCTTCGTCGCCAAAGAGGTAACCCCATCCGCCGGCACGCGCCCGGACGCCCTGCGCATTGCGCCCCAGGGCGATCGAGCCGGTTCCGGCGATAACGATGATTCCCTGTCCGGTGGAGGTCGCCCCGGCCAGCGCAACGTCCGCGTCCGTGGTGACGACCAGCCGGTCCGTGGCGACCAGGGCCGCAAGAATCGACTCCTTATCGGCGGGACCGCCACTCATCCCGAAGCAGGCCGCCTCGAATCGCACCCCCGCCGCGAGTCCCGCTTGCGCGGATGCCAGCCGGACGCTCCCGGTGACCGCACTTTCCAGTTTTGCCCGGCCTTCCGCGGCCGCCGCGTGGTTGCAGGGTCCCGCCTGTCCCCTGCCGAGCACGCGCCCGGTTTCGTCTCCAATCACCGCGGTGGTGCTCGATTGTCCGCCATCCACTCCCAGGAAGTACCTCATGGCAATTGATACAGCCTCGCTCCCTCGGATTCCCCGACTGCGCGAATTCCCCACTGCCCGGTATTGCGCCGCAGGTCGTCCGCGCCCAGGTCTTTATCGAACAGCAGCAGATAGTCGATGCCGCGGCGCTTCAGTTCGGCCGCCACCGCCGGTCTCAGCCCGAGCGGCCGCACCTCCTCGCTGGTTTGGGGAGCGGCCGCGAGCGCCTTCCATTGACCGGAAGTCTCCTGCCCTTCGAGCCGCAGCCGGACCTGCCATTGGTTCGGCGCGGTCTGGATCTCGACGGCGTCGGCCTGCTCGGTCCCCCCGAAATCGGTCTCGACATACATCCCTGGGTGGAGCGGTTCGCCGCTGATCCAAAACGTGACCAGGCTGTTATCGAAAGCGTCCTGGATACCCCAGGGTGTGGGCCGGGCCCGCAACCGCCATTCTGGACTCCGCGGCAGTTCCCGGGCGCCGTCGAAAACGCGCAGTTCGTGGATGTTCCACAGGTCGGAGCCGCTGTTGGTCTGGCCGACGCGGATGGCTCGCAATGCCTGGCGCGGGAAAGGAAAGCGCAGCCGCAGCGTGGGGGCGTACTCGGGCACCGCCCCCGTGCGCAGAATTCGCCCGCTCACCTGGTTTTCCCCGGATTCGTATTCCACCCGGATCCGGCGCGAAGTGTATGCCTCGGGGATGGTATTGAATGTGAATATGCTCGATCCAGGAGCCGTACCCGTCTCTATCAAGCGGACGACACCGTAATCCGGCAGACGGCGTTGCAGGTACTCTTCTTCGCTGCGGATGCGGAGAGCCTCCCGCCAGGGCATTCCGCGAAAGCGCCACGCGTCCTGGCGACCGTATTTGGGAACGATGGAGGGCCAGGAAAGCAAGGCGTGCACCAGCACCATGGCCACGGCAAAACCCGGCGCCGCCGACCACACCAACGCCAGCGCCAGCGCCAGAAAAGGCAGCGGCGGGATCAAGAACCGTGTGCCGATGTTGCTGAAGTACGTGGCTCCGAAGACCAGCGCGGCGAACAGCATGGGGCGGCCTTCGCGCCGGAACACCGCCAGCAACGCGAGCGGAGTCAGCAGAAAGACTGGCCCCAGAAGTCCGGAGAGTCGCCCGTAGGTGGTCACCTGCATGGGGATTTGCCAGCGGCTGGAGAGATCGTAGAGCGTGAGGTACTTCGTGTATTCCCTTTCAAACGCTACTGTTACATAAGGATTCGGAAACAAATTGTTGAAGAATGGCGATACCGGATTGTGCACCCAGAGCCAGTTCTTAATCATCCAGGGCACCGCCAGGAGCCCGGCGCAGGAGCCCACCACTATAATGTCCCGAACCCGCCGGCTCTTCCAGGCAACATAGCCGAGCGCGTACGGAATCGCCAGCGCTGCGGTGTACTTGGTGGCGTAGGCAAACCCCGCCAGCAGCCCGATCGCCACCAGCAGCCGCGGTTTTCGGTCCTCCCCCCAGATTTGCAACAGGTGAAACAGCGTGAAAGCGATGGCGGCGACGGCGACATCGTTATACGCGCTGGCGGCGTCAATCCCCACCACCGGACTGGCAAGCACCAGGAACGCGGCACAGGCGCCGGCTAACGGAAAGCCGGCGCGGCGGCTGTAACTGCACATCTGCCCGATCAGGGCCGCCAGGAACGCCAGATGGACGAGGGCCGCCGCGGAATGCTTTCCAAACGCAAACGCGAACAGGAAAAGCATCTCCATCCCTTGCGAGAGGTTGGCGTAGATGTTTGTGGTGATCCGGTGAAAGCCGTGCTCGCGGAAGTAGCGGCTCACCAGGCCCAAATGGTAAGCCGATCCGTCGGGGCTCGCCTCGGGCGCCATGGCATGGAGGAAATACACGACGAAATACAGCAAAAACAGGACCAGGAAAGCGCACCGGACTGGCCGCGGGAGGGACGTCTGAGACCGGCTGGCAGACCAGCCTTTCTTTCGACTCATCCAAAGCGCCAGGCTGCCGAAAACGAGGAGGACCGGCGTATACACCGCACCCACGGCGCAGAGCGTAAATACGGCCAGGCTCAGAATGGCTGCGCCGCTGACGAACGTGATTCCCCAGTCGCGCGCCGCATCGCGCAGCAGCAGCCGGCCGCAGGCCAGGCAGGCCGCCGCCGTAAACAGCGCTCCCCACAGGATAGCCAGCGCCTGCACGCTATTCCACAAACCCCACGCGCGAAACTACAAACGCCAGCTTCCTGCCGTCGGCCTGGGATGTCCAAACCTTGTCGGCCTCGATGGAGACCAGGTTGATGTCGTCCCAGAGAAACAGCTCCGGAGGCACCTCGTGCTCGTACTGCAGTTGCCCCGGATGCGAATAGGTAGTCCGGTCGAACCGCTTCCCGTTCAGCGAAAACGTAAGCGTCACCGGGCCGGTGATGCGAAAGATGCGCTCCGGCAGAGCGAACTCCATCACAAATTTTGGGCGATCCATAGGGGGCACGAAGTAGCGTAGCACCGGGTGTTCATACGCCCAGCGATATCCCGTTCCTTCGGTGGCATCGCTGATTCCCTGAACGATGTAGGCCGCCGCATTGGGGTTGCTCATGCTGAGGAAATAACTGAGCGCAGCCGAGGAAGACGTCACGAGAGCCTGGCGCTGTGGCGGTGGGGGGTAGGAATCGGGGAGGGAACTGCACCCGGCCCCGAACCCCGCCGCGAAAACCACCAGCAGTGATCGGCGAAGCACAGACCCTGATTGTATCTCGGGCTCAAAAAAGAGGCGGACTATCGGAAAAGATCGCCCAAGCTCAGTGCCATGGTGAAGGCGCCGCCCTTCTCGCCCGGCCGCCTGCCCGCGTTGAAAGAATATCCCAGAGTGACGTTCAGGTTGACCAGGCTGAACCGCAGCGCGGGACCAATGCCATAACGAAATCCGCCGCCCTCCGCATGGGGACCCAGCCGCGCGGTGTCGAGCATCAGGGCAGGACTGGCAGAGAGCAGATTCAGTTCGTTCAGGAATCGGTCCAGAACCGTGGTGGGGAGCTTCATATCCGCCTCCGCCTCGCGCGTCGCGACGCTGAGGTCGAGTTTTGGATATCGGACCACGAATCCGCCGATGGGATCTTCGACCGCCTGGCGCAAACTGGCCTCCCGTACTCGCAGGTCGGCCTGCTGGGCGTTCATCGATGACGGCAGCGCCGCCTCAATGGCCTCCAAGCCTTCGGCGACCGTAACCAGCAGTGCTGGTACACCGGGAAACCCGACTGCCACGGTCACTACCGGGGCGGTAGGATCGGGTAGCTCAGGATCCCGCATTTGCTGGAAATTTTCGTCGACAGAGTCCAGGTCCGTCAGGGCGCTATCGATGTCGGGTATCGCGCTCCCGGGAAGTGCCGGGTGGGAGCGGATCGCGGCCAGCCACGCGCGGAGTTCCTGAAGCGGTCCCTCGAATCCAAGAACCTCCTTTCGAAACGCCACAAACGCTGGCGCGTCCTTTTCGTGCAGGTTTTCCAGCAGCTTAGTCGAAGACCGAAGCGCCCCATCCAGGATCTGCCGGAATTCCCCATCGCCCCGTATCTCGCGCGGCAGCAGAGGCCGATGATAAATCGGGTAGGCCACCGTCATATTGGCGGAGACGAAATTCTCCCCGTCGAACGCTGCGCCGGCCTGATGGAATCGGTTAGCCGGAAAGCTCCGCAGAAACGGTCCGGCCCGGATCTCCCAACTGTCGTCCGCGATGAAGGCCCGCTCCCCATTCCCACCGAAGAACCGTTCGGGAACCGGCAGGCTTCCCGTGGAAATACCTGCGGTCAGTCTGGCTTCCAGCGAGATGGCCCGATGGTGATCCTCGCCCGGGAACCACTGGCGCGCATAGAATGAATCGAAGATGTGCTTGGTGTAATCGACGGCCGCCCCGGGACTGCTCTTTCCCAATTGCAGACCATAACTGAACGAGAGGTAATTTCGCTGTGGATTGGCTTCGATCGCGACATAGGGTTTGATCGCGCCATAAACGGAGTTGCCGGCTGCCGGATTGGTCTGCTCGTGCCCGCCCTCCACCGCGGCGCCGAAGTGCCACACCAGCGCCGACGCTCCGCGAGGAGCCGTATAGGCGCCACCGCGGGCGAACAGCGTGCTGCGCTTCCACGCGAAAACATCGGACGGCTCGTCGAAGTAGGAATAACCGGCCCCCCATTCGACGTGCTGCACAGCCGCATGCGCCAAATCCCGCGCGCCGGTAAAGCTCATTTCAGTGGAAGAACCCGCAGACGAGCCCGCAGCGCTCAATCGAACACGATCGAAGATGCCGCCCGGCGCTGCCTGCAGGGCCGTGTTGATCCCTCCGTACACTCGATGCGACCGGTCGTAACTCGCCAGCAGCCGCGGAAAAACCATATCGAGTATCCGCCGGGAGTTCGCGGGGCTCAGTGAGCGGACAATGGAACCGGCTTCCCCGGGCATGCGGAAACTCAGCAGGTGATAGACCACTTGCAGGCTGTGATTCGCGTCATCGCAGCCTTCGACCGAGGGTGTGACTAAAACAAAACCGAACCGGTCATACTCGTTGCGGAAACGATTGGCCAGCGTTCGCGTGTCCAACGACAGGCTTACGGTATCGAACAGGCCGGCCCTGGCAATCCGTCCGCCGGCATCCAAGACCCGCGGCTGTAAACGAAGATCACCGGGCGCCACCACAGACAGCGCTGGCTTGATCAAATCGGGGCCGGTTCGTATCTTCACATCAGAAACAAAGTAGCCGGCGGCCTGGTAGTGGCCGAGAGTATCGCTACACACGCCGGTATGCGCCATCCGCTGCGCGCCGAGAATCAGCGGCAATAGAAAGGCCGTGCGCACGGGTCAACTCGCGCGCTGATCCACCATCGTCGCAAGCAGACTGGCGGTTTTGGGGTCGTTCGTGGTTCCCGCGGGCAGTTTCTTCGCCCTTCTGGTAATGGGTCCGTTCAGCAGGGTGATATCCAGGTTCGAGAGACCGGATTTCGCCAGAGCCTCGGCCGCCGGACTCTGGTCGACATCCACGGCCACCTGCAAATTCACCCGATCCTGGAATTCATCTCCCACTTTGTCGCGAAAAATGAAGTCGATCATCCAGAACGCGGTGTTGTCGGGATTGCATCCCTTGGTCATTCCAAACGAGATTTGATGGGATTGATCCGGCAGGAGAACAGCAAGCGTGAGGGACAGAGGCGTAAAGGCCTTGTCGGTGGTATTACTTTGGGATTCACTGAGAGTGCATAGAGTCTTCATTCCGACTCCAGGCTAGCAGACGACGCGCTTACGGCAAGCCGCAAACATTCAGTATCTTATTGATTCAGTGGGTGTTTTCGTTCTTGGTGGGGTTGTGACTGAAAAATTGGCTTAGCCCGCGGGGCCGGGGGTGCTCCGGCCCCGCCTTTGGATTGGCCCCTCAGCCCTTCTTCGCGGGCGCGGTTTCCACTCGCAAGTTGTTAGTGACCGCCCCGAAGCTCAAGCCCGCGCTGCTCGCACGCATGCCGGCCATCTGTTTTTCCATGTTGTTATTCACGACCCCTTCCAAGGTCACATGGCCGTTGTACACAATGATGTGAATCGGCGGCACGGCCTGCAGGGCGTACCGCGACAGGCTCGGATCCCGGAAGATGGCGCGCGCAACTTGCAAACGCAACCGGTCGTCCATAGGAGACAGCGGCAGCACCTCGAGCTGATTCGTCACGCTCCGGACACCGGGCACCTTCTGGACGATTTTCCCCAGGTCCGATTTCTTATACGGCTGGCTAACGGCGCCGGTCAACTCGACGCTGCCGTGATCCACAAGCAGGTTTACGTTGTCCCAAATCGTGTACCGTGGGTACATCACAATTTCGTGCCGGACCTGCCGGGCCAATGCTTCGTCGGACTGCGGCGCGATGGCCTGCGGGGCGCTGCCGGCGCTAGCGAGTCCCGCCCCCACCAACAAGGCAAAGATCATTCCAAACCGTCCCAGCATTCTGGGTTTCATTTCTGAGTCCTCCTGCTTAATAAACGCAGGCGCAGGGTGAATCGGTGCAGGCCGCCGTGTAAAAAGTTGGTAAATACAATGTCAACGAAAGGTCAACGAATTTGCATCTTGGCCGGCGGTTGCAGTACCATCGCTTCACATGAAACGACATGACCCGATTTCACGTCGGATGTTTATAGGAAAGGCATCCGCGCTGGGATTGGCCGGAGCCTCCTGGCCGGTCCTCCGGAAGCTTCCCGCAGCCGTCAGCTCTTATCCCATTCAACACATTTTGATCGCCTGCAACGAGAACCGCTCGTTCGATCATTATTATGGCTTCGCCCCATTCGCCGGCGCGTACGGAGTGCCGTCGGGCTATTCCGAACCGAACGGCCACGGCGGCTTCGTGACCCCCCTTCATCTTCCGCATCCCGTTTCGCAGGACCCCGCACACGACTGGGCCTCGATTCACGGAGAGTGGAACAACGGCGTCATGAATGGCTTCTTCACCACCGATGGATCGATTGCACTCGGTTACTACAATCAAAACGATCTGCCCTTCTACTACAGTCTGTTTAGCAACTTCACACTGTGCGTCAATTATTTCTGTTCCTTATTGGGTCCCACGTTCCCTAACCGTCTTTACCTCGCCGGTGGAACTTCCGGCGGCAACACTACCAACAGCATTCCCGCAGGCTCGCTCACATACCCGATCATCCTCGACCTTTTGGATGCGCACGGCATCACCTGGAAGGTCTATCACATCGGACCGGCTTGCTCGGTGAATGGCCCGGTCTGCGATAACGTCTTTCAGCTATTTCAAAAATGGTGGCAGGATCCACGCGTGAACAATTACGGCGAGCTCGATTATCTTGCCGACCTGCGCACGGGAAAGCTGCCGCAGGTTTCTTTCATGCAGACCCTGGATGTGAACGCCGAACATCCCCCGTTCCCCATTACCAACGGGCAGTCGAAGCAACAAAGCCTGATTTCCGCACTGATGCAGTCATCATTCTGGGCGAAGTCGGCCTACCTGCTCACGTATGACGAGGCGGGCGGTTTCTTCGATCATGTCGCGCCTCCGGTGTTCGACGCCTATGGCGCCGGCATTCGCGTGCCCACCTGGGTGATTTCGCCTTACGCCAAGCCGGCGCATCTCGAGGCCACGCTCTACGAGCACAGCTCGGTGTTGAAATTCGTGGAGACGATCTTCGGTTTACCGACGCTGGCTTCCATCGACCACCTGTTCGACGTGCAGACGCCGGCTCTGAACAACGATGCCGCCAACGGCCAACCCTTTGGCCCACCGGCGCCCCCGCGTGACGGCCGCGAGGACATCGGCGATCTGACCCAGTGCTTTAATTTTTGAAGAGTAGTACGG